>JGI24702J35022_10000097_pt1 | contig 39872 bp, 37 predicted proteins | sample TergutTh196P4_FD_35022 | JGI IMG/M metagenome (IMG submission 35022) | reverse complement strand
TTGGTGGGGGTGTGAATTTTGTTAGTGTGTAGTGGTGTTTATACATGTGTGTTTGGTTTGTTTGGTGTTTGTGTTTTTTTATGTTTTGTGTTTTAGGTTTTTGTGTTAGGGGGTTAAGATTTTTTTGTTTATGTTTGGTGTGGTTGTGTGGTTGTGTGGGTTGGTTGGGGGTATGTTTGTTTGTGTGGTTAGGGGTTCTGTTTTGTTGTCTAGGTGTTTGATGAGGATGATTAACACGAAATGACGTAAAAACGCAAAGTATCAGTTATGTTGTTTAAAAGTGTTTATGATTTAATTTTTGCTGATCCAAACTAAATTTGTAATGTGAAAAATTTGAACATTATGCTACTGCAGTAAATATGTTACAATAATGCAATGGTAAAGTGGAAAAATAGTTGAAGAAAAAATGTGAACAAAAAAATAAACTGCGCTTGGAGGGTTTTTGTGATGGTAGATATTGTGGGTTTTTGTAATTTTATCTATTTTTATCAACGTTTTTGGTTGTCGTGTTTCATTTTTTCGTGTTTTTTATTTTTTCTTTTAATGTTTAACGAGATGAAATTTGCAATTTTGTCTAAAAGTATATACTCTTAATTTGTGTGTAATTGGTTATTGTATTTTAGAAAAGTGGTGTTTTATGATGGATTATTGTGATAGTGCTGTCCAAAGTTGGTCAGTTGTTGGTCTTGGTAGTGTTTGAATGGTTCCTTTTTTTGATTCAAAAACACGTTCATTGGGGTTATCAGTAAATTCTCCAATAACAGCTGCATAAATACCCTGTTGCCTCAAAGTTTCTAAAATTTTCAAAACAAAGTTGGATTCAGCGGCAATAAGTAGAGCACCAGAACTTATCAATTGTAATGGGTCAATATTGAAATATTGACAAATTTTCATTGTCTCAGATTTAACAACAATTTTGTCTCTAAAAACCTTTAAACCCAAACCCGAAGCATCAGCCATTTCATAAACACCATTAAGAACGCCACCTTCAGTAGGATCATGCATTGCATGCACTCCACCAGTTTGAAACGCTGTCAAAGCATCCTTAACAACACTAATCTGACTATAAAACCCCTTAGCAGACTCCAATACTTCCCGCGTTAACACTTTTGATAACTGTACTTCTCTATCAGTAGCCAAAATAGCCGTACCTTCAATACCCGCGCTTTTAGTAAGAATCAACTTATCTCCAACTTTTGCTCCTGCAGCAGTAACATAAACACCTTTTTTAGTTAAACCTATAATACAACAAACCACAATCGGGCTATCCAACTTTGGTGTGGTTTCACAATGTCCACCAACTATGGCAATTCCCAATTCTTTAGCAGCCCTACCCATTTGAACACTTATAGTTTCAACCATTTGACTATCCGCACCCTCAGGCAACATAATACAAGAAAAAATAAAAGCTGGTTGAACCCCAAACGTTGCAACATCATTAGCATTAACATTTACAGCTTCAAACCCTATATGTTCAACCGCTCCAGTAATAGGATCCATAGAAACAACAACAGACTGATCACCAATATCAAGAACCGCACCATCACACCCAATAGTCGAACCTAAAACCACTTCCTTACGAACCGCACCCAAATTCTTAAAAACAATATTCTCCAAAACATCAACAGGAACTTTTCCAAGCGGTAACTTCACATTTCACCCTCCCCTAAAAATAACTCCCAAGTTGAGGAAAAGCACGTAACACAGTATACATAACAGGAACAGCAACCAACAACCCTGTCAACATTTGAACAACATTAAACGGCACTCCCAATATTGCATATGGAAAACCAAACAAAAACATTTCATAAATAAAGTACCCAATAACCATTACACAACCTCCAATCAAAATTGCACTAAACGCACACAAAGTTAAACTTTTAATTTTTCTGTTAAACTTTTTTAACAAATAACCTACAAGAAAACCCTCTGCAGATTTTATGACAAGAGTTCCAGGTGCATACACTGATGCCAATGGTATATCAGCTATAAACGCCCCTGCACCAGCAAATAACCCTACAAATGGTCCAAGCAGCAACGCTGACGAGTAAATAAGTGCCTCTCCAAGATTAAAATATCCACTTGTTGCAGGAATGGGTATGACTGAAATCATTGTAACTATGGCAACAAGAGCTGCAAAAACAGCTGCCGCTGTTACATGAATAGTTGATACTCTATGTTTTTTTGAAACCGTTTTGATCCGCATTACACATTATCCTCGGATACACTAACTTTACTATGATAACCTTTTTGTGTCGATAAATATGTTGTTTATGCTTACAACTGCAAAGGATTATCTGAATTCTAAAGGTGATCCATGTTTTTTTATTTGTTTGATTGTATGGTTATTTTGTTGGTAGTGTGTTTTTGAAGAGGAAAAATTATAATGTATGTTCTTATAAAATATGTGTAGTGATAGTGATGAGTGTTAAAGAAGATCCGATTAAAATTCATAAAGATGCTAATGCTTTAATGGAGAGTAGTAAACCTGTTGAAGCTCGTGATTTGTTTGTAAAAAGTGGTGAGCTTTACTTTAAGGGTCAAAATTATTTTGGTGCTGCTGAAATGTTTTATAAGGCTGGTGAATGTAGTGTGGTGTTGAAAGAGTATTTGCAGGCGGTAGAGTTTTTCAGTAAAGCTGCTGATATTGCTTTGAATAAAGGTTTTGATCGTTATGGGTTAAGTGCGCTTGAAGAGGTTAAAAGTGCTCAAATGGCTGTGGGAAATGTTAAAGAAGCAGAAGAAATTGAAAAGCGTGTAAAAGAGATTAATGATAAATTAAATCAGCAAACTGCTAATGATGATGATTCGTCTTTTTCAATATTTTCCTAATATACCGTTTATTTTTTATCCAATTTTTTTTGTAAAGAATTATTAGTTGTTATTGTTTGGAAGGGGGTTTAGTGTTATTTTTCATTTGTTGTTTGGGGTTTTGGTGGGATTATTTCGGCTTGTTGTGTGTTTATGCCGTTCCATTTTATTTTGTAGTTGAGGTGTTTGAGTATGGTGGTTGTGTCGTTTACGCCTTGTGTTTCTATTATGGTGGTTGCTTGGGTGAGTGTTAGTTTTTTTGTTTGTTTTATGGTGTTGTCAAGTATAGTGGCTATTTGTTGGAGTTTTTCTTGACTGATTAGGCCGTTGTTTATGGGGATGTAATTTTTTGGAGGGTTAATTGTTAGTGTTTGTTGTATTGCTTCAATTGAGAGGCCTGTTTGGTTTGCGAATTCGGTATAGTTTATTATGGGTTCTGTGAATATGATGGGTAGTTTTTGGAGGAGTTGTATTTCTTTTGTTTTTATGGTTTCGAATTCTTTTTGAAGGTATTGTAGTATGTGTGATAGGGGTATTTTGTCTTTGTAGTAGATGAAATGTAGTTGTGGTTGGTTTTCTAGTTTGGTGATTTTTTCACAGGCTAAGTTTTCATGGATTAGTAGTATCATTTTGGTGTTGACGTGTTTGAGTTTTTCTGTTTTTCGTTGTAGGTAGTCTTCGGTCCAGAATCCGATGATTTCTAGGTAGATTTTGAGGTTTGATTTTTCAAGTGAGAAATCGGGAATAAGTACACTTTTGTTTACGGGTATGGGTTCGGGTTCGCGTTTAAGTGTCCAACCAGTGTTTAAGGCTTTGAATTGGTTGGCAAAGGTTTCTTCTATTGTGCTGTCGTAGGTTGTTATTTGTAGTGGTTGGGTTTTTAATAGTTGGTTGTGTTTTGTATGGTTCATTTCGAAGGTGCAGATTTCGTTTGTGTATTTCCAGAGTATTTTTGCGGTTATTGTCCAGGTTTGGTTTGTAATGATTGTGGGTAAGAGTTTTGCGATGTTGGTGCCGTAGCGTTTGGTGAGTTTGAAGAGGCTTGATGGGCCGTCTATTTTTATGTAAATTTCAGGGGTTTGGTAGATTTCGTAGATTAAGCCTAGTTTTTTTATTTGGTAGAATAGTTGTTGCCAGTTGCCTGAGGTTGTAAATGTTAATTCGTTGCTTTCGAAGAGTAGGGTTTGTGTTAGGCTAAGGTTGTATTGTTGTAATAGTTCGGTGGGTGTTGGGGCTTCAAATTTTTCAAGGAAAAGTTCAGCATCTAAGTCAGCATACATTTGTTCTTCGATGTCTTTAATGTTTAATGATAATTCTAGGGCAACTGTTTCTAGGATTTGTTGACGTTTTTTAGTTGTTGTGGGTAGGCCTTGTTTTTCTGTTGTTTGGAAAATTTTTTTTCTTAAAAATTGTGGGTTAGTTTTAGTGTTGCATATAAATTGGCTTTTTCTGTCAAGCAGTAAAGCTAATGCTCTGACAAATCGGTATTCGTGGTTTTGTTCTTGTTTGGTTATAAATGGTGTGATGTTTTTTTTCTTTTCTCCAACTTGTTTTTTGTATATTTCAATGAGTTGGTTGGCAAGTTGTAGATTTTCAGGTGATATTTTTGCGTAGCGAGGTTGAATTTCACCTTTGTGTTTATACACTAAGAGTAGGTTGCTAGGTAGCACGATTGGTTGTTCCTTCTTTTTTTATGTGACGTCTGCGGCTAATGTTTACTTCTACTGTTTCTTTAGAAATAATTTCTACAAGTTTAGCTATTTTGCCATCTTTTCTTCTGAGAAGTCGTCCTAGTCGTTGTACAAATTCACGTTTACTTCCTGTTCCACCAAGTACAATACCAACTGATGCGTCAGGAACATCTACTCCTTCATCAAGTACTTGTGAGGTAACAATCACCATATATTTACCCTTGCCAAAATTAGTTAAAATTTCGCGTCGTTCTTCTCGTGATGTTTGATATGTTATGGCAGGCACCAAAAAACGTTGACTAACAGCATAAACCAAATCATTATGTAATGTAAAAATTAATATTTTCTCGTTTTGGTAATCTTCAAGTTTTTGTGCCAACAAGTCAAGTTTAGCTTCAGAATTAACAGCAACTTTCAACGCTTTATTGCGTGCCAAAAGAGCTTCTCTTGCCTGAGGATCACGCCCTGTTGACATGATAAAGCGTTTAAAATCAAGTGCTGACCGTAACACAATATGTCGCGTCGTCAAATAATTTTTAAAAACAGCCATTTTCTCCTCATAAACTTGTTGCTCTTGATCTGTTAACTCTACAGCCACCCGTTCATATGTATAATCCGAAAGATGCTGCCCAGCGGTTAACTCTTCAACAGATACAGAATAAACCGGATCACCCACCAACAATGGCAACAAATTATGTCGTTTATCAACTCGTTCATAGGTTGCAGTTAACCCCATACGAAAAGGCGCAAGAAACATTTCTGCAATCTGCATAAAACCAGGCGAAGCCAAATGATGCACCTCATCAAAAATCAACAACAAAAACTTGTTACCCAAAAACGATGCTTGCGCATACGCAGAATCATACGTTGCAACAGTTACCATCCGCACCACACACTCACCACCACCTACAACACCAGCCTCCACACCCAAACATTCTCTCACTCGCTGTTTCCATTGATCAAGCAAATCCAAAGTAGGAACCACAATTAATGTTTGTACTCCAAGCAAATCAACTGCTTTAAGTGCAATGAAAGTTTTTCCAGCAGCAGTTGGTAAAACTAGTACGCCTCGTTTATCTGCATTTAACCATTGATCTAATGCTTCATTTTGATAAGAGCGTAATTCGATGCTTCCTTTTAATTGTTCAAGGGCTGGTAAATTTAAAGCTGTATTATCAACGTTAAGGTTGCTTTCTTTTAAAAAATCTAAAACATCTCGATAATGACTAGCTTTAATGCGGTAGCAATTGTTGCGAGAATCCCATTTGCCATAGGGTGTTCCTATTTCGCTTTTTAGTAGTAGTGTACCTTTGTCAAACCATAGATGAGGCATATATCAAATAGTTCAAGTGTCATCAATAAACTTACGCTAAAATAGTTATGTAATGGGACAAAAATGTTGGTTAAAGTAGCTTAAGGTGTATATACAAGTTTATTTGTAGTGTTTTTGTATGAGATTTGGTGTGTTGTTTTCAGGTGGCAAGGATTCTACGCTTGCTTTACATTTGGCTGCTGAAAAGGGGCAGGTTGTTTGTTTGATTACTGTTGTTTCGAAGAATAAGGAGAGTTATATGTTTCATACGCCTAATGTGGATGTTACTGTGTTGCAGGCTCAGGCTTTGGGGTTGCCGTTGGTTTCGGTGGTTACGGAGGGGTGTAAGGAGGAGGAGCTTGTTGATTTGGAGCGGGCTATTTTGCAGGCTAAGGTTTTGTTTGGTATTGAGGGTGTGGTTACTGGTGCGGTTGAGTCGGTGTATCAGGTGAGTAGGGTTCAGAGGATTTGTGATGGTTTGGGTTTGGTGTGTTTTAATCCGTTGTGGAAGTTTGGTCAAAAGGCGTTGTTGGAGAGGTTGTTTGAGTGTAAGTTTAGTGTGGTTATTTCGGGTGTGTTTGCTTATCCGTTGGATGTTTCGTGGTTGGGTAGGTTGTTGGATAGGGATTTGTTTGGGCGGCTTTTAGTGTTGTCGGAGAAGTATGGTATTAGTGTGTCTGGGGAGGGGGGTGAAATTGAGACTACTGTTTTGGATGCGCCGTTGTTTAGGCAGCGGGTTGAAGTTTTGGATTTTGAGGTGGTGTGGGATCGTACTTCGGGGGTTTATGTGATTAAGCGTGCAGTTTTGGTGGTGAAGTAGGTGTTTTGTTTTTGGCTGGGTTTTTGTTTGGTATAATGTTTATATGTTTGTTTTGGTTTGTTGGTTGTTGGTGAATTGTTGTTGGATGGTTTTGTTGGGTATGGGCGTAGGGAGTTTTGTAATGATGTAAAGTGTAGTGTTCAGGTGGAGTTGAATGGTTTGGTTGAGGGTTCTGTGGAGTATGAGGCGGTTCGTAAGGTTTGTGTGTCTGGTTGTTTGTTTTCTGCTTATTGTTTTCATCATTGGTTGATTGATAAGGGTTATTTGATTGTGCGTCCTGTGTGATTGTTTGTTTGAATTTTATAGTATGTAATTTTTTGGATATGTGGGTTGTTTGGGTTAATTGGGCGTTTTTATGGCTTTTTGTTTTCGTTGAATCTGTATATTTTTATGGATTAGTGTTTGGGTGGTTTAGGGGTTATTTTAGATTTTATGTGTAAATTCTTTAAATATGCGCTATGCATAGTGTAATATAATAATCTGTTAACACTAAACAACCAGTTTGTGTGAGATTCATGAAATGTCCGTATTGCAACTCTGAAAATGTTAAAACATTAGAAACACGAGATTCACCAGATAACACTACACGAAGACGAAGAGAATGCGTAAACTGCAACAAACGCTTCACAACTTACGAATACGTTGAAACAATCGAATTAATGGTACGCAAAAAAGACGGAAAACTCGAACGCTTCGATGTAAACAAAATAATTCGCGGCATACAAAAAGCAAGCGAAAAAAGACCTGTAACTATGGCTCAAATAAACGAGCTAGCAGGACAAATACGACAAGATTTAATGATGAAAGACACAGAAGAAGTCACAACACAAGAAATTGGAGATTTAATCATGAAACACCTCAAAACCATGGACCGCATAGTATACATTAGATTTGCATCTGTATACAAAAAATTTGAAGAACCCGAAGATTTCGGACGATTACTTATGGAAGTGGAAAAATAATGAAGTTTGTATTAAAACGTGACAGTAAATTAGAACCCTTTGACCAAGAACGAATTACTCAAGCTATTTGGAAAGCTGCCAAAGCTGTAGGCGGCAAAGATAAAGAACAAGCTAAACGCGTCAGCGACGCAGTAGTAATTGCATTAAACAAACAGTATGGAGATGACGGTGTACCTACTGTAGAAGAAGTACAAGATACCGTCGAAAAGCAATTAATAGAAAACGGCAACGCATCTACCGCAAAAGCCTACATCCTCTACCGCAAACAACACAACGACATGCGCGAATTAGCCGCACTACTAAGCTCAGCTGACCTTGTTGACCAATACCTCGAAGTAGAAGACTGGCGTGTAAAAGAAAACAGCAACATGAGCTACTCCCTACAAGGCTTAAACAATTACCTCTCATCCACAGTAATTGCCAAATACTGGATAGGCCGCATCTACCCCGAAAACATTGCCAACGCACACTTTTCAGGCGACATACACATCCACGACCTTGGCGTTCTAGGACCATACTGTGTCGGCTGGGACATAAGCGACCTACTATTATCAGGATTTGGAGGCGTATCAGGAAAAATCGAAAGCAAACCAGCCAAACACTTCCGCACCGCACTGGGACAAATCGTAAACTTTTTCTACACACTCCAAGGAGAAGCAGCAGGCGCACAAGCATTTAGCAACTTTGACACCTATCTAGCACCATTCATACGCTACGACAATTTAACCCAAAAAGACGTAACCCAAGCTCTACAAGAATTCTTTTTCAACATGAACGTCCCCACACGCGTAGGCTTCCAAACACCCTTCACCAACCTCACATTAGACCTAACAATCCCAGAATTTATGAAAAACGAAGCCGTCATTTACAACGGAGCAATAACAAAAGACACCTACGGCGACATGACTAAAGAAATGGAAATGCTCAACATAGCATTCGCCCAAGTAATGTCCAAAGGAGACTCAAAAGGCAGAGTATTCACTTTCCCAATCCCAACATACAACATCACCAAAGACTTCGATTGGGACTCACCTGTTTCACAAGCAATATTTGAAGTCACAGCCAAATACGGCGTACCAAACTTTAGCAACTTTATAAACAGTGACCTAAAACCCGAAGACGTCCGCAGCATGTGCTGCCGACTCCGCATTGACAACAGAGAATTACGAAAACGAGGCGGAGGCTTCTTTGGCGCAAACCCCCTAACAGGCAGCATAGGCGTAGTTACACTAAACATTCCAAGAGCAGGCTACCTCTCAAAAAACGAAGACGAATTCTTCGAAAAACTAGGCACCCTAATGGACACCGCCCAAGACAGCCTAGAACTTAAACGCAAAGTACTTGAAGACTTTACAGAAAAAGGCCTATACCCATACTCCAGACGATACCTACGCAACGTAAAAGAAAGATACAACAATTACTGGAAAAACCATTTCTCAACAATCGGCATCGTAGGCATAAACGAAGCAATCCTCAACTTACTTGGCCAAAACATCGCCTCTAAAGACGGACAAACATTCGCAGTAAAAATACTCACATACATGCGAGAACGCATAAGCGAATACCAAAAAGAAACAGGCGACATATACAACCTAGAAGCCACCCCCGCAGAAGGCACAGCATACCGCCTAGCACGCATCGACCAAAAACGCTACCGCAACATAATCTTTGCCAACCAAAAACACATCCAAACACAAAACGCTGAACCATTCTACACCAACTCCTCACAACTACCCGTAGACTTTGCAGGCGACCTCTTTGAAGCCCTAGAACACCAAAACACATTACAAACACTATACACCGGCGGAACAAACTTCCACATATTCCTAGGCGAACGCCTACCATCATGGAAATCAGCAGCAGAACTAACCAAAAAAGTAGCCGAAAACACAAACATCCCATACTTCACCCTAACACCCACTTTTAGCATTTGCCCCAACCACGGCTACAACACAGGCGAACACAAACACTGCCCAACATGCGGCGCATACAGCGAAGTCTATAGCCGCGTCGTCGGCTACCTACGCCCAGTAGATCAATGGAACAACGGAAAACAAGCAGAATTCACCATACGAAAAACCTTCGACAAATCAAACACCATCACCACTATCCCTCTCATACAACAATAGGTGAAAACCAAAAAATGAAGTTCAGCGGGCTACAAAAAACAAGTCTACTTGATTACCCAGACAAAGTAGCAAGTATACTATTCACGCCAGGCTGCAATCTACGCTGTCCCTACTGCTACAACTGGAAAATCGCCACTGATCCACAACCACCATTTCTACAAGAAACTACCGCCTTAGAAATTTTAGAAAAACGAAAAAAATACATTAACGCAGTAGTTGTAACAGGCGGAGAACCATGCATGCACAAAGAATTACCTAAATTTCTTGCTAAACTAAAAGAACATGGCTTTTCAGTAAAATTAGACACTAACGGATTCTATCCAGAAACACTTAAAGAATGTCTTAACTATACAGACTACATAGCTGTAGATGTTAAAACCAGCCTGGAAAAATATAAACAATTAGGTGCACAAAACACAGACAATCTACAAAAAAGTATAAACTTACTAAAAACAAATAATATTACACACGAATTCCGCACAACCCTTGTCCCTGAACTTGTCACCCTACAAGACATAATCAACATAGGCGAATTAACCAAAGGCTCTAAAACACATGCACTCCAACAATTCATCCCAGAAAACACCATAGATAAACATTACCAAACACTACCCGTTTACGCACAAGAAACCATAACAGAATTCGCAGAAACACTAAACAAATACACAGAAAAAACAATATTACGCACCTAAAACTTTTTCCACACTACAAAAACTCTAAACATAAACTTTGAAAATATAACCCTTTCTATTTTTTAAAAAAAAGAAATAAAAAATTTGGATTTATTGGTGATGATATGTCGATATGGGATCTGATGGGTTTTATAGTATTTTTGCCTGCAGTATTAGTTCCGTTAGTGATGACAACACTGTTACATGTGATGCCACTTAAAGAATCAGCCTTTACAGGCGTATTTATCACTCTAATCTTAGCATTATGCCTAAGAGCCACACAAACAAACTACATAGGCAAAATACCCCCATAACTTTCAAATTTAAGCACCACACTTCAAACACACACATAAACCCAAGTGATACCCTGACAATTTTACCTGTTACACGATTTTTGATGCCGAAAAAACAAAAAACCCAAAACTGATTTAGAAAAATTACAAGCAAAGCTTGATTGTACAATCGCAACCGAAAAGTAAATTTAAAAATTAATCACCTCTTCTTTTTCACTTTAAAAATTAAATAGGTAATTAAGAGATGTAGATGGTGTGTTTGGGTCGAAAATATGGGATTTTGTTGTTATTAATGTTGACTGTGTCAAGGTTTGATGATAGTTGAGCTCGTGTGGTTGCTAAATATAAAACTGTTAAGCCAAGTTTTACTATAATAACTATAGTGTTTTATTATATGTTGGCAAAAATTGAGCAGTATGTGTTGGTATCGAGTTTTTTGACTATTTTCCACAGTATAGTAACATGCAAAAAGTTTTACTACATGCTTGTGAATTATGATATTATGCCAAAGCCAATTACAAACAAAGAAAGAGAAAAAATAATCAAACACAAACAAAACAACGAAAACGAAACAGACATCGCACAATGGCTCTCCATAAGCCAAAGCACAGTAACAAAACTCTGGGCACAATACCGCAAAACAGGCACATACCTGCCTAATTATGAAAATTGTGGTCGCCCCTCAAAATTAAGCGAGGCCCAGATAGATCAAATTAAAGCTGAAGTTAACAAAAACCCTGATCGCACTTTATTAGAAATTATAGAAATGTTTGACCTTAAAATATCAGAATCAGGACTAAGCAAAGTATTTAAAAAACTTGGACTAACTTTCAAAAAAAGATGCTCCATGCAAACGACCAAAAAAGATGTGATGTAGTCAAAAAACGTGCTGATTGGTGTGAACTCTAAAAATCTTAGAGTTTGATCAGTTTGTTTTTCTAGATAAAATTAATCTATAGTTATGTTTTGTTTTTGTGGTTGGGGTGTTAAATATGGTGGTGTGGAGGTTGTGTTTTTGGTGTTTGTTTTTATGAAAGTGTTTTTGTGTTTTTCCAGCGTCGGTGCGTCGCTGACGGTGTACTCTTCTGTGATACTTTTAAAGTTTGTATAAAATTTGTTTGCAAATAGGTTTGTGTGTGTATGTTTGTGTGTATAGGTTTGTGTGAGTTGGTGTATACAATAATTTTTATACCACAACAAGGTAGTTGTACAAATTATGTGAGGGAATGATGTGAAACAAAGAATGTTAAAGTTTACGCCTGAAGAGTTAATACGTTTGTTGCAGGGTAATTCAACCCAAGGGTATAATCTTCCACAAGATGCAGAGTTAATTAACATACAGTATGACGTTTTTGCTAAGCAAGTAATAACAGTTATTAGAAGTGATATTTTTGATGATATTCCTGAAAATGTGCCTACTCCGTATCATGATGTTGCAATGTTGCAATCAAATCAATCGGTAGTTTCAAGTAAACAGTCATTGAAGGTAAAGCAGGATGTTGTGCCGAAAAATTCTATGGTTGATTTGCAAACGTCTGTAGCGTCAATTGTAACACCGCAAAAATCTTTGATTCAAACGTTAACAACGTCAATGGGTCAACCAGTTTCGTCTATTGATTTAAGTACAGGTGTTAAAACGTTGGGAACTAAACCTGAAACAAATATTGGTACTTGTAGGTTTGAAGATGAATTTACTAAAGCGCAGCGTAAGTTGCTTAGGTTTACTTCGGATGATGATTATGTTATTATTAAGCCAATACAGTATTTAAAAACTGAGTGGGAGGATATTAATGATATTGTGAGAAGTATAGGTGGTAAATGGGTGAAGGGTGGGACTATTGATTATTGGATTGTTCCTAAAAATTTAAAACAGGAGGAATGAAAAGTTTGTTGGCTTAGTGGTTTGTGATTATGAGGAATTCGTTTGGGTTTTGAGTGTATTGGTTGTATAATTCTGTGAATCTGATAAATTCGTCTTGTGGGTCATAGTTTTGTATGTATTCTGTGATGAATTTTTGAATAAAGGGGTCTGTTTTTTTAAATGGCATGGCGATTCCTGAATTAAAACTAATTCCTTGATGAGTGATGATTCTCATATAATAATATACGTTGATATCGTCTGATTCATAGCTAAGTGCTATATCGGTTGTTTTATATTCGCGACCTGTAAACACTTCTCTGATGTGTACATATCCCTCTTCTGAATCTTTTTTAATAATTTCAAACAAGCCTAATCTAGACTTTAACATACTTTGTAAAAGTTCTATTTTTTCAGGTTTTCTATAATGTTTATTGTTAATGAATTCTTCTACAATACAATTCATATTTGATGCAGCTTTATAAATCATAATATCCATAAACGCGTTTATTCCAACATCAGTAGTTGTATCAAACTGGCTGTTAACTAAAGTAATTTCGTTATAGTCATCTATACTTGGTGGATGTTTAGAAACATAATTAGGGTCAGTTTCCCATTTAAATTTTCCACTTTCATGATAATCTTGCATATTTTTAAAAATCTCGGCATGTAGTTTTCTTATTTTTTTATAGGCCTTTATATGCGGTTTAGATGACAATCGGCGTTTGTGTATATTTAGAAATAGTCTTCTCGTAATCATCATAGCGTTAACTGGATCATATATCCTTTTGTCCATGGGGTTTACAAAGTTTGATCTCTGTTTCACCGGCAATTTCCTACCACCAAACAGGCAACAATGCTTATACTTTTTCCCACTCCCACATGGGCATAGTGCATTTCGACCAATTTTCATATATAACAAATAGCATCTCATTGTATATAGTTTTATCTATGACCGTAGCTAATTATGTTTGTTAAGTATAGGTCATTGTTGTATAAACATTAAACTTATTCTTTTTGAGATTTTAGACGGGTGATTGTTTGTGTTTTTTTCCATACGACCATCCAATTAGTTTTTCATAACTTGATCAGAAGACAATTTGCCGTCTTCAAAGACTTTATTGCTTCATTTTCAAGTTAACACTACAACAACAATATTACTCTCAATTATTCACTACAACATATCTTGCTCACAAAAAACACAGTAAAAACAACTTTCTTAATTTTTAGTCCTCACAAAATTTTTGTTTTGTTTGTATAAAGGGTTGATTTAAGCACTGTTCTTTGTAATGTAACCTAAAATATGTGGTAATATGCCTAAATTTTTAGGCAAACCTAAAAAATTAAACAAACACAAAACATCAAAAACCACAAACCCAAACCTTTCAAACTCCCTTACCAGTAACGGCTAAATACTGCAAAATATAATCCGTTGTAAGCAACGTGAGAATTATACATGAAAGACCTGCCAAACATAATCCTAGACTTAATAGAAACAACAAAAAAACACGAACAATACCGCAAAAAAGAATGCATAAACCTGATAGCAAGCGAAGGCCTCAAATCACCCGCAGTATGCCAAATGCTAGACCTAACCCACGACCTTGCCACACGCTACGCAGAAGGAAACAACAACAAAGAAGGACACGTGGAAAAACGCTTCTACCAAGGCCAAAAATACAGCAGCCAAATCGAAAACCACACAACAGACGCCATAAAAAGCCTATTCCAAACAACTTGGGCAGACATCCGACTAATCTCAGGCACACACGCAAACACAGCAACATTCAAAGGACTAGCCCTAGCATCAAAAAACAACAAAATGGCCGTAACACCCCTAAGCTGCGGAGCACACATAAGCCACGACTACACCGGACTAGCCGGCAGCATCCTAGGCCTAGATAACATCAACCACATTTACAACATCAACGAATTCAACATTGACCCAGACAAATCAGCCCACATCATACGCACAACAAAACCCGGCATCGTCACCTTCGGCGGCAGCCTATTCCTATTCCCACACCCAATAAAAGAACTCAAAGAAGCATGCAAAGACGTAAACGCCTACATAGCCTATGACGCAGCACACGTACTAGGTTTAATTGCAGGAGGACAATTCCAAGACCCCCTACGAGAAGGTGCAGACTTTATCACTGCATCCACACACAAAACTTTCCCAGGCCCACAAGGCGGTGTAATCATGGGTATACCCGACACTCCAGCTAAAGAAAAAGCTGTACGAAAAATTCAACACTCAGTATTTCCACTAACCGCCTCAAGTACACACCTTGGAAGACTTCCAGCACTAGGTATAGCCTGTTTTGAGATGAAAATATTTGGCCAAAGCTTGGCCGCTCAAATTGTTAAAAACGCTCAAACAGCAGGTCAATACCTGTACGAAAACGGCGTTAAAGTTGTTGCAGAACACAAAGGCTTTACAAAATCACACCAATTAGCACTAGACATTAGAGAGTTTGGTGGTGGCAACAAAATTGCTCAAGAACTTGAAGATGCAAACATTATACTTAACAAAAACATATTACCCTATGATGACCAGAGTGATAAAGAAAATCCTGCTGGTTTACGTGTTGGTTTCCAAGATGTAACTCGACATGGTATGCAAGAAGGTGACATAAAGTATTTGTGTGATTTAATGATGGATGTGATTAAAGGCAAACGATCATCTCAACAGGTTAAAGTAGATGTTATGGCTTTGAAAGAAGAATTTAGTCAAGTAAAATACGGTTTCCAAAGTGTTGATGAAGCCTTAAAATATGCTAAAATGTAACACCCATTTTTATTTACACTTATTTTTTTCATTTTTATTTTTGATTTTTTAGCTAAGCTTTAATTATTATCAGAGTGTTTGTAGTAATGAATGATTATGGATGTAATGATTGTTTATGTTCTTACGCCTGTTGTGGTAATTGGCTTTCTTGTTTTATTTATTTTGTTACCTAGGTATGGTCCGCATTATACATCTAGGTTGGTTTGTCCGATGTGTAAAAAAGTGTTTAATTTTCATTGGGTGCCTGGTGCAACTTTGACTTCGTTACGGTATGGTAATCGGCGACGTCTTAAATGTCCATATTGTAGGCAGGTTAACATGTTTGATATTGCTTCAACTAGAGTTAGTCAACCGAAAGTTAAACGTAAAGTTTGAAATGGGTTTTTTGCTAGTGAACTTTATTAGTTAATAAGTGTATATGTTTGTTAACTCTTAAAGGAGACTCTTGCTGTGAAAGTACTCTTAAATGATGGTTTAGAGACCCAAGGTTTAGAAGTTTTCCAGAAAGCTGGAATAGAAACTGATACAAGAAAACGTGATTTAAACGGATTAATTGCTGAAATAGGACAGTTTGATGCGTTAGTTGTAAGGAGTGCCACAAAAGTTACGCGTGAAATTATTGAAGCTGGTGCAAAAGGTAATTTGAAAATTATTGGTCGTGCAGGAGTTGGTTATGATAATATTGATGTAGTGGCTGCTTCTGAGAATGGGGTTGTGGTGAAAATTGCGCCTTTTGGTAGTACTAATGCTGTTGCAGAATTAGCTATTACTTTGATGTTAAGTATTTCTCGTAATACTTCGCAATCTCATTATTCGCTTAAGAATGGTGTATGGATTAAAAAGAAGTTTGAAGGGACAGAGTTGGCGCATAAAACGTTAGGTGTTATTGGTTGTGGTAGGATTGGTCAAAAGCTTGCTCAGATTGCTAAGCGTGGGTTTGACATGGAAATCATAGGTTATGATATTTGTCCTAATTCAGAAATTAGAATGAAATTTGTAAGCAAAGAAGAACTTCTCAAACAAGCTGATTACATAAGTATTCACACAGGTGGCAAAGACATAATCATTGGTGAAAAAGAATTAACCCAGATGAAACCTAAAGCGTTTATTATAAACACTTCCCGAGGTAACAACATTGACCAAATAGCTCTCTATAATGCGTTAAAAGAGAAAAAAATTGGCGGTTACGCAACAGATGTTTACAAAGAAGAACCAAAAACCGAATGTGAATCTTTCAATGATCCATTAAAAGAACTTGACAATGTTGTATTAAGTAGCCATCTAGGTGCATCTACAGTTGAAGCTCAAGTAGAAACGTCCACTGAAATCGCGTGTGTTCTTTCAAACTATCTTAAAAGTGGAGACTTTACTAACGCTGTCAACGCAAGCGCAAACATTGCAGTAGAAGAAAAACAAATCTATAATCTATTTATACACCACAAAGACATACCAGGCGTGTTTGCAAGCATCGACAAAGTTTTAGCTGATAACAACATCAATATACGCGCAAACTATAGTCGCCAAATAAACACAGGCTACGCCATAAGCGTCTACGCATTACACCAAAAAGCAACACCAGAAATCATCACCCAACTAAAAACAATACCCAACATCTGCAACGTCAAACACTAACAACCTTTCTTCCTTTTCAAATTTTTAACATAATGCGCTTAGTTTATTATTTTTGTACACTAAAACTCAATAAATCTGCTACTAAATAGTAAGTCAGATGTATAAAAACACAAAAACTGTGCTATCACATAAGCAACTGTCAAGATAATAATTAGAGCTAATGTCTACTAATTGGTAATTGTAAACATTTATAGTATTCAAATAAATGATCTGTTTTTTGAGAATATGTGTTAAAAAAAATAGGAAAAGTGTTGGTTATGAATAATATTATCCTATTATTGGTTGAATTGCTTCATTTCCGCCTGGATTATCTGTTGAGAGTAGTCCTGAATAAACCTTCCAAGCACCGTTTTCAAATAACCCAATTTTTATATCATAGACTTTCTCATACTGCCCACCGTTAGTATTGCTTACGGGTTTGTCTATAACAGTATAAATTGCGGTTGGATCATTTTTAGCCAATACCGTTTTAGTGACTGTGGTCTCAAAATTTTTAGGTTCTACATAATTTTTATTGTTCTTCAATGTGATGCCATTAACTGTGAGCTGATTTATGCCGTTGCCATTGCCATTACCGTTGCCATTATTCCAGCTTACTTCAGATATATCTGGCACAAGCGATTTAGTCCAAAGCTCGATGTTGCCGAATTCAGCAAAACTCAATTCTCTGCATGCGTGACCATCTTCCTGTCCAATGTATCCAGCATAGAAACCAAAGTCGTTACCGCCAGTGTAGTCATCAGGTATTTGTGAATTTTCATCAGCTAAATCAAATGAAAAGATTTCTTCTGTGTTTTTCGTCACCGAAAATGCTTGATTTGAAGATTTAATTTCGTAATCATCAGTTTGCATTAAGTTATCAAGCTCAATTTTAGTCAAAATAGTAGTCTTTGTACCAGTGATGAGATGTGAATCTTCATATAAATCATTGAAGTCCATATTATCTATAAATCTGACTACAATTTGACTATCACCACCGTTATTATAGCCCTTTTGCGGTTCTAAGGAAAAATAGAAACCACTGAATGATCCATCGTTATTAATTATACAGTTGACTAAGAAGCCTACAGAGCGCAGAGAATGCCAACGCTGAGGTGCTAGAATCTCACTGTTTTCTGGAAAGATTGCGAAGTTCATGTTAAACTTGAAGGTTTTTTCGGTTGCGTCATCTTCTTTGAAATACACATAGTCAGAATAGCTGCCGGTATAATATCCGTAGAAATATGCTTCATTACCATCTAGTTGAATATGGTGCGCATCAGTGGGGTCATGTGCACGGGTCGCGGTAAATGCTTGATCTTGATTGGTTTTTTCGTGGGCATGCATGTTCCAGGTAATGGTTTCCATGTTGACGTGTGGGGTAAAAGTTACGCCGTTTTTATTATTTGCGTTTGTGTTTGCTGCGTTTGCTGTTGAAGCCATTATTGTAAAACAGCTTGCAACAAGCACTAATACAAGTGCTGTTGTTGTTATGTTTTTTATGTTGTTATTTACCATTTCATTTTTCTCCAATATTTGTATAAATAACGGTCGTATATTGTGGTATATTAGTGTTGTGTTAGATTGGTTTTAAAAAAGTGTTTTAAGGAATCAGTTTTAAACATAAACGTGTACATTCTAAATATTGTAAAATATCCATTTTTTGTAAATTTACGTTTTATATTTTAATGGGCAAAGTGTAATAAACAGAAACAGTCTAAGGTAAACAAAATGATAATATATCCTAAAAGTTAAATTTGATTGAACAATTCACCAACTTTTTTACAACAACTTATAAAACATAAAAAACCATAATTTATTTCAAAATATTTATCTAACATATATTTTTAAATCTTTTACACAGTCTAATTTTTATTGTTTTTGTTTTGTTGAATTTTTAATAGTTTTTGTTGTGTTTGGTTTTAGAGTGGATTGTTTGTTGTTTGGTTGTTGTAGGGTTTTCTTTGTTGGTTTGCCTGTTTGATTATTTGTTTTAGCTCTTCTTTGCCAGCTCCTTGTTGAAGAGGTGTTAGAATATCAGTTAGGTTGTTGTTTTGCATAAGGCAAGTCTTGAGTTTTCCATCACTTGTAAGACGTAGTCTTGTGCAGTGGTTACAAAAATCGGTATTTTCTATGGGATGTACAGTTTCTACTGTAGTGTTTGGTAATTGGTAGATTTGACGGTTGTGCATAAATTGCCGCTGTTTTATGTTTATTGCTTTTTGTTTTAGTATTTCTTCTTGTTTTTCTAGATTGTGGTGGTGTTGTTTATAATATTGGGTGTTGAGGTTTATTGGGTCAAGTTCTATGAGTTGTAGGATTACTTGTGTTTTTTCTGCGTAGGTTATCATGTCTAGTACGTCGTTTTCGTTTATGTTTTTAAGTATGACCATGTTTAGTTTGATGGGGTTGAAGCCTGCTTTTATTGCTGCGTTTATGCCTGTTAGTGTTTTGTTGAGGTTGTTTTTTGTAAGTTTGTTGTATGTTTTAGGGTTTAGGGTGGGTAGGCTTATGTTTATTCGGTTTAGGCCTGACTGGTATAGTTTTTTTGCAGTGTTTGGTAGTAGTAGTGAGCCGTTGGTTGTTAATGATAAGTCTTTTAGTCCTGGTATGGTTGATAGGTTTTTTACAATTTCGCAGATGTCTTTTCGTATTAAGGGTTCGCCGCCTGTGAGTTTTATGCGTGTGATTCCTAATTCTACGGTTGCTTTTGCTATTTGTGTGATTTCTTTTGTGTTCATTTCTGTGTTGTTTGTGTGTGTGGTTTCGCCTTCCATGTGGCAGTATGTGCAGTGGTAATTGCATTTTTGTGTGACTGATATTCTTAGGTTAAGTAGTGGTCGTCCAAAGTTATCGTGAAGTGTCATGTTGTTCACGTGCATGTTTAATGATGTGTGGTGCTTCGGGTAGGATGAGTTTTTCAATTGCAAGTTTTGCTGCGTTAGGTGAGCCTGGGATGCAGAAAAATGCTTTGCCATTTTTTGTGCCTGCTGTGGCTCTTGTTAGTAGTGATTCTGTTTTGTTTTCGTCGTAGCTGAGGCGTCTGAAGAATTCGCCAAATCCTGGTAAAGTTTTTTCTAAGAAGGGTGTGATGGTTTCAATTGTTACATCTGTAGGTGAGATGCCTGTGCCGCCTGAAAAAATTATTACGTCTAAATTGTTTATTGTTAAACAGTTTTCTAATGCATTATTAATTATTGTTTTATCGTCTAATAATATTTCTTTATATAGTATTGTGTGTCCAGCGGCTTGTACTAGGGTTTGTATAGTGTCTCCACTGACATCTGAAAAGGATTCACCTTTTTCGATTTGACGATAACGAGATGTACTACAAATATATACCGCAAAATTCAACTTTTCAGACACCTGAGTTTTATGCATATTTATTTCATTCACTATAATCAAACCTGCTTAAATTTACGCACAACACGAATACTCTCTATAACCGTAGAAGGATACTGACCATTCTCATCCTTTTCATACTGCTTAACCATATCCCATATTGTTAACAAAGCCGCTGACACTGCAGATAACGCTTCCATCTCTACACCCGTTTGAGCACAAGTCTTTACAGTAGCTAAAACCTCAATACAACCCCCATCAACCACCCTAGGACAAACCTCAACACTAGACAACGGCAACGGATGACACAACGGAACCAACTCACTAGTCTTTTTAGCCGCCAAAACCCCCGCAACCCTAGCAACACACAACGGATCACCCTTAACAATCTTCCCCTCCAAAACAAGCCTCACCGTCTCAGCCTTAAGACGAATCACACCCAAAGCCAACGCCTCCCTAAAAACCTCACCTTTACCCGAAACATCAACCATAACCATCAATAACCACTCCTACCACTCTGCTCCCACACATCTATTAAAGCTTGCACAACCTTCGACTTTTGAGAACCACTATTAAAACTATACAACCTCACCCGACCATACAAATAAACCTTTAAAACCCCCTCAGACTCCAAAACCTTCAAATGCCCAGCAGTAGACGAATAATTCGAATTAACCCGACGCGCAATCTCAGAAACATTAAGCTGCCCAAACTTGAAAATCAACTTTAAAATCTTTACACGCATCCTTGACGAAAAAACATCTTCCAACTCCACTAACTACCAAACTCCATTTCCAACAACTCAAACAACTCCCGCTCCAACACCACCGCAGAAACCAACGGCAACGAAACCCTAGTCGAACGCCCCCGCGAAACACCAGAAACCACCTCAGCATTCACAATACCCTTCTGAGCAAACTGCTGCAAATACTTCCACACCTGCGTATGACTATACGGAGCCTGCCCATACTCCTCACAAACAACACCATAAACATCCTCAATCTCCACTAACGACGCAAAAGCCTCCTTACTCTCCTTAAAAAAACGCGCAACCGCCAACAACAAAAACTTTTCATGCAACTCTAACCCATTCACCTCATTACGCTTAAACGTAGGCAAAATCGCCGAAACCGCCTGACGCACACATTCAGGCTCAACACACTTCACACCCTGAGCATCAGCATACTTACCCGAACGCCACAACAACTCTATACCAAACCGCGCATTCCCCAACTTACTCGCAGCCAACTCTGCAACCAACTCTACAACATCCTCTGCAACCACACCCACCTCAAAAGCCAACCTAACCCGTTCACCCAAAATATCAACCAACGACTCTTTACCATACCTCTCAAGCCTTATAACATTACTCTGCAAAGTACTTTGAGCACTATCATCCAAAACCTTCAACGCCGAAAGCCTACGCTGAATAAAAATAAACGAAACCCGATGAGGTTTCCCCTGACACATTTCCTGAATCCTTGTAAGCTCATAAACAGCATCCGAACCTTCCTTTTCAATTAAACTATCAAACTCATCAAGAGCCAAAACAACAAACACCTGCTCACTCTCAAACAATTGCAACAAACTCTTAAGAATCTCACCAATCGAATAACCCCTCGAAGGAAAATTAGGCTGAAAACCCACTATAACCTGATGCAAAATCTGCAACAAATTCCCACGATACTCACGACAATTAACATGAATATACCGAAACTTTATACCCCTTTTACCCATCTCAACACTAATACTTCTACCAAACACCTGACAAAACACAGTCTTCCCTGTACCCACCTCACCAACCACCAAAACACGCTGCGACATACGATCCGGACAATGAGTAAGAAAACTAAAAAACTCCATCAAAAGCCGATTTTCCAAATCCCTATGAAGAATACGAACCGGAAGGTAGTTTATATCCAACTTTGACTCGTCTTTAAACACACTTACATGAGACATCAACTCTACCTCCACTAAATACAACACTAACTATCTAACAATCACACTTAATAAACCAATAGCAAACAACTCTAACACATTTAAATAACCCTAATTTTCCCCTTTCCACTAGAAAGGTTTTTCCATTTAAAACATTATACACACTATAAGGCGAGTCACAATTTGGTAGACGTTAACAGTAAACTTGAAAAAACTGTAATACTAGGGCTTATTCAAACAACAGTTTCAGAAAACCTAACTGCAAATTTAGAAAAAACAATTAACAAAATTGAAGAAGCCGCAAAAAAAGGTGCACAAATAATCTGTTTACAAGAACTCTACCACACCCAATATTTTCCTCAAAAAGAAAAAGAAGAACAACAAAACACCACAAAATACGCTGAAACCATACCCGGCAAATCAACACAAATTTTTTGTAAACTTGCAAAAAAACACAAAATCGTCATAATAATACCCTTATATGAACAAGCTTTAAACAATAAATTTTACAACTCTGTTGTTGTAGTTAACACTAATGGTAAACTACTTAAAACGTACCGCAAAATTCACATTCCTCAAGATCCAATGTTTTATGAACAAAACTATTTTGCTCAAGGTGATTTAGGTTACCAAATTTACAATACAACTTTTGCTAAAATTGCAGTACTGATATGTTATGATCAATGGTTTCCTGAAGCTGCAAGAATTTGTACTCTACAAGGTGCAGACATTATATTTTATCCCACAGCAATTGGGTATATTAGAGGTCATGTTTCTGGTGATGGTGATTGGCAAGATGCGTGGCAAACTGTTCAACGTAGTCATGCTATTGTAAATGGTGTGCATGTTGCAGCGGTTAATCGTGTGGGTAGTGAGGGTGATCTTGAGTTTTGGGGTGGTAGTTTTATTTGTGATGCTTTTGGAACTATTCTTGCTCAAGCAGGTGGAAAAGAAGAGATTTTGATTGCTGAGGTTGATTTGTCATTTAATAAACGTGTTAGAGATGGGTGGGGTTTTCTTAAAAATCGTCGTCCTGATACATACAAGTTTTTGACTAAAAAAATTGGTGAGAAATAAAATGTTTAACAATATTATTACTTCAAAAACGCCTGTTGAGTTGGGTTATCGTATGCCTGCTGAATGGGAGCCTCATGATGCTATATGGTTAAGTTGGCCTCATGATCCTTTAACTTTTCCTAATTGTGTTGATGGTGTTGAAGCAACGTATGTGGAAATAATAAAGGAGATTCATACAAGTGAAAATGTTAATCTTTTTGTAAAAAGTAAGAGTATGCAGCAAAAGGTTACCGCTTTACTACATGCTGTGGATGTGGATTTTGCTAAAATTCGTTTTTTTGTGTTTGATTATGCTGATGTGTGGTTTCGTGATTATGGTCCTACTTTTATAGTGAATGGTAGGCAGGAGTTGGCGATGGTGAATTGGGTGTTTAATGCGTGGGGTGATAAGTATGATACGCTTTTGAAGGATAAGGTTATTCCTCAGGTTGTTAATCAGTTTCTTGGGGTTCCATGTTTTAGGCCGTCTCTAGTTATGGAGGGTGGTTCGTTTGATGTTAATGGTCGGGGTAGTTTGCTTACAACTATGCAGTGTTTGTTGAATTCGAATCGGAATCCGAATTTGTCTTGGCAGGTTATTGAGGATTATTTGAAGTCTCATTTGGGTGTTAGTCATTTTATTTGGCTTAAGAATGGTATTAATGGGGATGATACTGATGGGCATGTTGATGATATAGCGCGGTTTGTGGGTCCTAGGACTGTTGTTTGTGCTTATCAGGATGATGTGGGTGATGGGAATTTTGATGCTTTAAGGGTTAATTATGAGATTTTAGTGTCTGCGAGGGATCAGGATGGTGAGTTTTTGGATGTTGTAAAGTTGCCTATGCCTGGTGATGTTGTTGATGGTGAGGGTTGTTTGCTTCCGGCGAGTTATACTAATTTTTATGTTGGTAATACAAAGGTTCTTGTGCCGGTTTTTGGTCATGAGAATGATGTGGTTGCTTTGGGTATTTTGCAGGGTTTGTTTCCTGATAGGAAGGTTGTGGGTATAAATTGTGTTGATTTGGTTAATGGGTATGGGGCGATTCATTGTGTTTCTCAGCAGCAGCCAAGGTCAGGTGTTTAATTGGTGGTGTGTTTGGGGGTTGTTTGATTTTTTGGTTGTAGAGTTTTTGTTGTTGTGGTTGTTTTTTTAGGGTTTGTGTTTTTGTTACATTTTTTGTTTGGTTTGTGGTTTTGTTTTTTTGTTGGTTGTTTTTGGTGTTTTTTTCAGAAATCTTTAAACATTGTTTGTTTGTTATGTGGGTTTATGTGATGTTTATGGAAGATTTAGTTAAGAAACGTGTTCAAGCTGCACTTGATGATGTGAGGCCGCAGATTCAGGGTGATGGTGGTGATGTAGAGTTGGTTGCTGTTGAGGGTGATGTTGTGAAGGTGCGGTTGGTTGGTCATTGTGCTGGTTGTCCTATGGCTATGATGACTCTTAAGAATGGTATTGAGGCGCATGTTAAGGCGTGTGTGCCTGAAATTCAAAGGGTTGATTCGGTCTAGTTTTTAGGATTATATTTGTTTATTTTTTATTTTTTTGTATTTTTATATTTTATGGTTTGTGTTGTTGAATATTATACTGTGCTTTTGTATGTTGTCCATGTGGTAATATTTCAAGTTAATGTTGTACTGTACTACACATCAAAAAACACCAAAAAAACACTAAATACTGTTGAAAAACCACGTTAAACCCGTATCCACGTAAAACACATATACAACAAACCCAAAAACCATATGCCCAAATTATGTATGAGATCTTATATGAATGAATAGTTATTAAGTAATACATACGACAACTAAAAAATAATATACCGAAAACAAGAGACGAAAAAAAATGAACACAAACATAAACATAAACACAAACAAAACACACACAAACAACACAAAAACAAAAAACATATACGCAAACTACCAAAAAGCAATACAAACAAAACTAACAAAAAACCTACTCGACCTAATCGTACTACAACTAATAAACCAACAAGCCATGCACGGCTACCAAATAATCACAAAAACCCACCAAATCTTTGGCGCAAACTTCGGACCCAGCACAATCTACCCACTACTAACAAAACTCGAAAAAAAAGGCTACCTCCACAGCAACTGGAACATGAACGCAGAAAAACCCTGCAAAGTCTTCACCATAACAACAACAGGCAAAAACATCATCACATACACAGAAAACTCACTAAACAACATCTGCAAAACAATACAAAAAACCGAAAACACCCAACCAACAACACCATACACATACATACACTAAACACAACCAAAAACCAAACAACCAACTAACAAAAACACACCAACACAACCAACACCCAAAAACACAACAAAAAAACAAACCAAAAAACAAACCCAAACAAACCAAACCCCCAATTTTTCAACAAACCAACCAACAACAAAACAACAACACCAAACCAAAAACAACACAAAACACACAAAACAACAAAAAAACAACAACAAAACACAAACAAAAACCAAAACATCAAGAGTTTTCACATTTAAAAAGATAAAAACATTTTTCACACTTTACTGATTTTAACATCTTTCTAGAAAACAACTCTATATTTACCATTAATTTCCACCCCACTACCCACCGTAAAAATATTACACTACAAACCTCTCTAAACAAAAACACTCCCAAAAAAACACACAAAACCATTTACAACAACAAAAACCCACCATTTTCACAAACAAACTCCCAAAAAACAACACACCAAAACAATTAATAAACGAAAAACAACATATACATATAATTACAACAAAAAAACAAACAACCCCACAAACAAAAAACAAATCGGAGACCAAAAAATGGACGAAAACCAAGTAAACCTAGAAGAAATAGACACAGAACTAATACGCGAAATCACAACTAACACAGTTTACACAATAATATGCCTATACCACCTAAAACCCACAAAAAAAGTAACAAAATACTACAAACATCTCCCCCCAAAAGTACGCGAACAACTCGAAAAAATGGCCATCAACAAAAAATTGTTCGAACGCACCAACAACACCATAGAAATCACAACAAAAGGAATCGACTTCCTCCTAGACAACATCATCAAACACGTCGAAGTCATGATGGCATTCACACTCATGCTAAAAGAAATGAACGAAACATACAACGACGATGATGATGAACATTACGATGATGATGGTGATGAACATTACGATGATGATGATGGTGATGAACATTACGACGATGATGATGACGATGAACATTACGACGATGATGACAATTACATTGAAATTGAAACCAACAAAGAAAACAAAACACACAACAAAAACACAAAAAGACAAGACAAACGCAAACAAAAAAGACAACAAAACCCAAACAAAACATAACCAAAAAACAAACAACAAAACCCCAAAAAACCCATCAACCAACAAACAAACACAAAAACACCACCACAAACCACATTTTTTACTACCACACAACAGAAATACACAATGACGCTCCTCGATAATAAAAAAACACGCATAATTTTTTTACAATTGCACTATAAAACAGAAAAAACACAATAAAATATTATATATGAACCACTTTACTATAAAACACCAATAGAACCTGTTAAATGTTAACAAAATTAACCATCTTAAAAAACATCTTTCAAACTCGTATTAAATCAAATTTTACTATATAAAAAAATTAACACAAAAAACAATATAAAACGTGAGTAAAATGGTGGGGCTCTCCGGATTTGAACCGGAGTCTATAGAGCCCAAGTCTACAAGCCTAGACCAAGCTAGCCGAGAGCCCCAAACAACCAATGCAAAGAACATAACTTTACACCCCCAAATAAAAACCTATCCAACCAACATGTTTTGAGTCAATATTATTTCCACCACTTTTCTCTACAACTATACCATTATAGTTTAAACAGATAAATGTTTAATGTCTAGATTACATCCGCGCGAAAACTTTTTGGAGAGCTTTCACTTTTAGTTAGATTTGTAAATTTAATCTCGTCAGATTGTAAAAGAAAAGGTGAAAGATGTGGAAAAATTGAAATTTGTTGGTTAAAAATGTTGATGATAGTGAGCAAAATTACAAAAAACCAACCTTATTTATCTACACATGAAAACTTTCACTTCCTGCTATTTATTGATGGACTAACAGAGACACATTTCACTACATAACAAAATAACCGATTAGTTTACAGCACCAAAAACTTGACTGTGAAATAAATAAGAAAAATAAAAATAAACACTATGTATGAACCATTTTGTTGTAAATACATTACACACAGTTTGAATCTACTAAATGGTAATGTGCAGTAGGTACATTAGACGTATCGACTTAATGGTTCAAGCTGAAAAAATTCTGAACAAAGAGGCCTGATTTTTGTTTCAAAGCTTTATTTGTAAAAATGTTTATAGTTTGCCATTTGTTTATAATCCGTTATTAGTATCATTAGTTTAGTTAATAAAAGGTGAATTTGTTGCCTATTGAGATTGGTTTAGTAATGTATGCAGAGAATGCTGTTGAGATGCCGTTTTTTACTGGTCATGTTGCGCGTGGGTTATTGTTACATTTTATACGATTAGTTGATCCGAGTGCTTCAGCATTGTTACATGAGCTTGATGTGTCTAAGCCCTATAGTGTAACTCCTCTACGATTCCGAAGCAGCAGTCGTGCTGAAAACGGTTACCTGTTAAATCCGTTATTTCCATGTAAAGTAAGTTTTCGTTTTTTAAAAGATGAATATGCAAATTATATTTTGAATTTTTTTCAGAAACAAAACACTGCATTAATTTTTGATACGACGTTCCAAATAGCTTCCATGCATATAAACTGTAAAAGTTACGCTGACCTAGAAAAAGAAGCACACTCAATAGGCAATTTAACACTAGAATTTAAAACCCCCACTTACCTATCAAACTTAAACAGTAACTATCACTGGATGTTTCCAGATCCCCTAAAAGTTTTCTGCAGTCTAATGCGACGCTGGAACCAATTCAGTGATAGCACAACATTTAGCAAAGAAGAATACCTAAACTATAAAGAATGGCTGCAAAAAAATGTGGGCGTAAGCAAATATGAACTGCAAACAAAACTGGCAACAATGCGCAACAAAAAAGCCACAGGTTTCACCGGTACAATAACCTATAAACTAGATGATAAAGAAAACCCCTACAACAAAATAACACATATGCTAGCCAAATACGCCGAATACGCAAACATAGGTGGAAACAAAACAGCGGCATACGGACAAGTAAAACTTTGGTAGCTTGAGTTTTGTGTTGAGTTTTTATTGGATTGTAGATATGAAAATTGTTATGTTGAGTATCTATTTTTCTTGTTCATTTTTGTAAACAGAGTGAATTAACTTGTTGACGATATTTTTGGTTTTTTACTGAAGTGTTTTTGATATGTTCTTTAAACTAACAAGTTTTTAGTGGTTCTCTGTGAAAAAATTTCTGAAAGTATAAATAGTACACAACATATTTGAAAGTTTATGTATCTCTCTCTTACTGGTAATCCGTTTGTTGATACAGGACTCGCAGTTCTTGCTGCAAAAAGTGGTTGTAACTGTATAGGTGACCTTACTCTTGAAAAGATAAAAGAGGTACATGGCGACGGAAGTGAACTGGCACGTCGAAATTCAAAACTAAAAAGTATGACTATAGTTTTTACTGTTAACTCCCTTGCGACTCATCCGGGAATCAAACCTGTTGAAAAAAGAAGTCAATATTATGCGGCTATTACTACGGCGTTTCTTAATAAAATAGGTCAAGAAAATTCTCCTGAGAGATGTGAAAGTTGTGGTAACTCAAAAAGTTTAGATATCGACAAAATAATTGCAGAAACGTTAATACCTTTAGGCTACAAAAAAGATGATGCTAAATATGTTGGACGAGATTGGTTCCCTCTTGCAGGAAGTATTGGTAGCGATGCGCAAGCATTGCCTGCTGGGTCTCGTTCACCTAATTTGTGTGCAAAATGCCTTTTTGCTGTTCATTATTTGCCGCAAGGTGTAATTCTTCGGGAAAGTAAACTTTCTGTTTTTCAATCGACCTCAACTGAGCTTTGGTACGATTTAGTCAAATCAATTGCCTTTGAAATAGATCAAAGAATTATAGCGGGTAACGTTGAGACCTTAGGTAAAAAAGAAGGAAGTGTAGCTCTTCTCAAAAAAACTTTTGAGGCAATGGATAAGATAAAGCGAATGGATTCTGGGATATCCCTTTTTATATGGATGTTCTCAAATTCCGGTCAAGGTCCTGATTGTAAAATTGATGAAATACCTAATTATGCATTGCAGTTTCTATTTAAGGCATATGTTTCTGGTTATAATGCCGAAATTTTAAATCTTGTTGCTACAGATAAAAATGCTGAATATTCATTTTTTAATTGTGTGTCTGTCGGGAAAGATTACAACAAACTTTATCCCTACAAAAAGAGTGCTGGTGTATCTCCTATGTTATTTATGCTTTACCAGACGGAAGTATGTAGAGCAGAAAAAGCAAGTCTTTTAGTAGCGCATAAAATTGCTTGTAGATTGAAGGAGCGAATAGCTGATAAGAAAAAATATGAAGCTACAGCAAAAGAAATCACTACAAACTATGCTGTTCAGAGTAAAATTAGAAAACTAATGGTTGAAATGATTGAGGATGGTGGTTTAAGCTATAGTGAATATGTTAAACTTTTTGCTGAAGACACAGACCGTTACACAGGTGTAAAAAGGTCTGCTTGGAAATACATTCTGTATTTTGCATCTAACACTGATTGGTCATCGCCATCTGAAATGCTTGATTCTGATATGACTATTTCTGCTTTACAGTATGTTGCAAAACAAATTTTTATACAATATATCGGTGAAAAAGGTCGGGAACGGTTCAAAAAAGAAGTTTTGGATAGATTTTCCGTTGGAAAAATAGGTACACCTTGGTTGCGCCGTCAGTTTTTGAAAAATGCGTTGACTACTAAGGGGTTTGATTACGGTATTTGGAAATCTTTAATTTCAGGTCAGACTGAACAGGAAAATCTTTTTGAGACACTTTACAGGTTTAGGCTTTTATGGACTGAATGGTTTAGAACAAACAATCTGCCTGTCAGCATAGATGTGCCTAATTTACAAGAAGATCAAATAGAGGAATCAGTGTTACCCTTGGAAATAAAAACAGATATTTATCAATTTGTTCATTATTATCTCAAACAACGTGGGAATGAACGATTTGAAAAAGAGATAATTTCTGGTTTAATAACTGGTGAAAAAGGGCTTTGGTGGTTTAAACAGAAACTGGCCTCTTTAAATAAAAACTATTATGGTGACATTTTTTGGGAAACTTTCTTAGTAGATGTCAATGGGCGTTCTATTGCAAATGTTCGATTATTCCAATTAAGTTTAGAATTGATAAACTGTTATAGGCAAAGTTTTTAAACTAAGTAAACAATACTACAAGGTATGTCATCAAAAATACTTACTCATATAGCTGGAACTTTTCTCGTGGAAGCTTCAGCATCATTTCTTAACGGAGCTGGTTTAGGTGATGGTGAAAACCGTAATGTAACTTTACCTAAAACCTTTCGAGACGGCAGAGATCGAGTGCCATATGTTTCTTCTCAAGCATGGAGAAGATGGCTTCGAAATACTCTGATTGAAGAAACTAATTGGCCAGCTAGCGTGCTTAGACCACTTGATTTATCTGAAAAAGGAACAACAAATAAAATTGGCGGTGAATTTGATCCGATTAATTATCCAGAAGACGACATATTTGGATATATGCGTGCTGAAGCTAAACAAAAACCTCGCATAGATGTTGAAGATAGTGAAAATGATGCAACAGATGTGGTAAAAGAAAAGGGACAACCAGTAAAACCCGTTATAAGAGCTTCACCTTTTAGTACATCTATTTTATGTTCCATTAGAAAATCTGGTTGGCAGGGGCGAGATGAAGGTTTTGTTCATTTAAAAGAAGGAACACCGTTGCCCTATACTACTGAATTCTATAATACACATTTGGAAGGGATTTTTTCTCTGAATTATATGCGGTTAGGTGTGTTTTGGAATATAGGTGATCGTGTTGAATTAGATGAAGCAAAGACTTGTAAACTTCTTACTGACGGAAAAATTAAGATAGTAAAAGAAGAAAAAAGTGGTAAAGTTTATGAAGTAACTGATGTTGCTGTAAAACGGAAAGAACGTGCGTCAGCGGTATTGAATGCATTAGCTCATCTTAGAGGTGGTGCAAAACAAGCTGCGTTTGGTACTGATGTGGCACCGAAGGCTCTCATTTTGGCAGGTGTATCTTGTGGAAATCCCATGCTTAATAGTCTATTTGTCGATGATGGAAGTGGCCCATGTTTGAAAATTGATACCCTTAAAGAAATAGCTAAGGATTATGCTGATAGAATTGTAACGCCAATATTTATCGGTATCAGAAAGGGATATCTCAAAAATGAGTCAGATGTGCTTCAACTCCAAAATGTGGTCGATATAGGTGTTACCTTTAAAGTTCTTACCCCCATAGAATCGGCTCAAGAAATGGCAATGGTTTTGACTTAATATGTCAACATTTGCGGCCCTTCATGTTAAAATGGAAGGGTTTACCGCTTTCTTTAAGCATCCATTAACTATAACGGGGACGCAGATTTCATTACCATGTCCACCTTACAGTACACTTTTAGGTATGTTAAGTGCCATTGCAGGGCGAGTAATTAGACCATCCGATACAAGAATTGGTTTTGAGTTCTATTGCTCTTCGAGAGATATTGAAATAGAAAAAACTGATCGTTTATCATTGAAAAAAGGTGTTCTTTCACCACATAGGGAAGGGCAAGGTATTATTAAACGATATGTCTATTTTCGACCAGAGCTTGATTTATACGTAACTAACCTTGAGTTAGAGCAAGCATTTCTTTCTCCAGTTTCAACTCCTTCTTTTGGACGTTCTCAAGATATTGCTTGGATAAAAAAAGTAGAAAGAGTCAATTTAACTGAGGTACCTTCAGGAAAACTGGGTGCTACTCTAATTCCAGAGGTTAAGATGAATATTCCCTCGTTACTTGTTCGTTGTCCTGAGTGGTTTGAAAATAATATTGAAGGCCGAACAAGAATAGTTGGCCCATTTGGGTTTTATCAGGGATTATTGCCAACTACGCGAGAACGTTTTTCTGTATCTATGAAAAATCTTTATCACCCGTCTAATCTACCTGATGTTAATAATGTCATTTATCTTCATCAATGGCTTCAGCAATGATTGAACAGTCAAAGATATTGGCAAAGGATACTGGCGAAACGCTATCAGAACATACTTTGCGTTGTATAGCAGTAGCTGAAAATATTGTTGAAAATCTTCCTTTTGAGGATGATATACTTGTTTCTATAAAGTCAGACCTTATATCTGCCATAGCAGTGCATGATGTTGGAAAAGCTGCTGTTGGTTTTCAGAAATCTTTGCTACCTGATGCAAAAAGATGGGGTCATAGACATGAAATTATTTCTGCAGCTTTTGCTTCATTCCAGAAACTTAAACCGGAAGTTATATTTGCTGTTTTAACTCATCATCGCACAATTCCAGCCGGTTGGGCTTGTTCAGGTAAGGGCTGTTTGGACTTTGCAGAACTTCCATTTGCAACTTCGAGCAGTACACCACCGTCGCCGTATCCTGTTTGGTTTCAGATGGAAAACGAATGGAAACAAAATATCTCTTCTTTCGTAAATGAGTGGAATCAAATTCTTAAAGGCGTAAAAAGCAACAAACTTAGCTCTCAAATAGGACTTGATTATTCCTCATTTACTTATGATTGGATAGATCGTGGGAAACAAACTTCTAAAATTAGCTTTAATAGCAGACTTTACGCTGCAACTTTACGTGGTCTACTAATGTCTTGTGACCATATTGGCAGTAGCGGGGTTCGTTTTGCTTTTCCAAAAATGCCAGATTTTTCAAAACTTAATATAACTGTTCCTTATCTCTTTAATTTCCAAAAAAAAGCTGGAGAAATAAATGGCAACTTGATTTTACAGGCACCTACTGGTTCTGGAAAAACTCTTGCCGCGTTGCTTTGGGTGCGCAGAAATCAAAAAAGAAATGGACGACTTTTCTACACATTGCCCAATACTGCAAGTATTAACGCTATGTATCTCCGCCTATGCAAAGATTTTGGACAAGCTACTGTGGGTTTACTACATTCTCGTGCAAGCTCTTCATTGTATTCAATTTTGGAAAACGAAGAGTATTCATCTTTAGTTAGGCAAAAAGAGGCTCGTATGGCTAAGAAACTTTCACGGGAATTATGGTATCCAATCCGCGTCTGTACGCCCCATCAGATTCTCAGGTATACTTTGCATGGTAAGGGTTGGGAATTGATGCTTTCAGAGTTTCCAAACGCTTGCTTTGTTTTCGATGAAATTCATGCCTATGACCCGATTATAACGGGGTTTATAATAGCTACAGCAAAATTGGTTTGTGACTTACAAGCTTCTTGTCTTTTTCTTTCAGCAACTATGCCTACGTTTCTAAAAAAATTGATATTAGACGAGATTGCTCCAAAACCTTTTTTATTTCCAAATTCTGAAGATGAAATTGATAGTCACATACTTAATAAGCAACGACATAATTTGCAAATTCAAGATGGAACAATATTAACTAATATCGACTTAATTTTGAAAACACTTAACGAGTCCAAGTCAACACTTATTGTATGTAACCATGTGCCTTCAGCACAGAAAGTCTTTGATGAGATTCAAAAACGAGGCATCAAGGATTCTTTACTTTTGCACAGCCGATTTTGTAAACGTGATAGAAACAAAATTGAGAAAGTAATACAGTCACAATTACCTAAAGTTCTTGTTGCTACACAAGTTGTTGAGGTAAGTTTAGATGTTGATTTTGAGCAGGGCTTTTTCGAACCGGCTCCAATAGATGCTATAATACAACGTCTAGGGCGTGTCAACAGAAAATGCAGTCGTCCACCTGCTAATGTTATAGTTTTCAAAGAACAAATTGCTTCATATAACATTTATAGCAAAGATATAGTTGACAGATCGTTAGGCGAATTAGAACATCTTTCTAACCCATTAAGCGAAAGCGATCTCGTTAACGCAGCAGATCAAATTTATCAGGGTGGATACTGTGGTGAAGATCTTCAACAGTATACTGCGGCTCTTAATCATCCACTTATCAAGAAATTCAAAGAGTATCTCGTTGCTGGTTGTCACAATGATTGGACCAAAGATGTTATCGATAAATCTGATGGAACTATTGATTTGCTCCCAAGTTCTCTGAAATCAGAATATCAAGAGGCTTTATCTTCAGGTTTATGGCTTGAAGCTGACCAACTTCTTGTTCAAGTAAGAACTAATAGTCTTTCTTATTTGATCAAGGATATTGATACAAATTCTGATCCGTGGGTTATTAAAAAACCTTATTCATTTACTCATGGTTTGTGTCTTAGTTCTATTGATAGACCCGAGTAACTTATGGTTGACATGTTTGTTTATGTCCACAGCCGCCTTGACATTTATAAGATGTTACTCGTATGGGGGGTAGTGTTTCTGCTTGTATTATTTTTTTTATGTGACCTATTATGCGTTTGACGTGAGTTTTCATGGTGGGAGTTATTTCGAATTGTAGAACTCTCGTTTCTGGGAGGTAGTTTACTATGCCTTGTTTTACTGTTGTGTTGAAAGTCTCTTCGATGAGTAGGGCATACGCGGTAAGTTGGTATTTGTGATCCATGCAGACTCTGCCTTTGTCGCTGTTCATATTTTTGTATTCAACGGGGATGTATTCATTTCGAACAGTGTGGATTATTAGGTCAACATTACCTTGTAAGCCTAAGGTGTCTGAACAAAGAGTTGTATATAGCAGTTTTTCTGCTCCTGCAAATTCTGATGAATAATATATGGCATCTTTGCGTTTAAGCTCTTTTGTCATTTGTTCTTCATGTGCTTCTTTTCCTTCTTTTTGTTGTGAACCAAAAACTGGTGTTGCATGTAAAACATGGTCAAAATAGATTAGTCTTGGACAGTAAATATAATGCTTAACATCTGTTGCTGATATAAATGCCTCAGCAACATCTGAGGTGCGCAATTTCTGCTGATTTTTTAACCATGTATTCTCTTTGGTCGTTTTTGTTTTCATGTTATTTCTGTCCGTTTTAGAAGTATGCTATTTTATCTTTAACCTCTTTGAATTCGTACTTTTTGGGTTTACCTACTATTTTTTTCCCCTTCAAACAGTTATCACACATGGGAAACAACTGTACATTTTCCACTAAATCGTTAATCAGCTTTTTGAGATCCACCAGTAAACTGTTTATTTTATCTCGGCGAAGATCGCCCATAAATCCACTGTATTGAATTCGTTGTAATCCATAATCCTTAAGTGTCTCAGCAACTTGATTGCGCAAATTATCGTCAGAAACATCATATATCACAACATAACGCATAAACACTCACCATCCTAAATAAAACGGTACATATTCTGATTCTTTTAATAGAAAACGTACCATATGACGAGGTTGCATGTGAATAAATTTTTTCATTGACCCTTTCTGATTGTTAAACATCACTTCACTATCTAAACGTTCATGCAGGCTATTTAACAAGACTTTTATGACCTCTTTACGTAAAACACGACCTTCTTCAACCGAATCAGTAGCTATAATTTCATTTGGCTTTATAACATTCTTAGTTAGTAAACCGATTAATGTTCTATCTACCAACTGTTGACGAAACTCTTCCATCATGTCTAAAACCAGAGACGGTTTTCCCGAACGATCCGCATGCAAATACCCCGCATAAAAATCCAAACCCGCATAACTAATCGCTTTCCAAACCTCAGAAAACAAAATAACCTGATAACCAAAATTTAACATAGCATTAAATGGGTCAGTTGCTCCTCGTGTAATCCGACCTGTAAATTTTAACTCAGGCGGTAAAATCTGACGCACACAATCCCAATAATACCGTGCAGCCTCAGCTTCCAAATTCATAATCTCTTGTCGTTTAACATCAATATTGTTACCATGTTCTTTACTGATACGATCATTTGTATCACCTATCAACTTGCTTGATTGATACAATTTCTCAGATAACTTTGGATCAGTTTGACGCCGATTTTTAGCCATTAACTTTAGAAAATTCGCTTGATTAACAAGTTTTCCAGCAACGAATTTTTTAGCTAAAATGACACTGCGTTCATCATTGTATGCGAGAAATTGTTCTCGCCGTGCCCGCACAGAACCTGTTAAAGAGGCAGGCATCAAAACGGCATATGGCCAACCACTATATTTGGCAAATACAACCTGTATATTATTATCAACCGCTAACTCTAACGCACTAGACGAAAAAGAAACACCTGTCGAACAACAAATTATCGACTCAACATCATCGGCAACTATCTCTTTAATTTCTTTACTGTCCTTCTTTTTTATACAAAAACGATTCCTTTTTTTAGATAGATAAAGCCCAAAATCATCTAAAAACACATTCAAAGCTTTAACCTCCTAACTATAACACACTTTGTAGTATTGACAATACTCCTTACACTGTGAACTTTCAGGTTTTCCAGGATCTTTCTGTTCTGCAACAATTTCAAGCTTTTTATCTCTCTCCTCAAGCCACCACTGCCGTAATTCATCATTAGCAAAGAACAAATCTTTTTGAACACTAATTTTATCATTCTCAACACTCAAGTAAACAGTGCAGCAAATATCTACAGGCACCTCATGGATGCTCTCAAATACTAGTGCATAACCAAGTGAGTAAAGCCTATGCCACTCTTCTTTTACAGTGGTAACTTTCAGGTCAAACATTATTGTTCTAAGGTAATCAAAACAATCCACGCTTAAAATATCACTAAGACCGAGCAATTCTCCCGAAAGTTTGTGCTCAACCAAAAAAGGAACCGCAGTACACAACAAATCCATCTCATCTGCATACGGTTGGCTACACGAAAGTTCTGCTAACTGTGCATCACACATCTTACGAGTAAAATCCCAAACCTGTCTACAACTATCAATTAACTTGTCAGATTTTTCACCAATTTCCTGCCACCTGATATTTTGCCACCATACATCAAAACTTAAATTTTGACGCTGACGGACACTTTTTAAACAATCGCTAACTATGTCATGGAAAAGTTTACCAACTGCCATTCGATTGGTGGTTGGACAAAATTTTTTCTCAACAGCCCGCAGATATATGTCCCGACTCGTAGGACAATATTTTGAGCTAATCTGATACATAGGCAATTTGACATTCTCAAAATATGGTTTCAATGGCGGTTGATGCCAATTCCAACCTCGTAATTCTTTACTAACACCTACATCACGTGCAGTTGGTAACAGTTGATAGAGAAGCTGTTTCTGTTCAATATCAGATAGAAAATACATTTTAGACCAATCTCTCAACTATATTTTATCCGATTATCTTTATAAACTAGCTGATGTTTTAATAATAATCGGACATGTATCCGTAACCATGCTCAATATGAGCTTTAAACTATAAATCAAGCAAAAACACCTTCGGGTTCAAAATAACATCCCAACAAACGGGAATTGAAAGTGATGCTTATCGTGATGGTAAATTAAAATGGGTTGAAGGTTCAAAATAACATCCCAACAAACGGGAATTGAAAGGTTGAAGTTATGCCCTCATCATATCCTTTGTTCACTTGGTTCAAAATAACATCCCAACAAACGGGAATTGAAAGTTTAGGATACAACAATAATGGTGTTACATAGTCTAAGGTTCAAAATAACATCCCAACAAACGGGAATTGAAAGGCAATCAAATGCCAATGTTTACGACAACAAGGCACATGGTTCAAAATAACATCCCAACAAACGGGAATTGAAAGTACATGTACCATAATTTTTAAGCGCGACATACGCCAGATGGTTCAAAATAACATCCCAACAAACGGGAATTGAAAGCTATTTAAAAAAGTATTTGAGAATATATAATAGTATAGAGGGTTCAAAATAACATCCCAACAAACGGGAATTGAAAGATGTCGGTAGAGTAAAAAATGAAAAACACGTCACCCGGTTCAAAATAACATCCCAACAAACGGGAATTGAAAGACGTTGTTATTTTGCAACACAGTCTTTAGCATGTGTGCGGGGTTCAAAATAACATCCCAACAAACGGGAATTGAAAGATACTATATGTTATGTAGGTGTTTGTTATGTCGTTAGGGTTCAAAATAACATCCCAACAAACGGGAATTGAAAGTTATATGTGCGTGTTGTATACGGTGTGTTTCTTCTTGGGTTCAAAATAACATCCCAACAAACGGGAATTGAAAGTACAACGAATCAAACCCACTCAACACAAACACTGCGTTGGTTCAAAATAACATCCCAACAAACGGGAATTGAAAGTACTCTGCGTCAATTCCGACGGTGTCACGTAGAAAAAGGTTCAAAATAACATCCCAACAAACGGGAATTGAAAGATGAGTGAACATTGTTGTGAAAATTGCTTTTACTACGGGTTCAAAATAACATCCCAACAAACGGGAATTGAAAGAACATTTAAAGTTATCTTATTATGTAAAAGTAGATAATTGGTTCAAAATAACATCCCAACAAACGGGAATTGAAAGCTTTACCACTTTTAGCGTTTAAATCGCCTGTTAGGTTGGTTCAAAATAACATCCCAACAAACGGGAATTGAAAGATGGTATAACTACGATAGACCAAATCCGACGGGACCAGTGGGTTCAAAATAACATCCCAACAAACGGGAATTGAAAGAGTATATTCAAAAAAGTACTAGTATGTATTTTACATGGTTCAAAATAACATCCCAACAAACGGGAATTGAAAGGGATGCGTATCGCACCAGTTAGCCGCCTCGCTGCCAGTAGGTTCAAAATAACATCCCAACAAACGGGAATTGAAAGTTTATAAGGATAGCCTGTGATGTTGAAAGTAAAGAAATTGGTTCAAAATAACATCCCAACAAACGGGAATTGAAAGATATCTTTAACACGAATTTTATAGGTTTGGTCTTTGTGGTTCAAAATAACATCCCAACAAACGGGAATTGAAAGTCGTTATAATACCATGCGTACACAGTGCGCCAAGTGGGTGGTTCAAAATAACATCCCAACAAACGGGAATTGAAAGTTGAATTTAATTTATTTCGTTGTTCAGGAATGGACATAAGGTTCAAAATAACATCCCAACAAACGGGAATTGAAAGTGGTACATGTATGGTTTGCGGTATAAAAGATGTTGATGGTTCAAAATAACATCCCAACAAACGGGAATTGAAAGCGAAATATTGCATCAATTATTATACTTCTACTATCGTCAGGTTCAAAATAACATCCCAACAAACGGGAATTGAAAGTCACTACCAAACAAACCTGAAATGCTAATTATTATAGGGTTCAAAATAACATCCCAACAAACGGGAATTGAAAGTTCGTCCAGAGTGAAATAAGTGTTATTTTGTGGTTTTTGGTTCAAAATAACATCCCAACAAACGGGAATTGAAAGTTACCTACCAAGTTTTTAGAGTGCTTAAGCCTTCGTGGTTCAAAATAACATCCCAACAAACGGGAATTGAAAGTTTTACACAATATTTGTCCCTATGTCTTTTTTTT
>JGI24702J35022_10000096_pt1 | contig 39920 bp, 33 predicted proteins | sample TergutTh196P4_FD_35022 | JGI IMG/M metagenome (IMG submission 35022) | reverse complement strand
TTTTTCACCGCCGAAAAAAGAACCAAAAAAGGCGCCGGGGGTTCCGGTCCCCCCGGACCCCTAAACGGCCAGGGGCAAGCCCCTGGACCCCAAAACCATGGGCTGACTCAGGTGACTCAAGCCCATAGGAAGAACATCCATACCGTTTTTTGCCTTCCGCAGGAAGGAATGATTATAAGTATGCTAAGGATGCCGAGGATGCTGTATTTGTCGCTTTACATGATAATGCCATTCTAAAATTAGGGTTTTGGAATTTTCATTACGATATTTTTTTCAGCTTTAAGCCATTTTGCAAACCTATCTTCCCTTGATGCAGCGAAGATGGGAATCATACACGCCGGGAAAACGCCGCCTGAGATAACCCAATCTTCCGTGTAGATACTTATGATAGCAAGTATAATCATCGCTGCAGCCATTATAACAGTAGCAATAATTAAATCTCTTCCTGCCTTTGATATTTTTGAAAACTCTTGCCGTAACGCTTTCTGTTGTTCTTTGGGCAGTTCTTTGAAAACAGACGGCTTTGAATCAAAACTTGAATCAGTCATACGAAATCATCCTTTCCTAACTTTTCCTAACTTTGTTTATTACAATGGCTGCGGATAGTGAAAGATTTCTCCCAAATAATTCTCCATTATGGCGTTCTCGTTGTCGATTGAAATAAGAAAGTCCGGACTTATCGGGATTTTCCCGCCTCCGCCCGGGGCGTCGATCACAAACGTCGGGATCGCGAATCCTGAAATATTTCCAATTAAATTCCTAATAATACTAACGCCGGTTCTAACGTCCGTACGGAAATGCTCCAATCCCTCGTTCAGATCACATTGATAGAGATAATAAGGGCGTATCCTTGCTTTGATAAGCTTTAGCATCAGTTCTTTAATTATGTCAACGCTATCGTTGATCCCCCTCAACAGCACGCTCTGATTGCCCAGAGGGACGCCGGCGTCCACAATTTGCGCACACGCTTGAATCGAATCATCCGTCAATTCTATCGGATGATTAAAATGTGTGTTGATCCAGATCGGTTGATACTTTTTCAGCATTGTCAGCAGTTCAGACGTGATCCGCATCGGCATTGTAACCGGAACCCTGGTACCTATGCGTATAATCTCCACATGTTCTATTTCCCGCAACTGAGACAGGATGACTTGGAGCCGTCCATCGGATAGTGTCAACGGGTCGCCTCCGGAGACCAGCACGTCGCGGATTGAGGGCTTGCTCCGGATGTACTCGAGTGCCGCCTCTATTTCCTCATCGCTGATTGAGCTATCCTCCTCGCCGACAAGTCGCCGGCGCGTGCAGTGACGGCAGTACACCGCGCAGCGCTTTGTCACAAGGAAAAGCACCCTATCCGGATACCGATGCACGATATTAGTAACTGGGCTAATCCTTTCTTCGTCAAGCGGGTCATTCATCTCCCAAGGGTGAACTATTGTTTCGCGGATGGACGGGACGGCCTGCAAGCGGACGGGATCACAGAGGTTGAACGGGTCGATTAACGAAGCATAGTAAGGTGTGATAGCCATGCGAAACCTATCCAGGCAAGTTGTTATTTCATTTTTTTCTGCATCGCTTATGTCTAGTACGCGGGACAGGCCTTTAGCGTCACAGATTCGGTTTCGATACTGCCAGTGCCAGTCATTCCACTTTTGCGTTCCCTCTTCGATGTTAAACGCCTGAAATACTCTGCAATTTCTCTCGCTCATGTTGCTTTACAGTCTCCATCCCATATCATTACATTCCATAACATTACATTTCGTCCCATTCAATCCTATTTTATTCTATCCCATTCCATAAAATCATCTTACATTTTGTCCATTCCATAATATAACATTCCATATCGTCCCATTCAATCCCGTATCATTACATAACATAACATTACATTACATTACATTATATTACATTACACTTCGTCCCATTCCATTCCATTCAATTCTATAACGTTTGAGAGCACAGTGCAGTATTCCGCAGATAAGGTTATTGTACGAGATACCGTTGAACTCCGCCAACATTGGGAAATCACTGTATTCGGGGGCTAGACCGGGCAACAGGTTTACCTCAATTAAATAAGATTTGCCATTCTCCGAGATTCGGAAGTCGATTCTGGCGAAATCCCGGCATCCGATAGCTTCATAGACAGCTTTAGCGTCATGAACCATTTGAGCCTTAAGATAATCTGTAAGTTCAGCCGGACAGCGATAGGCGATGTAAGTACGATAATTTTTTTTCACTTCGTAGCTGTAAACTTTATAAAGTCCCTTTTGTTTTTGGAAGACAATCTCCATCGGTTCAAATACACGGAGATTAGACCCGTTCCCAAGCATCCCTACGGTGAATTCCCTACCGTCGATATACTGCTCTGCGAGCAGATCCCCTCTGTTGTTCTCTGCCGCCTTCTTTGTTATTTCGCGCAGTTTCGCTGGATTTGCAGCAACGCAGGCGTCGGAAATTCCTTTGCTGGAACCCTCCGCGTTCGGTTTAATAATCACTGGATACGGGAGGTCGGAGATATCATATCCGGAATGGAAGCCAGGCAGTTCGTTATTTTTTTTCTGAATGACAAAAAAATCTGGTGTTTTGATTCCAAGACTTCGGACGACTCGCTTAGTCAGCGCCTTATCGAGCGAAACAGCGAGTGCAGTGGCGTCCGAACCTGTGTACGGTACGCCGAAATATTCAAGAATGGATGGGATATGCGCTTCTCTGGCTCGGCCGAACTTCCCTTCTGCAATGTTAAATACAATATCGGGTTTCTCCGTTTCCAATTTCTTTAGAAATCCGTCAGACGCCTCCAAAACAATCGGTTCAAACCCACCCGCCCTCAACGCTTCACTTATTGCCGCAACGGTTCCAGGTTCATCAAACTCCGCCTGCGCGTCTGAACTGTCGTCCGTTCTTATATTACACGCGATTCCGACGCGCAGATGCGACATATCATTCATCCGAGGTAATCCCCCCAATACTAATCTTTGGTTATTCCCTTTTAGTCATTCCGCGGTAATCCCCTCAATTTTTCCGCTTACATTTTGGAAAAGCGCAGGATTATTGCGGAAACTAGTGAATTGTCCGCTTTCATCGGCGCTAAAAAAACCGCCTGTAGAGAGTCCATACCCCTTTGCGCCGGGGCCCAGCAGACGCAGCGCACACTTAAGCTCAATCCAGTTCTCCTTTTCGCCGTGCGCATCGAAAGTGAAAGGGACAAGGTTTAGACAAGGAAAGAGACTGGACGTGCTATCATCGCCCTCTACATCCCAATGCACCCAATACCGCCCCATCATTATGGCGCCTGCGGATGTTCCTATAAACAGCTTCCCGCCATGATAAAGATCGGTGATAAAACCGATCAGATTGGTTTTTTCCAGCCATACTATCCCATCCTCGACCTCTCCTCCGCCCAAAAATACAACGTCTGCATCTGTTAAAATTCTCTTCGCATTGTCAATGTCCGCATTTTTACGGATGATAGGAACCAGTGTGACCTCTTTCGCGCCCGCGCTCAATACAGGGGTTTTCATGATGTGGAAAAAAACTTTGTTATCGGAACTTGCAGTGCCAATATACGCGACCTTCGGATGTGGCTTCCCGGAAGCGATTAGCGCGGCGCGGAAGTCTTCCGTTGTTTGTTTAATATCGCCAAGACGGCCGCCCGGAATTAAATAAACCTCTTTCGCGTTCATCGAAATAACCCGTTTTCATCAAAATTATAATTTGCTTGTGTGCGCCTGAATTTTCCGGCAGGCCCCGGAAGAATAGAATCCGGGATTTTAATGTCGAAGACGCCGCTTTTACCGTACACCCTCTCAAGAATGTTGTGAAGCGCATCAGTCTCCATAGATGGGTTCGCGCCCGGAGATAACGTTGCCTGCAAGTAGTAGCTTGAATGATCTAACTGTTCCAAATGATAATCTCTCAACATTTTGACAGCAGACAGGCTGTCGTCGAGATTCTTCGTTGTGACGAGGCCGCCGTCCGTACTAAAAGTAACATTGGAAACGCGTCCCTCTATTGCGTCGGCGATTATGCCTTGTTTTCGACCGCAGGAACACTCGCCGGTCGAATGCAGCCGGATCAAGTCGCCCACATCGAAGCGGATGATATAATTCCACGGGTTGTCAAAAGTCGTTACGAAAATCCGGCCAAGATTCGGGCCGCCGTACCGTGGTTTCAGCGGCTCATAGTCGATTCTGCAGAACGCCGTGTTCTGATGCATCGCTCCGTGCTCACACTGCTGCATCACGAAGCCGGTCTCCGTTGTGCCGTAGGAGCTGACCAGCGCAGATGAAAAGACTTGCCGAATAGCCGCCAGATGAATTGAGGACGGAAACTCGAACGTGAATACAATTACCGCCGGGGAAAAAACCTCGGCGTCGTTGTCTATGACCCACCATGCCAATCGAGCGAGTAATGACGGGTTTGCCTCCATAATAGCAGGTTTGTATTCGTTTACTTCTTCAGTCATACGCTTCATATGCCGGGGCTGCCATTGCAGCGTACTCGTTTTCTCGTTCAGATATAGCGTGTTGCCAAGTATTCTATGGCCCATCGGCAGATCTTCTTCGCAATTGACGCCGACGTTCAGAGAGCTTGCGAGCTTCGCCTGCCTTTGCGGATAGTCCAGCGCGGCCAAATGACGGTTCAGTTTCCATGAAGCCGCCTCTGAAGCGTCCCACCAGTTCTGATCCCATATGTTGACTACCTTTTCAGCTGTTGTTCCACTGGTATAAGTGTATTCAATTTCCTCGTTCACGAGCCCCTCGTTCAGGTCCTTGAAGTCCGGCATCAGTCCTGTTGGGAATCCGGCTCGCACATCTGCTTTAGTGAGCGCCGGAAGCGAAGCGAATCGCTCATCCAAAGGGGCGTTCACCCCGGGATCAAACTGTTTCCATCCCCTGTACAACGGAACGTGTCGGAACGCCATCTCCAAAACAGACTCGCATTTTTGGGTGAACTCTTTTGGATAGAAAAATCTATCCGCCTGAGTGGAAAGAACTGCCCTTGTTGAACGCTGTGAGTTTAAAGACTCGATGACTGTCATACGTTTTATTCCTCGCGTTTATTTTTATAGACTTCCAATTTAACGCCATCAATCCTCTGTGAATAATAACGTGAATAATAAAATAATAAAACATAAAACAATAAAATTTCATTCAGTCTAAAATTTGTTAATTTCAATCATATAAGCTTTTAATAATATAATCAAGCGGAAGAACACAGGCGAAATATGATTTCTGTGTTCGATTTCTGTGTTCAGCAAATCAGTGTAAAGTGAATTCCGCCCCGGCAGCGCCTGCGAAAACTATCCTCCCGTTTTCTGGCAGGATGAGTGTAGAGCGAAGGTTTTTCTCGAGCGAGGTGGCGATGCAGTTCATCTTCTCGTCGTACACAAACCAGGAACCGTTTTCCGGGGTTGCCACGCTCACAGTTTTTCCGCTCGAACCGCTGTCAATTTGCGCCCAGAAGGGTTCGGCGCCGATGATAACTGTTTCGCCCAGAGCCGAGAACGGCGCCGCCGCTGTAGAGTCGATATAGCGGAAGTTATTCATGTGGAGGTATTCCACGCCATTTGTCAATTCAACATACAGATCCACAGTGTCACGACCAGTCATTGTAGGAGTGTTTTGAAAACCCGAGGCAAACCTTTCGTCTTCTATTTTTGCAGCCGGGAAAGAAAACCCTCCCGCCGTATAAACGCCTTGGGCCACATAGCCATAGACACGTTCGTCAGTCAAAGTTTTTGCTACCGGCATGTTGATATACAGCGCTGAGGTGAATTTTTCGCTAACCAACAGATATTCTTTGCCGTTCCGCTCCAACCAAGCTTTCCACGTGGAGTTGGATATCGGGTTTGGTGTGATTTTTTGAGCGAAAGGCATTGCGTTTGCGGTATTGCTCAAACCGGGTACGCTCTCATAAGACTGTAGCATGAGGAAGTCGCCGTCAAAAGTTAGCGCCGTAATGCCAACCGCTCCTGGTTCGGATGAGAAAACGCCAATAAAATCGCCGTTTGTGGAAATAAATTCGCCGTCTGTGTTGTAGATGAACTCCATCGGACGTTCATTACGTATGCCTATCGGGGTCAGGAGCAGGGAATCCTCTGTAAACACGACGCTGAACTGTCCCCACGAGCCCGCCGCATACACTCCGGCGGATGATTTGACGCTTTCTGGCACTTTGGCCCGGTTTAGATTTTGCCTCGGCGTCGTAATAGCCGTGTCTTTTGGGATTAACCCCTCCTCTTCCAACACCGCCAGAATGATCTCCTGCGCGACAAGCGTTTCCAGCCCTCCGGCGCCGGAGGCTGCGACGGCCGCCGCCAGATTGTACTCCGGAAGCACTGTAAGGTTAGTGAAATATCCCATAGTTGAACCGCCCTTGCTCAGCGCCCGTATACCCATTTGATTGAACGGATACGATTCCACGCAGTCCCATCCAAGGCCATAGCGAAAAACCGTATCCGAACCTGGGGGGACGATCGCCATTTTATGCTGGCTTTTCGACATCTCGCCAACAGAAGACTTGTTCAACACTGAACCGTCCGAGCCATCCATGAAAATCGTGGCGAACCTGCACAAATCTTCCATAGTAGCATACATCGCACCCGCGCCGATCACGCCGAGGCTTTGCGGTTTTAGTTCACTGGAACCAAGGTATGTGCAAGCCAGCATGCCCCGGTCAAAATCACTCTGCGGGGTTTTTATGTATTCTAATCCAAGCGGTTCTGCGAAGTACCTCGCAATGAAATCAGTGAACGTAGCGCCGCTGACGCGCTCGACAAGAATCTCCGCAAGGGTAAAACTGTCGTTACTGTATATTGAGCGATCTCCCGGGTCATGCTTGAGAGTCTGGGTTTTCAAAAATTCCAGGAAGTTATCATGGAGAAATGTGTCATTATCGCCGAGCAAAAAAGAGTTATTGGCCGTCATGCCCATCAGCCCCGACGAGTGATTCAGAAGCATTCTCGGGGTGATATGCGCATACCGGGCGTCTGCCATGAAAAAATCGGGTATATATGTAGTGAGAGGTTCGTCGAGATCGAGTTTACCCTCTTCCACCAGTTTCATCACTGCTGCGGCTGTAAATACCTTGCTGACCGAGCCAATACCATACAGTTTGCCAGATGTTGGGTAAGCTGGGGAAGCTGCGGCGCTCACTCGGACGATATCTGAAGAAGCTGCGGCGCTCTCAGATGTGGATAATGTTGGTCTGGGCGCTTCTATCGCGATCGCAATCATAGCCCCCAATAGACATAGCGGGCATATCGCTAACATAATAAGTAACCTTTTCATAAATAATTCTCCCTTCGTCACATTTTCCTCTCCCCTATTCGGATAGCAGTTCATAGACCGTAATATGTTTGATCCTCATGGCCGATATGTTTGCCACTGTGAATGTAAACAGCATAGTAAACACACCGATCACGGCAACGGCCACCGGTGAAATATATACATTTGCGTTATAGACGCCGGTTGTGGCAAACATTGCCGTTATGGCGGGGTTAACCGATAGCGCGCCGCCTGTACATCCGACGAGTACGCCAAGCGCGGAACATGGTAGAAAACCTATTGCGAGCTGCCTGGCCAGCTGCCCGGTGGTGAAGCCGCCAGACTTCAATACACCCAACTCTCGCCGGCGCTTAACGACGATATCACGCGCCGTCATCGCAAGTATCAACGCAATAATTCCCAGAGATATAAACGATATCACTTGCGTTAGCAACTTCACTATGTCGCCGTATATTTCGATTTGCGAATCGGCCCACGCCTTGAAATCCGTAATTTTTTCTATTTGATACGCCTCGGACGTCCCGCTTATGATAATATCACCGTTGTATATGACAGCGTATTCCACGCTGTCAATTCCATAAAACTCAAGATAGTTGGCGATTTTCTCTTCCGCGCGGGCTTTGGAGGCTGCGAATTTATCATTTTCATCCAGGTGAAATACATTGACGACTCCGTATTTTTCTTTCAGTAAATCTGAAAAATCGTCAACGGTCTCTCCCTCGTTTAGATATATTTTGATGTTGTTCCGTCGATAGTACGGGTCGAGCCGTTGATAGCCCTCCAAAGAGAGCGCGCCTACCAGCCCTCCGTTATTTGCCGTTGAAAAATACCCGCAAATAATATATTCCTGTGTAACCCCGTTAGCTTTCACTATTACGCTGTCTCCCAACACTTTACCAAGCCGTTCGGCAAACAGTTTCGGAAGCGCGATTTCATTGTCATACTTTGGAAAGCGCCCGTCATGGGCAAGCATCGTTTCCATCGAATCATAGTTGTTGGAAGCGAATCCCATTACGCTGACGCCATCAACCTTAAACGTGCGCCAGTCTAACATTGCTGTCTTACGCACCTCCTGTAATTGCTCCAGTTCCGCAGCCAGCGCGTCCGCGTCAGTATGCCGCGCGACAGTAATGTCTATATCAGAGATTTCAATGCCAATCATTCGGATGAGAGCCGTCCTGTCTATGACGAAGTTTTGGTACATAGCCGCGATTATAATAACAACATAAGTTGCCGCAGCCAGGACAACGCTGATCATCAAAAATCGCTTTGAATAGGCCGTCATGCTCTTCAATCCGAGCCTGGTATGCACTGAGCCATAGCCCTTGTGCAGCGGAAAGTAATTGCATCGACGGCTAANGGAAACAGTTTCGCCGCGTAACGCGGCAACCGGCGGCAGTATTCGAATTTTCCTGCAGGAACGCAGGACCATAAATTGCAATACGATAACTACCAGCGCAGCTGCCGCCAGTCCCACGGGAATATTAGCTCCCAGTGTCCATTTGTTGCCGCTGAAACCTTCCAGCACTATCCGGATTCCCGAGAACGCAGGTATAGCAAGCAATATACCAGATAGCGCCGCGGGAATTGCTATAATACTTATCTCCACTAGATAACCTGCGATGATTTGCCCGCTTTTATAACCTGACGCTTTCAATACGCCAATGGCGTGCATGGAGTCCTCGATGCTGTTTGTAGTGCGAAATCTTGTGACCAGTAATGAAATCACTACAATGACAAGTGCGAAAACAATGATGATTGATACGAGTATCAATATGGGGGTTATTGCGTTTGAGGCAGTACCCTCGAAATCCATCACATAACTGTCGTCGGAAAAGAAAGCGATGTCCACATCGGTTTGGGTCAGAAAATCCTCATTGAACGCCGTTGAATCATACGGGTCGTTGAATCGGACTGTAATCCAAACCGAACTACCCATTTGACGCTTGAGAATATCAAAACATTCAGCCGGCACATAGAATTTCAACGCCGCTCCGTTTTGAATCGCGTATTCGGAAGCTTCAAAGAACCCTGCTACAACGAGATCTATCGGCTTGTTGCGATAAGTAAAGCGGAATAATCCGCCTCCTTCAAACCCAAGTTTTTGGGCGTATGACGGCAGGTAAACGGCGGATTCGCGAGAGATTGATACATTATTCCCCTCATTTTCCTCAATGATCTGAGGCGCCGAGATTTTCCACGCAGTATCGGCGTCGAGTATCATTACGCGGTGATCAAGTTCGCCTCCGTAGATTATCGGGAGCCGGCCGTTGAAAATTACTTCCCCGATTTCATAATCCGAAACGCGCGGATCATTTCGAATGACATCTTCAAATGACGGTAAATACATATCTTTTGTCATTACGAATACGCTGTGCAGGCCGTTCAAACGCTCTATGCACGCCTCGTAATCAGGCATAACCCCAAGCACGACGCTTAGGCTAATGGTACATAGAGCCGACGCGACTAAAATAATAACAATCATCGAAGCGGCGGAACTTTTGTACTTTCGGATGTTGGCTTTTGCCATATGCAGAGACTTCTTCATCACCATCCCATCCTTTCAAGGAATTTTTGCAGGGCATCCATACGCCGGCCTTTGTCTTCGCCGTCATAAGGTGCTAATCTCAGCTCTCCGGACACCGCGCCGTCGTGTAGATACAATATACGGTCGCCGCGCGCCGCAGTTTTGACGTCATGCGTCACAACGACTACGCTCTGTCCGCCCGCATGCAGCTCTCCTATTACGTCAAGTACCGCAATGCCTGACGCAGAATTTAACGATCCGGTGGGTTCGTCCGCAAACAATAACTCCGGCTCATTGATCAGCGCCCGTACGATACCGACGCGCTGTGCTTCGCCGCCGGAAAGTTGGCTGGGGTATTTGTCCCAAAGCCCCCTGTCAAGATTCACTCGGTCAAAAAGCTGCGCCGCGCGTTTTGCAATCTCCTTTTTGTTGTTTGTCAGTAACAAGCCATATGCCATCACATTATCCATAACGCTCATACTGTCTATCAGGTGGATCTGCTGAAATACAAAACCACAGTTTTTACGCCGGAATACGGCAAGCTCGTCATTCGTATATTTCGCGATATCCTCGCCGCCGAACCACACCTCGCCAAGAGTGGGCTTATCCATACCGGAAATAGCGTACAGAAGAGTGCTCTTGCCACTGCCGGAATTCCCCATAATAACGGTATATGCTCCTTTTTCAATCGTCAAATCGAGGTTTTTGATGACGTGGAGCTGCGTGCCGCCGGTGGAAAAAGATTTGCATAATTTGTTCGTTCTGATAATTGCTTCCATCTCGTTAATCTCCTATCCCCTATCCCTTGGTTGAGTGAAATGTAATATTGTGCTTTCTCTTTCGACGTTCCCTATCCCTTGATTGAGTGAAATGTAATATTTTGAGTACTATTTCGACGTTCCCTATCCCTTGGTTGAGTGAAATGTAATATTGTGTTTTCTCTTTCGACGTTCCCCCATAGCGGAGGGCATCTGTTCAGAGGTTGTCACGGTTTTGAGTGAATTGTAACTTTCGGTAGCTTTCAGTATTCGCTTTCAAAATCCGCTCATGCCAAAACCAAATCCGCTCATGCTAAAACCTTGCTCCCGGTTATTAATTGCATTATACTTGGTAAAGTACGGTTCTTCCTTAACAAAGATTTATAAAACCCTTATCAAATCCTTATCAATTTCTTAACTGAGGGAAAAAATAAACTTTGGGGTGATTATTTACATTTACATTGCGGCAAAAATTAACTTTTAGGCGACTATTTACATTGCTGCAAAAATTTACATTGGGGCGACTATTTACATTGGGGCAACTATTAACACTCGTGTGACTATTTATATTGGGCAACTAATAACACTCGTGTGACTATTTACATTGGAGGAGACTATCAATGCCGGATTGCCTGATCATTGACGATGAAGCTGAAATTGCTTCAACGATTTGTGAATACTTCGAGTTGTTCGACGTAAGCTGCGAATATGCGACCGATTACGAAACCGGTCTGAGGATTGCACAGGAAAAACAACCGTCCTTAATTCTTCTTGATGTGAATCTGGGTGGTCGATCCGGATTCACATTATGCAAAACGCTACGAGAGAGCTCGGATGTGCCGATACTGTTTATCAGCGCGCGGAATACCGACGACGATGTGTTGACAGCGCTGGGCGTCGGCGGTGACGATTACATCACGAAACCGTTTTCGATGGTCGTTCTTCTCGCCAAGACAAAAGCAATGCTAAAACGGAGCGCCATAGCGCCAATAGGCGAGCCAATTGGTAAGCCGACAAGCGAGCAAATAGGTAAGCTGATACGCGAGCCAATAGGTAAGCCGATACACGAGCCAATTGGCAAACCGATACACGAGCCCAAAGAGATCATCCGTTTCGGCAGTGTTGAAATCGATCGTGACAGCGACCGTGTTTCACGAAACGGCGTACCCGTTAAGCTCAGACCGCTTGAATTGAAACTGCTGCTCTATCTGTTTGACAATCGGGGACGCCGAGTCACAAAAGACGAATTACTGGAAAAGGTCTGGGGGGACACATTCGTCGGTGAAGGAACATTAAGCGTACACATCCGCCATCTTCGTGAGAAACTTGAGTCAGATCCCAAAAACCCTCATTATATAAAGACCATGTGGGGAAGCGGGTATATGTTTGAGGCATTATCATAGGATGAGAAAATATACCTTACTCTATGGAATCTTGGCAGTTTTTATTTTGGCAGGGATCCTTTTGTTTGCGATTATACAAAAATCGGTTCCGCAACAGGAAATAGACTATGTGGCTTTAAACGAAATCGCCAAACAGGTTGCCCTGCATTGGCGGGAACCGGAAGAACTGTACCTGGTAGACTCTGAATACCGCTTCACCGTAATTGATAATGAGGGCAGGGTTCGTTATTTATCCGACGAAGGTTTGCCGGGCAGCTTACCGGCGGCGATCAGACTCGGTTTTACACCGATTGATATTATGGAAGGAACTACGCTGGTTGGCAAGGCGTTGATCGAAACGTCCCCCGGCGACGTAGCGATTGCAGCGCAGACAAGGCTTGCGGTCGCCGTCCTGGCGGCTTTTATCCTGTTTGCTGCGCTGAATCTCGCATTTTTGCTGGCTCTGCACAATGCATTGATCAAGCCGTTTAAGAGGCTTCAATATTTTGCGCATAAAATCACCACCGGTAGATTGGACGAGCCTCTTCCGATGGATAAGAACAATATTTTCGGCTTGTTCACTCAAAGTTTTGACGTGATGCGGGATTCTTTGCTCGAAGCGCGTAAAAACCAATTGCAGGCTGAGCGCGCAAAAAAAGAGCTGATCGCTTCGCTCAACCATGACGTGAAAACCCCTGTGACATCAATCCGTTTGATTTCTGAACTTTTGCAGGCTGGAACCTCAGACCCGGTAGCAACAGAAAAGCTAAAGACAATTGAAACAAAAGCAGACCAAATCGACCGATTGATGAATGATATGCTGCACAGCGCGCTTGAGGAATTGGGTGAACTCAAGGTAACAATAACCAGTGAAGATAGCAGGATCCTACGGAGCGTATTTGAGGATACGGACCACCTTTCTAAAGTTAGAGTCAGTGAGATACCCGTCTGCCTTATAGAGCTGGACCGCGCGCGAATGGAACAGGTTATCGGTAATATTATAGCGAACACGTATAAATATGCCGCAACATTCATAGATGTGGATTTCTCGATCTGCGACGAGCTTCTGCAGGTCGACGTTAACGATTACGGCACAGGCGTAGACCCGGAAGAACTGGAATTGATAACGACAAAATTCTATAGAGGCGAAAACGCAAAAGCTTCGTCGAAGGGCGGCGAGGGGCTGGGGCTTTATATCGCCAAGCTGTTGATGGATAAAATGGGCGGCGGATTGGAAGCGTTCAACAGGGATGACGGGTTTACCATTCGTCTGTGGATCCGGCTGTCACGGTAATAATAATTAAAGCCAAAAAGATGAGCGCGTCAACCCAACCGCTCAGTTTCTACCGGACGTCCGCCCATAATTTTGTGTATTTTTCCGTTGCTTCCCTGTTGTATAAAAAGGATTCGCAGCGGTCAAGCGCCTCGTCTGTAGGAAACATAATAGGGTTGCCGTAAAACTCGGACCATATACTTGGAATCGGTGAGGTAAAACCGATTTTTGTCATATTTCTGATTGCAATATTGGGACGGCACATGAAATTTATAAACTTTTCAGCCGCGTCAATATTCTGCGTATTTTTCATGATGACAAAACCATCTACCCATTTGTTGGATCCCTCGTCGGGAATAAAATATCTTAGATTTGGATTTTGGTCAATCGCGGTCTTTGCGTCGCCGGAATAGACTATTGCCAAGGCGCCCTCGTCGGCTATCATCTTATCATAGATTTCGTCACTCGCGTATTGAACATATGAACGGCTGGATATCAAACGTTCCCTGGCCTGAGCTAATTCGGCGTCGTCATTCGAATTCATGCTATACCCGAGCATTTTCAACGTTGCGCCTATTACGTCCCGCTGAGAATCCCATAACAAAATCTCACCCTTATATTTTGTATCCCATAAAATAGTCCAGCTGTGCACGGGATCAGCTACTCGGCGCTTATTATATAGGATGCCTAATGTCCCGGTCATATAGGGGACGACATAATCATTGCCGGGGTCGTAATCGGGGTTGAGATATGAAGGCGCGATAAAGGAAACATTTGGAATGTTAGCGTGGTTAATTTTTGCCAGCATTCCCTCTTTGATAAGGCGATCAATTGTATAGTCTGATGGGACTAATACATCATACGCATTTTGATCTGAGCTAACTATCTCATACATCTCCTCGTTGGAGTCAAACTCCTCATATGTGACCCGGATGTTAAACTCGCGCTCAAAATCTTGAATAGTAGTTGGATCGATGTAATCCGTGGCGTTGAACACCCTCAATATACCGCTTGGGTCGCCGCCACTGAACGTTGAATTGGTTAAACCGCCGTCCGTACCGCCGTCTATATTATTATTTGTATTCCCACCGGAACCTGAATTGCTGACTGAATTGTAACCTGAATTATTCCCGGCGCTATTTGCCAAATTATTCCCGGCGCTATTTGCCAAATTATCCCGGGCGCTGTTCCCGGAACTATTTCCGGAATTATTGTTGTTATCATTACAGCCGGTTAAGCCAGTAGAAAAGATGATTATAATAATTGTGGCTATCAAAGCAATTTTTTTAATAATATTACTCATAATATTACCCATAATATTACTCGTCATTTTATCCTCCGTCTACATTTGCGCGTTAAATAAGTTTTGCAGCCTGTATATCACATCGTCTGTTTCCGCGTCTATTGTCGCTGCTTCATTAATATCTGAGACCTCTTTTAGGATTTCAATATCCGCGTTATAACCAATAGTGTAAATAGGGATCCTCAATCCCCTCGACATGCTTTCAATATCATCAAAACTATATCCTTGATTAGTTTCGCCGTCCGTCAAAACAAAAAGCATCAACCGGGTATTGGGATTTTGCTCCTTCGCGTCCATAAGCATCTTTTGGGCGGCTACAATCGCGTCAAACATTGCTGTGCCGCCTCCCGCGCTCATTGATTTTACCGCGTTTGAAAAATATGCTTTTTGGGTCACATCGAATTTCCCGATTGGCAGCGCAATATTTACGTCATTAGAGAACGTGACAAGCCCAATATTTGTGTTTGCGTCAATAAACGAGGACGCCCTGTTCAGGCTCGCTTTCAGCCTCAATAGCGGCGAACCTTCCATGCTGCCCGATATGTCCGCAACAAATACGGCTGTTAGGTCACTTGAACCGTTCTTTTCCCTCTTCCAGATTTCCTGTGCCTGTATAATAGCCGCGCCATCGAACTCGGCTAAATCCGGGATATAGTCCTCAAAGTTGTTAAGCCCCGTGTTGTTCGCTAACGTCTGCGACTCTGGCGAAGAGCAGTATTCAAGAAATTTTTCGCATATTTGTTTTTTTATCGCAGGTAAATCGCCTATTTCATAAACAGGTTGGTCATGCCGAACGCCAAAGGGAATAAATACGTATCCGGATGTTGACGCAGGCGAATTAAAATATGTCAGGTAATCCGATGCAAAACCGTCTAAAACGCCTGCAGCTGTTGAATCACTTAGTTGTCTGATGTTATACGGGGTGAAGGGGATTTTGTCCTGAAATTTTGTCAACTGCGTAACAGCCGGTTCACTGAGCGGATTTTCGGCGTCAAAAGTGTGGAGCAGCGTCAGAAGGAAATTTAACCCCTCGGAACTTGAAAGAGGATTTGTATACCCCATTATGAGTTCACCGTTTATTACACAGTCCGCAATGATTTTAGAACTGATGGAGCCATATTTGTTCACAAGTTCTTCATTCTTCGCCCGGGATATAACAAGACCCGCGACATTCCCAGCTGTTCGCTTTTGAATCAAATTGACTTTTATGCCTTTACTTATAAGAATGTTTCCGTACAACTCACTTGCGGGTATGTAAATGTCAGGTTTATATTTGCCTGACGATATAAAATCGGCGCCCAAACCGCTTGTCATGCTGCGAACACCAACGGATACAGGCTTTCCGTCAACGATAAGGCCGCTTTGGTTAAATTTATCCGCAACCTCGGCAAACCAACCCGCCAAATCTGTGCCAGCGGATTCAGATGATGAATATACCGTAAGGAATTCGTCAGTTGTGGGGTTAACAACAAAAGGGTACTCGGAAATATCGGGGAGAACAGTGACCAACTCTTCGTCGTCTATATATAACTCGTCAATTTTTAGACTGAGGGTATTGATACTTATGCTCCTGTATAGTTCATTCATTTTTTTGATTGACGCTTCCTGGCTTATCGTATTACGATCTGGCCCGACTGGCCCGGCATTCCGGGTTGCTAAAATAATGCCAAAAGATATCCCGAAAACCAAGATGGCCAGCAATATGAACTTGACGACATTGTTTTTTATGATCTTCATAATTGATTTATGCGCGGCCTAATCACATTTTAATCATTCGCAAATGCGCTATTAATCCCACAATGACTACAATAGATATAGAAGCGCGCCTTCCTTTCACTCATGCTATATTATATTATATCACACTAATAGTCTATTAATCACTTTTTAAAGTAACTGGGAGCGCAGCTAAACAATGTAACTGAAACTTAACCCGGATTATTGATTAGGTTATTGATTAGGTACCGTTTCGCGTCGTTGCAATATACTTTTCACTCTTGTATAATAAAGCGGGCTGGCGCCCGCAACCCAACTCGGCTCGGCGAAGCGCGGTTCACCTCGCCTCACGCGGACGAGGTCCGCGCACCGCGCTATTCGCGCGGCGTTTAGCAACTTCCGGCTTAAACAACTTGTTTTATATTTGCGTTCCTGGGCCGTTAGTTACTAACATTATCACTCATTTCATCCATATGCGGCAGCATAATCAGGCGTTTTTGGAGGCGTTTACTTATGTTTCGTAACGACAAAGAGCGCAGTGAAGTTTTCCGGGCTTTGACGTTCTTGTCACAGATAGGGATAATGATAATTGTGTGTGTAGCAATTGGAGTCTTCCTGGGGAATTTTCTTGACGGTTTTTTGGGGACTTCTCCATGGCTTTTGCTCATCTTTTCACTGCTTGGCGTCGCCGCGGCGTTCAAGTCTATATTCGACATGTCGAAAAGAGTGTGAGCAATTTCGAGCAAATTCTTAAAAGAATCACATGGGAAACAGATGGCTGTAATTGGAAGTATAGGGTTTATATAGGAAATAGGAAAGGAAATTTAGAGCAAATGAAAGTATCTACGTTAGTAAAGAAAATGAGCATAATTATCTGCGTTTTGGCCTTAGCCATTATTTGTGGCGGCGCCGTGTTTTACAGATCGCTTGAAGCTGTGCCATTTGCCATAGGAGTAATGTCCACGTCGGCGTTAAACATTCTGAAAGCAATAATGATTGAGCGTACGACCAGAAAGGCTATCGACTTAACTGAGGAAAACGAAGGGAAGAATTATGTCCGGCTTCAGTATATAATAAGATACCTGCTCACCGGGCTAGTACTGGTAGCCGCCGCACTGACCCCTTTTATCAGTTTATGGGGTGCGATTTTGGGCATTTTTACATTGCAGCTCTCCGCAATAATTGCCAGACTAATGAAATTTGATGAAAAATACAGTGAAGTATAACAAAGCATGCCAAAGTACAACGAAGTATGCCGAAAACGCCTGGTCAAATTTAACTTTTTGGGCTTTTGAATATCTTTTACACGTTATTTTCAAACTATAACACAGTTTTTTGTCCTTTCACAAGCATTTTTTTACCCATAACACAGATTTTTACAACTTTATTGTTTTTTAAAACATGTTTTGCTATAATGTTTCCCATGGCTGTTGAACCCTGATTAGAGGTGAATGGTTTGGAAGATTTAAATGTAGCTATTTACGGAGTCGTAAAAATTGGCGGCATTGAAGTGTGGATCACTCAGACAATGGTCGGGGCTTGGATAATCTCGGCCGTGCTCATACTATTCGCTGTTGTCGTCCGAATCAAATCGAGCAAGTTCAACGAAATCCCAAAAGGCTTTCAGAACGTAATTGAATCTATTGTTGAGGCATTTGACAATTTCGCAAAAGGCGCTGTAGACGAAAGGTTAATGTTCCTGGGCAACTGGTATTTTATGGTTTTCGCTTTTATCCTCTTGTCTAATATCAGCGGGTTATTTTTCTTTCGTCCGCCCACTGCGGATTGGAGCCTTACACTCACTTTCGCGCTCGTGACTTTCGCTCTTATCCAAGTCATGGGCGTAAAATTCCAAAAAGGTACGTATATAAAGGGCCTCTTTGCGCCACACCCGCTTTTCTTTCCATTAAATGTCATCGGGGAATTGGCGCGCCCCATTTCACTGAGTTTTCGTCTATTTGGCAACATTCTGGCCGGCACTATTCTCATGTCTTTGCTGTACTCGCTGGCGCCTGTTTTCTTGCGTTTTCTCGCGCCCATTCCACTTCACGGTTTTTTTGACCTCTTTGCCGGAGCGCTGCAAGCTTTCGTTTTTTGCGTGTTGAGCCTCTCTTTCATCAATTTCGCCGCATCCTCTGAATGAGAGTTGGCGCCAACGCAGCGTAATGTAATACGGAACACCACAATGTAATACGGAATGCCACAATATAACACGGGGCAATACGTGGTAACACGGGGTAGTATGGGGTAACACAATATAACACGGAGTAACACGACGTAACATGGCGCAATGCAACGCAAAATAGTTCGACACAGGGTAATACTAATATAACACAAAGCAATTGTAGCAAACTATTCCAAAATAATTTTAATGAATCGGAGGAATTACCATGATTGAACATTTAGCCTCAGTCATAGTCGCAGGTCAGATTGCAGCGGCTATAGCAGTTTTCACGGCGACGTTTGTCGCTGTCGGGCAGGGCAATATCGTCGCGAAGGCGCTTGAATCCATTGCGCGCCAGCCGGAGGCGAGGGGAGCAATATCAACCACTATGTTCATTGGTCTTGCCATGTCTGAGACGTCCGGCATCTACGGTTTGGTTATCTCAATGATTCTTTTATTCGCCAACCCATTGGTTGAGAGGTTTATTCAATTAGCCGGTTTGGGTTGATTACCCCGTATCTGTGAACACACCAGCAGAAAGGGGTGATTTTTTTGGATTTTGGGATTATTCTCTCCGGCGCGCCTGAAGGATACCTTTTCAATTTAAGCGCTCAGACATTCATTCAGGTTTGTGCGCATTTAATCAACATAGCCATACTGGCAATCATTCTGAGCAAGGTTCTGTATAAGCCCGTCCGCAATTTCCTGCAAGGCCGTTCCGACAAGATCAGGTCGCAACTGGAGCAGGCCGGAGACGATTATATGCAGGCTACGGAATTGAAGCATCAATATGAACAAAAGCTCAAGGACATAGATCATGAGTGTAACGAGATTCTCGATGAGGCGCGCAAGCAGGCGGCTGAAACAGTCCGGAAGATTGTGGCGGATGCGAAGAAAGAGGCGGACGCCATTATGGAACGGGCCTCCGCTAACGTCGATATGGAGTGGGAGCGCGCTCAGGCTGCGATGCGGCTTGCCATCATCGAGGTTTCAGAGGCCATGACTGAAAAGTTCGTAAAACTTGCCATTAACAAGGAGACGCGCGACAGGCTGTTTGAAGAGGCAATGGATGAACTGGAGGGGATCACATGGCGAAGTTAGACGCCCTCTACGCGAACGCGCTCTTTGAACTTGCGGTCGAACGAGGCGCAATCGACGAATTCCTGACTCAGGCGATCCTTTTGCGCGATTCGTTACAAGACGCCGATTGCCGGCGCGTACTCGTCCATCCCCATATTTCCGCAGCGAAAAAGCGGGAACTTTTCGGCGGGGTATTTGCCGGGAATATCCGCAAGGAAATACTTGGCCTTTTATATCTGGTAATCGATAAAAACCGCGAAGCGTACTTTATCCCTGCGCTAAAGACTTTGATATCCATGATTGAGCGCCATCAGCGCAGAGTAACTGCCAAGGTCCTGTCCGCGTCGGCGCTTGACAAGGCGCAGGCTGAGGCGCTTACCAAACTGCTTTCGGAGAAGCTCAACAAGAAAGTGCAATTGTCCTTTAAGATCGATCCGTCAGTTATCGGTGGTCCTTATATTATGGTAGACGGTTATTACATAGACCTGACGCTTAAAGGCCGGTTGCTGGAAATTGCGAAATATATTCGCGAGAATTCAGTTCAGAAGAAAGAGAGGTACGGCGCGTGATACTAAAACCCGATGAAATAAGTTCTGTCATCAAGCAACAAATTCTAGCCTATTCCTCAGAATTGGACGTCTCTGAGGCGGGCAGCGTGATTCAGGTCGGGGACGGCATCGCCCGCGTGTACGGGCTTGAACACGCCATGAGCGGCGAGCTGCTGGAGTTTACCGGCGGAGTCCGCGGCATCGCGCTAAATCTCGATGAAGACAGCATCGGGGTTGTTCTTTTAGGTTCCGATTCCAACATCAGGGAGGGCGATCCCGTAAAACGCACGGGACGAATCGTTGAAGTGCCTGTTGGGGACGCCATGCTCGGGCGCGTTGTCACTCCGCTCGGACTCCCTATCGACGGCAAGGGTCCAATTCCGTTTAAGAAGACGCGCCAAATCGAACGACAGGCGCCGGGCGTCATTGAGCGCGGGGAGGTCAACAAGCCGCTACAGACTGGGATAAAGGCTATCGACTCAATGATTCCAATAGGACGCGGGCAACGCGAGCTGATCATAGGCGATCGCCAAACAGGTAAGACTGCGATATGTATCGACGCCATTGTAAACCAAAAAGGTACCGGCGTTCTGTGCATATATGTGGCGATCGGACAAAAGATATCCACTGTAGCGCGCATCGTCAGGACGCTTGAAGACGCCGGGGCTATGAAGTATACTACCGTCGTCGCCTCTGCGGCGAGCGATTCTTCGCCCTTGCAGTACATCGCGCCATACTCGGGGTGCGCAATGGGTGAAGAGTGGATGGAGAACGGGTCGGAATTAATACGGCAGGGGGGCAAACCATCCCGCGACGTCCTTGTAGTATATGACGATCTGTCGAAGCATGCGGTCGCATACCGCGCGTTGAGCCTGCTGCTGCGCAGGCCGCCTGGGCGGGAGGCGTATCCGGGCGACGTGTTCTACCTTCATTCGAGGCTTTTGGAGCGTTCGGCTTGTCTAAGCAAAGCCCGCGGGGGCGGCACGCTGACTGCGCTGCCGGTCATTGAAACCCAAGCCGGCGACATATCAGCTTATATTCCGACCAATGTGATCTCTATCACAGACGGGCAAATATACCTGGAGGCGGAGCTATTCAACAACGGCATACGGCCTGCCATAAACCCGGGGCTTTCAGTGTCCCGCGTGGGCGGCGCCGCGCAGATAAACGCAATGAAAAGGATTGCCGGGCCTTTGCGCGTAGAGTTGGCGCAATACAGGGAGCTTGCCGCGTTCGCGCAGTTCGGCTCGGATCTCAGCAAAGACACCCTGGAGCGTTTAAGACACGGCGAGCGTATTGTTGAAATCCTCAAACAGCCGCAATACGAGCCAATGCCGGTGGAGCTTCAGGTGCTTATTTTCTATATGCTAACCAGAAGATACTTCTCGGGTGTCAAGGTAGAAAACGTTCAACAGGCTGCTAGCGATTATTTAAGCTTTATCGACGAGCACCACAAGAACATTCCTGATGAAATCCGTGAAAAACATATGATCTCAGACGAATTGGAAGATAAAATCATTGCGGCTGCAGAAGAATTTGAAAAAAAACTGACCAATGGTTGATTTGACCCCCAAGCAGATAGCTGTAAGTAAATAATATGAAGTCGCGTGTAGTAAGGAGGCGATGCGATGCCGTCAATAAAGATGATCAAACGCAGGCTCGTTAGTGTAAAAAACACGCAGCAGATAATGAAGGCGATGAATCTTGTCGCCGCTTCAAAGCTGCAAAAAAACAAGTCAAAACTGGACAGCATTCGCCCTCTGTACGAAAATATTAAACTCTTTATTGACGAGATCAGAGCGGGCGGCAGCTTTGAAGGCGACGCGGAAGGCAGTGTTTTTGTTGAAGGACGCGATGTCAAGAATATTGCATATGTCATACTGTCGAGCGACCGGGGACTTTGCGGCGGCTATAATATTAACATTTCAAAGACGGCGCTGGCGCATATTGAAGCCAATAAAGATAAACAAGAAAAAATTATCGCTATTGGCACAAAAGGTTGGGATTATTTCCGCAGAAGGGGTAAGAATATAGTGCAAAAGAGCGAAATCATGTCGGAAGCCGCAATATACGACGACGCTCAACGCATTGGCGAATTAATTACGTCAATGTTCATCTCCGGCGAAGTGGATGAAGTATATTTAGCATATACGCATTTCGAATCTGTCCTGTCACATACTCCGCGCGTTGAGAAACTTTTGCCGATAGAGGAGGCGCCGGAGAGCAAGAAAAGCGGCGCCGGCTTTGTCACATACGATCCTGACATTGGCGCCTTTATAACGTATGCTGTACCCATGTACCTAAGCATGTACATCTATGGCGCAATAGTTGAGTCCGCGGTTTGTGAGCAGGCCTCGCGGATGACAAGTATGGACGCGGCGGCCCGCAACGCATCCGAGATCATCGAGGATCTGACGTTAGAGTTCAATCGCAAACGCCAGGGAATGATCACGCAGGAAATCACCGAGATTGTTGGCGGCGCAAACGCGCAGCAGTAACATTGGCGCCGCAAACGCGCAATAATTACGTTGGCGGAGCAAACACGCAGTAATTGCGTTGGCGGAGCAAACGCGCAATAATTACGTTGGCGGAGCAAACACGCAGTAATTGCGTTGGCGGAGCAAACGCAAAGGCGGTGACAGAGGCGCGAGTGCGCAGCATTGACAGTAGCGCAAACGCGCAGCAGTAACATTGGCGCCGCAAACGCGCAGCATTGACAGTGGTGCAAACGCGCAGCAATAATAATGAAATGATCGGCAGCAGTATTAGCAGGCGATTTATTCGCCTGAAGCAAAGGGTAAAGGAGCGATTTATTTGGCTGATAAAAACATTGGGAGTATTCAGCAAATTATTGGCGCGGTGCTCGACATCAGATTTGATAATGAGTTACCGGCGTTATACAACGCCATTGAGGTAAAAAACGGCGACAACACTGTTGTATTTGAGGTTGCGCAACATCTGGGCGACAACGTTGTGCGGTGCATTTCCATGGGTTCCACAGACGGTTTGGTAAGAGGTATGGAAGCTGTTGATACCGGCGCTCCGATTTCAGTTCCTGTCGGAGAGGAAACCCTTGGTCGAATACTGAATGTACTGGGAAAAGCAATAGACAACAAGCCTGACCCCAAAGTCAAGGAACGTTGGCCTATTCACCGAACATCTCCCGGTTTTTCCGACCAGACGGCTTCCACAGAAATGCTTGAAACAGGTATCAAAGCTATAGATTTGCTCTGCCCATATTCAAAGGGAGGCAAAATCGGCTTATTTGGAGGCGCGGGCGTTGGTAAAACAGTAATTATAATGGAGCTTATACGCAACATTGCCACTGAGCATGGCGGCTATTCTGTTTTCGCAGGCGTTGGTGAGCGCACCCGCGAAGGTATTGACCTTTACAATGATATGACGCTATCCGGCGTTATAAACAAAACCTCGTTGGTTTTCGGACAGATGAACGAGCCCCCCGGCGCGCGCATGCGCGTCGCGCTGACAGGGTTGACTATAGCGGAATATTTTCGTGATGTATCCCTCCAAGACGTCCTGTTGTTCATTGACAACATATTCCGCTATGTTCAGGCAGGTTCGGAGGTTTCCGCGCTCCTCGGGCGAGTCCCGAGCGCCGTCGGTTATCAGCCCACTCTGGCAACTGAAGTCGGCAGTCTCCAGGAGCGCATCACATCCACCAAGACTGGCTCAATAACTTCAGTGCAGGCTATTTACGTACCTGCCGACGACTTCACCGACCCTGCCGCCGCTACGACGTTTACTCATTTAGACGCGACGACAGTACTTTCACGCGCTATAGTGGAGCAGGGCATTTACCCGGCAATCGACCCTCTGGAGTCCACCTCCCGTATCCTTGACAGGAGCGTTCTGGGAGAGGAGCATTACGGTGTCGCCCGCTCGGTACAGAGTATCCTGCAGCGGTACAAAGACCTTCAGGACATCATTGCAATACTCGGTATGGACGAGCTCTCCGAAAATGACAGGTTGATAGTGAATCGCGCGCGAAAAGTTCAACGGTTCCTTTCCCAGCCGTTTTTCGTTGCCGAGAAGTTCACCTCGATTCCAGGTAAGTACGTACGCATAGCCGATACTCTACACGGGTTTGCCGGTATTATTGACGGTAAATATGACGATATTCCCGAAGGGTTCTTCTTAAACAGAGGATCCATTGATGAAGTAGTTGAAAGCCACAAGGAGAAAAGCAAATAACGGCTAATTGGGATGTGTGTTGACGGATAATTTGAAGGGCGATTAGCGGCTAATTGGTATGGAAGTTGTCGGCTGATTGGGATAGGTGTTGACGGCTAGTTGGGATATGAGTTACCTACTAAGTTGGAAGGCAATTAACGGCTAGTTGGGATGGGTGTTGACGGATAATTAGGATAACAGTTGTTTGTTATTAATATAAAAAGGCAAAAGAGCCGATATTGAATATTGGAAGCAAAGAACATTTCTTTATTCATGAAGAGTAGCAGATAGCTTTCATGAAGTATAGCGATATTTTATGGAAGAGCAGCAGATAGCTTTCATGAAGAGCAGCAGATAGCTTTCATGAAGAGCAGCTGATGATTTTCAAGGAATAGTAGTTTAAGACTTAATGAAGAATGGGTGATTTGCACAAATGTCTTCTGAAAAACTACGTTTACAGATTATTACGCCGGATTGTGTTAAATATGACGATGAATGCGATATGGTCATTTTACGTTGTACAACAGGCGACATGGGTATCCTGCCAAAACATGAGGCGTGCGTAGCTATTCTGGATTATGGCGTCCTTCGTATTCTCAATGATGGCGAAGAGCGCCGAATGGCAGTGTATGGAGGCATTGCTAAGATTTGGGATGACATGGCGACAGTTCTTGTCAACGGCGCCCAATGGCCCGAGGACATTGACCGGGCGGACGCGGAAGCGGAACGCGAAAAGGCGGAGCGTCGCTTGCAGGAAAGCCTAGATGATGTGCAACTCCAAAAGGAACACATTTTGATGCGCCGAACGCTTGTGCAAATCGAAGTAAGTTCGTATCCGTTGATTGGCAAGGCGGAACGTTGAGCATGTGCGCGCTACTATGCAAGTGAACGCGGCCAGGCGAGCAAACAGGACTACCCAAACAAAGGCGAGTGCGTGAACAAATACGACTTTGTGAGTGACCGCTACAACTTGAGCAAACTCGACTCGGCGACAGAAAAACATGGTAAATAGACTTGAAAGGAGAAAAAGCATTGAAGGGTATAACTTCCATCCTTGGAATGGTCCTTTGCTTTGTAGCTATATTTGGCGGTATAGTCATACTTGGCGGCAATTTGGGAGACTTTCTTAATATACCCAGCTTCTTGATGGTAATCATTCCGACAATAGGCTCAATGTTGGCTTCATTCCCGTTGCAGGTGTTAGCGAAAGTTCCATCGCACTTTAAGATAATTATGGGGAAAGAGCACAATCCTAAGGATTATATTGAGCAAATCGTCCTCCTTGCCCAGAAAGCACGCCGGGAAGGGCTGCTTGCCCTTGAGAACGAACAGGTTGACGATACGATCATGCAGTACGCTTTGCGAATGCTTGTAGACGGCCGGGAGGAAGCGGATATAAGAGCTTCTCTTGACGAGAGCTTAAACGGTATTAAAGAACGTCATCTCGAAGCGGTATCGGTTTACGAGAAGGCAGGCGCCTTTGCGCCCGCGTACGGAATGTGCGGAACAGTCGTGTCTTTGATTAACATGCTGATGGCGCTGGATTTCTCGGATCCGTCCGCTATAAACAAATTAGGCGCGAACATGTCCGCGGCTCTAATCACCACATTATATGGGACGATGTTGGCAAATATCATTTTCTTGCCCCTGGCAGGGAAGCTTAAAGTTTTCCATAAAAAGGAAATGTTCTGTAAAACAATGATCTGCAACGGGATACTGGCGCTTCACAGCGGCGTAAACCCCCAGAACATCAGGGACTACCTCGTCGAGCAATTAGATACTGAAGCCAAAGGGCTGTTTGAAGGCATCGGAGGTGGTAATTAAAAATGGCTAGCCAGGGAAAATCAGATGGAAACGGCGGATCAAGGCGCAGGGACGATGACGAATCAGGCGAGAATACCGAAGGTTGGTTAACTACCTACTCAGATATGGTTACGCTTCTCTTCACATTTTTTGTATTGCTGTTTGCGATCTCGAATGTTGACAAGGAAAAGTTTGCTCTGTTGGCAGCCGGTTTTGGAGGCGGCATGAATCAGGAGCAATTCGATTATATAATTCAAATGTATAACTCTGACAGTATTCTTGAATCGCCGGACTCACAGACCTTGTTTGATTTGGTAGGTTCGCCAGGCGGCGATGAACGGACAGGTAACGAGCAACCTACCGTCAGCTTGGAGACTGGCGACGAGCAGACAAGCTATGAGCAAGTGGACGAAGGGCAGACAGGAGGGGAAGAAACCGCCAAGGACTTGCCTGATCAGGGCCGTTCGAATGAACTTGACGCCCTTTACCCACTCATCCTGGGATACATCGAAGATCAAGATCTTACGGAGAGTGTTTCGTTATCCTACAAAGGCGAATTTCTGCTTATGACCCTGGCTAATGATATATGGTTTGCATCAGGTAGCGCCGATGTGACCCCGAGTATGGTTGAAAACGCAACTATCCTTGCCAGATTGCTCTCGGAGACCCACAATGAAGATAACCCTTTCGAAATAGTAATTGTCGGGCACACGGATACTGACCCGATACGAAACGCGCGTTTCCCATCCAATTGGGATCTTAGCGTTGCGCGCGCGGTCAGTTTTCTGCGAATACTTATAAATGAAAGCGGCTTGGACCCAAGTTATTTCAGCGCGCGGGGATATGGCGAAGAGCATCCCATAGCGGACAACAGTACTAATGAGGGAAAACAAATGAACAGGCGCGTTGAAGTCCAAATATCTGTATTAAAGAGCAGTTCGGTTTCATAACGCCGCTCGACGCATAACGCCCGCTTATGCCTCATGACGCCGCTCGACGCATAACGCCCGCTTATGTCTCATGACGCCCGCTTGTCTCATAATATCTTATCGACTCATGACACTCATTCAACGCAACGCATTTGGCAACGCATTGTATCCAATGCGGGGTACATCTGTTTCTCAGTTTTCACAGACCTGTGATATAATCAACTGATATGATAAAAAGATTTCTGGAGCGATTTTCGCTGTACAAGCTCATGGTTATAGCGCTTGTGGCTGCTTTGGGCGTTGCGGTCAAGAGTATTGCGACGCCATTGGCGCAAATTGTCACTGGTCCGCTTTACATACCTGGTGGAGTAGTTGCCGGCGGTATATATATGATGTTTCTCGTTCTTGCGGCGGCTATGACGGATATACGGGGCGCAGCTTCCCTGTGCGGGTTTTGCCAGGGAATCATGGTGCTGGTAATCGGCGCCGCCGGTTCTCACGGAGTGTTGAGTATCATATCGTACTCCTTGCCGGGCGTCGCGATAGACGCTCTCTATCTGCTAATTAGCCATAGGGGTTGTTGCGTGTTATGTTGTTTTCTGGGCGGCATGGCTGCAAATCTGACCGGAACCCTGATTGTAAACACGGCTTTTTTTAGTATGCCCTTTGTTCCACTTATGCTAAGCCTATCTGTCGGAGCTCTATCGGGCGGGCTTGGCGGTGTTTTTGCCTGGATTATCACAAAACGGTTGAAGGCGCTTAATGTATTATGAATGCATTATAAATAAGCATCGATTTGATTTCAGTATTCAGTATACTAAATACTAAATACTTGCGGCTTGCCGCAGTATGTTATAATTACAAGAATACTATGAGTAGAGGAACAAAGGCTACAGTTGTTATAGCGTCGGTTTTGGCTGTTATGGCTATTGTGTTTGCCCGGCTAAACTACCGATATGTCGCCCCCAAAGCAAATGCTCAGGAAGCGGGGGTATTCTTCATCAGCGCGGGAGAGCAGGAATTTCCCGTCACTATGGATGATTTAATCGCGCTCTCACCGTCTGATATAAGAGCTAACTACAAACCAAGCGGGCGGAAGGCGGAAACCAGGACTTATCAGGGAGTCAGCTTAAAAACAGTAATAGAAAGCCTGAGTATTGACTATTCGGGATATAAGTCGGTACTTTTCATTGCGGCTGACGGCTATGCGTCAACTGTTAATCTCATTGAGGCGATGGACGACGAAGGTTGTTACATAGTAATTTCCCACGATGGAAATCCACTTGGTTCAAAGGAGAGCGGAGGCGTCGGCCCTATTATGATGATCCTGCCAAATGATCGGTTCAGCATGCGATGGTGCAAATTTTTGCTTGAGGCTAAGCTTCAATGATAAATCCTGATGTCAAAAGCGTTCCGGTAATCGAAATCGATAACATATAGGCTAAGCTTCAATGATAAATCCTGATGTCAAAAGCGTTCCGGTAATCGAAATCGATAACATATAGGCTAAGCTTCAATGATAAATCCTGATGTTAAAAGCGTTCTTGCAATCGAAATCGATAATATAGAGGTTAAGTTTCAATGATAAATCCTGATATTAAAAGTGTCCCTGCAATCGAAATTGATAACTTAACGGTGCGATATAAGGATAGGCCCTTTTTGTTCAAGGAATTCTCAATGAAGGTAGCGCCCGGTGAAATCGCTTCTGTCTGCGGTGAATCCGGCTGCGGGAAATCAACGCTGTTGTACTGCATTTGCGGATTGATCCCCCGGAGCATCCAGGTTGAAATGAACGGGACTTGCCGGCTGTTTGGGCGGCCTGTCGATGAGTATACAAAGCATGATCTGACGCAAATGACAGGCATTGTGTTCCAGAACCCGGAAACCCAACTTTTCTGTGACACCGTTGAGGATGAGCTGGCTTTCGGACTGGAGAATATCCTTTTGTCAAAAGATGAGATGTCCGTGCGCATAGATAAGTCCTTATCCCTGGCAGGCCTGGAGAAATACAGATATACCTCGCCAAAGCTACTTTCCGGAGGGCAAAAGCAACTTGTGATCCTGGCTGCGGTTCTGGCGATGCGTCCGCGCATCCTTTTATTGGATGAGGCTTTCTCTCAATTGGATACATCCGCCCGGACGCGGTTGATTCAACATATCTCGGCTCTTCGTGGCGAAGACAGGACAATTGTGTTGGCGGGGCATGACGAGGAGAGTAAAAACGTGGCGGATTCCATAATAACTCTCGGAGAAAAGTTCAGTGGGCGATAGAAATGCAATTCTTAAGATTACAGACGTAAATTTCAAATACCCCCAAAACGATGAATTTCACCTGGAAATCCCGGCGTTGAGTCTATATAAAGGCGAATGCGCGTCGATATGCGGGCGCAACGGGTGCGGAAAAACGACACTGGGTAAAATGGTTGTCGGGCTTTTGCGACCTGCGAGCGGTAAAGTTTTGCTGGACGGGGAAGACATCTCGGATTGGGAGCTTGGGAAAATTGGCAAACACATAGGTTATCTTTTCCAGGAACCCGGCAGGCAAATTTTTGCTCCGACTGTCCTGGAGGACGTTGCATTCCCGTTGATCCTGAATGGTATGGACTCAGGTGCGGCTCAAACGTTAGCACGGTCTATACTAGCCCGCTTTGACATGCAGGATCTCGAAAATGCGACAACATACACTCTCAGCCGCGGAGAAAAGCAACGGCTTGCCATAGCCGGAATTCTTATTAATAACCCGGATCTACTGATTTTGGACGAGCCAACAACGGGGCTCGATCTCCACCGCAAACTGATTCTTAGCGATGTGCTGCAGCAACTGCTGCGCGACGGCGCCGGTGTTTTGCTGATAAGCCACGACGTCGCTTTTGTGAGGGACCTCTCCCCCACCGTTTACCTGATAGAGGAAGGGAGGTTGGCGTCTCATTGAATCCAAACCAAGACGAAAGGGATTCTGCTCCCTCATCGAATCTAAACCAAAACGAAAAGGATTCTGCTCCCTCAATGAATCCAAACCAAGACGAAAGGCAGGTTGCCGCCTCAATTAAGACTAGCAAAAGTGACAGGGATGTGGCGCCCTCAATTAAGTCAAAGCGTCCTGACCCCCGATGCGCTTTTGCGATAGCGGCCTACCTTTCTCTGTTCGCCGTGTTTACGAGGTCGATCATCATAATTGGCGCGTTGCTGGCGGTTGCGCTTTTATCCGTGGCTTATCTGCGCGTTGCGCTGCCAAAAGTCTTTCACAAGTTAAAGCGTCTCTGGCAAGTAATTTTATTTGTTGCGCTGCTGCAGAGTGTTTTTTCTCCAATTGGCGAAGTTTGGCTAAAAATCAGCTCGTTCCCTCTTCTGACTTCCGGAGGAGCGCATGTAGGCTTGCTCGTTCTGGGGCGTCTTTCCATCTTAATACTTAGTGGCGCCCTGTTTACGGCCTATAGCGCGCGGGAGCTCATCTCGGGAATGATCCGGTTGCGACTGCCTTATGAAATTGCATATATGATCTCAGTTGGGATTCGTTTTATACCATTGATGGGCGAGGAACTGCGCGACAATTTGAACGCCATCGCGCTCAGGGGAGTTGTAATAAAGGATCTGACGCTTCGACTCAGACTCAGGACCTACGTTTATCTGCTGCTTCCTTCAGTGGCAGGCAGCCTGCATAACGCCAAAGAACTTGCCATGTCAATGGAAATGAGGGGTTTCAGAGCATATCCAAGGCGTACCAGTTATTTTACCCTCATTCTTGGCGCGCGTGACTACGTCTTGCTGGCATCTGTGGCTGTTCTCAGTTTACTAACTTTCGGAGCGATCCTCAGATTCCCATTTCCTGCTTAGTTTCCTTGAACGCTTGAAGGACCGCGTCCAAATCCTCGCGGCTCAGGGCCGCCGAAACCTGTGTGCGTATGCGTGCTTTATCCTTTGGAACTACCGGATAGCTGAAGCTTATAACATATATGCCCTTTTCCAGCACGCGCGCGGCAAAATCTCCCGCGACATGGGCGTCGTAGAACATCACAGGCACGATGGGATGGTTACCTGGCAATACGTCAAAGCCCAGCTTTGACAGGCCATCCCTGAAATAGCTGGTATTATTTCTCAAGCGCTCGAGCAGTTCCCCCCTTTCCTGGATCAGCTTCAAGGCTGCCAGTGCCGCCGCGGCAATAGCGGGCGCAAGGCTATTTGAAAACAGATAAGGGCGGCTTCTTTGGCGCAGCAACTCAACGACTTCTTTTTTTGCACAGGCGTACCCTCCGGAAGCTCCGCCAAGCGCCTTTCCAAAAGTACCGGTAAGTATATCAATACGCTCTGTAACACCCCAATATTCAGGCGTACCGCGCCCTGTTGCTCCCCAAAACCCAACGGCGTGACTGTCATCCACCATAACGAGCGCGTCGTATCGTTCAGCCAAGTCACAAATAGCCGGCAGGTTGGCGATATATCCATCCATGGAGAACACGCCGTCCGTAGCAATTAGCTTTATACGAGCCCCTTTAGCGCCAGCCTCCTTCAACTTGACTTCAAGGTCTTCCATATTATTATTCATATAACTGTAGCGCGCGGCCTTGCACAGACGGATTCCGTCGATAATACTTGCATGATTGAGCTGGTCGCTGAAAATGGCGTCCTGCTGTGTCAGAAGCGTTTCAAACAAACCGCCGTTAGCGTCAAAGCATGAGGAATAGAGAATGGCGTCCTCCATTCCCAGAAAGCTGCTTACCGCAAGTTCCAGTTCCCTGTGGATCTGCTGGGCGCCGCATATGAAACGAACTGAAGCCATGCCAAAGCCCCAGCGCTCCAATGCTTGCCGGGCAGCGTCGATTAGCGCGGGATCATTTGCCAGTCCCAGATAGTTATTGGCGCACATATTGATTACCCGAGGTATGGCCGTGGTGCTGATATGACCTCCTTGAGGGCTTGTGATTACGCGTTCCAGTTTGTATAAGCCCGCTTCTCTTATTTCCTCAATCGTTTTCTGAAAATAGTTAAGCGCGGATTTCATATGACAATCACCCCTTTTCTGAAATCAATTGATCGTTGTCCAATCCAGTATAACTTTGCCGGACAAGCCGCTGTTCATTACCTCGAAGCCCTTCTCATAATCCTGCGCGGCAAAGCGATGCGTTATTACGGGGTTGATATCCAGCCCGCTTTGCAGCATAGCCGTCATCTTATACCAGGTTTCGAACATTTCACGGCCATAAACGCCCTTTACAGTCAGGCTGTTTAAAATCAGCTTGTTCCAGTCAATGGCGGTTGCCTCGGGCAGAAAACCAAGCAGGGCGATGCGTCCGCTGTTAAACATATGATCCACCATTAATCGCAGCGACGACGAGCTGCCGGACATCTCCAACCCCACGTCGAAACCCTCCTTCATATTCAAATCCCGCATCACGTCCTCAATACTCTGTTCCCTAACGTTGACTACCCGGCTGGCGCCCATGCGCGCGGCTAATTCCAGACGGTATGGGTTTATATCCGTAACCACAATATAGCGCGCGCCTACATGTCTGCAGACAGCCGCAGCCATGACGCCAATTGGACCGGCGCCGGTAATTAACACGTCCTCACCGGTAAGATCGAATGTCAGGGCTGTATGCACGGCATTTCCCAACGGGTCGAAGCATGAGACAATATCATCGTCAATATCAGGGCTACAGCGCCAGACATTCGACGCCGGTATGGATAAGTACTCTGCAAAAGCGCCGTTACGCTGCACGCCCACGCCTTCGGTATGGGGGCAAAAATGCCGTCGCCCCGCGAGGCAGTTGCGGCAGACGCCGCATACAATGTGCCCCTCGCCGGATACGCGCTCGCCGGGTTTAAACCCGCCGACATGCGAGCCCACGTCAACAATCTCGCCCACGAACTCGTGCCCGATAACCCGCGGGGTTATAATATGCTTCTCCGCCCACTCATCCCAGTTATATATATGCACGTCAGTTCCACAGATTGAGGTTTTTTTAATTCTTAGCAACACATCTTGCGGACCCGGTTCAGGTATTGGCGTTTCCTTCATCACAAGACCTGGCGCCGGCTTGTTTTTCACCAACGCCAACATGGTTTTCTTCACTTCAATCATCCCCTCATCTTTCCCACAGCCCAAATCTTGATTTAACCTGTATTTTTGCTCCAGGCCACCCCCTCCATTTCTACAGTAATCGCGATCACTCTATGCTAAGTATCGTAGAAATTTAGATGCCGTTATCCAGATTATACCATTAAACCTATTCACATACTACAACAACTTTTTTAATCGGTGATTCATTTTTCTCATTTTTCTCATTCATTTCTCATTTTTCTCATTTTTCTCATTCAGCTCATTTAGCGCTGTTTAGCGCTGTTTTAGCGCTGTTTTAGCGCTGTTTTAGCGCTGTTTTAGCGCTGTTTAGCGCTGTTTTAGCGCTGTTTAGCGCTATTTAGCGCCATTTAGCATCACCTCATTTTGCGTTATTTAGCGTATCAGCGTGCTTTTTATGAATAGTAAATATATTTAGCGGTAAAGTCATATTATTATATAGATACCGCCAAAAATATTATTTGACATTTCCACTATAGTAGAGTATCATGCAGTGAATAATCATTGTCTTTGGCGATAAATGCATAAATAAACATATATACCGCCAAAAATATTTGGAGATGATTTCGTATGAGATTAATTGGACGCGATGAAGAGCGTCGGGAACTGGATGGGTATATGCAATCAGGAAAGCCGGAATTCCTCGTCGTCTATGGGCGAAGACGAGTGGGAAAAACGTTTCTTATCCGCGAATGTTTTAAAGACGAACTCTTTTTTTCGCATACAGGATTGGCCAATGGGAATACGGCAATACAACTGGCGGAGTTTAATAAATCACTTCGCCGGGTTCGAGGGGAAGCGCACAGGAACGCCGCCGATTGGCTCGAAGCCTTTGACTGCCTGCGCGAGCATATCGAACAGTCCGAATCAGGGAGAAAAGTGCTATTTATAGATGAACTACCTTGGATGGACAGGCAGAAGTCACTTTTACTTCCGGCGCTTGAGCATTTCTGGAACGGGTGGGCGTCCGGCAGAGATGATATTTTTCTGATTGTATGTGGGTCGGCGACTTCGTGGGTAATAACAAAATTACTTCATGATAAAGGCGGGTTTTACGGACGGATAACAGGGCGATTGTTTATCAAGCCGTTCATGCTTAAGGATTGTGAGTCGTATTACAGGGAAGCCGGCATTGTGTACAGCCGCTATCAGATGGTAGAAAGTTATATGATCTTTGGAGGCGTTCCCTTCTACCTTAGTCTAATGAAGAAAGAACTCGGGTTTCCGCAAAACGTCGATCGGCTATGCTTTCGCGAGGGAGGCGCCTTACGAAGCGAATATGAGCTGCTATACCGGTCGCTTTTCAAAAGCCCCGAAGGGCACATATCCGTTATTGAAGCGTTGGCGAATAAGAGGGCCGGGCTTTCACGAGATGCGGTTCTGAAAGGCAGCAGGTTATCAGATGGAGGCGGGTTCACAAGAATTCTTCATGAACTGGAGCAATGCGGCTTCATCCGGCGTTATGTTGGCTTTGGGAAAAAAAAGCGCGATGCGATCTACCAATTGATTGATCCTTTTACACTTTTCCACTTACGCTTCATCAAAGACGGTACTATAAGCGATGCGCCATTCTGGTCCGCATATACGGACAACGGGGGTCATCGCGCGTGGACAGGATATGCGTTCGAGCAGATCGTGTTGACGCACGTCGGCCAAATTAAGCGGAAATTGCAAATAGGCGGCGTATTGACGCGCCAGTATTCATGGCGCAGCGCGAAGTCAGAACCCGGCGTGCAAATCGACCTTGTAATAGATAGGAATGACGGTGTAATCAATCTGTGCGAAATCAAGTATTGCAGGGATGAGTACGAGATTGACGCGGCATATGACAAACAATTGCGGCGAAGGGTTGAAGTGTTCCGTCGCGAGACCGGCACAAAGTCAGCGCTTCACACAACACTCATCACAACATATGGATTGATTCGAAACAAGTACGCTGCACAAGTGCAATCAGTCGTTACTATGGAGGATTTGTTTGCAGATTCTTCTATACTGTAACTTGACGGATTCTTCTATGCTGTTATTCGACGGTAACTAGACAGGTGACTCGACAGATTCTTCTATGCTATGACTCGCCTTGTCACGGCAAAGTTATGATGTTACAATTGATTTGCCGAAGGCAATTGAGACGATACCGGGTATATGAATGCGCGATGTTCACAAAATAAGTTCATATATGCAAATCTTAAAAACGCGAAAAGCCGGACTGATTTTGATCGCGCTTTATCTTCTGCTCGGGTTGTTGATCGTTAAGGATTACGGTATGTCGTTCGACGAAGATTATGAGAGGGAAACCAGTCTTGTCGCTTATAACTATGTGATGAAACTCGAAAACTCCCAGTCTGAAGCTGTTCGTAAATTTGCACAATCCATCCCCTCTTTAGACGAATATCCGGAAAAGCACGGAACTGCGCTTCATATGCCGCTTGTGGCGATTGAACACTTTTTTAATTTTGAATTGCCTTCCCAAACCGTCTATTTAATGCGGCATATTTTTGTTTTTCTCAACTATATATTGGCCGCCTTCTGCTTTCATTCGATTATCTGGCGCCGCTTTCCTAAAACCTATATGCCATTTTTTGGCGTGTTGCTCTTCATCCTGTATCCGCGTTTCTTCGCCGAAGCATTTTATAACAACAAAGACATTCTGTTTTACTGCTGGTATATCATTTCCGTGTATGCAGTTTTGCTATGGCTGGAAAAACCGACTCCGCCAAAAACGTTGCTTGCCGGCGCGGTCTTGGCGTTTGCCACAAACACACGGATATTAGCTCTAAGTATTTTGCTGCTTGCGATCGCGTTCTATGCGGCAAGAGCCTTATTTGTGAAGGATTTATCTATTAAGGCTTCATCTGCTAAGGCCTCATCTGCTAAAGCTTCATCTGCTAAGGCCTCATCTGCTAAAGCTTCATCTGCGAAGGCTTCATCTACTAAGGCTTTATCTGCTAAGGCCTCATCTGCGAAGGCTTTATCTGCGAAAGCCGAAACTGACAAAAGAAAGATATTTAAAATCCTTATAAACCCGATTATACTTGTGGTTGTTTTTTGGGTAGTTTTCACGATCATTACGCCTCAAACATGGAAAAACCCGATCACAGGCATTATCGAAATATTTGAGTTTTTTCTTCATTTTAGCCCCTGGGACGGAAGGCAACTATACTTAGGCGCGTGGATCACCAGAGAGGTCCCCTGGCATTTTATTCCCGTATGGATAAGCGTATCGTCGCCTGTACTCTATATAGCCCTGTTTATTATGGGTGTTTTTGCATATGCGCTCGCGTTAGCGCGGAATAAAGCAAAACTGCGCTATATTCTCAATGAAAATATGTATGATTCCTTTTTTATTCTTTTATTCTGGTTTACGCTGTTAGGTTTTATCGTGTTTGGCATCTACATGTACAACGGCTGGCGTCACGCTTACTCAATTTTTAGCTCCTTGCTATACATAGCGGTACTCGGGTTCAGCGCAGCCGCCGCGTTTCTCCGGGAACGGCGTAAATTCGTCCGTTACGCCGCCACTGCGGCTGTTGCGGCATCCATACTTGCCACAACGGTATGGCTTATAATTAATCACCCGTACCAATATGTTTATTTCAATCCCCTGGCGACGTCATACGCAAAAGAAAATTTTGATAGTGATTATTGGAGCGTGTCGGGCAACGCAAGTTTAAACTACATATTGGAAAACGATTTAAGGGAACAAATCACATTTTCCCCTCCGAATCCATCCACCTGGTATATGCTGAATGAAAAGGATAAAAAGCGCATCATATGGCCGGACTCCCCTCTTTCATGGGCAGATTTCCACTTCTATCCGGACGACGCCAGATTGGATCATCCATACTCGCCGGATTACGTAGCGCCATATATACACGGGAATATCATTCCTGATATAGTCGGATATCAAGAAATACATGCTATTGAATCGGGCGGGATCACGATCGGCAGGCTCTACAGAAACATGGCGATTGACGCGTTCGACGACCAGGCGGAAACGAAAATCCTGTCTATATCATCAGCCGTCGTCGGAAACGGCGACTACGCCGCAATGTTTGACGATGATATCGAAACCCGCTGGACGACGGACGCTCCGCAGGAAACTGGAGATTACATGTTGATCGAATTCAGCGATTTTGCGGAGTACAACCTTTTAAGATTAGATGTGGGATTCCATATATTTGACTATGTGATGGGGCGCGTTCTTGTCTCTTCCGACGGTATGGAATGGAGCGAAGCTGAGGTTTTATGGCGCAACTGCGTTGATTATCTTATAGCGTCACAGCCGTATAAATTCCTGTGTTTTTTAAATGATGAGCCCGACAATAACTACTCATGGAGCATATCTCAACTGCGCTTTGGCCACGTAGACCCTCAATGGTATCAATGACGGCGCTCCATGCAGCGCCTATGATGTCCCAATGGAACTCCATATTTGGCGCCGGTGGCGGTATCAATTTGAAAGAAAACGGCTTAGTAATTCCATAGCGCGGTCTTCGACCGCATGGAGCCGGGAGTCAGAATCTTGTTTTATTAAAGATTATCCTATGCTATAGCATATTGTGATTTCATCATTTATGACAAAAAAGAAAATAATAATTTAAAATTATAAACATTTTGTAAAAAAATGCGATATAATATTGACAGTTTGTTAGTTAATTAGTTTGCTTGTTTGTTAGTTTGCTTGTTTGCTTGTTTGTTAGTTTGCTTGTTTGTTTGTTTGTTTGTTTAGTCAGGCTTGATTAACAGGGGATCATAAAAACCTGTGAGAGCTATGACGCTTTTATTTTCGCGGGAGAGTATCAGGAGAATAAGTCAAATGGGGAGGTGAATTGTTCTATAATGGAGAACCCCAACTCTGATAAAAAGAGGCAAAAATATTATGAATTAAGGAGTGAAAAGCGATTGAAGAAAACGAAATTCAGGATTTTTATGTCGGTTTTGCTTTGCCTGCTTATGGCTTCCAGTCCTCTTACCGCATTTACAGCCGCCGGTGACGAATTGGCTGATCCGGGCGAAATAGTTGTGGCGGATGTGAACGATGAGGCGGAGGAATTAGCCGCAGCAGATGAAGCGGTGGAAGACGTAGATGTTGCTGCTGCTTTTGCGGTTGTCGCGGATGCAGAAGAGGAAGAAGAAGCGTATGCGGAGGAGCTTCCGGCACCGGTAGAATTAGAGCCCGCCTCGGTTGTCATCGGTAATCTCGGCGAGGTACGTCTTATTACGGGCGCGGAACTCGAAATTGAGTTTTCGGCGCCGGTTTTAAACGACGTTGACGCTCACGATACCTTTACAATTCTTGTTGACGGCGTAGCAGCGGAGTGGGAATTCCTTTCGTATTTCGCCTTCGGGCCGTATGCTTCGGCGCCGGTCGTTAATGCGCGATTGAAAAACCCTCTTGACGCGGGCGAGCCTCGCGGAAGAAGGCGCACAAGTGCTGCCGAGGCGCATCTTGATCGCACGGAACACATATTAGGGCCTATTGCCGCCGCAAGGATAACGGTTGTAGCAGGAGCGGCGGAAAAAACTGCGGAGTGGGAACCATTCTATATGGAAAGATCGCAGGGTAACATGTCCAGGTACTTTACCTACGCTTCCCAGAAAGCGGGGAATAACGGTACTGTATTGAAACTCACCAACAGCCTGACGGATTTCCAGACTTCAAGAAATGTGTTCTCTGCAACGACACAGCCTCTTTATACCGACGAATATGTGGTAAGGATGGTCGCCGAAGGCATGAACAAGGTGACCGGTCGTATGGAGTACTTGAACCTGCCCTTGCTTTACGCAGGTTTCAAAGCGCTTATCGTAGGTCCCTCGCAATCGGTTTATGAAGTCCCTGAGTACCGCGAGCTCTATGTGCACGGCGTCACCACCGATACTTACACTCGTCAGAATATTAAAGCTACCGAAGTTCCCGGCAACTATGACCCGGCGACGGGTAAGTTTAAAAAGGCGTATATTGTTGGCACGGCGGACGATGTTTTTCAACATTACAGCCCCATGAAGGCGGACGGCACTCCTTCTACAGGCGACGCGGACGCGGCGCGGCCCAAAATAGACCACTTCTATTTTGGAGAGGCGTTCTTTGATATCTTCTATGAACTTGGCGTATTACAGGGCAGCCAGGGCTTCCCGCTTACCGCCTTTAACAATTGGGACGACTATCGCTTTGACGTCCACCTGCAGGAAGCTTATGATAAGGCCAAGGCAGCTGGAATGTGGCCAAATACAAAAATGATGGAAAGCGTTAAGGACTATTATGTTGGCGGAGCGCTAATTCACTTTGAAATGAACCACGAAACTCAGAATTTCGAATATACGACGGGTCCAATCAACTCCCGCTATGAATTATATGATTACGACTATCCGTTGTTCTGGGCGTTGTCCGGCCTCCACTCTCAAATACAATTCTGGTGCGGACTCGAATCTGTTTCTGCGAATAGCGACTCGTGGAAGTATCACACCCCATGGTTCTGGCAGAACCAGGTGGATAATTACGGTCCTCCGGCAACTCCCAACGGCACGGCGGGCGTCCCCTATCCCCCGCTTGCGATAGAAAGCGTCGACGTTGTCGCCAATAACCAGATCCATGTTACGTTTAACCGCGAGATACGCACATTACAAGCGGCGACGACGGCAGCCAACTGGAGGATATACATCGACGACAGGGAAGTTACCCCCGGGATTTTCGGAGGTTATGGATGGAGAGCTATTCGATTGACGACTAACAACTCGGTTAATTTCCAAACAGGCCTCTCAACCGCGAATGATAATAACCGTTTGGACAACGGCAAACCTTACGGCAGATACTTCTGCGGATTTACGCAGAAGGATATTGACGAACGTTGCGTTGCCGCCGGGGGTTGGATTGCCAATAACCAGGCGCC
>JGI24702J35022_10000095_pt1 | contig 40177 bp, 28 predicted proteins | sample TergutTh196P4_FD_35022 | JGI IMG/M metagenome (IMG submission 35022) | reverse complement strand
AAATAAAGCAATTATTCCTTCGAAAACTTGCCTTGTCTGGCAAAAAATACGCTCATAAGCCAGACATTCAGACTTCTGTCCAAGGCTCCTAGCAATTTTTTCAATTCAAGCGGGATTTGTACCCGATAAAACAACGGTTACAACCACGGCAGCCGGCAACATTCATTCCCTCGACGTGGAACAGCGTCACATTCTTGCCGGCAGATTCAGCGCTTTCTACAAAAGTGGCGGCAAGCCTTTCAGTGCGCCATCCTTTTTTTATTATCGAGCACTCCACCACCATCTTCAAGTAGTAAACCTATAGTGCCGTTTTGTTGTTTGGCAGTAAGGTACACATCTGGTGGCACACAATGCTTTCAGCATTTTCTCCAAAGCGAGAAGTCCACAAAACAACGCGTTTACCCTACGTCCATTTCTTAGGGCAGATCGCATATCCAGCAAACTATCATTGGAGAGCCTAAGCCAATAATCCACTTGCCTGCCCCTTGATGGTCATCCGGATCATAAGACCACACCGGTCCTTTTTATTTCTTCTATAAAAGGAGTTGAATAACTCCAGTCATCAACGCTGAATGGATGCGATTCAATCGAAGTATTTATCTCGTATATTATGCTGCCAAGTTTGCCCCAGTTTGCCGCTGTATCAATATCGAAGGCCTTAGAAATTACTGCGATATCTATGTCGCTTTTTGCGTGAATCGTATCTTTCGCACATGAGCCAAATAGTATTATAATCGCTTGGGCATCAATATCTTCCCTGACACGAGAAGCAAAAAGTTCGGCAGAACCAAGAGCATCAGCTTTTGTCATGTTGATAGCTTTTTCTTCATCTATTGCCATTTTATCCACACTCTTTCGAATGTTTTTAGATTATCAAAAATATGCGCGAGTTTTGTAATTATAACTCTAGAGATTTCCAGCGCCTATTCTCTCGCGAAGTTATTAAAAAACATTTTGTAATGGTTAATTGATGCATTAACTGCATTTGCTTTTTGCGGCTTCATCAAGTTTGAAACCAAATCCTTTTCCACTGATGTGATTTCATATTCACTTGGTATCTTTATATCACGCGCTAAGTCTGACATTACAATCACCATCTCTGATAGTATTATGGTCGATTTTATGTGAAAAGTCAAAATCAATTTCTGAGACGTCTGCGTATTCCGGTGCATCCGGACAGGCTTTCCGGAATATGCAGACGTCACAGTCATGCCAGAGACGTCACAGTCATGCCGCTCGATTAGCTTATATAGTTTTCAGGCTGTGTTCTTTTACATAACTTCGGGTTTCCCCCTCTGCGCTAAAATAACTTGGGCAGCAGGGCGCTCAAAGCATTACACTGCTTGATAAACAGCATACGGAAAAGCTCGTCCGGCTTGTTATTGGTCTTGCAGGCGATTATGTACTCCCGCTCGGATTGCGATAACTCCAAATCGGTGTCGAAAGGCGTGGTTACGATGTCCGGCTTTATAGCTGATGTCGGCAATCAGCTTGTTCCTCGCCCATATCGCAAAGTTTTTGATGGCTGTTTTATTCATGTGTTCCACCGACCTTATCTATGACTTTCCAATAGCCGCTGGCATCAGAGCCGATGCGTTTAAGCTTGTCGTGTTTTCTAAGAAAATCTAAATCCCGAAGTATAGTTCGTTCGGAAACCTTGAGAGTTGACGCTAGTTTAAAAACTGTGACAGACCCGTCTTGTCTAAATATATCCAGAATTTGCAAATGTCTGAGGTAGCGTTTATTGTCACTGAGAATGTCAGTGACATTGTCACTGACATTTTCCGGGACATTCTCCGGGACATTGTCCGGGACATTCTCCGGGACATTGTCACTGACATTCTCCAGGACATTCTCTGAGACTCTGCCGCCATTCATAACTCCATTGGCGTATTTGTCAAGCTCTGTGCCATAATTCAAGTTATGCAGAGTTATCCTAAACATTGATTCGTCAGAATAAAACTTTGGCTGGCGATCAGAATTTCTGTATCCGTTTAGTATTTTTCCCAGACCTGTTCCTCGCCGTTCTGCATAGTCAATGCGTTGAAACACATCGGCAATAACAGGGTTACGGCGCTTTGAAGGGACTGCGTTTAAATCCAACTCTTGAATTGGTTTGTTGCTAAACATGCCTCCGGGAGAGGTGATTTCGATGCGGTCATCATATATGTCTATATGTATTTCGCTACCCATTGTAATATAATCTCTGTGAATCAATGCGTTGATTAGTGCCTCACGGAGAGCGTCTTGGGGATAATCAGGATAGTTCCGTCTTCGCAAACCCTCGACATTCCACATAACTCTATTGTGCTTTGTCATAAAGTCAGTTCCGTTTTGTACAAGCATTAGTATATTTGAGGAATATTCAACATCATCCAGAGCATCTATTAATCCGCCGCCTTTGCTCAACCCATTCCAGCGAGTACAAAATATGCGAGAATTATATACCGGACAATAGTCGGTGAATAAAGCTCCTGCGTTAGTCAGTCTGTTTCCATCGCCTAACAATCCGAATGAAATCAAATCTTCCGGTAAGGAGATTGATTTGCCATTATTCTTTATGAACGCAGAATTTAACAACGTGAAACTATGGTCAGATAGCTTGTAATTGCTGTTCAAAACATCAAATGTCCGGTTGCTGCCTTCGAGTATCATCTCAGATAGAATGCGGTCAGCGGCTTTGACGCTCTCGTTGCCGGAACGGTAGTATGCTGTTCTGTTGTCTCCTGATTTTACGTAATATGGCTTATTTTTTCCACTTTCAACAATAAGTCGCAATATCTCGGCATTCTCTACCAGCATCGGTTCTAAAGTGTAGAGCAATGATGGCTCTATCCGGGAAACGATGAATTCGCTGATTTTGTCTGCTGTGTATTGTGCATCCGAAAGGCCAACAGCTGCTCCATCATCGGACACGCCGAAATAAAGACTCCCGCCGAAACCGTTGGCAAAAGCACTCACGCTCTTTAGCCAACTGGTGGGATTTTTCTCTTCAAGCATCATCTTGAAATCATGCTCAGTTGCCTCTGCAATCAATATCTCTTTCAGCGTTTTCATAAACCCTCCGTATTTGGTCAAAAATTTATGTTTAAAACTGCGCCGTCCTAAATTTCCTATATCACGCGCTTGCGGACATCCTCCAGCGCCTCGTATATGGGCTGCGACATATTCTCAAGCACCGCCATATAAGGGTTTATTCTCTTTGGTATTTAGACAATCAAACGCTATGCCAATGATTGAATAAATCATGTTTTCGCTCCTCTTTGTAAAATAGTAGCGTTATTGACCGGTTTTTTCTTTGCTCCTATCAACCAAACTCCCCAAGTCAATCATTTTCTGATTATATCATTTCGACGTAAAAAGCACACGAAAAACCGAAGGAGGATTCAATTTCTGCTTTTCACGGCTATTCACAGGGTTTTCATGTCCGGCAGGGGTCAATGAGGATGGCGTTGTTGCAGTCAGATATAAGGTAGACGTTCCAATTACAGCATTTTATTCTTTCAATATTGCTCATACATTATTACTCATAGCCCGTTACTTCTTTTAGGCTTCTTTAGGATTTTTTGATGATGATTTTTGATTTTTTGAATATTTTACAGAGTGTAGATAAATATGGTTTGAATATTTTACAAAGGCCTTTGCATTATTCGCTTAAAAGCTGTATAATGAGTATAGCATTGTCGGAAGGAGCCAATTATGGGTTTAGAAACTGAACTAATGACTACGAATGAAGCCGCAACACAATGGGGTATCACAACTCGCCGTGTTCAAGTGCTTTGCGAAAGTGGTAAAGTCACAGGGGCTGTCAGAATGGGGAGGACTTGGATTATTCCAAAAGGAGCGCCGAGACCAATAGACGGACGGACGAAGCAAGCAAAAAAACAGAAAGAACAGAAAAAATTACAAAGTAATTATGGGGGCATTGACAACAATGCTTAGTGAAAGTATATCGACATACGCGCATAAGATTCAAGCCGCTCACGATCGAGCCGCCAGAGACCAAGAAGCCGCCATTTGGGAAGTGTTCAATCGGTTGCGCGGTTTTTTGATTGCCCACAAAGTGGACGCGGAACAGCCTATACTCCCGTTCGTTTTTAAAAGGGGGGAGGTATGGGTATGTTCGAGAAATATGGTAAAGGAAAGATCTACATCATCGCATATTGCGCTACTTCCTTGTTATTGATACTACTTACGGTGGTTTTCTTTATTTCCTATGGGATGATATCCTTTAAAGGTAATAATCTCCGTTTGAAAAGTATAAATACAGGATTAGTAACCATGTTTGACCAGAACGGTCAAGAACTGGCGATGGAGTGGACAGAGCTTTCTACAAGCACCATTTCGCCAGTCACTATAAGCTATCTGGGCGAAGTTATTACGTACGAGTTTTATATTGAGTACCCTGGCTATGATATGCCGGTAGAGATCTTTACTTTTCCAAACGGCGAGCAGATAATTAGTGAGATGTTTGGTTTCTTTTTCGAAAACAATATTCCCACATACAAGCAAACCGATGAATGGAAGCTGTTTGAAACTCTGCGGAATCGTTACGGAGATAGCAATATGCGTATAGAGCTCATAGGCTTATGTGTGTTCGGCTTTGCATTGTTGGCGCTGGGACTGGGGGAAGTAATATTTCCAGAATCGTTTTGGAGACTGATGCATTATTTTACTGTTTCTGAAGGAAAACCAACGGATTTTGCGTTAATTATGAATAGGTTATCAGGATGTATTTATTTGACTTTACCTTATATAATAATATCTGTGTTCTATTTTACCGGAATGAACGCATAGCGCCGTTAATCAGGATTATATGCAATTTTGGATACCATGCGAACCACTGGTCGGATGTTATGCGATTGCCGATCGCATGCGACCGGAATACGCACAATTTCACATCTACCACATAAAAGGTTAAATGATATTATAAAGCAATAAAATGATAAAATTAAAAGATAAAATGATAATATATGCATATAAAGTATATTTGTTGTATTATTCTAATACTTATCTGGTACGATATGTATTTATGAGTCTTAATTCTTTAAATTAAAGGAGGAACTTTACATGCAGCTCGAATTATTCATCAATTTTGACGGCAACTGCCGTGAAGCGGTAGAGTTTTACGCAAAGGTATTCAAGTCTTCGGTCAACAACCTTATGACATATGGGGATGCTCCGCCGATTCCGGGTTACCCCTTAAATGAGGCTGACAAGGACAAAATCATGTACGCCGGCGTGCCTGTTGGCGGTGTGGTAGTAATGTTCATGGACTTTCCTTCAGGCGGCGGATTCGTCAAAGGAAACAATATCAACCCGACTGTCAGCTCCGGCGATAAGGACGAAGTGACGAGGATATTTAACGAGATGAAGGAGGGCGGCGAGGTTCATATGGAGCTTCAAAAGACCTTTTTCAGTGAATGGTACGGCATGGTTGAAGACAAATTCGGCGTAATTTGGCAGATTTTATATTACACCCGACCAGATTAAAGCCGGGTGCAATAAGTATTCGCCCCCGAAATTGTTATATCGGCTTAACCCGTTCCTTTCTCCATGTCTTCATGTCGCCATCGTCATGTCTTCATGTCGCTATATATTAATTTTTGATGTCGCTTATAGATTTTGACAATTGTATAAAGTATGATGATTTTATGAAGGTAACACAGAGTGATAACAGTTTAATAAACCAGCCGGGTATTAAGCCACATCCAACAGTGGTTGAGCTCGGCGCCGCAAACGCTTCAGACCCTGCCTCAAATAGCGGTACAAAGGTATCTCAAAGTGCTCAAACCCATGACGATAAAAGCTTGCCTGACGGCGCCGCCGCGACAGGCGATTTGAAAGCGGCTGGGAAGGCGGCGGAAGCCCAACCAGGGACAAAGGCAGCGGATGCTTCGCCAAGGGCAAAGGCGCAGGAGGCTCAACCAGGGGCAAAGGCAGCGGATGCTCCGCCAAGGGCAAAGGCGTCGGATACCGCGACGAGCCCCAAAGGCGGCGTCATTCGTAATGTTAATGACCTCGCAGTATCGGTCGCCCCTAAAGACGCCGTGCAGATTCTCAGATCGCTAAACGCTGCTGTGAATGGGGAAAGTGAAGCGCTGGTAAACTTGATAAGTAAGTACAATATTCCTGTTACAAAGGAATTGCTTAACACAGTTAATTTGTTTATGAAACAGCTTCCCGGCTTTGGGATTGAGCAGGCGACTGTATTGGCAAGCGGAGGCGTCAGGGATGTAGACGGTAATGAACAACTCCTATTAGATATTCTTAACGGCAACTTTGACCTGACGAAAAGCATTTCAGAAGTAGCAAATCTGATAAACAATTCAGGGAACAACATTTTTAAAGACAGTGTGGCAAAGGCCATGTTGTTTCTATATATTGGAGACGAGCTCGAAAAGAGGGGGCTCACGGTTGTTGATCAGGAGAGTAGGGAAGTGCGGGTCGATTTAGCCGCCTTGTTGCAGGGGCAGGCCAAATCGTCAATTGACGGCGCTTTTGCGGGAAACGCATCTGCCGATAAAACGCTGAACGACAGGTTTCCTGTCAGTGACGCGTCTTTAGGAGAATTGCGGGCTTTGTCCAACACAATGCGCCTGACGGACGGCGCCGCTGAACGTCAGCAGAATACTTCTATTCAATCACAGAGTGCATTTGGTGATGTGCTCCAAATTTCGGGCTCTTCTGTTCCCATATATCTGCAAAACTACTCAAGCGCAAAGTCATATAACGCTATTCAAGAGACGTTTCTTAATGTACTTATGACTGACCGGGACGGATCCCCTCTATCGGATCTAGCCCTAAAATTCGTATTACAACTCAGAGCTAACCACGATATTCGAGGATATATTCAGGGTCTTCAGTTGGATTCGCATGAAACAGGAGGGAAGGGCGCTGTTGAGATAAAGGGCTCTGTGGGGGGGCCCATCAGCGCTCAGGCAGCTTCGATTAGTGCGCGGGCGGATTCGACCAATGCTCAGACAGCTTCGATTAGTGCGCGGGCAGATTCGACCAGTACTCTGACAGATTGGATCACTGCGCGGGCGGACTTGACCAGTACTCTGACAGATTCGATTAGTGCGCGGGCAGATTCCATCGGTGCACGGGCGGATTCAAGATTGGAGGCGCTGTTTTATAAACTAGTAGAAGGGTTATTGGATGGCGGCGATGCAAAAAGCCCACTTAATTCAAATGACGTCAGTGCAGGTAGTAAGGCTGCATCATCTGCTAATTGGGAAAATTTGTCATCCAAAGGCCTTCTCAGTAATGATAAGCTGCTCGAGAGGATTTTAAACACTTCAAGGCTGGATTTTTTATGGGAAGATGATACTAATAGCTCACGCATTAAGAAACAGTACGAGAATCTGTTTATGAAGCTTGAGCTTATCAGGCAAACTGCGTCAGCCGCCGGGTTCAATGGACGGGATCAAATTATTCACCGGTTGGAAAATATCGAAAACAGCGCCAGGTTTATTAATGATCTTAATAATCAGCATTTGTATATGCAGGTTTCTTTAGCGTCAGGGAACAACACAAGCGGCAACGCTGAGTTATTCATAATGAAACGCGGGGGCTCTCGAAAAAGAATAAACCCTGACGACGCAACGCTGTTTATTTCGCTGAACACGGATAATATCGGCAAGATTGAATCTCTGATCCACTTGTATAAGAAAAGTGTCAGTCTTAACCTAAGGGCTAAAGACAACATGATCCTTGACACGCTAAAACAGGATATTAATTCATTGCACAACGCTCTCTTGCGAAAGGGATACAAACTCTCGAGAGTAACCTATGCGTTATCCGAAAAGAAACTCACGGTGTCAAACGCCATAGACGAAGCCGACAAGGTTTTTCCGCTTTCGCGGCAATCGACACTGGACTTGAAAGTATAAATACTAAAAGTATAAAATAATAAATGTGAAAAAGAGTGGCAGTGTGGAGGAACGCGGTGTGGAGGAACGCGGTGTAAAGATAAGCAGTGTGGGGGAACGCTGTGTGGAGGAACGCGGTGTAAAGAAAAGCAGTGCAAAGGAACGCTGTGCGGAGGAACGCGGTGTAAAGAAAAGCAGTGCGAAGGAACGCTGTGTGGTGGAACGCGGTGTAAAGAAAAGCAGTGCGAAGGAACGAAGAAACGAACTATGAAAGGACTGTTCATGACGTGCAGAAGGCAAGTAATACTGGGAATAACAGACGAATCGGCGCCTTCTCCGAAGATGAAGCCGTTGCATACATGATTGGAAACGGTTACGAGATCATAGAAAGGAATTACCATTTTAGACGTTATGGGGAAGTAGATATAATCGCAAAAAAAGACGGTTATATCTGTTTTGTTGAGGTGAAATCGCGAGCGAACAATAACTTTGGCGCCCCCTCAGAGGCAATAACGCGGCAAAAGAGAAAGCGGATATACCTCATAGCGAAGCATTATATATCAGTGAATAATTACACTGACAACAATGTGCGTTTTGATGCAGTAGAAATCTATCTGACTCATAACGCGGAAGGCGAATACGGGGTCAAATCCATCAACCTCATTGAAAACGCATTTTGACAAATTGATGTGTAGAAAGAACGCGATCAGAAGAGTTGCTTCGCTAGTAAAATGCATTCAGAAGAGTTGCTCCGCTAAGAAAACGCGTTTTGACAAGTTGTTGCGTAGAAAAAACGCGTTCTGAAGAGTTGCTACGCTAAAGAAGACGCGATCAGAAGAGTTGCTTCGTCAGTAAAACGCTTTTGATAAGTTGTTGCGGAGAAAACGCGTTCTGAAGAGTTGTTTCGTAGAAAAAACGAGTTTTGACGTGTTATACGTTTTTTGGTATTCTGTAATGCAATACAGTAACAATAGCGGGGTTTGGAACCGAACTTTTTTCGGAGCGGTGATTCTCGTTATTGATATCGGGGGTAGGGGAGTATGAACAACGCGTCTGAATTTGAAAAAGCGGTGGCAATAGTGAAGGAAAAAGCTATTGAGGGCCAAAAAACTGTTAATGGTCAAAATAATGTTGAGGGACCAAAAGCTGTTCCGGGTCAAAAAGCTGTTTCGGATCAAAAAGTTGTTCATGACCAACCGGTCTTTGATCATCAGGACATTGCGTTTTTCAAGAAAACTTTGGATATTCTAAAGAGGGATTACGGCAACGTCTTAGGTCAGAATCTCAAAATCGACATGCAGCGGGGAAAGCCGTGCGTCGAACAGTTAGAGCTGGCAAATGAAATGCTGGATTGGAATAGCGCCCCGTTTAAGTGTGAAGACGGAACTGAGTCAAGAAATTACGGAGGAGACCTGTGCGGCATTCCTGAGTGCAGAAAACTCTTTGCAGATCTTGCCGGCGTTAAGCGTGATAATGTACTCATAAGCGGAAACTCAAGTTTGAGCGTCATGTACGACTTTATAGTTAAAGCCATGCTGCTTGGAGTATATGGGGCGGAGAAGCCATGGCTGAAATATCCGGGCAAACTGAAATTCTTATGCCCTTCGCCTGGGTATGACAGGCATTTCAAAGTTACTGAAGTATTAGGGTTTGATTTGGTAACAGTTCGTATGAATCCCGACGGACCTGATATGGATGAGGTTGAGCGCTTTGTTAACTGTGACGACTCAGTAGTTGGCATATGGAATGTGCCAAAGTACAGTAATCCCGAGGGGATAACATATTCAGACAACGTCGTAAAGCGATTTGCCGCCTTAAAACCTAAGGCCGACGGTTTTCGTATTTTTTGGGATAATTCCTATTTTTGCCATGACCTCTACGAGGAGGGCGATGTACTCTTAAATCTTTTGGAAGAGTGTAAGAAAAACGGGAATGAGAATATGGCGTATATTTTTCTTTCAACATCAAAAATCACGTTTGCCGGTTCAGGGGTTTCAGTTGCCATTGCGTCCGAGAGCAATATCAAGCATATAAAATCCCAAATAGCGACTCAGACAATAGGCCCGGACAAAATCAATCAACTGAGACATGCTCGCTATATAAAAAACGCCGAAACCTTGAAAAAAATCATGATGAGTCACGCCGCGATAATTCGACCGAAATTTGAATGCGCGCGTGCAGTTCTGGAAGAAGAATTCAGTGAAAACGGTTTATGTCAGTGGAACAATCCCAGGGGTGGATACTTCATAAGCCTTAACGCGCCTGATGGATGTGCGACGCGGGCTGTGAGCCTGGCGGCTCAGGCGGGAGTTTTATTTACAGGCGCGGGTTCAACATTTCCGTATAAAAAGGACCCGAATGACAGGAATATCCGCATTGCGCCAACAGTTCCATCTGTGGCTGAGATCAGCGAAGCGATCAAAACCTTGAGCTTGTGTATAAAGATCGCTTATTTAGAAAAGCAATCGGGCTCATTGGTAATTTAGAGAAGCAGGATGGTGAAGCGCGAGACTGAGAAATGCAAGACTGTGAAAACTTATGAAAATGATGAATCCAATTCAACGAAATAAAAATTTCGTTGAATTGGGGGTAGGGGAAAAGTAAACAGATAAAACAATTAGGTTTTGACTTTAAATTGTGTAAATAGATTGTGTAACTAGATTGGTGTAAATAGATTGTGTAACTAGATTGTGTAAATAGATTGTGCTAGATATTTATAAATCATGCTGAACAATTGATAAATAAAACTAAGCGAACATTATTGGAATTGGAGCAAACAAAAGATGAAAGATTTTAAAGAATACGATCCCCCTCAAATACTCACGGATTTTTTAAATTATATGCAAACCATAAAAGGAAAATCTCCAAACACGGTTCAGGTTTACTTTTATGATTTAAGGCTTTTTTTCAGATTCTTGCTTTTGGAACGCAAGTTGACAAAACCTGATCTTGCGTTTGAGAAAATTGATATTTCAGTTGTTGATGACGAATTGATTAAAAGTGTCACGCTGAGCGATTTGTATTCATTCATATCATATGCGGCGCGTGAACGTGATAACACCAGCTATGCAAGAGCCCGCAAAGTCGCCTCCCTTAAGTCGTTTTTTAATTACGCCAACTCAAAGGCCAAAATCCTTGAGCAGAATCCGGCAAGCGAGCTGGAATCTCCAAAAATTGTAAAAAGGCTTCCGCGTTATCTGGAAATCGACGAAAGCAAAAAGCTCCTCTCCTCAGTAAACGGCGAGCAAAAAGAGCGGGACTATGCCATCATTACGCTGTTTCTCAACTGCGGAATGCGTCTTTCAGAGCTCGTAGGCATAAATTTGAACAGTATAAAGGATGACAGGATAAATCTCATTGGCAAAGGCGACAAAGAGAGGGTCGTTCACCTGAATCAGGCGTGCCGGAAAGCAATCGCCGAATACCTGAATGTCAGGCCAAGGGAAAATGTAAAGGATAAAAATGCGCTCTTTTTAAGCAAAAGAAAACAAAGAATAAGCAACAATATGGTCCAAAGGATCGTCAAAAGATATATAGCTGAAGCCGGACTTGACCCAAACAGATATTCAACGCACAAACTGCGCCACACTGCCGCGACGCTTATGTATAAGTATGGCAATGTTGATATCAGGTCTTTGCAGGATATTTTAGGGCACGAGAGCATTTCAACTACTGAAATCTACACACATCTGGACGAGAAGCATTTGAAGGCCGCGGTAGAGAGCAACCCGCTCGCGGATTTTACTCCAACCGAGTGATTAATTCATTAAGTTTCGTTTGAAGCGAATAGCACTTGAGCTTGAACAAAGCAAAAAGCGCTCGAGCTTTGTTTGAAGAAAATAGCACTCAGGTTTGATTTGAAAGGACGATTATATTTTGAAAAGAGTTTTGTTTCTATTTTTATTCATATTCATAATGACGGCGCTATTGTTTTTTTCGGGACTTGGATTGTTGGCGATGGTTGAGTACGCTGAATCCGCCAACGGGGGCAGTCTGCTTTCCGCGCAAATCGACGACGACGCTGACGGCGGCGGAAGAAGTGGCGGTGGCGCCAACTCAGCAGCCGGCGCCAACTCTGTCGGGGGCATGATAGCATCAAACGTACTTTCCGGGTATGACTCGAACTCACAGCTCATGGACGTTCTGAGGAGCTTCAGGTCTTATAAGCGCGTACCGATAAACATTCTTGTCCTTGTTTCGGATGGAAACTCAAACACTGACTCGATATCGGTTGTACACTATGATCCCAATACTTATGACGTAAGTATGATTTCAATTCCCAGGGACACATATGTAACTGTGCCGGGAATGAGCTTTCATAAAGTCAACGCTGTATACCACGCAAAGAGCGGAGGCGTGGATAAGCTCAGGGACGCTTTGGAGGATATTCTCGGGCAGGAAATTGATTATTACGCGTATCTCAACCTGAAGACTATCCGCGAAATTGTTGATCTGTTGGACGGGATAACCTACACCGTCCCATGCGACTTAAAATATGACGACCCAACACAGGATTTGCATATTAATATAAAAAAAGGAAATCACCTCCTGAACGGCAAGCAGGTAGAAGGCCTTCTGAGGTTTCGCCATCCGAATAGTAACGGATGGACAAATGAAATCAGAAAATATTACGATGGAGGCGATCTCAAGCGAATTGAACGCCAAAAGGACTTCCTAAAGGAAGCCCTGCGGCAGAAACTCACACTTGCGTATCTTCCAAAAATAAACGAAGTCATAAACAACGTTTATTCCAACGTAAAAACGGATATGCCGCTCTCCGAGGTATTAATACTGGCGTCCGGATTGCCAAATTTCGACGCGGAAAAATTCCAAGCCGAAATGTTACCGGGAGAAGCGGATTACATCGACAAGATATCGTACTTCCTTCACCATCCGAAAGATACCCTGGAAATGGCTGAAATGCTTTTGAGCGATAAACCCCCCGCTCCCCCGCCGGTTGATCAGCAAAGCTTAAGTTAAATTCTAAATCAATAAATTGGGCAGTTTTTGCCCGTAAGCTCTTTATAAACCTCCCCGAGTACCCTCAAATTCTCCGGCGAGTCCGGAGAGGCGCTCGCCTGTTTAATAGTAATTCCCGTTTTTGTGGCTAAACGCATTTGCGCCGAAATGTCCCCTTCTTTTCTGATTGCTTCAAAAATATCAATAAGCTTCTTCCCCACAGATGATTACCTCCCCATAAAATCCTGATTATCCCGGATAAGCGGCCCTTCATTCCGCTCCGTTCCGCTCCGTTGCGCACTCCGTTACGCTCCGTTGCGCACTCCGTTACGCTCCGTTGCGCACTCCGTTGCGCTCCGTTGCGCACTCCGTTACGCTCCGTTACAAGTTCCTTTATCAGGCGCATTAAAGGTCTCTCAAATGGCGCTTTTCAATACCACCTTTCATACGCGCCTTTTTGTTGTCACACGATAAATATACCCTTTTTCAAATTGGGATAAACATTCGCATTAGACAGGCAGTTTCGTTTTCACAAGGGAAAACTCTCTAAAAATCATTCACAGAGGCGAAACTCCGCCCTGTGCCATGCATTGCATCAACGATTCTGTGTATTGGCGAGCCTGCGTCAAAAGAGATTGTCAGAGCTTTCCCATCTTGGGTTATATTTGCGATTATGAAGCCGTATTCGAAATGAACATGATAATACAGCGCCGCTAAAGAGGTCTTACCAAGATTTCTAATTTTATTGACCATATTGTCTACGTCGTCAAATGAGTTCACACAGTCAAGGCCTGCATGAATGTATTTGACTTGCCGGTCGCCTCTGGTCACTGAATAAACTCTTGAGGGCCACTTCTTATAAGGATGATTGTATATGACGTCAAACATCTCCTCGGCAACTCCGAATTGTAGTTCAGTGCCGGCATAATGTGGAAACTCAAAAAACTTAATAGGAAAGCCGAGTTTTTCTGCTGAAGACAATGCCATTTCAATGCGCTCTCTTGTAGCCGCTACCGTATTGTTCGCATTATCGGCGAACTCATACCCGGCTATACTTCTCTGTTTTCCGGTTTGATGCGTGTATCCGTGAAGGCCTATCTCCGCGCCCCGGTCTATCATAAAGTCCATTGTAAAGACAAATTCAGTATTGTACATGGAATAATCGTTTGCAAGGTCGTTGTCGTAATTGTCATCCGGGACAACAAATCGCGGAACCCACGCAACCGCATATATTACCCCCTCCGAATATAGGTAATCCGCAATCACGCGCAGATTTATCAAATCTTTCTCAACAGAATATATACCTCCAAACGCCGCAATATCCTCGAGTCTGATTAGCCCGGTATTGTTGTCTCTCGGTATATCTTTTGGCGTTGGTCGCATGTAACCTGAAAAGAGATTTATGGTACTGGCGTCGGCATCCCAAAATGTTTCCAAATTATAAGCCGCGCAAAGATCATAAAGTGACGCGTAGCCGTTATTTAGCGTTTTGTGGTATTTTGTGGTTGTGGGCGACGGCAGATTGTACTCCGTGGTCGTTGACGACGGTAGATTACACCCCGTGGTCGCGGACGACGGCGCATTGTAATCCGTAGCTGCGGACGACGGCGTATTGTAATCTGGAGCTGCAGACGACGGCGTATTGTAATCTGGAGCTGCAGACGACGGCGCATTGTAATCCGTAGCTGCGGGCGACGGCGTATTGTAATCCGGAGCTGCGGACGACGGTAAATTGGAATCTGCGGTCGCGTACGATGGTTGATTGGAATCCGGATTCGCGTCGGCGCCTGTGATAACAGTGCCGATAGCGTTGACAAAAGCGACGGGGTCGATGTAGTACCTTCCGTTGATGAAAATAACCGTCGATTTCGACTCTTCTATAAAAAGAGGGGCCCCGTTTAAGGTAAAGCAGATCGTATCAATGACATCAACAACACCAACTGCGCCGGCAACATTAGCTACGTCTGCAACACCGGCTGCATCTGCAGAATTAGCTACGTCTACAACACCGGCTGCATCTGCAGAATTAGCTGCGCCGGCAACACCAGCTGCATCTGCAGAATTAGCTGCGCCGGCAACACCAGCTGCATCTGCAGAATTAGCTGCGCCGGCAATATCAGCTGCGTCTGCAACACCAGCTGCGTCTGCAACATCAGCTACGCCGACAACACTAGTTACATCAATGTTATCTACGTATTCACCATTTACAACAGAGAGATTTTGCGTGACCGACACGTCGTGCCCGAGCACGGAACCATGCGTTGGGTCGAGCACAGGCTGATCGACTTGTGCGTGCCCGAGCACGGAGCCTGAGTTGCTCATCGATTCTTGTAAAATATCAGGCTCAGAATTGGGTCCGGCGCCATTCACATTTGCGGGATCCTCCATATAGCCTTTCGCATCGTTGTCATGCCCGGCAAGTATACTTGTGGGCGTGTTTACAGTAGCGTTTGAGGTATGACCGGGTGGTTGCAAAATGGAGCCAATCGGCGTAAAACGAATCAGCGCGTAAGCGCATGGAAGCGCAATCAGGATTGGAATACCAACCGTGACCAAAAATCTTGAAAATCTCATAACTATTCTCTTTCCGACAAGCTAGTTTATCCTCTCCATTAAAAATGCGATATACCCCTTATAAGTCATGTAAAGATCAGCTTTCCCAATGACTTCAAAGGGCGAGTGCATGGAGAGGACCGGGATGCCACAGTCCATTACTTCAACCCCAAGGTTTGCTACAAATTGAGCAATTGTCCCTCCTCCGCCCTGGTCAACCTTTCCCAGGTCGCCAAATTGCCACTGGACATTGTTATTATTTAAAATAGCGCGAACCGTGTTGCAGAATTCGGCGTTTGCGTCGCTGGCGCCGCTCTTCCCCCTGCTTCCGGTGTATTTTGTCAGCACGATGCCTCTATTGAGGTAAGAAGCTGTTTTTTTGTCCTGTACGCCATCGTAGTTAGGATCCATGGCGGGATTGACGTCAGCTGACAACATTGCGGAGTTTGTAAGGCATTTTCTAAGTGATATGTCAGAATAATCAGGATCGCTTAAATAACCAATATATGCGAGAAAATTCTCCAGAAGCTTAGACTCGGCGCCGGTGTTGCCGGCGCTGCCCACCTCTTCTTTATCTGTTAAAACACAAACACATGTGTGCGTCGGCGCCGCCGCCTTCCTAATCGCCGTCGCTGCCATCTTGTCCGGAGCAACGCTCTCACCGGCGGCAGGGGTCTTCCCTGATGTGTTCTCACACGCCGGGCTCTCCCCTACAGAGCTCGCGCAAGTACTGCTCTCCCATGCAGAGCTCGCGCAATCAGTGCTCTCCCTTACAGAGCTCGCACAAGTAGTACTCTCTCCTACAGAGCTCGCGCAATCAGTGCTCTCCCCTACAGAGCTCGCACAAGTAGTACTCTCTCCTACAGAGCTCGCACAAGTACTGCTCTCCCCTACTGAGCTTTTGCACGTAGAACTCGCCCAGGCGGCATTGCTCTCCCCCACTTCAATCACCGCCCTAAGCGCCGCATACGCGCAACACCTGTCATCATGCCCATACGCTCCAATCATACTCCTGTCCAAACCTACATCCCTTGCTTTGTACGCCGGAACTATTTCGATTTCTGCACATGCAAAATCCTGTTCGACCACACCGTATTTTTCATTTAGGATACTCAGAATATTGAGTTTGACTTTGTCCTTTGCCTTTTCGTCTTTGAATGGGATCGAGCCTGTCAGAACGTTCAGGCCCTCCCCTGTTATCACTTCGCCGGCCTTTTTCTGCATCTGGTCCTTTGCCAGGTGTGGCAGCAGATCAGTTATCGTAAATACGGGGTCTCTTTCGTCTTCACCAATACAAATATCCACCCTGCGTCCATCCTCTTTAACAATTACGCCGTGCATTGCAAGAGGCATTGTGACCCATTGATATTTCTTTATTCCTCCATAATACTGGGTATCCAGCATAGCCATTTCCGTATCCTCATATAGTGGATTCACCTTCAGGTCGATCCTGGGCGAGTCAACATGGGAACCAACCAGATTGACTCCCATGGATACCGGCGCCTTCCCTGTAACCGCAAATAAAAGGGATTTTCCTCTGATGTTTTGAAATATCTTCATTCCCGGCGTGATTTTAGTATTATTCTCCATGAGTGTGTCTAAATCGACGTAACCTTTTTCAGAAAGTAGTTTCAGGCATTCTGCGATAAACTCGCGTTCGGTTTTCGCGGTGTCCAAAAAAGACTTATAGTCGTCGGCAAATTTAAATACCTCAGTTTTTATTTCATCATTCGCCGATTCCCAATAGTTTTTCACCTCAAACTTTAATTTCTCGGAGAGCAACTGCCCCTCCGTCTTTTTCTCATCGCCATTTTCTTCAGGCTCGGAAACTTCATGCCCAACGACTTCAGGAGCATAGGCTTCAGAAGCGCTCTTATCCGAATCGTTAATATCATAATCTCTTATTTTTGATTCCATCATATTCTTATTCCCCTCTTAATATTTAGATATTTTTCTTAAGCAGGTATTTTCGGTCGCAGACAGCTCAGGTATTTTCGGTCGCAGACAGCTCAGGTATTTTCGGTCGCAGACAGCTTTAGTAGTACAGCTTGGGCGCCGTCGCTTCCGGCGTTGTGCTTCTGTCCCACCGGTGGGAAGAATCCCACATGAATTGACTAGTTACATTAAAGTACCTATGCGCTGTTGCCTGCGGATCAATATTGCCTGAAGCAGTTGGATTATTCCACGTCACGTCTACGCAATACCACTCGCCGTCAATACGCACCATATTCCAGGCGTGTTCATTACCGTAATTTGCCGTCCCGTTTACTGTAATACATTCAACGTCTACTAAGTCCATAAATAATTGAAATGTAGAAGTGAATCCGCTGCATATACCTTTTTTGTTGATCAGAACGCTATAGGGATTCTCATTGTCCGGGTCTGGTTTTGCGTTAGGCGCGTTACTCTTGGCTTCCGTATCGTAACTTGCCCAATCGATAATCCAGTCATGGATAGCCAGTTCCTTTTCATAATCGCTCATGCCGCTTCTTATCACCGTATTTATTACAAAAGCGCATGCTTCGAATATTATTCTGTTTTTTTGTGACAGGGAGGAAGCGTTGCCGCTTTTCCATGCGGTAATAATTGTTCTTGGCCTGTAGAGGTCCTCTGCGGTAACTGCTTCAGCCGCTGGATATACTTTCCCAAGATAGCTGTTTTCTTGTGGAGGCTTTACTTCTTCAGTCGGGTTGGTTCCTTCAGGGGGGTTCGTCTCATCCGGAGGCGTCGTATTGTCAGGAGGCGTTATATCATCCGGAGGATTTGTTTCATCAGCAGATTTTGCCTGTACCTGAGATTCCTCCTGTTTAGAAGGATCGGTAGCATTTGAAGCGTCAAGCGCGTCAAGGTTATTTGTCGAGTTCTCAAAACCTGTCGTTATATCCGCGGTAGGGGAAATTGTTGCGTCAGGGGAAACTATAGCCTCCGGAGGGCCCGCTAAATCAGGTTGATCAGTGGCTTCCAGAGGCTCTGTTCCCTCTTGGTTGTCTATATTATTCTGCGGACTCGTCGTGTCTGGCTGATCTGTCGTGCTTAGCCGATCCGTATCATCAGGCGAGATTGTTGATTGCGGACGGGCTGCACTGCTCGGTGTGTTCGTTGCCTGCGTGCGAATCGTTGTATCGGGCTGTTCACTGCTTGTTGCTTTTGGATCAACCGTCGCTTCCTGTGATCCTGACGTATCCGGATAGTCTGTCCTATCAGGCGTCTCCGCCCCCCTTTCGTCGTTCTTCGAATCTGACGAATCTGCCAAACTACCGGCGGCGTCAGCTTGTTCCTTAAGCGGGAGCGGTTGCAATTTGTCATTCGAATCGGGAAGGCTGGGCGGATTTTCACTGAAGCACATCTGGAATACCGACTCTGCGTTTTTTGCGTCTTCGCAAACCAAAAGCGCCACATAATTACCGCTTGTCACGACCGTTCCATTTTCTAAAATTGCGGCTTGATCAGGCGCATACCCCATAAATGTATTGGCGCGCTGCGTCTTGTACGCTGAAAGCAAATCTCTTACCTCATTTGCATCGGCGCTGTCGGAAATCAATAGTATCGCAATTTCATCGGCCAACATTCCGTCGGCATAGCAAATAATCCCGTCTTTTACCTTCTCGTCATCGATCTGATATATATTAGAGAGATAATCAGTATAGTAACTGTCTTCCGGAATCAGAGGATGCAAAACCGATATATTTGCCTGCGCAGCCACAATTACTTCAGCGATTTGATGTGGAGAGTATGAGGTAACAGCAGCTTCCCTCCTGCCACAGGATGATAGAAGCAACAATAATGCGGTTATCAACGGCAGGACATACAAATTCAAATTCTTTCGTGTATTTCTTTTTATGAACATTTCCCTTTAATTGCCATTCCTTTCCTAAAATTAGTGCTCATTATAACGGCTCAGCTAATTCAGTCCTAGAGAGGCTATCTTTTGACGTGACTCCGAAATGTCTGTAAAATTCATCTGTGACGTCATATGCCATCGGTCTGCCGGGCACATTTAAACGACCTGCCTCCTTAATAAGGCCCCTTTCCAGAAGCTTATCAATGGAGCTATCAGAATTCACCCCTCTGATTTTTTCAATTGCCGCCCGCGTGACGTTGCTGTTGTATGCAATAATTGAAAGAGCTTCGTAGGCGGCCTGAGACAGATACTGTTTTGGACGTCCAATAACGAGTTTGAAAATGTACTCACTGTGTTCAGGCTTAGTTGACAATTGGTATTTACCATCAGTTTCCCTTAACAGCAATCCTCTCTTAGAATTTCTGTAGTTTAGCTCCATATTCGACAAGAAAGCCCTTGTATCATTGACAGTAAGTCCAATTATTGAAGCTATCTTTTCTAACTGTACGGCATCACCGGCGGCAAAAAGAATTCCTTCAACGATTCCCTCAAGCTCCCTTGCATCAAGTGGGTCAAAGCCTTCGGCGCTACTCCCGAGATCATACATGCTAACGACACGGTCAATATCGCCTGAGCCGTTATCCTTGCCTTTATCCCTGTCTCCGCCACTGTCATTTTCCTTATTATCCCAATCCTTGTCCTTTTCCTCGTCCTTTTCCTTGTCCCGATCTTTGTCCTTATTCGTGCTCTTATCTTTGTCCATTTCCTAATCCAGTATTCTCTTATAGTCTATTTTTGAAGCGTCTCTTCTTCTGGTTACCTTTAAATCACCAAACATCTTATTTTGCTTAACGCTAATCAACTCCTGCCTATTGAGCTCAAGCAATGCGTAAAAAGCGGTGACAACATCTGGCTTCGGCCTTTTTTCCGGGTCAAAAGCCCTGTTGAATATAAAGCTCGCCCTAACCTTTAAATACCCAGCTATTTCCTTCAGTTTTGAGACAAGTGAAACTCGCTCGTTTTCAATGATTTTATTTATTTTAGTCCTGTCGCTGTCAAACCTTCTCATGTTTGTTTCCTGAAGCTTTCGGTACACCTCAAAAAGGCCGTCGCCGTCGATATTGTATTCAAAACTGTATTTGAATCCCACAGGAGTCTCGATGATTTCAGGGAATTTGTAAAGCGCCCTTCCCCAGTACGCTTCTCTCGATTTCAACTTCAGGGCAAATTCCTTATACTTCATATATTCAATGACGCTCACAACGAGTTCATCCCGAGGATCTTCCTGATCCTCGTCATCTTTTTCATTTGAAATTGGCAGCAACATCCTCGATTTGATGTGCAAAAGCCTCGAAGCCATAACCAAAAACTCGCTTGCGACTTCAAGGTCAAATTCCTGTAAGGAAAATAAATAATCCATATATTGGTCTGCGATAACGCTTATCGGGATATCGTAGATGTCGATCTTATTCTTTTCAATGAGATGGCACAACAGCTCAAACGGCCCCTCAAAAACCTCAATTTTTATACTCTTTATGCTAAAATTCACCCATTTCCGCCAAACGCATAGCCTCCCTGACCGTGCGCATAACCTTCTGCGCTTTCGGGCGGGCGCGACGCGTGCCCTCTATCAACACTTCCTTTACATAATCCGGTCTCTTTGACATCTCGCATCTCCTGTCATAAATAGGCGAGATTTTCTCACACAGTTTTTCCGCTAATTCTCGTTTACACTGTACGCAGCCAATTTTTCCGGCCTTGCAGTTCTCCTCAATTTCCCTAACGCCAAGGCGTTGTGGCGCCGACGCGCCGTTGTTGTCAGCTTCCAAGACCTTATGAAAGGAAAACACGGAGCAAATCTCCGGATGCCCTGGATCATCCTTTCTGATCCGGGCAGGGTCAGTGACCATTGTCATCACCTTTTTCTTAACCTCATCGGGCGGCTCTGATAGCGCTATTGTGTTGTTATAGCTCTTGCTCATCTTTCTGCCGTCTGTTCCGAAAAGGACTTTAGCCTTTGTCAGGAGCGCCTGAGGTTCCTTAAAAACATCGCCGTAAAAATAATTGAACCTCCGCGCTATCTCACGCGTCAGTTCAAGGTGTGGGACCTGATCTTCGCCCACCGGCACAAAGTCGGCGTTATAAGCCAGAATATCCGCAGCCTGAAGGCACGGATATCCCAAGAAACCGTATGTGGCAATATCCCGGTCTTTTAACTGCGTCATAGCCTCTTTATATGTGGGGCATCTCATCAGCCATGATACAGGCGTAACCATGGAAAACAGCAGGTGCAGTTCAGCGTGCTCCTTAAGCGACGACTGTAAAAACATAGTACATTTTTCAGGATCTAAACCTGCGCTTAGCCAGTCAGTCATCATCTCCCGGATATTCTCTCCAATATCCTTTGTATCAGCATAGCCGGTCGTCAGCGCATGCCAATCGGCGACAAAATAATTACACTCGTATTCATCCTGTAGGTTTATCCAGTTTTCGAGAGCGCCAAAATAATTACCTAAATGAAGCCTCCCGGTTGGTCTTATACCACTTAAAATGACCTTTTTACTCATACATTATCTCCAAATCTCCAGTATCTAAGTCTCTCGTTACAAATCCCCAAGTCTCCAAGTGTCCAAGTCTAAAATCTCCAAACCGATCAATCTGCTAATCGCCAAGCCCCCAAACCGTTTAACCTACTAATCGCCAAGTCTCCAAACCGATCAATCTGCTAATCGCCAAGCCCCCAAACCGTTTAACCTACTAATCGCCAAGTCTCCAAAACGTTCAACCTACTAATCGCCAAGTCTCCAAATCGTTCAAAATACTAATCACCAAGTCTCCAAACCGCTCAACCCGCTAATCGCTAAGTCGCTAAGTCTCCTAGTCTCCAAACTGCCTTGCCGCTCAGCCTCCTGGCCTCCAAATCACCCGGCCCCTCAGCCCCCCAGCCTCCCAATCTCTAAATCTCCTCGCCCTTAAATCTCCCAAACTCCCAATTCTGTAATCTCCCCAAATATGCTATATAATTTACTTAAAACAGATAAAAATTATTTCTAATAGTTGCTATTTACCCGAACCACAAACATTATAGCATAAGCTCCTGTTGATTTCCACAGCGAATTTTTTCAGCGCGTTTACGCGTTTATTGTTTACCATGCGATGACTATGCGTTAATACGAGTTGACAATTGTAAATTCCCAAAGTAAGCTTCCACAGTGTAAATGCGAATAGAACTCAATTTGGGAATATTGGTATGTCCGGTGGTTCATATAAGGCTTTCAAGAAAGACATCGTTCAGTCATCGCGCTTGCTTCTACCACGGTTGCGAATGGTTTTCGTCACTCCTCCGGATACATGACCACTTTTAGAATCTTGCCCGCGCGTAAAAGGTCGAGCCCCTCCTGATAGTGCGAAAGCGTCAACGCGTGTGTCGCGATCTCGTTCAGTGGAAGTATCACGCTTTCGATGATCCGCGCGACCTTCTCGAAGTAATACTTACCCAGGAAACAGCAGTGAACCGCGCTTCGTTGAGCCGAGTTAGGTTGCGAGCGTTAGCCAGCATTTACAATTTGGCAAACCAATAACAAAAACCACGTGCAGGCGGTTACAAAATAACGCAGTCCCTGTACGTGGTTCTTCTTGCAATCATTAGGATCTTCCGGCATCCAATTATTTTTTTATATTGTTGGCTGTGGTTTGCGCACGCGGCTTCAACCTGAATCTGTTTCCTGTTCAAATTCCGCATTTCAAATTCCGCATTTCAAATTCCGCATTTCAAATTCCGCATTTCAAATTCCGCATTTCAAATTCCGCATTCTACATTCCACATTCATACTAAAGCTACCACACCTAATACGGCATAGCTGTCCAGGTAATCCGTCCACCACAATATGGCGGCGCTTAAGGAATTCTGAGACCAGTAGTCAAAAGTAAAAGTATCCGACAGAACCCTGTATTGCCGCCCGCCTACAATAATAATATCTCCGCCTGTTACCACAAGCTGACCGCTTTGCTCGTAAAAGTCGGCGATATTATAAGTCTTTATCGATTCTCCAATGTAAAACTGGATACTTGGGCAATGGACGTACAGGTATATCAAATCACCCGCCGGACAATCTAGAGTAGTCTTATTATCGTGGTTGAATCCCTGTATCGCGCCGAATTTAGCGAGGTCGGCGGCTTTCTGTGAGTGGATGTTGCCATTATTGAAAACCGGCGGTTTGTTGAACGCTATCGCGCCCCATTCGCCTACGCCGTCTATTGTGATTTCAAGCTTACCGTTCACAAGCCGAACAAAGGTCTGTGCGACTACATTGAATTTGTTTCCGGTAAACATATCGAGTGTAACGCCGTCCGCGAGATCGGCCCTATTGAGAATCGCATGCACAAAGTGGTTACTGTTCGGCACAACATAGGGGGTGTCAGGATTATTTTTATCTCCGTAGTATGGATTACCGTTCTTGGGGTTAAGCCCAGCTATAATTTCATCCCTGACGCCCGCGTTGGCGGCGGTTACTGAGCTATAGACAGGGCTAAGCTCACGCGTGGGCAGCGGGGGTTTTTTATCAAATTTCGCGATCAATGTAAGATCAGCTGTGACCGGCGTGTCGAAGTCGTACTCATAATCTCCGTCAAACCAGCCGAGGAAAGTATAACCATCTTTCGCCGGTTCGCCGGGGTTGTCGACCGTCTCGCCTTCCGCTACGCGTTGCGTATCATACAACGCGCCATCAACATAAAACTCGACCGTGTACTCTGTTGCGGTCGCGCTGACCACGTTGATGGTGAAATCCTTTGTAAAGTCTGATATGACGATATCACCCGGAAACGTTAATCTTATAGGCTCGTAACGATCGATTTTTTCACCGTCGCCAATCGAGCCTACATTGCTCCTCCCCCAAGCCCACAGGCTTCCGTCGGACTTGCGAGCCATATTGTGCCAATGACCAGGCACAAGTAACGTCCAGTCATAGTCAGCGCCCATCTGTGTGGGGGTCTCGCGGGAAAAGTTTGTGCCGTCGCCCAGTGAGCCACTATTATTCGTTCCCCAAGTCCATATACTTCCGTCGGTTTTTAGGGCTGCATTGTGCCAATATCCAGCGCCCGGCGTTAACCAGTCATTGCCCGTGCCAACCCGTATAGGAGAGTTCCGGCTGGTTTGTGTGCCGTCGCCCAACGTATAGTGTTCATTCCATCCCCAAGCCCACAGGCTGCCGTCGGTCTTAATAGCTATGGTGTGGGCGTAGCCGCAAGATACACTCGCCCAGTCATTGTCCGCGCCTATCCTTACAGGGAGGAGCCGCATCGTGTTTGTGCCGTCGCCTATTTGACCATAAGTATTTACCCCCCACGCCCACAGGCTGCCGTCCGTCTTAAGGGCTACTGTATGGTGCTCTCCTGCCGACACCGCTGCCCAGTCGTTGTCTGCGCCCACACGCACGGGGTAAGCACGGGTGATATTTGTGCCGTCGCCCAGCTCGCCCCAAGGATTCCATCCCCAAGCCCATAGGCTGCCATCAGTTTTGATAGCTAAATTGTAATAGAAGCCACCAGCTATTGCCGCCCAGTCTGTGTCCATGCCCACACGCACAGGGGTGGAACGGTTGATATTTGTACCGTCGCCCAGTTGGTAATAATAATTGTATCCCCAGCTCCACAGGCTGCCGTCTGTTTTAAGCGCCAAAGTGTGCAAATAACCAGCCTCTACCGCAGCCCAATCATTGTCCGCGCCGATACGTGTGGGGGTAGTCTGCTCGATATTCGCGCCGTCGCCCATCTGGCTATAGGTATTATCTCCCCAGTTCCATAAGCTGCCGTCCGTTTTGATGGCCGCAGTGTGGTAACTGCCAATGGCCACCGCCATAACGGAATCTCCGGGCTGGGCGCCGCCCTTAACCGTAGCGGTGACGATCGCCGTACCAGCCGCTAAAGTGTGCAGTGTAGCGCCGGTAATGGTCGCGCCTGTGGTTCCGGCGTCCTTCACGCTCCAGATGATGTCCTTGTTGGTTGCGTCACTGGGGATTACGGTTCCTGTGAGCGTAAGAGGAGCGCCAACCGTCGCCGTATCCGGCACGCCGGAGATGTCGGTCACAGGGACGGAGTCAGCATAAGCAATAAGCGGTATCCCTGCGAGTATTGCCAAGCTAATTAGGAAAGGTAGGATTTTTTTGTAACCATGTTTAATTATAATCATAATTCCCTCCAAATATTAATTGTAAAGTGTGAATATTCAACATATAAATAATCTAATACCATTTTATTTGTTTGTCAATAAGAATAAACAGCGAAACTCCGACATAGGAATAAACTTTTGAAACAGCCGACATAGGAATGAACAGCGAAACGGCCGACATAGGAATAAACTTTTGAAACAGCCGATATAGGAATAAACCGTGAAACGGTTGCCACTATTCTAAATCTCGGAATTAAGCCACTTGTCAAGAACTGCAAGTTGATCTTTGGTATGAAACCAATGTTCGCCGCCGTCCACGACTGTTAAGCGGCAGTTATACTGTTTGGTGAAGCCTTCAACGACACCGAGCTCAGTAAGGTTATCTTCGGAGCCATAAAGAATCGACGTAGGCGCATTCCATTTGACAATAGGGTTTTCCCTCACATAGCATAAGTAATCCCAATTCAGTGTTTCGTCCGTAGGAATGGGGATTTCTCGCTTTTCTTTTAGTGTCTCCTCACTGACGCCGAAGCGATTCATTATATTCTTTATTAAGCGCTCCATATTGAGTATTGGTGAAAGAAACAAACACTTTTGAATCGGATAATCCTTATAGGCAAGCAGACTGAAATACGCGCCTAAACTGCTCCCGTACAAACAGATATAGCTCCATTTCCGCCGGAGGACGTACTGCCCTATGATCAAGAGATCACTAACGGCATTCCAGACCGTGCAGGGATAGCCTTCGTTTTTACGGTCGCCATGTTCGGGGAGGTCAAAACTGAGAACCTGGAAACCTTTCTGAGCAGCCTTCTCCGCAAAGCCCCGCGATTCTTCCTTGCTCGACAATTTACCGTGAACGGATATGTAAACCCTGTCCGACTCTTCTCCCCATAAAATCGCCGGGATTTTCTCAATGTTTAATGCTTCTTCTTTCATTTCCTCACTTCACTTCATATTTTGTTACAAAAGGAACGCCGGTTATTTATCACAAAAAGAACGCTGGTTGGTTCTCCACACTACGGCTAGTAAAGGATAATAGTAACCGCACGCCAACCATAATCATTTTCGAAAATGTTCTTGCGTTCCGTGGACAGTATTTAATACAGCGCATACAGCGGATACACGCTTGATACGCCTTTTTACGCGGATTGTCTATTGCCTTTACGGGGCACTGTTTAGCACACACGCCACAGTTGATACACTTTTTATTCCCATAAGGTACAGCGGGGTATTTATTTCTGAGAGAAATTGGCATATTTCTCTTTATAAAAACATTTTTAAGGTTATTAGTCTGTAACGTCTTAGAGAATACCCGATTTGAAAATGCGGATATAGCGGTTAACTCTTGAATATTTGGTCTGCCGGAGGCTATCTTGCCGACTACATTATGTTCTGCAACCACAGCTGCTGCGCCAATAGTTGTAAAGCCATTCGGAGACACAATTTGTTGAAGCTCGTATAAAGCGTTTGAGTAGTGTATGCCCCCGTAAGTTACGACAAGCACGATAGGCGTGTTGTTGCCTTTCAGCAGCTTGATCCTGTTTTCCGCAACAATTGGGATGTGCCCCCCATAAACAGGCGTCCCAACAAAAACCAATTCATCTGCATCAAATGAATACACAGTATCCCTGTTTTCATATGGCGTTAAGTCGATTTCATCCCATTGCACGTTAAATCCTGATATCATCGATTTGACTACAGATTTTGTATTACCGGTTGGACTAAAATATAAAGCATTGATTTTTTGGGGAATCATAATCTCTCTACCTAATTGGAAAGTAGGCTCGCATGGTCAATGACAAAATATTAATACTAAATCTACTTTTGTATACCGCTCCAGTTTGCGGGGAACGCTATCCGTAGTAGCTGTCCGAGAAATGTATATTATATTGTAACTCTCAGAGTCACATTAAACAGCAGCCTTAAGACAGCCGATTGTAAAGGACCAATTATCGCTATCAATATTCCTGTCACTGACAACGCGAGCAGTATGAACATACCATATCTTTCATAGGGAAGGATATAGTTATAATAAATGCGATCGGGCAATGCTGAAAACAAAACCTTTGAACCGTCAAGCGGCGGTATCGGCAAGAGGTTAAAAACCGCCAGGGTAACGTTTATCATAACAAAAAATATGAATAACCGAACCACTATGCTCCCCAGCGAAGAAAAATCATTTAGCACGGCGCTTTCAAACGATTGCCATCCGAAAAAGCTTACAGAAAGGGCGAAAAACGCCGTAAAAATCGCTGCAAGCAATATGTTTGAAAATGGTCCGGCCAGGCTGGTCATAACCAACCCTGCTTTCTTGTTTTTGTAAAATGACGGATCTATCGGAACCGGTTTTGCCCAACCGAAACCCACAAACAATAATAATATAGCCCCAATCGGATCCAGATGCTTGATTGGATTAATGGTAAATCTACCCGCCAGCTTGGCGGTTGGATCCCCAAGTAAATATGACATATAGCCGTGGGCGAGCTCATGCACAGTCAGTGAAACAAACAGTACAGGGATGCTGAACAGAATCCTGATAAAATAATCTGTAAAAATCATTGTGACTCCAATCGCAAGGTTATGTAAACACTCAAGCAGTTAAAATTAATCAATAAACTCAAGCAGCTAATTTAATCAATAAACGCAAGTAATGAACTTAAGTACATGCTAGCATTTATGCGCCACATACGTCAATGACTTTTCAAACATCTTCTATCAGCATTCTGTATCAGCATTCTGTATCAGCTTTTTTATCAGCATTCTGTATCAGTATTCTGTATCCCGGTTACAATTTAAACTTTTATCAGAGTCTTAAATCCCGCCTCCAATTCCACGTCTGTAGGTATATAATCGGTCATGGTTCCCGCGGAGTAAATGTTATACGCGCCCAGATCAAAGTATCCGGTTCCGCTCAAACCAAAAAGAATCGTCTTTTCCTCGCCCGTCTCTCTGCATTTTATCGCTTCATCCATCGCGGCCTTTATGGCGTGGGAGGACTCAGGCGCCGGCAATATCCCTTCGCAGCGCGCAAAGCGGACCGCAGCCTCAAAAACCTCATTCTGGACATAGGACATCCCGCGTATATACCCGTCATGGTACAACTTCGAAAGTATGGGACTCATGCCATGAAAGCGCAGCCCTCCCGCGTGGTTAGGCGAAGGAATGAACCCGCTGCCCAGCGTATACATATGGAGCAGCGGAGTTGTTCTGGCCGTATCTCCGAAGTCGTAGGCGTATTTGCCCCTTGTTAGAGTCGGGCACGACGCCGGTTCAACAGCTACAAAATCAATGTTATTCTTTCCGCGTATCCTATCCGCCATAAATGGAGAAATGAGGCCGCCCAAGTTTGAACCGCCGCCGGCGCAGCCGATGATAATATCCGGCTCTATGCCATACTTGTCGCAGGCTGCTTTTGTTTCGAGGCCGATTACAGACTGATGCAGAATTACATGGTTCAGTACGCTTCCAAGCACATATCTACACTTCTCCCTACCCATAGCAACTTCAATTGCTTCTGATATGGCGCATCCAAGCGAACCGCCTGTATCAGGGTCGTCAGCCAGGATCTTTTTACCGCATTCAGTAGTATCAGACGGCGATGGGATCACCTTTGCGCCATATGTCTCCATAACACTCTTTCGATAGGGCTTCTGCTGTGAAGAGACTTTGACCATATAGACTGTCAGGTCTATGCCAAAATATGCGCATGACATGGCAAGCGCCGTACCCCACTGCCCAGCGCCTGTCTCTGTCGTCAGAGACGTAATGCCCTGCTTCTTTGCGTAGTAAACCTGAGCAGCGGCGGAATTCAGCTTGTGAGAGCCCGAGGTGTTGTTTCCCTCAAATTTGTACAATATTTTTGCCGGCGTGTTCAACTCCTTTTCCAGACAATATGCCCGCACAAGCGGCGCAGGCCTGTACATCTTGTAGAAATCCCTGATTTCAGGCGGCAGCTCAATAAATTCGTCTTTTGAGTTGAATTCCTGCGCGACAACTTCTTTGCAGAATAACGGATGAAGATCCTCCTCAACGCACGGCTGCATAGTTCCGGGGTGCAGCATTGGGGCGGGCTGCTCCTTCATCACTGCCCGAATATTGTGCCAGCACTCAGGAAGTTCGCTCTCTTCCAAATAAATCTTGTAAGGGGTATCACTCATTTTCATCAATCCTTTCGTTTTGTAGTTTAAGCTATTCCGTCAGCGCCAGGGAAATAAAAAAGCCCACCTTTGACTATCTATCTGTCAAAGACGAGCTCGCTTCCGCCCGGTGGCGCCACTTTGATTTGCAGAGCTCCCATGCCCTGCCCCATGCGGATTACCATCATAATCCCCGCCCTCTAACGCTGGCGATGCGTCGCAATATACTCAGCTCGGAAACCCCATGCCCCAAACCTTTGATCACGCCCTCTGTGGCCCATTTAAAAACCCGGCTAAGGGTTTACACGCGCTGTGTACTGCGGACTCTCAGCACAATCCCCCGCTCTCTGTATGCTCATACGCGTTTTTACTTCCACGTCAACGGTTTAGCTTTGTGTACACTCTAGCACAAGAATACGCCCATGTAAAGTACTATTTACTATTTTACTATTTTACTATTTTAGCTATTTTTGCTATTTTGCCATTTTACTATTTAATGTACTCATGTTTATCTAAACATTCCATATTTCTATTGCGAATTTTTTTATAATTTCATCGCTGGCAAATCTTCCGGAGCGCGCGATGTTCATCGCCGACATGCTCGCCCAAATGTCTGTATCCTGATATAGGCTGTTGGCATTTTCCTGAGCCTCCGCATACGCGTCAAAGTCCTTCATAACAAAGAATGTGTCACCCCACGACGTCAGCGATTTATAGATATTTGGGAACTCCGCGCTTCCGGGGAGATCAGGGCGCGTGTTCATAAAGCCGTTAACGATACGCTTCAGGCGATCATGCCCGTTCAAGAACTCCCGGCTATTATAGCCATGATTTCTATTAAGCTCAAGAACTTCCGGAACCGTTATTCCAAAAGGTATAAAGTTGCCATCGCCTATCGCCTCAAAAAAACCGGCATTCGTATCATCAATTGTTCCGATAGTTACTGCGCCATTCATCATGAACTTAAATTTTCCGGTTCCGGAAGTTTCAATACCAACCGCAGATATCTGCTCGCTCAAGTCGGAAGCTGGATAAACACTCTCTGCAAGCGACACGTTATAGTTTTCTAAAAAGACTACTTTGATAAGGTCTCTGGTTTTCGGGTCGTTATTGACTCTTTCTGCGACTACGTTGACGAACTTGACAATTTCTTTCGCGAAATAATAGTTAGGCGCTGACTTGCCAGCAATAATTATTGTTCTTGGCGCGACCTCGATTCTCGGATTCTCAATAATCGTGTAATACTGATCCAGAACGTTCAGCAACAGAAGCAACTGCCTTTTACGGGCGTGTATCTCCGTTGCGTGAATGTCGAATATTGAATCGGGGTTAACCTTGAAGCCTTGCGTGTGTTCGATGATCTCGGCAAGGCGGAGCTTGTTATTGCGTTTTATCTGCCTTAGCAACGCTAAAAACGACTTGTCGCGCACAAAGCCCATTTTTTCAAGACCCGCAAGTTTCAACGGCTCTGTTATCCAGTCCGGCCCTATTGCTTCAGATATGAGATTACTGAGATCCGGGTTAGCTTGAAGTACCCACTTCCTGTGAGCTGCCCCGCTTGCCTGACTATGGAAACGTTCAGGGAATACTTCGTAAAACCCGCTGAATAATGTCTTGACCACCTTGCTATGCGATTCTGGCGCGCCGTTTACTGCATGACTTCCCACAATTGCGAGACGAGTCGCCAGTATCTCGTCGCCGACGATAATTGCCATTTGCCCGACCTTATCCAAATCGCCGTTAAACCTGTCAAACAGCATCATGCAAAACCGCTTGTTTATTTCATGAACTATCATATATATCCTCGGCAGCAACTTTGAAAAAATGTCAACAGGCCATTTTTCCATAGCTTCCGCCATGATTGTATGATTCGTATAAGATATTGTTGCTACTGTTATGTCCCACGCTTTGTCCCACCCAAGACCTTCTTCGTCCATTAGAATCCTCATCAATTCCGGAATAACCAGAGCCGGATGTGTATCGTTAATATGGATAGCGACATAGTCGGCGAGACTGGGAATATCCCAGCGGCTCTTCTTGAAATGTCTGATTATGCTCTGCAAACCGGCTGCGACGAGGAAATACTGCTGTTTTAGCCTGAGCATCTTGTTCTGATAATTCGAGTCATCCGGATAAAGCACCTCAGAAATTGCTTCAACTGAGTACTTATACGATACAGCGCCGAGATAATCCCCGCATGAAAACAACCCTAAGTCTAACTGCTCAATCGCTTCTGCGCTCCATAACCGCAAAGTGTTTACCGTCCCGTTATGATAACCGGCTATCGGAACATCGTATGGAATTGCTATTACCGGTTCATAATTCTCATGGCGGAATTCCACCCTGCCGTCAATTATTTCTTCTTTAATGTTGCCGAAGAATCTTATTAAGACAGCCTTGTACGGTTTTCTTATCTCCCAGGCCATATCGTTACTTAGCCAGCGGTCAGGCAGTTCGATCTGATATCCATCCACTATTTTCTGCTCAAAATATCCATACTTGTAGCGAATACCGCATCCGTTGCCGGATATACCCAGAAACGCCAAGGCGTCCATAAAGCCGGTAGCCGTCATACCCAGGCTTCCGCAGCCAAGACCAGGATTGCGCTCAACAGCATAAATATCTTCCGGGTCTATGCCATTGCTTTTGAGTGTTTCTTCCCAGTCATTCAGGGCGTTAAGTGAAATAAGGTTTTGCTTTAGCATTTTTCCGAGTAAAAATTCCATGGAGAAATAATAAACCTGCTTTTTCCTGTCCTTCTCATTAGAGTGCGACGTCTTTATCCACTGTTTCATAATCTGCTCGCGGACAAGTATTGCTAATGCGTAATAGCAGTCTACAATCGTAGCTTCTTCAATGGTTACGCCACGCGCCGCCTCAAGACTATCTCTAAGTAACTGCGACTTATCGGATACAGCGTGTGAGATCGCAGATCTTTTCTTAGGCGCCCGGTTCTTATCGGTTACAGTGCGCGAGATTGCCGGTCTTTCTTTAAACCCTCGAACCTTGTCGGTTACAGATTGCGAGATTGCAGGTTTTTCTTTAGACCCCCGAGCCTTATCGATTACAGCGCGCGAGATTGCCGGACTTTCCATAAACACCCGATCCCTCAATGTATCAATAGCATCATACTCAGCTTTACTCAAGTCATCTTTAAAATCCCGTATAATGCGGTCCAACATTCTCCAGACAGCAACGGTATCAGTGTGTTTCGCATAATCGAATATGTTTTCCAGCATTTCTTTACCATTAATATGTAATTGCCTTAATTGAATAATGAAATAATACTCACCAATTAAATCAGGTTCAAGCGGCGGGATAAAACCAACAGTATTGCTTTTTTCAGTGCTTTTTTCAGTTGGAATAACGCCTGCGTGTACCAGTATCTTTGCCATGTCGCCTTTGAACCAGATCTTCTCGCCGATGTCATCCAGCTTACAACATTGATCAGGCATAAGTTTCTTTGCTGTTTCAAGCTCTAATCCTCCCGATAATGTTGCCAGCATTAGAAGGTTTTGGCAAATATATACGCTTTCTTCATACTCTGCCGGACTGGAACTTAAATAAGGAAGCCCGTTCAGGCTATTTTTAATTCGTTCACGTTCCCTGCGGCATACATATTCCAAAGCGTCTTTTCTTTTCCAATCCATCATGTTTTCGCCACATAATTGCGCGTCAGTAAGGAATAGCGCATATAAAGGCCGGCGAAAATTCGGATCTATTATGGCCAATGTCTCACAAATTAGTTTTACGTTTACACGTTTTCCATAGACGTTTTTTGAGTAGCCTTCGATAATTTGCGGCATCACCCTGTCCAATGGCTTAAGCGCCAGGACATCTTGAAATCGGGATTCTAATAGGTTGTGGCTCCAATTATTATAACCAATACCCTTTTCCTCACGTTCGATCAGAATGACGCGAATCTTACTGCTGATATCGTTACTATATGCGTCAAATAAGCTTTCCAGCCATTGTTCGATGACTTTAGCCTTCCATTTTACATAATCCAAAACGAAGAGCGTATTCTTAGTAATCTTATGCCGTTTTAAGTCTTCCAGTGTATATCTGCTCAGAATACCCGGCGCATCCCAACCGGAGCGGCCACGCACTTTTTCCGTAAACTCATAACCCAGCCTGGTCTTCCCGGAACCACCTATGCCTGTGATAGTTGTCCATTGAAATGGTATATCAACATTCAAAAATCGTTCCAGATTCTCTAATTCTTCCTCACGACCAAAGAATTGTACGGTCTTTGCGTTATATTTGAAAGGGTTATTGCCATGATATCGGAGTGAATCTCCTGGCAGCTGCAGCCAGGCGTCATGGTCAATGCATTGTAACAGCTTTTCCAGAACTACACGCACGCAGCTAAACTCCCCATTTGGATACAGTATAGCCCGAATACGCTGATCACCCAACTCTTTTCGGCGGCGCGTCAGATCGTCACTATTGCAGCTTAATAATGCATAATGAGTGACCCCTGGGATATCCGGAACCATTTTTCGTAATAAATCCAGAGTCATATCTTTTTCCAAGCTACATCCTAAAAATAAAAGGATGCTCCCGGAAAAGCACTTACCTAAATCTTTAACGAGTTCTGTTCCTACGGCATATGCTTTATCATAAGCGCTCTTTGTAAAAATAATGCTTTCGGCTTCTTCAATTGAACCATGGACTTTATATATTAGGGGCTTTTTTTCCACTATTGCGAGATTTAACATTTCAGTATGTCCTGGGTGCGCAACTGGCGTTGTACGCTGGTACACGCACTCTAAAACCAAGTCAAAATTGGTAGTTAAGACAAGACCATTGAACAACATAGGTAGAAGGCCAACGGCTTCGCGGTTTGCCTTCCATTCATCAACAGGTTTGTCAAATTGCTCCCGCACGAGTGCATAGAATTCAGCATAACCTTTTAGATCCAACAGCCATTCGGCAGCAGCAAAAAAATCCTTGGGCATGTCCACAGCAGGAAGAGATTTGAAACCTTGTTCCAAAAATCTCCGCCAGGTAGGGAAACCCAATCCGGCGGACAGACCCGCTCCAATAAATGGAACAATATATGGTTTCCGATCACTCATAAGTAAATCCTTAAGGCTATCGAAAACTTTCTCGTTTATACCGCTTTTATCAAAACTCATAATCTCATCAAACGTCATGATGTCAATTCATCACCTCACTTAAGTCGCCTTTTGCGCCATCGGCATCCAAGCTGATTCAAGCAAGGCTAAAAGCCCGCAACACACAGCTTTTCAGGGGATATCTGAGAAAAAAACAAACCATCTACGGCTTTATCCATAGACGGTTTGCTTTTTGGCTGGGATGGCAGGACTCGAACCTACGAATGCCAGAGTCAAAGTCTGGTGCCTTACCGACTTGGCGACATCCCATCGCATCAAGCGTTTCCCAAATTCTTCTCAAATCCTTCTCAAATCTTTCTCACGCGCGTATGTAATAGCAAACCTCGCTAAAAAGCAAATAGAAAACGATTAGATTACAGGCAAAGCCTGCTCTGGTATACTATATCAAATTCACTCTCCTGTCAAATCAAAAATGCATAGCGCATAGCTGCATGGCAGTCAAAAAAGCAAAGATGCATGCCTAAAATGCATGACCGTGGCAATGGCAGTCAAAAAAGCAAAGATGCATGCCTAAAATGTATGACCATGGCTACATAGCAGTCAAAAATGCATGGCTACATAGCAGTTAAAAAATGCATAGCTACATTACAATCGAAAAAGTATGACGGGCGACAATAAAATTTCAAAAAGTAATTAAAAGTGTGTCCTAATCATTTTCTTCTTTTTACCGACTTCACACTTATCAAAGAAAATGCCAGAACTGCCAGAACAGCGCCCGCAAGAGGCCCTATTATGAATACCCATACATTGGACAGCGCGGGTCCACCTGCAAATAGAGCGGGACCAATGCTTCGGGCCGGGTTTACCGATGTGCCGGTAAGCGGTATCCCAACGATATGCACAAACGTTAACGTAAGCCCGATTACTATTCCCGCTACGCTGCCCTTGCTAATATCAGACGTTACGCCTATAATAACAAAAATGAATATAAAAGTCAGGATTATTTCAACAAGTAACGCGCCCCCAGCGCCTCCTGCATCCGCAACGCCATTTGAGCCTAAACCGCCTGTCTGGTCAACAAGGCCAAAGGAAAGCAGCAGCTTGAGCAGACCTGCGGCGACCACAGACCCTGCGATTTGGGCGATGACGTATCCGCAAAAATCCGCTACGCTCAGCTTTTTTCGTAAGAGCATTGCCAGTGAAACGGCAGGGTTTATATGGCAACCGGAAATATTGCCAATCACATAAGCCATAGCGACAATGGAAAGCCCAAACGCAAGAGCGACCGCCAGATGGCCTCCATCGGGAGCGCACCCTAAAAACACGGCGCTACCGCATCCCATAAACACCAAAACAAAGGTTCCTATAAATTCTGCAAAATACTTTTTACTCTGATCCATTTTTATTCACTCCGCTTTCACATTCAATTATAATGTTAAAAATATCACTATTTTGTAGATTATTATATCATAAATATTATAAATGTTTATACTATTTGATGCTTTTCGTTTTTTCGGTGTTAATGCGGTATTTTTGCGGTGCTAATGCGATGTTAATGCAATGTGTTAATGTGATGATAATGCGGTGTGCTAATGCGATGTGTTAATGTGATGATAATGCGGTGTGCTAATGCGGTGTGCTAATGCGATGTGTTAATGCGTGTGTTAATGCCTATCGATGTTAATATGACTTGCTGTTGTCATATTCGCGCGATATACTGATAAAGGGTGAGAAAATGCAGATAAGCCGCATGTTTGAGATTGTTTATTTATTACACGACAGAAAGACCGTAACGGCAAAGGAAATGTCCGATCGATTTGGCGTGTCCGCTCGCACAATATACCGCGACGTGGAAACGTTATCCGGGGCGGGCATACCAATTTATATGAGCAGGGGCAAAGGCGGCGGTATTAGTCTGTTGGATAGTTTTGTCTTGAGTAAATCCATACTTTCGGAAAGCGAGCAAAACGAGATACTAACGGCGCTCTCAGCGCTGCAATCTGTCAATCAGGACACAACTCAAAACGCGCTGTCGAAACTGAGCGGAATTTTTGGTAAGGCAAGCCAAAATTGGATCAGAGTCAATTTTTCCCGTTGGCATGGGTTTGACGTGAAATTTGAAACCATTAAAGAGGCGATACTTTCGAAAAAGGTAATCTCATTTATTTATCATGGTAAAGGCCGAGAGAAAACCAATCGCCGGGCAGAGCCTCTTCAACTGCGTTTTAACATAAACGCATGGTATCTATACGCCTTCTGTCAAAACAGGCAGGATATGCGTACGTTCAAGGTTTCTCGTATGGAAAACGTACAAATAACTGAAACTCCATTTGACAGAGTCTATAGCGAAAATAACGAGCAATACGAAAGCTATGATGAGAGCAGTTTTGTAAGGCTTGTGCTGAAGATAGATAACTCGCAGGGATATCGGATATTCGATGAGTTCTCGGACAGTGAAGTGAGTATAAACGACGATGACAGCTTTACTATTACGCTCTTCTACCCCGAAGACGAGTGGGTATACGGATATATTCTGTCTTTTGGGCATTATGTAGAAGTGTTGGAACCGCCGCACATCAGGGCGATTATTTTGGAGCGGCTCAAAAGGACTCTGAATAAATATTTATAATCGGCATAAAACATTGAAAAAGAATTTATAATCGACGCAAAAAACATTGAAAAAAGAATTTATAATATGACTCACTGCTGTCATATTTGACATTATATAATTATAACGTACTAAATAATTTCAGGTGGGGTGATAGGAGGAGCAATATCATGAACGGTGGAAGGACATGGACAGGGGCATGGGCAAATAAAACAAGGAGAACGCCAAATGGAAATTGAGTTAATGAAACAGGAAGCACAGTTCACACTCTATGTGAGACTTACAACAAGTATCGACAAACTGACCGAAGAGTTTGACAAAAATTATGCCTTAATCGAGAGTTATCTGTCAGAAATCGGCGAGCAGCCTGCATACGCGCCTTACGCGGCTTATTACAACCACGATATGCAAAATTTGGATGTGGAAATGGGGTTTCCAGTTTTAAAGGTTTTGCCTGAGAAAGGTGAAATTAAGTCGGGCGCTATTCCGGCGCAAGCAAACGCGGCTTGCATCATCCACAAAGGATCGTACGACAGCTTAAATAAAACATATGGGCAGATTTACAAGTATATTGAAGACAATAGCTTTGAAATATCGGGCGCACATTATGATTTCTACGTCAGTAATCCCGATGATACGCCTGAAAACGAGTTGATTACAAAAATTGTTATTCCAGTAAAATCGAAAGGAGAAACGAAAATGGAGAATATGAGTTTTTGCCAGAGTTGCGGAATGCCATTGCAAAAAAGCGAGGATTTCGGGACGAATAAGGGCGGTGACAAAAACGAGGACTACTGCGCTTACTGTTATAAGGACGGGGCGTTCACCGTTGATTTGACAATGGACGAGATGATAGCTTTTTGCGCAGATCACGTTGGTGAATGGGATATGAAGATGACAAAAGAGGAAGCAATCGCCATGATGCGTGAGAATTTCCCAAAACTCAAACGATGGCAGCCGGCGTAATAGACACGTCTGTCAAGAACCACTTACGTAGTGGTGGTTTCTACTCAAGGCATAGGCGGGATGGGGGGCGGATGCACCGCTTCCTATCCCGTCTATAATGCAGAGGTCTACTTATTGTATCCAACAAATACCAACAAGTACCAACAAGTACTCCATTTCTTATACTCCCAATCAGCAACTTAATTATATCTCCACCTGTTTATCCTGTTTATTATGGAGAGACATACCGTACACAAAGCGCGTCGCCAGTACAGCTTAATCCTGCGTATATAAAGGCGTATATAAATGCGTATATAAAGCGTATATCAAGTTATTTTCATGAGCATAAAACATACCAGAACGTATAATGATTTGGTATAATATGAATCATATAATCTTATCAATCATTAAATTATTACAAAGTGATGAGAAAGCGAGGTAATTTTATGTCAACTTTTGAAGCGCGGTTCAAGCGGATAATGGACGCTGCAACACTTAACGAACCTGACAGGGTTCCGATTGTTCCGGTAAATCAGACTTTCCCGGTTTTAAACGCGGGATACACTATGGCGGAAGTGCTTTATGACTTCGATAAAGGAGCTGATGCTTATATCAAGTACGCCCTGCAGTATGAACCCGATTCTGTCTGGGGACACGCCTACATACATATGGGGATGGGCCCTATGTTCGATCTTATTCGCCCCAAGACATTAACATGGGCAGGGGCGCCCAACAATAGGTTAGACAAGAACTCCATCCATCAGTATATTGAATTTCCCGTGCTTGAGGACAATGAGATAGATATGTTCAGGAGTGACAGTACAGGTTGGTTGTTGAATATAGGGTTACCTAAAATAGCCGGTCTTTTAGAGCCGCTGGGGAATATGGGATTGTCCGCCATTGCTCCGGCCTATAATTCAGTCCCTATGCTGGCGGCCTCTTTTAGCGCTCCTGATGTGCGGAAGATGATCGAAGATCTATGGGCTATAGAAGATATAAACCAAAAACTCACAGAAAAACTTAATAGTTTAGACACTAAACTTGAGGAAATAGGTTTCCCAATTTTTATGAAAGGGTTTGCATTAGTTCCGTTTGATAACTATAGTGATTTCTATCGCGGTACTGTTGACGGCATGGCCGATATGTACGAGAACGAGGATATAATCATAAACTACAACGCAACAAATCTTGAACAGACCCTTTTTTCTATCGACGTACAATCGCAGTTTTTACCGGGCAAGTTTGTTTTTATGCCGCTTCATAAGGGCATGGATCGCTTCATGTCTGGCGAACAGTATCAAAAATTCTACTGGAAAGACCTCCAAACAATAATTGAACGCATAATAAAGCGCGGCATGATACCCTATATATATACAGAGGGTCCGTACACCAGCAGACTGGAATTCCTTAAAGACGTAACACCGGGCAAGGTCATTTTTCACTTTGAAGAGTGCGATATGATAAAGGCTAAAAAGGTACTCGGCGAAACGGCCTGCATATCCGGAGGCTTCCCTGTTTCCATGCTGCAATACGCAAGCAAACAGGAGGTAATCGACGAATGTAAACGTCTCATTGATGGCTGTGCGTACGGAGGAGGTTATATATTTGAAACAAGCAATGGCATGGATCTCGTAAAGCCTGAAAATATCGAGGCTATGTTTGAGACAGTTAAAACTTACGGCAAAAAGTAATTAATGCGGGCTATCGCCCGCAGCCCAATCCAACCCAGCTCAACCTAACTCGGCTCGGCGAAGCGCGGTTCCCCAGCGCCTCACGGGCGCAATGCGCTCGTGAGGCGCTATTCGCGCGGCGCGCGCTACTCCTCGCTCACAAATACAGTCCCGGTCTCTCTACAAAGGTACTGTACCGCTGTCCGCCCACTCAACAGCGCAACCGGAAGCCCGCCCGGCGGCATCATACGATGCCCCGCGAAGTAGACGCCGTTAAGCCCGCCTACAACGGCGGGATAAGTCTTCATTTTCATCTCTTTGCTCATCTCAGTCATCCA
>JGI24702J35022_10000094_pt1 | contig 40308 bp, 39 predicted proteins | sample TergutTh196P4_FD_35022 | JGI IMG/M metagenome (IMG submission 35022) | reverse complement strand
TGCGTTATGAATTGGCGGAAGTTAAGAGAGGATAAGAGGACAGCGGAGGCGTACAGGCGTGCTGTTAGAGAGGGTGTGGCGTTGGTTTCGGATGCTACGGCTATGGATTTGCCGATGTCGGTGTTTGCAGATTGGGCATCAGGTACGGAATATAGCGCGGGCGATGTTGTGATTTATAATGGCGAGCGGTATCGCGTTGCGCAGGCGCATACATCCCAATCGAATTGGCTGCCGTCGGAAGTACCTGCACTGTATGGCAAACTGACGTTTTCGGGCGGTGTGCAGGTATGGGAACGTCCGCAGGCGCATAATGTGATTATGAAAGGCGAACGCAGACTGTTCCGCGTGGAAGATGGTTTTGACGGGAATGTCTATGAATCGCTAATTGACAATAATTCATGGAATTACTTGGAGCTTCCAAGTGGCTGGAAATTAGTAAGCTAGGATTTTTGTATGAAACGGGCGATTAGATTAATGTTAGTTGTTGTGGCGTTGGCGTTTTTTCAAGTTGGGAAGGCGCAGACATTAGATACGGTGACATTTCAGAATAACACATGGCATCTGACAAAGAAGTCGGCATACGAGGCGGCGGAACTGTATCATAAAGACGTGGTGTTTGTTTATGGTGCTTTATGGTGCGCTAAAACAAATGCAGCGAGGCAGAATATGGGCAAGTCGCCGTTGCGCGAGATGCTGATAGATAGATATGTGTTTTGGTTTTGCGAATCGGACAGGTATATGCCGTTCTCCTCTGAGGCTTCGTGGGCTATTAAGGACTATCCACACCTTATACCATTACCAAAAAACGTTGACGGGCTTGTGGTTGTTGATTTGCCGCTTATTTGCACGGTGTCTATCGGAAGAATTGATTTTCCTGTTTCGCGGAGATGGGGTGATGATATTACTTCATCGGATGCGCTTGACGGGTTTTTGGTAGGCATTGACAGGATATTACCCGTACCGTTAAAATGCTATTATTATCAGGCGATGCTGTATGTCGAGAATGATATAGCGTCGGAGATTATAAGCGTATTCGATATGAGCGGTATGCTTGTCAGGCAGTTTTCAAAAACAACTGTTTCGGCTTCTTTCGGTATTTATCTGCCTGCAGGAGTTTATGTTGTTGTCGGCAAAGGATGGGCGCGGCGTGTTGTAGTTGGCAGGTTGTGAAAGAATTATTAGTTTTATAAATGTATAATATTTAATTATTTAAGTTATGAAAAAGATTATGTTTTTAATTGTTGCGCTGATGGCGCTTGTTTGTGTGCCTATTATGGCACAGGGATTTGAGATACCTGCCGGATTGGGATTTGAAACGTTTTCTGCACTTGTTGCTTTGACGGCGTTTGTCATTCCGTTCATAGTAGAGATATTCAAATGGGCGATACCGAATATGGCTTCTCTCGTGAAGCAGATTATATCGTGGCTTATCGGTGTGCTTATTGCATTTCTTGGATGGAAGTTTAATCAGGGCATTTTAAGCGAGATTAGTTGGTGGCTTGCGTTGTTATACGGACTTGGCGCTGGTCTTGTTGCTAATGGAGTGTTTGATACCGGTATCGTAACGGGTATTCTTGGGCTGTTCGGCGCGAAGAAAGAATGAATAAGAAATGAAAGTCATCTACAACAACATCATTCCATTCGATGGATTTGCTTCGATTAATCTGTTCGGAATTATCTTTGTTCGGAATGGTGTTGTTGTGTCTGATAGGCTGCTTAACCATGAGCGGATACATACGCGACAGATGATTGAGATGTTATTTCTGTTTTTCTATCTGTAGTATTTGATTGAGTGGGTTATCAGGTTGCCGTTTTGGGGATTCAAGAGGTGCGCTTATTACCACATTTCGTTTGAAAGGGAGGCGTACGATAATGAGGCTGATTTGGGCTATTTGAGTAAGAGAAAGTTGTTTGCGTGGTTTAAATATTTATAAAAATATGTGATATGGATGATGTTGGTGTTTTGACGAAAGATGTTTTGAAACTTGCGGAGGGAATACATAACTTTTCGCTGGCTACGATATTACAATCGGTTGTTATCGTGTTGTTATTCGTGTTTGTGCTTTACTTTTTGTATGATATCAGGGCGCGGTCGAAACAGCTGGAATCGCAAACAAAGGATTTAACAGTCCTCACAGGCTTCGCTAAAAGCATCGCTGAATATATGAAGGAAAGTGCAATTCGTCAGGTAAACATCGACCAAGCACGTATTCTTGTCCGTTCCGAATTAGACAAGTCTAAAAACGCTATTCTGTTTTTTATCGGAAAAACGATGCAGAAAAATAACCTATCTGATAAAGATACGTTGATTGAAAAAGTTGAAACATTTATCAATACGACATACGGAGAAAATGAATCTGTATTGGTAAAGTTTGATTTTCATCAACGACCTTTATCAAGTTTTCTTGAAACGTCATGGCGCGAAGAGGTGAAAGGCAAAATCATAGAAGAACTTGAAAAGTTTGAGAAAGAGCAAAAGGATGGGATTGGTATGGACTGTATAAGGATTGAGGAGAAATACACATCCTTGTTTAATAAGTACAAGATGGCGATTAATCATAAGATAGACAAAATTACGTGAGTTATGGCTGATTATAAATCATTAGTCCCGTTTATAAAGGTACACGAAGGTGGCTTTGTGGATGACCCGCTTGACAAAGGCGGAGCTACGAATATGGGCGTTACAATCGGTACGTTCAGGCAGTTCTTCGGGCAACATTCCACTGTCAATGACCTCAAGGCCATTACGGATGAACAGTGGAACTACATTTTCAAGGTTGGCTATTGGGACAGGTGGAGAGCGGATGAGATATTGAATCAGTCTGTTGCTAATATTTTGGTCGATTGGGTATGGAGTTCGGGCGTTCACGGCATCAGGATTCCGCAGCGATTGTTAGGAGTAACTGATGATGGGATAGTCGGGTCGGTAACACTTGGGGCATTGAATAATGCTGTTCCACTTGAAATGTTTTATGAGATTCGTGGAGCACGGAAGTTGTTTATATACGACATAATAAAGGCTACACCCACAAATGAACGATTCAGGCGTGGATGGTTGAATAGATTGAATGATTTACAGTTTAATTAATAATTTATAAATTATATTGCTATGTTTGGAATTGTTATTGGAAAAATGCAGTTAGGCATGAAGGTAGTGGAAGTTACCGATACGCTGAAAAAGGCGGATCATGCGAGAAGCGATTACATGAGAAAAAAGGATGCCGTTATGCAGTTGCAGGATGAGATTATCAACAGCGGCGCGTTGCAAGTCAAACATTTGCCCAACGGCGATTGGGGTGTGAGTTTGAAGGTGGTTAAATGATGCAGAGGCTTTGTTGCTTAACTCTTTTTGTGCTTGTGCTTTCTTCCTGTAAAACGCCTCGCGTTGTGGTTCAGGAGAAAATCATTACCCGCGACAGCGTGATTCTGCTGATGCGTGACACAGTTGTGTACGTTGAGATTGAGCGGGGCATCAATACTGATGTTCGGTACATTACCGATACTGTTTTCCTTGAAAATAAGTTTGCGACTTCAAAGGCTTACGTGGTTGATAGTATGCTTTTCATGTCACTTGCGCAGAAGCAGCAGACATTACCATTTCGGATTTCGTATATTGACGAGCGGATTGTGTCGGAGCGGGATAGTGTTGCAGTACGTACAGAGATTGTTGAGGTGAACCGGCTTACTACAACGCAGTCGTTTTTGATTGTTTGCGGCAAGGGGCTGTTATGGCTGATTGTTGTAGTGATTGTGTTTTTCATTATCAGGATATTTGTTTTCAAGAAGTAAATAACACGCTGCCTATGTTGTTTGTATGAAAAAAATCTGTATATTTGTATTGAATTTATAAACTTTTAATTATGCAGGATATTAGACTTCAGATTTGCATTGAAAACACAGAGCCGATAGAGTTGTTGGACTTGACGAGTTCGCTTATTTCACTTAATAATCAGTATGTTTCTTATGTTAAGAAGAATACGGTTGATAATGTAAGCAGTAATGCCAAACTTTATATTAAAGAGATAAGGAATGGAAGTACAATATTGGAGTTGGTAGAGTTGGCTGTTATTACCATGATTCCGTACGCAGAAAACGTGAATACCATAGTTGGTTTCGCGAGATATTGTAAAATGGTATTTGACTATTTGATTGGTGGTGTAGGTTCAAAGCCTGAATTGTCAATTTCGGATTACAGGGATTTCTCTAACATTGTTAATCCCGTTGTAGCAGACAGAGGTGCTATTATGAATATAGGAACTGTTGTCAATGGTGATTTAAGTGTTTCGTTCATGGCTGATAATATAAAGTCGAATGCGTTGCAAAATTATGCAAAGCGAGAGATTGAAACGATGCGCGCTACTGAATTAGCGGGTGTGCACTTGGATGTTCTTATGACTTGGGATCAGGCCAGCGGGAACATCAAAAATAACACAAAAAACAAGGGCGTGATAGATGGGATTTACCCTGATTTGGCATTAAAGATACTTTTTGATGACGAAAGGATGAAAAAGAAAATCCTGCATGGAGATGAAAATCCACTTATAACTGTTTATCGTGTTGACGTAAAGGTAGAAACTTCGCAGGGTAAACCAGTTGCTTATCGAGTTATCAAACTCCACGAAACATTTGAGGCTTAATGGGAAAAACAAATGACAAGTCATATTACCGTCAAAAAGGCATTTGCTTAGGTCGGTGTTCATGCTGTTTTTACGTCAGAAAATGCGCGGATGGATTAAGGAGGAACAGTAATGACTTTGAATTTTTAAAAAGATTGATAGACAATAAAGAGTTTTTTAAGGCGTGAAAGATTTTTAGTAATCAGATTTGCAATTTTTTCATGGTATTTCTGGCCGCTCTGCTTGGGATAAGTGGGGCGGTTTTTTTCTCGGTTGGCAAGGACAATAATTGGAAGTTGGTTGGGGTGGGGGAGATGTTTTAAGGCAAGATTTGTGATTTTTAACAATGAATTGTTTGCGTATTCAAAAATAATATTCATCTTTGCAGTTCTTTCCGTTGATGTATTTGGAGTTGAGTTGGAAGTAGAGGTAGTTGCGATTTGTTCAATGTAATCGCAAATAAGAAGCAAACAATTTTTTTTTGATTTTTATATCATTGATTATCAATAATCATTGATATATAATTATATCCTTCTAAGCTGTGGGTCGAGCGTTCGAATCGCTCCGGAATCACAAACAAACTTCCACCTGCTGTGCCGGTGGAAGTTTAATTATTTTTATACTTTAAGTATTTAAACATTTGCATTAATACTGAGATAATTATCAGAATTAATCCCGCATAAAATGCGGAGTTTAATTCCTTGGCTTCACCCAGCAATAAGATGGCCAAAATGATACTGTATATCGGTTCGAGGTTGTAGGTAAGGTTTACAGTGAACGCGGATATCTGCTTTAACGATTGAATAAACAGAATGTATACGCCGATCGTACAAAAGGAAGCGAACAGGAATAAATAAAAACAATCCAACAGGGATGGAATGATGGTCCGTACCGGAAAAAAATTCAGGTAAAAAGGTAAAACCAAGCTGACAAACAGCAAACCTCCCGTCATCTCATACAATAAGACGGTAGAAGTCGGGCGATCCGTACTCACTTTTTTATTAATGACTGTAAATAAGGCGCCTATCACAGAAGAAACAATTCCCAATATAATGCCCAACCGATACCGCATATCAAAAGAGAAAATCAATAAGACACCGCAAACGGAAAGCAAGCTGAGCAATATTTCCCTACGTGATACCTTACAACGATAAATCATGGGTTCCAATATAGCTGTGAAAAACCCAACCGAAGAATAACAAACCACACCGATAGACACATTGGATACGTTGATACTGCCGAAAAAGAACAGCCAGTGGATAGCTAATATGGCGCCTGTTCCTGTTAATCTCAACAAATCGTGCCGGGAGATTTTGCGCAGTTTTTGTTGGATAGCCAACAGTAACGCAAACAATACGACAGTCAGCAGAAGACGGTACCAGACCAACAAGCCTTCATTCAGGTTGATAATCTTACCAAACAGGCCTGTACAACCTGCCAGCAAGATTGAAATATGTAGCTTCACAAACGCCTTCTTCATAAAAACACGAAAAAAAGTCCGTGAAATTATTGTTTTTTTATGAATCCGACAACTTATTCACAATAAAAAACTATCTTTGCCCGGAAAAAGTAAATGCGTTATTTTTTGCAGGGATGCTTATTCAACAGCCCTGCATTGAGACATAGAGAGAGGTTTTTTTTTATACAATCAATAATAGTTTTTGTCAATTATGATTTATTCACATGAAGTGCAACAAATGTGTTGCGTAAAACAAGGAGCCAACCACCCATGTGCGCCAATACCTGAAGAAGGTAAATGGGTGAGGGCGAAAGAAGTCAAGGACATATCGGGTCTGACTCACGGAGTAGGCTGGTGTGCGCCGCAACAGGGCGCTTGTAAACTGACGTTGAACATTAAGGAGGGTATCATTCAGGAAGCGTTGGTTGAGACGATTGGATGTTCGGGGATGACCCATTCGGCTGCAATGGCATCGGAGATTCTTCCGGGCAAAACAATGTTGGAAGCGCTGAACACCGATTTGGTATGTGATGCCATCAATACGGCGATGCGCGAGTTGTTCCTGCAAATGGCATATGGTCGTTCACAATCGGCATTTTCAGAAGGCGGATTACCGATCGGAGCAGGGCTGGAAGATTTAGGCAAAGGATTGCGTTCGCAGATTGGGACGATGTACGGCACCATTGCCAAGGGGCCGCGTTATTTGGAAATGGCCGAAGGTTATTGTTCACGTTTGGCGCTCGACGCAAACGACGAAATTATCGGGTATGAGTTTGTTCATCTCGGAAAATTCATGGAAATGCTGAAAAAAGGAGTTGATGCTACCCAAGCATTGGAGAAAGCGAAAGGAACGTATGGACGTTTCAAAGAGGCAGCGAAATATATTGATCCACGTCACGAATAATAACAGGAGGAATTGAAAAATGGCAAAACACGAAGTAAAATTTGAAAGTCAGGACCGCCGGATGGGCAATGTCCTCAAGGTATTAAACAGTTACGGGATAGCAAACCTCGAAGAAGCTGAAGGTATCTGCGATGCAAAAGGTATCGACCCCTACAAAATCTGCGAAGAAACACAGTCGATATGTTTCGAAAATGCAAAATGGGCATACGTGGCAGGCGCTGCGATTGCTTTTAAGAAAGGATGCACAAATGCTGCCGATGCAGCCGAAGCAATCGGCGAAGGATTACAGGCATTCTGTATCAGCGGATCTGTGGCCGACGACCGCAAAGTAGGTATCGGACATGGCAATCTGGCAGCCCGTCTGCTGCGCGAAGAAACGAACTGTTTCGCTTTTTTAGCAGGCCACGAATCGTTTGCCGCAGCCGAAGGCGCTATCAAAATTGCAGAAATGGCCAATAAGGTACGCAAAGTGCCTTTGCGCGTGATCCTGAATGGGCTTGGCAAAGATGCAGCGATGATTATTTCACGTATCAACGGTTTTACGTATGTTCAGACAGAGTTTGACTATGGTACCGGCGAGTTGAAGGTAATTAAAAAGACGCCCTATTCCGAGGGATTACGTTCAAAAGTCAATTGTTATGGCGTGGATGATGTGCGCGAAGGCGTAGCCGTGATGCGTGCAGAAGGTGTAGATGTTTCGATAACAGGTAATTCGACCAACCCGACACGTTTCCAGCACCCTGTAGCCGGTACATACAAGAAAGAATGTATGGAAAACGGGAAAAAATATTTCTCTGTAGCTTCAGGTGGCGGAACAGGCCGTACACTTCACCCGGATAATATGGCAGCAGGCCCGGCCTCATATGGGATGACTGATACGATGGGTCGTATGCACAGCGACGCGCAATTTGCAGGCTCTTCGTCAGTACCCGCCCATGTGGAAATGATGGGATTCTTGGGAATGGGCAACAACCCAATGGTAGGCGCTACAGTTGCTGTGGCGGTTTCTATCGAACAGGCGATACAATAAAAATTACAATTCAAAGTTCAAGGTTCAAGGTTTGAAATAACACGGCTTTGACACCTTGAACTTTAAACTTTAAACTTTAAACCTTGAAGTTCGAACTGTTTATTGCCCGGAAAGTACATTTCAGCAAAACAGCAGGCGACCGGCAGGTTACACCTCCTGCCGTTCGCATTGCGATTATCGGGATGGCATTGGGATTGGCAACCATGTTATTGTCGGTCGCTATCATTACAGGCTTTAAAAAAGAAGTGTCTTACAAGGTAATAGGATTTGGCGCTCATATACAGATTACGAATTTTGACAGCAATACGTCGTACGAATCAACACCGATTATGGTTAGCGATACGCTGTTGAACGAATTGCAATCTTATCCCGGAATCCGGCATGTGGAACCATTTGCTACCAAACCGGGAATCCTGAAAACCGCCAATGATTTCCAAGGGATAGTATTGAAAGGGATTGACGAGCGCTTCGACTGGACCTTTTTCAGGGAACACCTCAAAGAAGGCGATGTGTTCGCTGTCGACCCCAATCGCATGACTAACGATGTGATTATTTCACGCTACTTAGCCGATTTACTCGAATTAAAATGTGAAGATTCGTTTTTGGCATATTTCGTCCAGGATATAGATAACGTACGTCCGCGAAGGTTTACTATTTGCGGCATCTATGAAACGGGATTTGTTGACTATGACAAAATCTTTGTCTATGCCGATATCAAACAGGTACGCCAGCTAAACGGGTGGGATGAAGATACCGTCAGTGGGTTGGAGTTATTTGTCAACGACTATGATCAATTGGATGAAATAACAGACCAATTGTATTTTGACATGATTGAAAAACGAGATATGCTGGGAAATACGTATTATGTCCGTTCAATCAAGGAATTGAATCCAATGATATTTAACTGGTTGGGTGTCTTAGATATCAATGTGGTGATCATACTTGTCCTGATGATGGCTGTTTCCGTATTCACGATGATTTCGGGATTATTGATAATTATCTTAGAGCGAACCCGCATGATTGGTGTATTGAAGGCATTGGGACAGAGAGACCGGAGTATCCGTTCCGTATTTCTGTATATTTCATTTTTCTTGATTGGGAAAGGAATGATTTGGGGGAATGTGATTGGGTTGATTATCTGTCTGACGCAGTCCTGTTTTCGTTTGATGAAATTGGATGCTTCTGTTTATTATCTTGATGCAGTGCCTATTGATATGAGTCTCACCAATTGGCTTTTAATTAACCTGGGCGCTTTGACCGTTGCGTTGTTGATGATGCTTTTCCCTTCCTACTTAATCACAAAGATAAATCCGGCTCGCACCATTAATTTTGAATAGAGCGGCAAACGAGGTTCGAACTCGCGACCCTCAGCTTGGGAAGCTGATGCTCTACCGACTGAGCTACTGCCGCAATTTTTGACATTGCAAAAGTAATGAATTCTTTTGTTTTTTTGTACTTTTGACGAAAAATTATTGGATGGACAAACTTACACTAATCAAAGTAGGAGGAAAAATTGTTGAAGAAGAAGACGAATTAAATCGTTTGTTGGCTGATTTCCAGAAGGTAGAAGGTTACAAAATACTGATTCACGGAGGAGGAGGTTTAGCCACTCAATTAGCTACTCAATTGGGAATTGAAAGCCGGATGATTGACGGACGGAGGATAACAGATGCGGAGACCTTGAAAGTAGTGATTATGGTTTATGCAGGATGGGTGAACAAAAGGATTGTCGCCCGTTTGCAAGCGCTTGGTATCAATGCTGTCGGCCTGACAGGGGCGGATATGAATGTGATACGTTCGGTAAAACGCCCTGTTCGAACGATTGACTATGGTTTTGCCGGTGATATCGTGGAAGTTGATGCCGGTAGATTGGCTTTTCTCCTTCAACAGGACATCGTCCCCGTCATGTCGCCGCTGACTCACGATAAACTGGGAAATTTATTAAATACAAATGCAGATACAATTGCTGCCGAAACAGCCAAGAGTCTGGCTCGCCTGTTTGATGTGACCCTGATGTATTGCTTTGAAAAAAACGGCGTATTGCGCAATGATCAAGATGATGAGAGTGTGATACCGGAATTAGACCACGATTTATATGTCAATTACAAGGAAAAAGGACTGATACACAGTGGAATGATTCCTAAATTAGATAATGCCTTCAATGCGTTGGATAGCGGAGTGAAGCAGGTCATAATTACGAAAGCATCTGCTATACTTACTAAAAAAGGGACATTGATCCAAAACAGGTTTTAAATTTTGTGCAAGAATCCGATAGAAAATTTATTTTTTTGTTTTATCTTTGTTGTGCATTAATAAAAGCATGAGGAATTTCAACAAAACAACGAAGAAATCGGCTCAGGGAGATTACGAGTCTGCTTTCAAGAAGGAAGAGCGAAAATGGTATAAAGTACTTGCGGGTAAACTGAATACACCGTTTGCCTTTTGGCTTTGTGTCTTTGGAGTATTGTTTTTCTACCTGCAACGGCAATTGTTTTTTCATTTTTACTATATCGAACAGGAACAGTTGTTTCTTTGGAATAACGCCTATCTGGCTGAAGTTATTATGGAACCGGCAGGTTTAGCACGGCTATTGACTGAATTTTGTGTCCAATATTTTATTCAGCCCTACTATGGTGCATTGATTATGAGTGCGCTATTTACTATCATAGGCATGTTGACCGCCGGCATAATCAAACGTATTGCCAGAAATGCTAATTTGTTTATATTTAGCTTGTTACCGATAGTATTACTGCTTTTTGTCCATTTCGATACCAATTACTTCTACCGGGGAACGATGGCATATCTGCTGATGCTTCTGGTTTTGTATGGTTATTGTTGGATTACGAACTTATCACTACGCATTTTTTATGTCACGGTGATGGGTGCGTTGCTGTTGTGGGGAGCCGGGGGAGTGGCTTTTCTGTTTGTCGTTTGTGTCTTTTTGTGGGAATTGATCAATCGTTTTACGCGGGCATACGTATTTCTTTTACCGTTATTGGTGGTGACAGGACTGGCTTTATGGAGTGTATACGCTTCTATAATAGGTGAATATCGTTACATATTTCTACCGGATGGCTATTTTACGTACAGACTGCGACCGGGTGTGTCCATTTATTTAGCTTGGATTTACTTGCCGTTATTGTTGATTGTATGCAGATTGATGCGCAACAGGCAAATTATCAAGCGGGGACGTAAATTGATAGAGTTAAGCTTTCAATTGTTGTTAATAGTTGTGATTTTTTGGTTTGGTATGGATAAGTTTGCCAATCGCAATTCTGATTTTTACAAGGAGTTGGATTATTATATGCGTAACGGACAATGGGATACCATCATTGAACGATGTAGCGGTGAAATGAAGAACTATCTATACAAATGTTGCCTGAATGTAGCTTTGGCTGAGAAAGGTGAACTGGCCGACAGGATGTTTACGTTTGATCAGCAGGGCTTACAAAGCATTATTGTCCCTTGGAACAGGGTACCGCATATTTCTGTTTTGCTTAGTGATATTTATTTTTCAATGGGACATATGGCAATGGCACAACGAATGGCTTTCGAATCCTATGAAAGCATATCAATTGCCGGCGGACCGCGTATGCTGAAACGACTGATTCAGACAAATTTAATCTATGGGGCTTTCCCCGTAGCCGAAAAATATCTCGATTTGCTGGATCAAACCATATATTACAAGGATTGGGTGCGCGAACATCGTCGTTTTTTATGGAACGACGAAGCCATCGAAAACGATTCCTTACTGGGTATCAAACGTAAGTGTATTCCCCAAATAAACATGCTGTCCGAACTGCAAGGCTTGTATATCGATTTGGAAATCATCGCTCAACAAAACCCTGAACATAAGGCATCTATACATTATGCCGGCGCTTTTTACCTGTTATCGAAAGAATTAATTATGCTGGAAGAATTAATCAGCAAAAACTACCGTACCGCTGTTTTGCCTACACTGCCCGAATCTTTTCAGGAGGCTATTGTAATCTTATCGGAACAAGATCCTTCGTATTTGGAACGGTATGATATTTCCGAACCTGTCATCAATCGCTATAATGAATTCAGAAGACAGTTTCTATCCAACAGGAATAATTCAGCGATGCTACCCGGTTTGATGAAAAACAGTTTCGGCAACACTTACTGGTATTATTATATGTTTAAATAATAGAAAAACAGAAAAGTATGAATATTTTATCGATGAAATCAGGGATAATGATGTTGCTGCGGAAAGCCGGTTTGCCGTTTATCCTCTATATACTTGGCTTCATTTCGTGCTCGGATGAGATTCGTATCGTCCGTACACTCGATACACTCCCCGTTATCTTTCCTGATTATACGGAGGTGACCATACCTCCCAATATCGCCCCCCTGAATTTTAAATTGACAAATTCGTGCGATTTTGAAAAGGCGCGTGTGATTATTGAAAATGAGACACAGCGATTGGAGGTAAAAGCGAAGAACGGAAAGTTCACAATTCCGATTTCATCGTGGAAAAAACTAATGAAAGATGCTTCCGGTAGTACACTTCAGGTTACGATTCAGGCAAAAACACAAGGTGAATGGGTGGGTTATCCGCCTTTCCGGATATTTGTGGCTCCCGAGCCTGTTGATGCATGGTTAGCATACCGTCTGATTGAACCCGGGTATGAGGTATGGAACGAGATGGGTATTTACCAGCGTTGCCTCGAAAATTTCAAGGAGCATGTGATTATCAATAACAAACGTACCGATTACAGTTGTATGAATTGTCATTCGTTTAGTATGCAGAATCCTGAAAAGATGCTGTTTCATATCCGTGCCAACTATCCGGGTACGATTCTGATTGATAGCAATCGCATTGAAAAACTCAATACAAAGACCGAACAGACCATCTCGGCATTAGTCTATCCCTCGTGGCATCCTTCCGGTAAGTATGTGGCCTTTTCGGTAAATGACACCAAGCAATCATTCCATTCCACCGACCCAAACCGTGTCGAAGTGTTTGATATGGCTTCGAATGTAGTCGTCTATGACGTAAACAGGCATGAAATAATCACCTCTCCACTCCTGAGTAAAGACAGTATTTTTGAGACTTTTCCTACCTTTTCACCTGACGGGAAAATGCTGTATTTCTGCTCGGCCGATACTTTCCAAATGCCCGATGATTTTACAAAGGTAAAGTATAGCTTGTGTGCCATAACATTCGACCCTGAAAACCGCCGGTTTGGTACACGTGTCGACACGCTGTATCATGCAAAAGCAAGAGGAGGCAGGAGTGTCTCTTTTCCACGTGTTTCGCCTGATGGCCGGTTCCTGATGATTACACTTTCCGGATATGGGAATTTTTCGATTTGGCATAAGGATGCCGACCTGTATATGATTGACCTTCGGGACAAGAAGTTGATTCCATTGGATGCCCTGAACAGCAACGATGTTGAGAGTTATCATTCGTGGAGTAGTAATAGTTGCTGGGTGGTGTTTAGCAGCCGCCGGATCGATGGGCTTTATACACGGCCTTTTATCGCCTATATTGATGCGAATGGGAAACCGGCCAAACCCTTCCTCTTACCTCAACAAGATGTGGATTTCTACCATCGCTTTATGAAATCGTACAATGTCCCCGAATTCATCAAGGATAAGGTCAGGATAAACGGCTATAAACTAAGCGAAAAGGCAATTGAAGATGAGGGGATTGATGTGAAATTTGCAGGGAACAGGTAATAGAATTTAAAGATTTAAGAATTTAAAAAACTCAAAGATTTAAAAAATTTAAAAATTTAAAGAGTTAAAGGTTGTATAGGTATTTCAATTCAACATGGCAAATAAGGAAATATTTTTGAATGAATTGAACGACAGTCAACGTGAGGCGGTGGTGTATTGTGACGGGCCGTCGTTGGTCGTAGCAGGTGCGGGGTCGGGTAAGACACGGGTGTTAATCTATAAAATAGCTTATTTGCTTGAACAAGGATTCCCTCCGTATCATATCCTGGCGCTTACTTTCACCAACAAGGCGGCACGCGAAATGAAAAGCCGGATAGCCTCCATGACCGACGAATCCATCGTACAACGTTTATGGATGGGTACGTTCCATTCGATTTTTTATCGTATCCTACGCTATGAAGCCGAACGGATTGGCTACCGGACGGATTTCACCATCTATGATACGACCGACTCTAAAAACCTGATCCGCAGCATTATCAAAGAAATGTTATTGGATGATAAGGTATATCAACCCAAGATGATCCAGAGCCGCATCTCGAACGTGAAAAACGCATTGATTACAAGTAAGGCTTATGAAACAAAGAAAGAACTGATAGACGCTGATATCAAAAGTAGAATTCCGCTGTTCAGCGAAATATACAAACAGTATCAGGCGCGTTGCCGGCAAGCCGGCACGATGGATTTTGATGAGTTGCTGTTGCAAACCAATCTATTGTTTCGCGATCACCCTGATTTATTAGCTAAGTATCAGGAAAAGTTCAGGTATGTATTGGTCGATGAGTATCAGGATACAAATTTTGCACAACACCTGATTGTCACACGCTTAAGTGAACAACACCGCAGGATTTGTGTTGTAGGTGATGATGCACAGAGCATCTACTCTTTCCGGGGGGCGAACATTGACAATATGTTGCGTTTTAAGGACAATTACCCCGACGCACGGATTTTCAAGTTAGAACGAAACTATCGTTCCACACAAAATATTGTGAATGCTGCAAACAGTTTGATTCACAAGAATAAAGGACAAATACACAAGACCGTTTTTTCGGAAAATGCACCGGGACGGAAGGTGCGGATTATCCCTGCCTGGTCGGATTATGAAGAAGCCTTTTTAATTGCATCACAGGTGTTGGAGGTCAGGATGGATGAGAGACGTGATTATTCGGATTTTGCAGTGCTGTACCGGACAAATGCGCAGTCGCGTATCATCGAAGAAGCGTTACGAAAGAAAAATATCCCGTACAGGGTATATGGCGGCCAGTCTTTTTATCAACGCAAAGAGGTCAAAGATATCATCGCCTATTTTCGGGTCGTTGTCAATCCGCACGATGAAGAGGCATTGAAACGGATTATCAATTTTCCGTCACGCGGCATAGGGGATTCAACTGTACAAAAACTACTTGCGGCTGCTTCAATCCATCGGTTGAGCGTATGGCAAATACTTGCTGACCCGCTTGCCTTTGCTGTCCCGATAAACGGAGGGACACTCAACAAACTCACCACTTTCCGCACGATGATCGAAGGATTCATGGCAGATAATGTCAGTTTGCCGGCCGAAGATATTGCCAAACGGATTGTAATGCAAAGCGGCATAGCATCGATGCTGTATCAGGATAGAACAGTAGAAGGAATCAGCCATCAGGAAAATCTGCAGGAAGTGCTGAAAGCCGTTGCGGAATTTAGTGCAATAAAGCGGGAAGAAGGTACTGAAAATGTCTCTTTATCTGATTTTTTGATTGAAGTGGCATTGATTACCGATCAGGATGAAAATCAACAAGATAACCCTAACCGCGTGACATTGATGACGGTACATTCGGCGAAAGGCCTTGAGTTCGACCATGTGTTTATCGCCGGACTGGAGGAGAACCTGTTTCCTTCGGTTATGTCGCTGTCTAATCCGAATGCGATAGAAGAGGAGAGAAGGTTGCTTTATGTGGCCATCACCAGAGCCAAGCAGCGTTGCGTTATCACGTATGCCGGAAGCCGCTTCAGAAACGGACAGAGCACTTCTTGTGTTCCCAGCCGGTTTTTGAATGATATCGACCCCGAATATTTGGATCAAACGGAAGGGTCGTATGCTTCGACGCGGATTGCACCTAAAAACCTATTCCTGCACACTCCTCAACAAGATAATCCTGTCCGCTCAGCGGCATTTCCAATGCTTTCGTCAGCTGTTGCACCCTCTGTTCCTCCCCGCTTAAAAAAGATTTCCCCCGCCGACAGCGCATCAAACGAACAATGCACCTCATTAAACGGTTTTACGGTAGGTGATAAGGTGCTTCATAACCTTTTCGGAAAGGGATTTATCGTTTCGCTTGAAGGTAGCGGAAGTAATGCCAAAGCTGTTATCAACTTTGAACAATTCGGTTCGAAGGTACTGATTTTAAAATATGCCAAATTAACCATCCTTAAAGCATAGATATTCATGGATATTCATGCGATTCCATCGCCTTGTTATGTAATGCAGGAAGAGTTACTGCGAAAGAACCTCAAGTTAATTCAAGAAGTCAAAGATCGTGCAGGGGTTGAAATATTGCTGGCGCTGAAAGCATTTGCGCTGTGGAAAGCCTTCCCCGTCATCAAAGAATACATCGCTGATGCAACGGCGAGTTCCATCCATGAGGCAAGGCTTGTGTACGAAGAAATGGGCAATCCGGCTTATACGTATGCGCCTGCCTATACCGAACAGGATTTTCCTGTCATCCTGCAATACAGCAGTCATATCACGTTCAACTCTCTGACACAGTATGAACAGTTTCGGCAGATGGTTGCGAATGATGGGAACAAGGTTTCGTGTGGTTTGCGTATTAATCCTGAGTTTTCGCCGGTTGAAACAGCGATGTATAATCCCTGTGCCCCGGGTTCGCGGCTGGGAATCACATGCGATAAATTGGGGAATACAATACCCGAAGGTATAGAAGGTCTTCATTTCCATGCACTTTGCGAATCATCATCCTACGATTTGGAGAAGTTGCTTCAAGTAGTGGAAGCGAAATTCGGACATCTGTTAACGCAAATTAAATGGCTGAATATGGGCGGAGGGCATCTAATAACGAGAAAAGGATATGATATTGAACATCTTATCTCGTTATTACAATCTTTCAAACGCAAATATCCCCATCTGCATATCATCCTTGAGCCGGGAAGCGCTTTTACCTGGCAGACAGGATTTTTACTGACCACCGTAGTTGATATCGTTGAAAGCAACGGAATACAAACAGCGATTATCGATGCTTCTTTTACTTGTCACATGCCCGATTGCTTGGAGATGCCTTACAAACCTGTCTTGCGCAATGCAACAGATGCAATTGCAGGTAAACCAACATACCGGATCGGAGGGTGCAGTTGCCTGAGCGGAGACTATATCGGAGAGTGGTCGTTTGATAAACCGTTGAGCATAGGCGATAAATTGATTTTTGAAGATATGATTCATTATACCATGGTCAAAACGACGATGTTTAACGGGATTTCCCATCCGTCAATTGCATTACAGACAACTTCCGATGAGTTCATCCCTTACCGTATTTTTAATTATGATGATTATAAAAGCAGAATGTGTTGATGGAATCGTTATTTTTTGTAATTTAGCGCCGTTTTCATCAACAAGATTATAGTATCATCATGGGATTATTCGGTTTTTTAAATAAAGAGAAAAAAGAGACATTGGACAGAGGCCTGTCCAAGACTAAAGAGAGTGTGTTTTCGAAACTTACCCGCGCTATCATCGGCAAGAGCAGGGTGGATGATTCGGTGTTGGACGAACTCGAAGAAATATTAATCACCTCGGATGTTGGGGTGGAAACAACATTAAAAATCATTTCACGCATCGAAAAAAGAGCTTCTGCCGACAAATACGTTTCTACAGAAGAATTAACGACCATCTTACGCGATGAAATCGCAGCTTTGTTGACCGAAAATAAAACCGAAGACATGGATGATTTCGCCATACCTGCAGATAAAAAACCTTACGTCATCATGGTCGTTGGGGTCAATGGGGTAGGGAAGACTACTACCATCGGCAAATTGGCATACCAGTTCAAAAAGAACGGATTGAAAGTGTTTCTGGGTGCGGCAGATACTTTCAGGGCAGCTGCCGTCGAACAGTTGGTTATATGGAGCGAACGGATAGGCGTGTCTATTGTTAAGCAAAATATGGGATCCGACCCGGCTTCGGTAGCCTACGATACGCTTCATTCGGCCAAGGCCAATGATGCGGATGTGGTTATCATTGATACGGCAGGGCGGTTGCATAATAAGATTAACCTGATGAATGAACTGACCAAAATCAAAAATGTGATGAAGAAAATCATACCCGATGCACCCCACGAAATATTATTGATATTAGATGGTTCCACTGGTCAGAATGCGTTTGAACAAGCGAAACAGTTTACTGCCGCCACTGAAGTAAATGCGTTGGCTGTCACAAAATTGGATGGAACGGCTAAAGGCGGCGTAGTGATTGGTATATCAGACCAATTTCGTATTCCCGTCAAATATATCGGACTGGGAGAGGGGATAGATGATCTGCAGGTTTTCAATAGAAGGGAATTTGTGGATTCATTATTTGGATCGTAGGAACGTAAAACTTACGTCCCATATATAGAAACAGTTTCTTGAAAAACATACGTTTTCGGAATGAAAAAAAACAAGGTTGACATAATTACGCTGGGATGTTCAAAGAATTTAGTTGACTCCGAACTGTTAATGCGTCAATTTCAGTTGAATGGATATACGGTCGCTCATGATTCCGATAAGATAAACGGCGAGATTGCAGTTGTCAATACTTGCGCTTTTATCGGCGACGCACAGGAAGAATCAATCAACATGATTTTAACCTTACAGGAAGCCAAAAAGAAAGGACATATCGGCCGGTTATTTGTCATCGGATGCTTATCCGAACGCTTTTTCAAAGAGTTGAAAAAAGAATTACCTTGGGTCGACGGTTTTTACGGCAAGTTTAATTGGAAAAGCCTTATCAGTGATATCGGCAAGTCGTATTTTCAGGAATATGCTGCCGACCGTGTTTTGACGACTCCATCCCACTATACATATATTAAAATATCAGAAGGCTGTAACCGAACTTGCGCTTTTTGTTCGATTCCGTTGATTACCGGAAAACATCAATCCCGTCCGATAGAAGACATCATGTCCGAAGTACGGCATTTAACCGGCAAGGGAGTCAAAGAATTTCAGTTGGTTGCGCAAGACTTAACATATTATGGTTCAGACTTTCATACCTCTCCCTCTCTTTTGGAAAGGAGACGGTGTTTACCCGAATTAGTTGAACAGATAGCTGATATAAAGGGAGTTGAATGGATACGGTTGCATTATGCGTATCCGGCGAATTTCCCGTATGATTTACTTCGTGTCATGCGCGAACGCGACAATGTGTGCAAGTATTTGGATATTGCGTTGCAACATATCAGTGATACGATGCTGACACGCATGAGAAGGAAAATTAACAAACGGGAAACCTACGCGTTGATAACACAGATTCGCCGGGAAGTACCGCGTATTCATCTGCGAACTACCTTGATGGTTGGGTTTCCCGGAGAAACGGAACAGGATTATGACGAATTAATCCGGTTTGTCGAAGATATACGTTTCGAACGCTTAGGCGCTTTTGCCTATAGCCATGAGAAAGGGACATACGCTTATAAACATTTCACAGATGATATTCCCGATGAAATCAAGCAGGAACGTTTGGATTATCTGATGCGTGTGCAGGAAAAAATAGCTATTGAACAAAATAAGCAAAAAACGGGTAAAATCTTTCGAACGATCATTGATCGCGAAGATGACGATTATTACGTCGGACGAACCGAATTTGATTCACCCGAAGTTGATACTGAAGTATTGATTTCAAAGGAGATACAATTGATACCGGGACAATTTTATAAAGTAAAAATCAATACTGCAGAAGCATTCGATCTCTTCGGCGAAGCGATGAATTCGTAAAAAAATGTCTAAAAATTTGTGTAATTGTAAAATAATAACTAATATAGGCGCGTTTTTCAATAAATTCTAATAATCATACAATGAAAGAAGTCGATTTGAATACTGAATTAGCTGTCCGCTTAGAATGGGAAAAAAAAGATATTGAAACCATGTTGTTTGCATTAGGCGAAGTTATCGGGGATAAATTATCCCAAAGTGATATCATCAACCTGCAAGGATTAGGACAGTTTGAAGCGAGAAAAAAAGCCGAACGAATGTCGGCAGTGAATGGGAAACGATACCTGATTCCTCCTAAATTAGTGGCCGTTTTCAGGCCGGTAACGTCCTTAAAATCATACATTAAAACTTTAGATAACAATGGATAAGAAATTTTCAATCGAAGAGATTGCCGAAATACTTGCTGCGAAGACCGGCAAAGAAACAACAGCTATCGAAAAGTTCCTCAACGAATTTGCACTTATTGTGAATGAGGGTATTACGAGTGGTAACATCGTAAAAATCAAGGGTCTCGGTGTATTTAAAGTAGTGCTTGTCAAAGAGCGGGAAAGCGTTCATGTCAATACGGGCGAAAGGATATTAATACCTCCCCATCATAAAATCACGTTTATTCCTGAGAAAAAATTGAAAGATACGATCAATAAACCTTTTGCTGCCTTTGAAGTGATTGAAGCACAGGAAGAAGATGGCTTTATGAACTTGACGGTTTCCGAAAACGAAGATACTGAAATTCAGGAAATTAAAGAAGCAGGAATACAAGAATTGGAAGTGAAACAGGAAATCGACGAAAAAACGGATGAGGTTTTAATTCAACAGACTGAACCACAGCCTTATATTGTAGCTGAACCACCTCCTCCTCCGTTGAAAGAACCTGCTCCTCCCATTTTTATTGAAGAGCCGCCTGCTCCTCCCTTGGAAGAGCCGGTGCCCCCAATTTTTATCGAAGAACCGCCTGCTCCTCCGTTAAAAGAGTCGGCGCCCCCAATCATTATTGAAGAGCGACCTACATCTCCACCACCACCGGTTTCGTCACCTCCCAAGCCCCCTTTACGGCCTGTTAAGCAACATATAAAGAAAAAGAAGAGATCAAAACAATCATCCACAACTTTGCTTTGGATTATTTTATTTTTCTTGCTCTTTGTATTGATAGGAGGCGTTATCTGGTACTTTTTCTTTTATAGCAAGTCATGGGATGATTATGATCTGAAGTTAAGCAGCCGGATACAAGGAAATGAGATCGTCGCTCCGTCCGCTGATTCGATCAAATCGGATACAGCGCAGGAAACTTCTCCCTTGGTAACCGATTCGTTGCTCAATGTGCCGCCTCAAACAGAAACGACAGATACAATAATAGCCAACGTTTCCCCATCGACTGAAGCGCCTGTTTCAGGGTCTCCCGAAACTCCTCCCGCGCGACAGGAACCTGCCGCACAACCCACGACTAATCCACCGGCTACTACAACTTCGCCACAAGCGACAACTACTTCATCCGGTAGTAACGTGTTGGCAAGCGTAAGAATCCAATCCGGCCAACGGTTAACGCTGTTAGCAGAAAGATATTACGGCAACAAGGTTTTCTGGGTCTATATCTATGAATACAATAAAGAAAAGATAGGCTCCAATCCCGACCGGATAGCTATTGGAACAGAAATTCTCATACCCGCCAAAGAATTATATGGTATCGATCCAAACAGCAACACCTCCATCGAAAAAGCAACTGACCTGCAACACCGGATAATGACACGTGAGTATTGACTGTATCAGTAAAAGACTCTACTGACGAATGATTTTCTTTCTTTTCTAACCTGTAACTATAAAGTAAACAAACTAATAAGTCATGAGTCAATACTTTGCATAGTAGAGATATTACTTGTGTTTCAGCCACTACCGAAAGGGTTACGAAAGAAGAAAACGGGATGAAGACTTCGGAGTTTCGGTTTGTGAGGTTCAGAAATTATCAATGATTTACTTTGGTTTTGATACACGATAAAGAGATTTTCACTTTGGTTTTGTGACAAAATATTGAGACTTTCACTTTGGTTTTGTGACAAAATATATTATTTTTGCAGCGTAATTCAAATAATAAACAATGTTTTACAGAAAAACAATCGTACAGCTACGCTCCTGGGCTGATAATCCCAAGCGAAAACCATTGGTTTTACGCGGTGCAAGGCAGGTAGGTAAGACGACAATAGTCGAACTTTTTGCTAAAGAGTTCGATACATTTTTTCATCTCAATCTGGAACGGGGTGCCGACCGGAATATTTTTGAGGAAAACAACTCCGCCGCTGATGTCTTGACAGCTATCTATTTGTTCAAGAACAAATTACGAAAGAATGGACGAACGCTTTTGTTTATTGATGAAATACAAAATTCACCTAAGGCGGTGGCTCTCCTGCGTTATTTCTACGAGGACATTCCGGACTTACATGTCATTGCGGCCGGCTCACTGCTTGAAACTTTGATTGACCGAAAGATATCTTTTCCTGTGGGACGGGTAGAATACTTGGCTATGCGACCTTGCTCTTTCAGTGAATTTCTCAGTGCGCTGGGCGAAAATCAACTGCGTGATTCATTGCTTAACGTTGATTTACCCGCAGCTATTCACGCACATGTAATGAAACTTTTCAATGATTATACGCTGATAGGTGGAATGCCCGAAGTTGTTGCTTCGTATGCAGCAAAACGCGACTGGGTTGCTTTACGGAAAATATACGATACTATCATTGCAGGGTATCAGGACGATACGGAGAAATATGCTAAAAATGATACACATCTGAATGTGATTCGACATATTTTAATTTATGGCTGGCGTTTTGCAGGACAGCGAATTAAGTTTGAGAATTTTGCAAACTCAAACTACAAATCGCGCGAAATGGGAGAGGCGTTTCGTACATTGGAAAAGGCGATGTTGCTTGAGCTTTCGTATCCAACCACAGCAACTGGAATACCACTCATACCCGACTTGAAAAAATCGCCGAAACTGCTTTGGGTTGATACGGGAATTGTTAATCACGTAACCGGACTTCAACAGGAACTATTTGGAACAAAAGATATTAGTGACGCCTGGCGTGGAAAAATAGCCGAACACATTGTCGCACAAAGTTTGCTTTCATGCAACGATTCGGTACTTGCCCGACGAAACTTCTGGGTGCGGGAGGTCAAAAATTCGCAGGCGGAAGTAGATTTTGTGCTGCAACACCGCACCAGACTTGTGCCGATTGAGGTAAAATCGGGGGATAATGCGAAGCTGAAATCACTCCATCTTTTCATGGAACAGTCATCCGGAGATATGGCGGTACGCTTTTGGAGCCAACCGCTTTCGAGAGATACCGTAACTTTGCCCTCAGGCAAAAAATATACGTTACTAAACGTCCCTTTTTATTATGCCGAATGTTTGGAAGATATTTTGTAAAAATAAATGAAGAACTGATACTTAGGTTTATAGACAAGATTATTGGCATTGAAATGTGTCCATCAAGTAACAGTCAAATATCAATTTGGCGATATTTTACGCACGTTAAAAATGACAATAACGATATTTTATGCACGTTCAGGAGAAAAAGACAGTGTATGGAAAGATTTTTTGAGAAACAGTTAAAATCTTGGAAAGAAAAGGTAAAACCGTTGCCTTTGATGTTGGTTGGGGAAAGACAGACAGGTAAAACATATTTGTTGCAAGAGTTTTGCAGAAAGAATTTTAGGGAGAGGCATTACAAATGCCTGAACTCATGATATCGGCATTACAAATGCCGATGAACTGGTCGGAGGCCTTGTGGCATTACAAATGCCGATGAACGGAGGGAAACGCCGGTACGGGTAAGTCAACTTTGGTGAGGGAGATGATTCGTCTGCTAAGAGAAAAGGAACTGTCGATTATTTTTGTGTGCATCTGATTGTTTTTGGCGAAAATTGCATACTTTTGCATGGCATTATAACAAAAAAACAGCGATGGGAATAAGTGTGATCAAACACAATCGTGAATATCAATTTTTTAAAATATACTTTGTGTGAATATGAAAATCAGTATCATAGGTTCAGGGAATATAGGGTCTGCGTTGGCTACGGGTTTGTTGCGGGAGGGTGGCATAAATCCGGGTGATATTGTTTTAACAGATATTACACAGGAGGCATTGGAGCCTTTTGCAGCAAAAGGAGTTCGTACAATGCAGGATAATGTTGAGGCGGTGAAAAACGCACGTATCGTTATTCTTTGTGTGAAACCTTTTCAGGCTAACGAAGTGATTGAAGAAATATTACCGGCGTTGGCTGATGATGCGTTATTGGTATCGTTTGCTGCCGGTATTTCGTTAGACCAACTGTCGCTCTCTGCCGGACAAAGGCCTTTGTTCAGGGTGATACCCAATACAGCAATGGCTATTTGCCGGTCGATGACTTGCTTTGTAGCCTCAAACGACACCGACATTGCACAGCAAAACACCGTAACCCAACTTTTTTCCCGCGTGGGAAAAGTGATGATCATTGACGAGACGTTGATTGATGCCGCTACGGTGGTTGCTGCCTGTGGTACGGCATTTGCACTTCGTTATATGCGAGCCGCCATGAGCGCTGCTGTCGAAATAGGTTTCCGCCCTGCTGCAGCCGAAGCGATGATTGCCCAAACCATGCTGGGTGCAGCATTGTTAGTCACAGAGTTAGGTAACCACCCTGAAGTGGAAATAGATAAAGTAACTACTCCTAAAGGAATCACAATCAAAGGGCTAACCGAGATGGAACGTGCAGGGTTCAGTTTGGCTGCCATGCAGGGAATTTATGCGGCGTACGATAAATTGAGAAGTTAGGTTTTTACCGTATAAGTCTTGAGCAGCGCCTTTATTAAAAAAAGTAAAACCGACTTTGAAAATATTAGTATTATTTAACGCTCAACATGAAGCAATATCCGCTTCATTTACTATTTTTGCATCCTGAATGCATCAAAAGAAAAATAACTATATAATTTAAAATCTATGAATCAAACAGTAGATATCAGAGAATTGAATGCACGGATTGAGCAAAACAGTTCGTTCGTGGATATGATCACGATGGGTATGAATCAGGTAATTGTGGGACAGAGGCGATTGATCGAATCGTTGCTGATCGGGTTACTTTCCGACGGACATATTCTCTTGGAAGGAGTTCCGGGTTTGGCTAAAACATTAGCAATTAAAACGTTGGCTTCATTGATTGACGCCAAGTTCAGCCGCATCCAGTTTACCCCCGATTTATTGCCTGCCGATGTTATCGGTACGATGGTGTACAGTCAGAAGAATGAAGAGTTTTTGGCTAAACACGGCCCTATTTTTGCCAATTTCGTGTTGGCCGATGAAATCAACCGCGCACCTGCCAAGGTACAGAGCGCTTTGCTCGAAGCGATGCAGGAACGTCAGGTTACCATAGGCGAGACGACCTACAAACTTCCTGCCCCATTTCTTGTGATGGCAACCCAAAATCCGATTGAACAGGAAGGCACCTACCCATTACCGGAAGCGCAAGTCGATCGTTTTATGCTGAAAGCGATTATCAGTTATCCGAACAGGGAAGAAGAAAAGTTGGTTATCCGGCAAAACATTTCAGGTGAAGTGATCAACGTCAAACCGGTTATTGATACGAAAAGTATCATCGAAGCCCGGAAAATTGTCAGGGAAGTCTATTTGGACGAAAAAATCGAACGATACATCATTGATATCGTTTTTGCAACACGTTCTCCGGGTGAATACAATTTGAATAACCTGAATAATATGATTGCCTTTGCAGCTTCACCCCGTGCGTCGATTAACCTTGCCTTAGCATCGCGTGCATTTGCATTTATCAAACGCAGGGGTTATGTCATACCGGAAGATGTACGTTCGGTCTGCCACGATGTCATGCGCCACCGTATCGGACTCAGCTATGAAGCGGAAGCCAATAACCTGACTTCGGATGAGATTGTGAGTGAGATTTTGAATAAAATTGAAGTACCTTAATAATTGACAATTGACAATTGATAATGGAAAAGTATAATGATACAGATGATTAAAAGAAAATCAGTTATTCAATTATTCAATTATTCAATCATTTGAATGTGGAAACGAGTGAATTACTAAAAAAGGTTCGCCAGATTGAAATCAAGACACGTGGGTTGTCGCGCAATATTTTTGCCGGCCAATATCATACTGCGTTCAAGGGAAGAGGGATGGCGTTCAGTGAAGTACGTGATTATCAGTATGGTGATGACATACGCGATATCGACTGGAATGTGACCGCCCGCTATATCAGACCGTATGTGAAAGTATATGAAGAGGAGCGCGAACTGACTGTTATGTTACTGATAGATGTTTCCGGAAGTAAGGACTTCGGTTCGGTCACACAGCTCAAAAAAGAAATAACAACCGAAATAGCAGCCACATTGGCCTATTCAGCCATACAAAATAACGATAAAATCGGGATTATCTTCTTTTCGGATAAAATCGAAAAATTTATCCCTCCACAGAAAGGGAAGAAGCATATTTTGTATGTCATTCGTGAGTTAATTGATTTTCAGCCTGATGATAAAAAAACAGATATCGGTCGCGTCTTACAATACCTGACAAGCGCCATCAAAAAGCGCTGTACGGCTTTCCTGATTTCCGATTTCATCGATAAAAGTAATTATCATGATGCCCTTACGATTGCCAACCGGAAACACGATATTGTAGCTATTCAGGTTTACGACCGTCGCGAAACAGCATTGCCGAATGTGGGGCTGATGAAAGTTAAAGATGCCGAAACAGGTGTTGAACAGTGGATTGACTGTTCGTCGAAACGCGTAAGGGACACCTATCAACAATGGTGGAAAAGCCGGCAGGACGAAATGGACAGGACTTTAAAAAAATGCGGGGTAGATTCGGTTTCCATCACAACAGAAGACGACTATGTGAAATCGCTTCTCTCGCTTTTTGCCATACGTAATTGAAGTAAATACATGAAACTGCATAGATTAAAATCCTTATATGTTTTACTCCTCTTGTTCATAGGGGGTGTGAAGATGCAGGCTCAAGGTACGTTGATTGATGTAAAGATTGACGAAGTAGACATTTTAATCGGAGAGCAATCCATTGTAGAGCTGACTGTCACGATTGATAATGGTAAGTTGGTTTATTGGCCTATCCCTACGGATACGTTGATGACAGGCATCGAAGTATTAGCAGTTTCGAAGCCCGATACGACTGCGATTGACAATAACCGGTTGATGATTAAGCAAGATGTGTTAATCACTTCTTTTGATGAAAATCTGTATTTGCTGCCGCCATTCAAGGTGATTGATGATGCAGATACGATTTATTCGAATCAGGTAGCCTTGAAAGTATCTACAATTGAGGTCAATGTCGATGCACCCGAAGATTTCTTTGATATCAAGGATGTTTGGAAACCTCCGTTTGTGTTGGCTGACTATTATCCCATCATATTTGGTGTTTTATTGCTTCTGTTCCTGATATGTGTGATTGGGTATATTATTCAACGCCTTCGGAATCGAAAAACTGTCGCTCCTGAAAAGAAATATGAACCCAACATACCGCCTCATGAAATTGCTATCAGGGAGTTAAATGAAATCAAGCAGCAAAAATTGTGGCAGCAGGGACGAAACAAGGAGTATTATACGCAAATCACGGACACACTTCGCCGTTATATATACAGACGGTTCGGTATCAATGCCATGGAGATGACATCGTACGAGATATTGGAAATTATCACCCGTGAAGATGATGCCCAGTCGGTGTACGATACACTTAAACAAATCCTTCAATTAGCTGATTTGGTGAAGTTTGCCAAATGGCGTCCGTTGCCCGATGAAAATGATGTGAGTTTGGCTTATGCCTATTTGTTTGTGAATCAGACGAAACAGGTGGAAATGGTGAAACCGGCAGAAGATGAGGATGATGGGCAGAAGGGAGAAGAAACATAATGATTTAAAGATTAGATTTAAGATAAAATAAGATGATATTTGCAAATCCGGCATATTTATATTTATTATTGCTACTGATCCCCATGATTGGGTGGTACGTTTGGAAGATGCGCAAAACGCAGGCAAGCATACAAATCCCATCTTCACAGGCATTTACAACTAAAACGACCACGTTGAAAGTTTATTTGCGCCATTTGCCATTTGTATGCCGTACAGCAGCGATATTTTTCCTGATTATTGTTTTGGCAAGGCCGCAGACGACCGACAATTGGCAAAATGTAAATACAGAAGGAATTGATATTATGTTAGTGATGGATGTTTCAACCAGTATGCTGGCACAAGATTTTCGCCCCAACCGGTTGGAAGCGGCTAAAGATGTGGCTGCCTCATTTATCAACGGGCGTCCAAATGATAATATCGGATTGGTGGTGTTTGCATTAGAAAGTTTCACCCAATGTCCGCTCACAACAGACCATACCGTTCTGTTGAATCTTTTTAAAGACATTTATTGTGGAATGATTGAAGACAGAACTGCCATCGGATTAGGTTTAGCCAATGCCGTCAGTCGGTTAAAAGATAGTCAGGCCATCTCCAAAGTGATTATTCTGCTTACAGACGGAGTCAATAATGCAGGTGAAATCGGACCGGTCACGGCAGCTGAGATTGCCAGGACATTTGGCATCAGGGTTTATACGATTGGTGTTGGGACGATGGGCGAAGCTCCTTATCCGCAAGAAACACCTTTCGGTACGCGAACCGTATATGTGAAGGTCGAAATCGACGAACAGATATTGAACCAAATAGCCGCCATCACGGGAGGTCAGTATTTTAGGGCAACGAATAATACAAGTCTGAGCGCAATCTATAAGGAAATCGACCAGTTGGAAAAAACAAAAATCAGCGTGCAGGAATACAGTAAAAAGCAGGAGGAATACAAAAATCTGGCATTACTTGTATTTGCGCTTTTACTGTTGGAGTTGTTGTTGAGGTATACGTTATTTAAAAAGATTCCCTGATTAGGATTTAAAAATTTAAAGATTTAAAAATTTAAAGATTTGAAGATTTAACAATTTAAAAATTTAAGAGTAGAGATTATGTTTCGTTTTGCACATCCTGAATTTTTATACTTGCTGTTTGCGCTGCCCGTATTAATCGTTATCTTTCTCTATGCAGTTATCACCAGAAAAAAAGCGATTAAAAAATATGGAAACCCTGATTTATTGTCACAATTGATGCCTGAAGTATCTACCAGGCGGCAACATTGGAAATTTTGGATACTTTTTGTCGCCATCTCGGTATTGATTTTTGTCATCGCGGGACCTCAATTCGGTTCGAAGTTAGAAACCGTCAAACGGCAAGGTGTGGAGATAATGGTTTGCTTGGATGTATCCAATTCGATGTTAGCTGAAGACGTCAATCCCAGCAGGTTGGATAGAGCCAAAATGATGCTGTCGCGCATGACCGACAACTTTACAGACGACAAAGTGGGACTGATTGTCTTTGCCGGCGATGCTTTTACCCAACTTCCTATCACTTCAGATTATGTTTCGGCCAAAATGTTTTTATCGTCAATCAATCCTTCGATGGTTTCGTCACAGGGAACTGCTATCGGGACGGCCATCAACCTGGCGCTGCGTTCTTTTACACCGAATGAAGCATCAAGTAAAACCATACTGATCATCACAGATGGAGAGAATCACGAAGACGATGCCGTGAAAGCTGCCATGACAGCTGCCGAAAGAAATATCAAAGTCAACGTAGTGGGTATAGGTACTCCGCAAGGTGCGCCAATCCCGATCGGCGGATCCAATACTTTTCTGAAAGATAAAGATGGAAATGTGGTGGTTACGCAACTGAACGAACAAATGTGCCAGGAGATTGCAGCAGCCGGAAAAGGCATTTATGTACGCGCCGATAATACGAATACGGCGCTGCGAACGCTTCAAAACGAGATAGATAAAATGGATAAAACCGAGTTGGATAGTAAGATTTATTCGGAGTTTGACGAACAATTTCAATTTTTGGCTTGGATTGTGCTGACATTACTACTGATAGAGTTTATTATCATGGAACGGAAAAACAGGGTTTTCAGCAAAGTAAAATTATTTTCATAACGGACTTAACCATGATTTTAATAAGATTAATAAGATTGACAAGATTTGTAGGATTATATAAGGTGGTTATTGGTATAACGATCGGACTTCTTTGTTCGGGAACGGTCTTTGGGCAGAAAGCTGAACGTGAACGTATACGCGAAGGGAATAAAGTATACAATAACGAACAATTTACAGAGGCTGAAATTGCATACCGGAAAAGCCTCGAAGTGAATCCCCGTTCTTTCGAAGGGACGTATGATTTGGGCAATGCCTTGTACAAGCAACAAAAATTCCCCGAAGCAGCCGAACAATATCAATTAATTGCCGCCCAAAGTGAACGATTGCTCTCAACCAATCCGGCAAATATCAATAAACTGGCGCAGGTCTTTCATAACTTAGGTAATATCAGTATGCAAGGCAAAGATTATGCCACAAGCATTTCCGCTTACAAACAATCATTGCGTTTGAATCCTACGGACGATGAAACCAGGTATAATCTGGCACTGGCGCAAAAATTATTAGAGAATCAGGAACAAGACCAACAGGAACAACAGCAGGATCAACAGGAACAACAACAGGAACAACAACAGGAAGAACAAGACCAGAATCAGCCGCCACAACAAGACGAACAGCAGCAACAGGAGCCACCGCCACCTGAAAATATGGATCAGGAAAAAGCCGAACAGATCTTAGATACTTTCCTGCAAGATGAAAAAGATACACAGGACAAGGTAAAACAAGCACAGGAGAGACAACGGGAACGCCGCAGGACAGATAGGGAATGGTGAATAGTTTTCAGTGGTCAGTTTTCAGTTTTCAGAAAAGAGTATAAGTATAGTTTTAAAAAATAAAATTTCAAATTTCAATAATCCCTTTAGGGATTCAATATGGGTAGAAATTAAAAAAATAAAAATTGTAATATAAGAACCGGATATGAGACAGACAATCTTTTTACTAATAACGCTGTTGTTGCTTACGGTTAGCGGGCAATCCAAAGCACAAGATATAACATTCAGGGCTGTTGCCCCTGAAGCGGTTGTGATGGGTGAACAATTTAGATTGGTGTTTACAGTCAATGCGGAAGGAAGGGAACTCAGGGCACCCGATATGAGTGATTTCAGGGTATTAATGGGACCATCGAATTCGACAAACAGAAGTATAAGTATTGTTAATGGCCAATCCACCAGCGTGGTTTCACAAACATACACCTATATTCTAATGGCCGAAAAAGAAGGGACATTCAATCTTGCACCGGCTACCATAAGGATTAATAATTCCAATTATACTTCAAATTCGTTGGTTATAAAAGTTTTACCACCTGACCAAACAGTCAGTCCATCTACTACGCAAGGAGATGCGAATAATAGCGGGACTTCAACAGGAACCGGCAATAATGATTTATTTGTTCGCATGATTGTATCTAACCGTTCTGTTTATGAACAGGAAGGATTGTTGGTTTCCATTAAGCTTTTTTCAGCAGTTGAAGCTAATCCTGTAAACTACAAATTCCCTGAATTTGAAGGATTCAGTATTCAGGACATCGAATTGAATCCGCAATGGACATTAGAAAATTATCAAGGACGTAACTATAACACAGCTGTTATAAAGCAGGCTATTTTATATCCTTTACATTCGGGAAAAATCACAATCGGTGCGGCTTCGATTGAAATGAATATTCGTCGACCCACACAAAGGGCTGTTCGCAGTATATTTGACGACTTTTTCAATACATACGAGGATCATAGGCAAGACATCACAACTTCGCCTGTAACGATAGATGTTAAACCGCTTCCTCCCGGAAAACCGGCCTCATTTACAGGCGCCGTAGGCAACTATACGATGAAAACATCGATCAATTCGACAAATGTCAGGGCCAATGAAGCCATTACCGTTACCATCACGTTTGCCGGAACAGGCAATCTCAGGCTACTGAAAACACCGGAAGTTATTTTTCCTGCCGACTTTGAAGTATATGACCCCAAGGTAAACAATAACATCAGAACGTCGGCACAAGGCACAAATGGAACCAAGACAATCGAATACATGGCCATTCCCAGGTATGCCGGTGATTTTGAAATACCGGCTGTTCAGTTTGCTTATTTCGACCCGAAAGATGCAACATACAAAACACTGAGTTCGGAACCATTTAAACTGCATGTCGAGAGAGGAGTAGGAGGGGAGGGCGTTTCACCTGTTGTATCCAACTTCAGCAGTCAGGAAAGCCTCAAATACTTAGGTCAGGATATCCGTTATATCAAATTGATCACAAAACCACATTTTATTCTGAACAATGAAATGTTTTTCGGTTCATTCATGTATATTGTTGCATATCTGATTATTTCATTTCTTTTTGTGGCTTTCTTTATCATCTATCGCAAACAAGTCAAGGAAAATGCCAATATCGCATTAGTTCGTACCCGCAAGGCCAACAGAACAGCCGTCAGAAGATTGAAAAAGGCTGAAAAACTATTGAATGAGTCTAACAAGGAAGAGTTTTATGAAGAAGTATTACGTGCCGTGTGGGGTTATTTAAGCGATAAATTAAGTATACCTCAGGCTCAACTGACCAAAGCAAATGTTGAAACGGAGTTAGCCAAATATGGGGTGGGAGAGGAGTTATCCAACGAATTTATGTATATCCTGCATACGTGCGAATTTGCACGCTATGCCCCCGGCCAAGGTTCTGAAGCCATGGACATGTTGTTTAAACAAACGGTGAATGTTATCGGGGAAATGGAAAATACGATAAGGAAGAATAATTGAAAAACTGAAATTAATATGAGACAGATGAAACAAGGGAGATTGATTAAGCATGTTTTGCTGATATTAGTTTTTTCGATATCAAGATTTGTAGTTGCACAGGAAACAACGATTAAAGAAGCAGAGACAGCTTATACACAAGAGAATTACACGCAAGTGATCGAAATGTATGAGGAACTGTTGAAAAACTTTGGAGCCTCAGGTGAAATATATTATAACTTAGGCAATGCCTATTATAAGGCAGGTAAGATAGCGCCGGCCATCTTGAATTATGAACGCGCTTTATTGATAAATCCGGGCGATAAGGATATCCGTTTCAACTTAGAGATTGCCAAACTGAGGAAAGTAGACAGGATAGAGCCATTGGATGAGTTTTTTGTGATCCAATGGTTCCGCACCGTACAAAATCTATTAAGTGTAGATACATGGGCTTCGACCGGAATTACCTGTTTTATTTTGTTCATTGGCTGCCTGATATTATTCTTTTTCTCAAAATGGATGCGACTGAAGAAGACAGGTTTCTATTTGGGTGTCGTTTTACTTATCATCGTTATCGTTGCCAATGTATTTGCATGGAACCAACAGAGAGCGCTTATCGAACGGAAAGGCGCTATCATATTTGCGCCTACGGTGACAATTAAAAGTTCGCCCGATGCAAGCGGAACGGATTTGTTTGTGATCCACGAAGGCACAAAAGTGTTTATCAAGAGCACCTTAGGCGAATGGCACGAAATTGAACTCGAAGATGGTAATGTAGGCTGGATTCACCGGAAAGACCTCGAACAGATATAATGACTGAATAACTGAATAATTGAATAATTGTTTGTCGGTATGTTGGAAAAATTATTAACATACGAACGGGGAGCTTTTTTATGGTTAAATGGAAGTCACAATGCTTTTTGGGATAACTTTATGTCGCTCTATTCCGGTCAGGTGGTTTGGATTCCGGTAACCCTGTTTCTGCTCTTTATCTTGTGTTATAAAACAAATTGGAAAGAATCCTTACTGATTTTGTTGTCTTTAGTCTTGATAATCGTCTTATGCGACCAACTTTCCTCTTCCATCTGCAAGCCATATTTTCTGCGTTACCGACCAACTCATCATCCTGATTTTATGGATGTTGTAAAAACCGTTAATGACTACCGGGGAGGTGATTACGGCTTTATTTCGGGACATGCTGCCAATGCTTTCGGATTTGCCACATTTTCGCTGTTGTTGTTTCGATATCGCTTATATACGGTTTCTATTTTAGGTTGGAGTACATTAATGGCTTATTCCCGAATCTACCTTGGCGTACATTTTATTTCAGATATTGTTCCGGGGCTACTGGCCGGAATAATCTTTGGCTTTCTAATTTTCAAATTGTATGTCGCCGTTCGTCGGAAACTAATGAAAACAAATGAAAAACCCAATGTGATTTTCACCAATTTCTCCAAAAATATGTTGCTGTCAGTTTTATATGCAACGATCATATTCATGCTTATTTATAGTTATTTCAGATTATAGCTATATTACAATAAGAATTCTAATACACTAACAGCAAAGGAATAAGAAAATAATTTCGATTAATCACCGCACGATTTGCGGATATAAACAAAGGGCTGATTTAGGCTTTATCTAATAACCATAATTACTATTATGTTAAATTAATAATAGAAAACATAAAAAAAGAGGTACTCTCCTATGCGAATACCTCTTAAAAAATTCAAATAATATCTTCAGACTTAACGTTCTTCCATTTTCGCATTCATTTTTTCATATTCCGGAGTCATTTCAAGCTGATAATAAATCCCTCGTAAAGCGAGCATATAGTCAAATTCATTGGGATTTATCTGGTGTGCTTTTTCAAAATACGGTTGTGCTTTTCTAAAGAAGCCTTTGGCTACTTCTTTTTCTACTGCATATTGATTGGCATCGGATATTTGATTGGCATCGTTAATTTTAGCGATTCCCTGATTATAATAAATACGACCGAGATTTGAGTTTGAAGCAGCACTTTCCTGATCTAACTGAAATTGTTTCAAGTAATATTCTTCGGATTTTTCGAAATCTCTCAAACCTGATTCATACACACTTCCCATTGCATGATAGAGTTGTGGATTTGATGCATCTTTCGCTATGGCTGCCGTCAACATTTCGATTGCTTTATCATTCCTGTCTGATCCGATATACAGATTGATTAAGTTCAATATATAAAAACTTGAATCAGGGAAAATTTTCATCCCCTCTTCCAATGTTTTTTCCATACTAACAGAGTCTTTTACTAATTCATATTGCCATATTAGGTATTGATACACTTCATTTAACCTGTAATCTGTGGATTTGGCTCGATTCAAAGATTTAATAGCCAATTCCGGATTTTCCATCATTGTAGCAAAGACACCTGAGTAAAATTGAACCATCATAAAATTCGAATCCCTTGCTGCTACTTTTTCACCTGCAAAAAAAGGCTGATTGGCAATTTCCAAATACATTTCAAAAAAATCATACGCTTTTTGGTATTCTCTTTGATCATAATAATAAGCCCCACCATTGAGATAAAAAACGTGGTTAGCGCCTAAAATGCCTTTGATGTTTTTGACAAATTTGGGAGCTACTTTGCCTTTGGCATTTGGACGTTGATCTAATTCATAAGCCTTTAAAAAAAGTGGATACGCTTTCTGCAAGGCTTCGTACATGACCGGTTCATTGGGTTGTTGTCCCAAAATTTGCTTTGTGTTTTCCCTGTTAAACTGGGCATCTTCTATCTGTCCTGCGATAAACCATGTTTTGGGATCATCTTTAGTCTCAGAATTTTCCATGGCTCCTTTAATCAAATTACGGGCTTCATTCAGATTACTCCTTTGATCTTTCGCCATACGCTCTGCACTTGATACTGAAGCCTTTTGTGCAAAGGCTACAGTTGCAATCAAACACAAACTGGTAATTAATAATACATGTTTCATTTCAATTCAATTTTGATGTTAATAATTTTGTTATATAATATTCATATTTTATTGACAATACTTTCTTCTTCCAATGCCGACATCACTTTACAAACCGAAGCGATTTCATCGTTGTTTTTCCCCAAATTTATCAATCGAACACCTTGTGTGGCGCGTCCAATCACACTGATATCAGATACTTTCAATCTGATGGTAATGCCCGATTTATTGATAATCATCAAGTCATTTTCTTCGGTTACATTTTTGATTCCCACTAATTTACCTGTTTTCCCGGTAACATTAAGGGTTTTTACTCCTTTCGCACGGCGGTTTGTGATACGATAATCGTCTATTTTAGAGCGCTTTCCATAACCTTTTTCCGAAACGACTAAGATAGATTCCTTTTCCGGATTTTTGATACAGACCATTCCTACCACTTCATCGTCGCCTCCGTCTAATGTCATGGCACGCACACCTGCTGCAATTCGTCCCATCACACGGACTTTGCTTTCGTGAAAACGAATAGCCCTGCCGTTTCGATTGGCTATCAACACTTCATTATTCCCGTTGGTAAGGCGTACCTGTATCAATCCATCGTCGTCGTTGATTGTTATCGCATTAACGCCATTCTGGCGCGGTCGTGAATAGGCTTCAAGTAATGTCTTCTTGATGATCCCCTTCTTCGTACAAAACAATAAATAATGGGAATTGATAAATTCAATATCGTTTGTCAGATTTTTGATGCGGATAAAGGCATTGACACTGTCGTCGGCGTCAATATTCAATAGATTTTGAATCGCCCGGCCTTTGGCATTTTTAGCTCCTTCAGGAATCTCAAAGACTTTTTTCCAGAAACAACGACCTTTGGCTGTAAAAAACAAGATGGTCGCGTGCATGGATGCCGGATAAATATATTCGACAAAGTCTTCTTCACGTGTCTCAGAGCCTTTTGCCCCTACCCCTCCACGCCCTTGCGCGCGGAACTCACTTAATGGCGTTCGCTTGATATATCCCATGTGCGATATCGTAATAATCATTTCATCGTCGGCATAGAAATCTTCAGGATTGAGTTCTTCGGATGCAAAGATAATATCTGTTTTGCGATCATCGCCATATTTTTGTTTTATTTCGAGCAATTCATCTTTAATGACTTGCATTAATACATCTTCATTATCTAATATTTCATGCAATCGTGCAATCAGTTTTTCGATTTCTTCATATTCTGCATGCAATTTTTCCTGTTCTAAACCGGTCAATTGGCGTAGACGCATATCAACAATGGCTCTTGCTTGAATTTCAGTTAATGTGAAACGTTCACCTAACCGGCTGATCGCTTCATTTGGGCTGTTCGAAGATTTGATGATCGCGATGACTTCGTCAATATTATCGGAGGCAATAAGCAGGCCTTCTAAGATATGCGCTCTTTCTTCAGCTTTTTTCAGTTCAAAGCAGGTACGACGAATGACCACGTCTTTGCGATGATCTACAAACAATTGAATCAGTTCTTTTAAAGACAATAACTTAGGCCTTCCGTTTACCAATGCGATATTGTTTACGCTAAATGATGACTGTAAGGCAGTTAACTTATATAATTTGTTTAAGACAACATTGGAGTTGGCATCGCGTTTGACATCCACAACGATCCGCATACCGCTACGATCGGATTCGTCATTCACGTTCGTTATACCTTCAATGCGTTTTTCATTTACCAAATCGGCGATATGCTTAATCAGTTCCGCTTTGTTGACCATGTACGGGATTTCGGAAATGATAATCTTTTCGACTGAGCCATCTGTTTCGATCTCTGCTTTTCCACGTAACACGATACGTCCCCTACCCGTCTCAAACGCTTCTTTAACACCTTCATAGCCGTAGATTGTTGCTCCGGTAGGAAAGTCCGGAGCTTTGATATATTGCATCAAATCATGGACTTCAATTTCACCTTTTGAATCAATCAAAGCTATACAGGCATCGATGACTTCTCTTAAATTATGCGGAGGCATATTGGTTGCCATACCAACTGCAATACCTGAAGCGCCGTTGATGAGCAGGTTGGGAATACGCGTCGGTAATACGGTAGGTTCTTTGAGGGTATCATCGAAGTTGAATTGGAAATCGACCGTATCCTTATCAATATCATGGAGCATCTCTTCGGCAATTTTACTCAACCGCGCTTCAGTATAACGCATAGCCGCCGGACTGTCACCATCGACAGAGCCAAAATTTCCCTGACCGTCAATGAGCGGATAACGCAACGACCATATCTGCGCCATGCGAACCATAGCTCCATATACTGAAGAATCACCGTGTGGATGATATTTTCCTAAAACTTCTCCTACAATTCTGGCAGATTTTTTATAGGGTTTATCAGATGTATTGCCCAAATCATTCATGCCGAAAAGGACACGGCGGTGAACCGGCTTAAATCCATCCCTGACATCAGGAAGCGCACGAGAAACAATTACAGACATTGAATAATCAATGTAAGCCGATTTCATCACGTCTTCGATGTTAACCAAAATAATTCTGTCTTGATCAATCATTTTTTATCTCAATAATGCTACAATCTCTTGAAAAAACATGCTAAAGTACTGCTTTTTCAGTTTACAACAAAAATATTTGACCTAAAAAAACGTATTCAAACATTTTATAACATTTTTTATGCCTTGATCAGACCGGATTGTTCAGGAATATCAATTTTTTAATACCTGATATTGAGCGATATAACACATAAATCTAGTTTTTTTGATAAACTTATCGCGAATCATTCGTTATTCAGCAAAGTTTCTCTTAATTTTGCACCGTATTGACAAGATAAATTTTTAATGTAATGAAAGCGTTTTTCTCAATGTTTATTTTACCTTGCTGCTTGGCAGGATTGTTAATTGGCTGTAATACAAGTTTAAAACAAAATTCGGACAACATCATTCAGTTTGATTCTTTGTTGGTAACTCAAACGTATCATTTTTTTGAGGTCGACACCAATCCCCAATGCTCGATCCAACTCAATTTTGTGTATCCTGTGTACTTCGCCGACAAAGATATATTGAGATTGATACAACAACAGTTTGTGTCAGGATTTTGGGGCGAAGAGTACGATAGTTTGATGCCTGAAGAGGCTGCGGAAAAATATGTCGATAACTTTATCAGGAACTATAAAGAAGAAGAAAAAAATTTCCAATTGGATATGGAAAATCACGAGACCGAACTGGATGAATCATGGTATTCCATCGAAGAGACTTTAACGAATCAAATCGTCTATAACCGAAATGATATCATCAGTTTCACGGTATATAAAGAAGGGTATTATGGTGGAGCACACGGTTTTCACAATTATGATAACAGGGTGATTGATTTGAAAACCGGCTTGCGAATTACGGAAGACGATATTTTTACGGGTGATTATCAGGATGATTTGGCCAAAATTATTGTAGACGCGATTGCACTATCGAATAATGTGGAAATAGCCGAACTCGAAAATATCGGTTTTTTCAATGTAGGTGAAATTTATCCGAACAGGAATTTTTTTGCCGATGAGAAAGGGCTTACCTATACGTATAATGAATACGAAATTGCAGCTTACGTCGTAGGTCCTGTATCCGTGCATATTCCTTACGATAACATCAGGCATCTGTTGCGCAGGACAAGTCCAATTGCAGCTATAACTTTTTGATAAAAATGGAAACAATTCGTCATTATTTTCCCGGATTAAGTGAGTTGCAAGTACAACAATTGGCTGCACTTTACAACCTGTATGCTGATTGGAATGTAAAAATCAATCTCATTTCGCGGAAAGATATTGAGAATCTGTACGAACGCCACGTGCTTCATTCAATGGGTATAGGCCAATTTGTTCGTTTCAAACCGTCGACCACAATATTAGATGCCGGCACCGGAGGTGGATTTCCGGGTATTCCTTTGGCAATTTTATTTCCGGAAACGTCGTTTCTTTTGATCGACAGCATCGGAAAAAAAATCAAAGTGGCTCAATCTATTGCCGATTCCATCGGTTTGACGAATGTACAAACAAAACATAACAGGATAGAAGAAGTTACTACTACGTTCGACTTTGTTGTTAGCCGTGCCGTAATGACCTTGCCCGAATTAGTCAAATCAATCCGTCATCTGATCAAGAAAGAACAAATCAATGCCATTCCTAATGGCTTGATTTGTTTGAAAGGCGGTGATATACAACAAGAAACCGCTCCTTATTCAAAGCAAATGATTCGTGTTGACTTGTCGGATTACTTTAAAGAAACTTTTTTTAAAACAAAAAAAATAATATATATACCATTATGATTACCGTTAAAACATTTGTATTCAATATGTTCGCGGAAAACACATACATATTGTATGACGAGACGAAAGAAGCTGTTTTAATTGATTGCGGTTGCTTGTATGCAACCGAAGAAAGGATTCTTTCCGATTTCATCGCACAACATAATTTGCAATTAAAGCGATTACTCTGTACCCATCTCCATTTTGACCATATTTTGGGCAATAATTTCATAGTACAGACCTACGGCATCAAACCTGAAGCCCATCGTAATGAAGTAAAATACCTGCCGTCTATCAAAGAGCAGCTCAAATCAATGAAAGTCCGCTTTCCGGTTCATTGGACTGATGTTAAAGACTATTTGGTTGGAAATGAGGAGATAAGATTTGGAGAATCATCACTCACTACCATACTTGTGCCCGGTCATTCTCCGGGTAGCTTAACTTACTACAGTCACAAAGATAGCATTATTGTTGCGGGCGACACGTTGTTTAATGGCAGTATCGGGCGTTCAGACCTTTGGGGCGGAAACCATGATATGTTGATAGCGGCTATCAAGGATAAGATATTGTCGTTGCCTGACGAAACAATCGTGTATCCGGGTCATGGGCCATCATCAACCGTGATAGAAGAAAAATTACATAATCCCTTTTTATAAGTTAAA
>JGI24702J35022_10000093_pt1 | contig 40470 bp, 33 predicted proteins | sample TergutTh196P4_FD_35022 | JGI IMG/M metagenome (IMG submission 35022) | reverse complement strand
TCGTCTCCACAATGTTGCAGGCTAGTAGGCAAGGCTCTTATTAGATAGCTGCTTAAGCCTTGTAGTGCACCAGGTCGTAGGGGTAGTACTTCAAGCCCTCCAAGGAAGAGTCGTCAAGCTTAAGTATCTTGGCCACGGCCCCGCTCTCGTATGACCAGTAGCCAGTATAGATGTCAGGGGCGCTTTTATGGCTGTCATACCAGCCGGTGGAGCTGTGCGACCGGTACCACGACCTCTTCAGGTACCTCTGCATGGCGGCCGGCTTGTCCTCAGCCTCCTCTACGATCTGTCTCAGCACCTGGTAGGGCTTGCTCCAAAGCAGCGGGCTTTCCTCGAAGCCCACCTCGGGCAGCCTGGAGTGGATCAGGTAGTTGTAGAGCCAGTCCTCCCTGCACTGCTCGACGACTGTTCCTGCAAGGGTGCCGAAGGCCTCGTCGTCGACCTCTAGCATCACCCCGATCGAGAGCAGCCAGAGGCTGTCCGTGTACCACGCGGGCACGAAGTCAGCCACGTAGTCCAACATCAGCTCGCGGAACGGGGCAACCAGCTCGGACACCGGGTCTCCCCGCGAGAACCTAGCCTGCCAAAGGTCAAACTGTGCCTGGTGCAGCAGATCACTGAGCCCCCCTATCCGCTGTGTGGTGTAAGGCCCCCTAGTCAGGTCGTCTTTTATATCCTCGGTATAACTGGCAAGAGAGGTTACCCTGTTGTCGAACCATTCCTTGTCCTTCAATGTGTCCCTCATGTGGCCTCCTTTCATGGGAGTACCGTCGTCTCTGTCATGCCACAGGCATACGGTTATATCCTTTACTTGATAACTGCTCAAGCCTTGTAGTGCACCAGGTCGTAAGGATAGTACTTCAAGCCTACCAAGGAGGAGTCGTCAAGCCTAAGTATCTTGGCCACAGCCCCGCTCTCGTATGACCAGTAGCAGGTATAGATATCAGGGGCATTCTTATGGCTGTCGTACCAGCCAGCCGAGCTGTGCGACCGGTACCACGACCTCTTCAGGTACCTCTGCATGGCGGCCGGCTTGTCATCCGCCTCCTCGACGACCTGTCTCAGCACCAGGTAGGGCTTGCTCCAAAGCAGCGGGCTCTCCTCGAAGCCTACCTCGGGAATCCTGGAGTGGATCAGGTAGTTGTAGAGCCAGTCCTCTTCGCACTGCTCGATGACTGTGCCTGCAAGGGTGCCGAAGGCCTCGTCGTCGACCTCCAGCATCACCCCGATCGAGAGCAGCCAGAGGCTGTCTGTGTACCACGCTGGCACGAAGTCGGCCACGTAGTCCAACATCAGCTCGCGGAACGGGGCAACCAGCTCGGACACAGAGTCTCCCCGCGAGTACTTGGCTTGCCAAAGGTTGAATATATCCTGATAAATGAATTTTTTAATTCTAGATACTCTGTCTGGATCGTCAGGCCCACTAGCCAGGCCATCTTTTAAATAATTGATATTGCCGACTATGAATGCGACTTTGTTGTCAAACCATGCTTTGTCCTTAAATGTGTCCCTCACAGGTGCCCTCCAATTCATGGGAGTACCGTCGTCTTTGTCATGCCACCAGCCGGCTGGCAGCTAAAGCACGTAATGGATAGCTGCTCAAGCCTTGTAGTGCACCAGGTCGTAGGGGTAGTACTTCAAGCCTTCCAAGGAAGAGTCGTCAAGGCCGAGTATCTTGGCCACAGCCCCGCTCTCGTAGGACCAGTAGCCGGAGTAGGTGTTTAGCTCGCTCTTATGGCTGTCGTACCAGCCAGCCGAGCGGTGCGACTGGTACCACGACCGCTTCAGGTACCTCTGCATGGCAGCCGGCTTGTCCTCCGCCTCCTCGACGGCCTGTTTGAGCACCTGGTAGGGGCGCTTCCAAAGCAGCGGGCTCTCCTCGAAGCCCACCTCGGGAATCCTGGAGTGGATCAGGTAGTTGTAGAGCCAGTCCTCCCTGCACTGCTCGACGACTGTGCCTGCAAGGGTGTTGAAGGCCTCGTCGTCGACCTCCAGCATCACCCCGATCGAGAGCAGCCAGAGGCTGTCTGTGTACCACGCCGGCACGAAGTCATCTAAATAGTACAAAGTGAGCTCGCAGAACGGGGCTACCAGCTCGGACACAGGGTCCCCCCTCGAGTACATAGCCTGCCAGATTCGTAGTTTTGCTTGATAGGCGAGCCCTCTCAAATTAGATATTCGTTTCGGGTTTTGTGGGCCATTGGGTATGAGTTCCATAATTTGGTTTATATGGTTAATATCAAGTTCGATAACCATGTCAAACCATGCCTTGTCCTTCAGTGTGTCCCTCATGTGGCTTCCTTTCACGGGAGTATCTTGGTCTCTACTATGCCGCCAGGCTTAACTATGACCAGAACCTTACTGTATTCAGTATCAAATATTCGCGAAGCTGTTTCACGACCCACAGCATTAATCAATCTGTTACTGCCCCTAATCCAATCTTCGCTCATCTGTACACCGTCATTGGTATTCCCCATCGAGACCCCGCCTGACGAACGGTACTTCGACTCCGCGATGACATACTCCGGTTGTTCCCCGTCACGGAAGTAGACGCCGTCAATGCCCTTTGAGGGAGCAGCATCAAGGTCGGTCGTGCGGGTGACGCTGATTCTCTCATACCCTTTGTCCTCGAAGCTTTGATCCATCTTCATCTCGCCATAATTGCCCTTCTGGGCATTGGTGACCAGCTCTATGTCGCCGTTCTCGACGTCTTGGATTATACCCCGTTGCAGCGCCTGTTCGGGGTTTTGTGTCTGATAGTATCCGCTAGCGTTGAGCTCCTCATCAAGGGTTTGTGCCCCATATCCAGCTGCTGCACCAGCCGTTACCCCGACAACGATCCCGATAGTTTTCGCAGAGGTCTCGCTAAAGCCCAGGTCAAGTGCTACCTGCTTGCCTACTGTCCCGCTTCCGGTGCCGACAGCAAGGCTGAACCCAGTCTTAGCAGCATACACGCCCACTGCTCGCGGGACACTGGTGCCAGCGCTAACTGCTGCAGCTGCAGCACAGGCGGCTCCGGCAAACAGGGTTACGGCAGCAGTCGAGCCTACGGCTACAGCCCCGAAGGTGTCCCAGGCCAGTTGTTTATCCCCCTCGCCGAAAACAGCAGCGAAGACCGTGTCCCGAACCGGGTTGAAGGCAACGGAGGAGTAGTCGCCCTGGGAGGCAAACTGGATGTCCTGGAAGGCCTCGTACATGTTCGAGCCCCCATAGACGATCGACGCGCAACCAGCCAATGTGCCTGCCACCACCCAAGGGGTCGCCATGCCGGCAGTGAGGCAGATGCAGGCAATGCCGCCGACCACGATCAGCCCGCCGACTATCAGGTCCTGGATGCCTTGCTCCATCCTCTGCTGCACCCATTCGTCCTCGAGCAGGCTGACGCGCTCTGTCTCGCGGCCCCAAGCCGCCTCAAAGTCCTCCTCGTGTAGCATCCGCGAGCTGTATGAGTCATCCCATGCGTAGACAAGGTCTAGGGCTTCTGGGGTGTCGAAGACCGAGCCTGGCTGATAGTCGGCCGGTCCCACCTGGGTCGTCGTGAGCTGACTGGACAAATACAGGCGCATTTTGCTGATCAGGGTGTCTAGGTTCGAAAAGTCTATTGTTTCGTGGCTTGTCTCGTAATCCTCTATTCCTGCCTTCAAGGTATGGGACTGGTACTTGACTGTGTCATAGGCATCGAGGATCTGGCTGTTCGGCGGCACGTCAAGGTCAATGATGTCGCCCACGCTTGCTATGTCGTTGCCCAGGCCAATCCTCATATCGTCAAACTGATAATTCGATCTGGCCATACAGTCGAATATCTCATCTAGAACCTGCTCGTCCAACCTGGCATGCAAGCTGGCGTCGATCCCAGTGAAGTAACCGTCTTTGTACAGCAGGTATTTGTTCAGCAGCTCGGTGAATATCTCAATGAGCGCCCCCATGGCCAAGCCATGCACTTCTTCTAAATAGCCTTTGATGCTTTTTGCTGCCTCGCCTTGGAAGGAGTCCATACCGATCAGCTCCGACATCGGCCCATATGCCTCTATGAGCTGCTCTGACCATTTTGTTGTGTAGGCAGAAAGCGTAAACAGGAGCACCGTCAACTCGTCGAAGTCGATCTTGTACGGCCCTAGGGCCTGACTGCCGCCTGTCCTGTCCTCAAGTAAAGCCATCTGTCCCTCATCCCTGTACTTGGTGATACTGCCTACTGCTAGATAAGCACCAAGCAGCTACTCTGCTATCTGCCTTGCCAAGGCTTCGTCAGCCTCAACCAAACGGTCGTGCGCTGATTCAAGCCGAACGGCATCATTTCCTAGCAAAGCCTTATACAGTCGTAACAGGGAGCTTACCTCCTTGAGCCGCACTATATAGCTTTCCACAACACTTGACCTTGTGATGTTGACCGGTATCTCTGCCACCTGCGGGGCGATGTTCATCTCGGCGTCCTTAATGCGCTCGATATAGGCCTTGTACTGCTTCGGGCTTAGTAGGATATCTTTTTCCATAGGCATGGGCTTGTCCTCCTATAAATCGTCAGAGCCCTGGTTGTGATGCAGCTGTTACAGCCTGGTTTGTATAAAAGACGGCCAGCTCTTGGCAGGCTGTCGACTGTCGTTCCAGCATCTTGCGCTTCTGGTTGGCAGCGAACCATATGTTATCAGTTTGATCATAAAACATTCCGTAACGGGCCTTGAACTGCATCTGCATGTAGCTTTTGTACTTATCACAGTTCTCACCCAGCCAGCTGGTCCCAGGATCTGCTATTTCTTGGAGCCCAAGCTGGAGGTCGATGATGCTCAGTTTATGGTCATAGACCTTTGCCTCAAATGCTTTTAAGCGCTCGACTTGTTCGTCAAAGAGCCTTTTGTTCTCCCTCGCTTGGGCAGCCAGCCTTTCATATGCCCTGACTTGCTCGTTCGAGCTGGCCATTTGTAGACCTCGATTCTAACAGGTTTGCTAACTATGCGTTTTCATAGCTTGCTTTATATAATTTACCCTATTATTATCATTTGTGATCTTATTGAGCTTTCTACCATTTGATTGAACACACAAATGCTCTTCCCTCATGTTTAAACAGCCCAAAAGACCCTGATAAAGCCTTCAACAATCCCACTGTACTGCTCCCTCTATGGGATTGGATTAGAACCAAATAGATTATCTATGTTAAGTGCTCGCTCGTCAACACTTTGAGGCTATATAACCTGACGCGCCTTTATCACGCCTATAAAGAACCATCTGACGCTGCATAGGCCAGCAAGTAGCAGCCTTGTCCTGATTCATTCCGTCTCTGGTAACATTAGATTGAGGCTATTAGCCTTGGCAGCAACATTGCCCGAAACCATTGGGCCTTGAGCAGCAACATTGCCTGAGGCCTTAAAGGCTTATGCAGCAACACTGCCCGAGGCCTTAAAGGCGCCCGCACTGCCTGAGGCGTTTAAAGCCCCGCACTGCCCGAAGCCTTAAAGGCTTATGCAGCAACACTGCCCGAGGCGTTTAGGCGCCGCACTGCCCGAAACCTATATGTAAACTGACTGGAGAGAGAAATGATCATATTCACATGGACCGGCAAGGGATGGGTCTTGATCGTCCTGCCTTGTGCGATCCTATGCTTGGGCGGTTTTATCGGAGACGCCCTTGGGCTGTTCCCCACCTACACCCTTCTATATTTGCTAGTCGGATTGATATTGTCCGCCTTGGCCAACTGGTTCGTCGGTTCGGCGATGAACAAGGAGAAGACAGTCGCGTATGACCAAAACACCGGAGTGCCGATCACCGTCAAAAACCAGCACACCCTGTTCAACATACCAGCCCAATACTCGGCAGTCATCCTCCTCGCGCTAGCAATCCTCTCCTTGGTCGTCTACCTCGTCTCTTAACAGCAAGCCCGTCTTATCCTCAGACACCGGACAGCCGCCCGGCAAAGAGGCAGTGCCTCCCGCCCTATCGGGCCACTTGTCCGACATCCCCCACCCTATCGGGCCACTTGTCCGACATCCCCCACCCTATCGGGCCACTTGTCCGACATCCCCCACCCTATCGGGCCACTTGTCCGACATGCTGTACACCTCCCCCAGCTTTGCCCGCATTGCCGATTTGTTACCTAGAAACGCTTGACACTTCTCCCCAGTTATAAGAACATATGTTCGATTTAATTTTCAGGCATCCCTTCCCTGTCTTTAAGGAGCTCTGCGCTACTTGTGCGACGATGGATTTTACATATCGACCAAAACAGCTTTTACGCCTCCTGCGAACAGGCCGAGTACCCCGAACTCAGAGGCAAGGCGTTGGTTGTCGGTGGCAGCGAGGAACGTCGCCACGGCATCGTGCTGGCTAAGAGCCAAGAGGCCAAGCGTTATGGCATTGTCACGGCTGAGACAATCCGCGAGGCACGAATCAAGTGCCCAGACCTGATCGTACGCCCGGCAAACTTCCGCCTGTACATGAAATACTCCTCCTTGGCGCGGCAGATCTACTACGACTACACCGACCTCGTAGAGCCTTTCGGCCCAGACGAGGCTTGGCTGGACGTGACGCACTCGGCCTACCTGAACGGCGGGGCAAGACATATCGCCGAGGAGATCAGCGAGCGCATCCGGTCCGAGCTTGGCCTCTCCGTCTCCATCGGTGTCAGCTGGAACAAGGTTTTTGCCAAGTTCGGCTCCGATTACAAAAAGCCCGACGCCATCACTTGGATCGATGAGGGCAACTATCAGCAGATCGTCTGGGAGTCCCCCGTCCGCGACCTCCTCTACATCGGCCCGGCCACTGAGCGCAAGCTCAAGATATTAGGCATCCAAACCATCGGGCAGCTGGCCTGCGAGGCGCCAGAGACCCTGCTCAAATGCTTTGGCAAGATCGGCGGTATCCTCCAAAGCTTTGCCCGGGGCCTCGATGACAGCCCTGTAAAGGCCTACGACCCGGACAGCGAGGATGTCAGCCGGGTGATTAAAAGCTACGGCAACGGCCTGACCGCCCCCCATGACATCTGCGACCCCCACGATGCCAAGGCCCTGATCTACATGCTCTCCGAGTCAGTCGCCCAACGCCTGCGCGAGGGCTTCGTGCGTGCCAAAACGATTTCGATCGGAGTTCGGGACAGCGAGCTGGCCAGCTATACCCGCCAACTCGCCTTAAGCATGCCGACCAACAGCACCTCGCTGGTAGCAGAAGCGGCCTGGCGCCTGCTCAGGGACAACGAGCCCCTAGACGATGCCCACCCCCTGCGTAGCATGTCGGTACGGGCAAGCGACCTGTCCCCGACCTCTGCCCCGATGCAGATCTCCCTTTGGGGGGACGAGCGGCTGATCGAAAAGGAGCGCTTGGACAGCGCCATTGACGACCTCCGCCGGCGCTTCGGCAACAACTGCATCCAGCGTGGCATCGAGCTGTATGACGGCAGCCTGCACGAACTGGACATCAAGCGCGACCACGTGTTGCACCCAGTAGCCTTCTTCTACGATTAGGCTAGGCAGCGAAGGCTGAAGGCGGCAATGGTCCAGGGCTTGGTACACAGAATGAAGCGTTATGTTCAAGTGATCGCCTCCCACAACGAGGACGGCCAGGTCACACCGTTGGCAATCAAATGGGAGGACGGCCGCACCTTCGACATCGACTACGTCAAAGAGGCCCGTCGGGCAACTTCGCTTAAGGTCGGTGGCACAGGCATCCGTTACCTGATCACAGTCGGCGGCAAAGACACTTACCTGTTCTATGAGAATCCTAAGTGGTTTGTTGAGGAGAAGGTCGTAGAGATGCCCTAAGGCTTGCTTCGTGGTCGTAGTTGCCAGATAGGCTGTGGTCGTTTGGCAGGTCAAACCCAGCGGGCAGCGTGACGGTTGGAGGCTGTCTCTTAGCCTTGTCCTGTTTTAGCTTGTCCTCTCCCAGTTCGTCCACATATGCGAGTGAAAGAAAAACCGCCAGTGCTATGCCTTTACTTCTGTTGATTGTTGCCACGCCCTCCCGAATTGATGCTTTATACATTTCGGGTGCAGGCCAGGACCGTTCGCTGAGCGCTTCGGCTGTCATTCTCGCAGGGGGTACGAATGACCCGTGGTACACCTCTCGTACTCACGCCGTGGCCTGCATGTTGATAGTAGTCTACTCAACATTTCCGCTGATGACAGCTGGTATCTGTTCCATCTATCCGGGCGAATGGTATTATATGACACATTGCAAAAAAGTAAAGTCAATCAAATCAAATGGTCTTGAAAATAGCTATTTGTACCTGGAAAATGGTGTACGAACGCCAATGAACTGGCCAAATAATAAACCTCATCATAAAATTATCGGCTATTTATATGCAGTTTACACCCGATATCTGCAACTATCCCGCCTATGCATCCTGGCTACTGTTGGTACCAGTTTGTAACAGTTATTGACGGTCTATCGTATGAATATTGCCTTACCAGTGTTAAACTTTCACAATTCACCAAATATGTTCTTACTGAAAGGCGGTTTTGATGGCTGAAAAAAACCTTAAGACAATGGATGGCAACGAAGCTGCAGCGCATGTCTCTTATGCGTTTACAGATGTTGCTGCCATTTACCCGATCACCCCTTCTTCGACAATGGCGGAGCAAGTGGACGAATGGGCTGCTTATGGACGAAAGAACCTCTTTGGCCAGCAGGTCAGACTGGTAGAAATGCAATCAGAGGCCGGTGCGGCAGGCACCGTACACGGATCGCTGGCTGTTGGTGCCTTGACAACGACCTACACTGCATCCCAGGGCCTTTTATTGATGATCCCCAATATGTACAAGATGGCTGGCGAGCTTTTGCCGGCAGTATTCCACGTCAGTGCCCGTACTGTCGCTACCCATGCCTTGTCGATCTTTGGCGACCATTCAGACGTTATGGCAACACGCCAAACCGGCTTTGCACTGCTGGCCTCAGGCTCGGTCCAAGAGATCATGGACCTCTCTACAGTTGCCCATCTCTCGGCAATCAAGGGGCGGGTGCCCTTCTTGCACTTCTTTGACGGCTTTAGAACGTCGTCAGAAATCCAGAAAATCGAAGTCATCGACTATGACGACCTGGCTAAGTTGCTGGACTGGCAGGCGCTTGCCGACTTCAAGGCCCGTTCGATGAACCCGAGCAGGGCCTTTATTCGAGGAACTGCCCAAAACCCCGATATCTTCTTCCAAGCCCGCGAAGCCTCGCAGCCATACTACGACGCGCTTCCTGACATCGTTTTAGAGAACATGAAGAAAGTAGGCGACCTTACCGGCCGCTACTACAGCCTTTTCGACTATGTAGGCGCCCCCGACGCCGAAGAGGTCATCGTTGCTATGGGATCGGTTTGCGAGACGATCGAAGAGACAATGGAGAACATCTTAAAAGACCGCAAGATCGGCCTGGTCAAGGTCCGCCTCTATCGCCCCTTCGTCGTGCAAGCCTTCTTGGACGCCCTACCGGCTAGCGTCAAGCGCATCGCTGTCCTCGATCGAACGAAAGAGCCGGGCGCGCCAGGAGAGCCTTTATACCTTGATGTCCGTTCGGCCTTCTTCGGCAAGGAGAACGCCCCGATGGTCATTGGCGGCCGTTACGGCCTAGGCTCCAAAGACACCACCCCCGGACAAATCGTAGCCGTGTTCGACAACCTTGCAGCAGCCAGCCCCCGTGACTCGTTCACCATCGGCATTACTGACGACGTGAGCAACTCGTCCCTCGACTTCGACCCCACGCTCTCCGCCGAGCCCGAAGGCACCATCATGTGCAAGTTCTGGGGCTTCGGGTCAGACGGGACGGTCGGTGCCAACAAGACTGCTATCAAGATTATCGGGGATTACACCGACTTGAACGCCCAAGGCTATTTTGCCTATGACTCCAAGAAGTCCGGCGGGGTCACGATCAGCCATCTGCGCTTTGGCAAGGAGCCCATCAAGTCGCCCTACCTGATCACCCAAGCCGACTATGTCGCCTGCCATAACCAGGCCTACGTCACCGAGTACGACATGGTCAAAGACCTGAAAGACGGTGGCGTTTTCATGCTCAACACCCGCTGGACGGCCGATGAGCTCGATGAGAACCTCCCGGCTTTGCTAAAGCGTAGGCTTGTGGAGAAGAACGCGAAGTTCTACATCATCGACGCTTACTCCATTGCCCGTGACCTAGGCCTTGGCGGCTATATCAACACGATAATGCAGGCTGCTTTCTTCAAGCTAGCCAATGTGATACCGATCGATGACGCAGTCGCCTACCTGCGGCAAGGCATTGACGAGGCCTACGGCAGAAAAGGCCAGGAAGTCTTGGACATGAACTATGCTGCTGTAGATGCCGGCGTGAATGCCTTCTCTGAAGTCGAAGTACCGGCTGCCTGGGCAAACGCTGTCGACGCGGTAGACGAGCGGAACGACATCCCTGAGTTCATCGAGGAAGTCCTTATCCCCATGAACCGCCAGGAAGGCGACTCCTTGCCTGTCTCGATGTTCGTCGGCCGTGAGGACGGTCAATTCCCCAGCGGCACAGCGGCATACGAAAAACGCGGTGTTGCCCAGTCGACTCCGATCTGGGTTCCCGAGAACTGCACGCAATGCAACCAGTGTGCGTTTGTCTGCCCGCATGCAGCGATCCGCCCCGCATTGCTTGATGCCTTAGAGACCCAGAATGCGCCAGACAGCTTTGTCACCATCGATGCCAAGGGCAGAGGGCTCGAAGGGCTTTCATACCGTATACAGGTATCGCCTTTGGACTGCATGGGCTGCGGCAGCTGCGTGGAGAACTGCCCGTCGAAGAACAAGGCCCTTGTGCTTTCTGACGTTGGTTGGGAAAAAGCCGAGGAGACTAACTGGGACTACTTCACTACCATTCCGATCCGCGACAACCTGACCAGCAAGACGACCATTAAAGGCTCCCAGTTCGCCAGGCCATTCTTAGAGTTCAGCGGAGCCTGTGCCGGCTGCGGCGAGACTCCTTACTTAAAACTCATCACCCAGCTGTTCGGTGACCGCATGTGCATTGCCAATGCAACCGGCTGCTCTTCGATCTGGGGCGGCAGCGCCCCGTCGATGCCCTACACTGTCGACGAGTTCGGGCGAGGGCCAGCCTGGGCCAACTCGCTGTTTGAGGACAATGCCGAATACGGGCTGGGCATGGCTGTTGCCAACCGCCAGATCCGTGAGCGCCTGATCAGTGCAGCTGAAGCCATTTCCGATGCAAAAGTCGGCGCATTAAGCGATGCGGCAGCTGCTTGGCTGGCCAAGCGTGACGATGCCAAGCTCACCCGCGAGGTGTCAGACGCCTTTGCCGCTGCTGCAGCTGCAGCCACCGGCTTAGACGATGAGACTGCCAAGGCGGTCCAAACCGTTGTCGAATGCAGCGACTACCTGATCAAGCGTAGCATCTGGGCTGTCGGCGGCGATGGATGGGCCTATGACATCGGTTTCGGCGGCCTTGACCATGTCTTGGCTTCTGGGGAGAATATCAACATCCTGGTCCTAGACACCGAGGTTTATTCCAACACCGGCGGCCAGTCCTCAAAGGCTACACCACAGGCGGCTATTGCGAAATTCGCTGCCGCTGGCAAGCGGGTAAAGAAAAAAGACCTTGGTTCGATCGCCATGTCATACGGTTATGTCTATGTGGCACAAGTTGGGATGGGCGCTAGTATGACCCAGCTGATCAAGGCTATTACAGAAGCTGAGGCTTATGACGGCCCCTCGATCATCATTGCCTATGCCCCCTGCATCCACCATGGGGCCCGTAAAGGCATGGGACGTTCGCAAGAAGTCATCAAGGATGCAGTCAGCTGCGGCTATTGGCAGCTCTATCGCTATAACCCGTTGCTAGCAGCTTCCGGCAAGAACGCCTTTACCCTTGACATGAAAGAGCCCTCTGAGAACTTCAGGGAGTTCATCATGGGACAGACCCGTTACTCAGCCCTGGCAAGCCAGTTCCCAGACGAGGCGGAAGAGCTTCTCGCTGGAGTCGAGGCTGACGCATTGGAGCGTTATGCCAACTATCGAAAGCTGGCTGATTGATTAAGCCTACTTGACAACTGATACAACGTGTTATGTGATATACTTGTAAAAGAAGGTCATGGTATTTACACAGAGCGGGCTTAGCGGCTCGCTCTGTTGTTTTATTGCTTCCCAATAGACAATAAATAAAACCTCATCCTAGTCCCGATATCGGGTGGTTTATTATTGTCAGCGTAAAATCTTTGAAGAGTATTTGAAGAACCGAAAACAGTAAGCTTTCGAAAGCAGGTCGATCCTTAATGGACGAGATACGAGTTCGCTTCGCACCCTCACCGACTGGCAGCCTTCATGTCGGAGGCGCCCGCACGGCAATATACAACTGGGCGTTCGCCAAAAACCAAGGCGGCAGGTTTATCCTGCGCATCGAAGACACAGACCCTGAAAGGTCGACTCCTGAGAACACGCAACAGATTATCCGCTCCTTGCGCTGGCTGGGCTTGGACTGGGACGAGGGGCCTGAAGCCGGTGGTGGCTTTGGGCCTTATTTGCAGACCGAGCGTTTCGAGGTCTATCGGGCCTGGCTGGACAAGCTGGTTGCAAACGACAAAGCCTACCCTTGCTTTTGCACTGTTGACGAGCTAAAGGAAAGGCGCGAGCATGTCCTCCAAGGCCAAACTGCCGACGCTGACGACAACAAGGCGCCTAGCGGCCCCCTTGGCTACGACCGCCTCTGCCGTGGTATCGATGCTGCCAGCGCAGCCAAGCGGATCGAAGCAGGAGAGCCCCACACTTGGCGCTTGAAAATCCCTCTCTCCCGTGACGCTGTGGTCTTCCGTGATGCGGTCTATGGTGAGATCAGCACTCCCTACCAGCAGATGGACGACTTCATACTGGTTCGTTCGGACGGCACCCCGACTTATAACTATGCCTGCGTGGTCGACGATCTAGAAATGCACATCACTCACGTCATACGGGGAGACGACCACATCTCGAACACCCCGAAACAAATATTGATCTACGAGGCCCTCGAGGCCCAGGCCCCGAATTTCGCACACCTCTCGATGATCCTAGGCCCAGACGGCTCGCGCCTGTCAAAGCGTCATGGGGCCACGAGCGTCGAGTCGTACCGTGACGAGGGATACCTGCCGGAGGCTTTGATGAACTACCTGGCCTTGCTGGGCTGGTCGCTCGACGGCGAGACCACGTTGATCGATCCCAAGAAGCTTTGCGAAAGCTTCTCGCTAGACCGCGTCTCACGCAACTCGGCGATTTTTGACTTGGCCAAGCTGGACTGGATCAACGCCTCCTATATCAAGTCGATGGGAGCCTCCGTTTTTGCCCGGCTTTATGCCGAGTGGCTGGCCAGCGTCTCTCACCTCGACGCCTTATCTGCAAGCATCTACGATAAGCTCCTGTCCTATGGCAGCCTGATCACTGAGAGCCTTGAGGCAATCTATCCCCTGGTGGCCGAAAGGGTCAAGACCTTCGCCGACATAGGACCTATGATCTCCTACCTCTTCAGCGGCGACACGGTCGTCCTAGACGAGGCCAGCATTGAGAAATGCCTGCTTGTCGAAGGAGTCGACGAGGCACTTTTAGCTGTAAGTGAGCTTATTGGGGACGAGAGGCAGCTTTGGGACCATGAAAGCATCGAGTCGGCCTTAAGGGCGCTGCCCGATCTCATAGGGATAAAAACCAAGACGCTCTTTCAAGCGATCAGGGTGGCTGTCTGCGGGAATATGGTTTCACCGCCGCTTTTTGAGTCTTTGGAGATCCTCGGCCGCCAAAACAGCCTGGCCCGGCTGCAAAGGGCTAGAGAGATAGTCGAGGAGCGGCTCTCCAAATAGCTATCAGGCAGGCAGGCAGGCGTGGGGCGTTGCGAATAGAAGCCTTTTTGCCGTGTCCCATCGGACTGCAAAGCCACAAATGCCGATAAGATACGCTTTTGACAACCAAAATGAGTCGTTTTAGCCGATTTTGGTTGTCAAAAGCGTATCTTATCGGCATTTGTGGCGCCGGCATTGCTCACGAAAAAGCACAGCAAGGCGACTCGCCAAACGAACCGCCTTGCTGTGGTCTTATCCAGATAAAAAAACTGCTGGTGCGCCTAACTGACGCGTTCTAGCTTTCTCACTACTTGATTGGTGGCAGCCACCATATAGTCACGGGCCAGGGTTTCCAGCTCGTCTTCGTCATTCGCCTCGTCCACCATCGTCAAGAGAGGGTCAGGCTCCTGTCTTTCCAGTTCTTCGCTGATAACTTCAGGATCGTCGCGGAAGTGCTTGCCGGCTGGACGCGGAAACTCTATCTCGGCAGTCCCTTCGATGGCCTCGTCTGGTTCAAAGTGGCCGTCATCGGCATGCTGCGCCCTGGCTTCTGGATGCTGCAAGGCAAACAGTACATCGCGGATCATATTGTCGGTGAAGTTCATTCCCTCTCCCGTCTACTACTTTTTATCCTTGTTTTACGTAGGGTTCTGGCAACAAATTCGTAACGTATGTTAACACACTGCTGTATCAAGAAGGGTGTGGAAAACAAGCAATTTGTCGCGAAACCCATAAAAAACCAAACAGGCTTGCATGAAGCCAGGATGTTTGCTAATGTATCAACTCGCGCTTGGTGCCAATGCAGACAGCTCAAGCACTGGGATGTCGTCTAATGGTAGGACAGCGGATTCTGGTTCCGTCAGTGAGGGTTCGACTCCTTCCATCCCAGCCACGGCATCTGTGGTATCGTAGCTGCCAGTATTTGGTTGGCTTGCTAGCTGGCCCGTTCGTCTAGCGGTTAGGACACCGCCCTCTCAAGGCGGAGATCACGGGTTCGAATCCCGTACGGGCTACCATCTTGTGTTTTTAAAAAACCCTTCTGACCGAGGGTTTTTTTGGTTGGAAAAGTAGAAATTGTCCGCCACGAAACGATAGCGGACAATTTCTCGGTCAGCCTAGCCAGTCGGCAGCAGATTATGCTGCCCTGGTCAGTGGATCCTCCTACTTCGTGTATGTATAAGCAGGCAACTAAGCCCGCTTATAAGGCATGCTGCTAAAAAGTTCATGAAGGCCGATGCATTATCGCCTGTTTGGGGCGTTTGGGCTTGGCCAGGTTCTTCCGAAGTGCCCAGGCCGGGGTCAGGGTCAGGGTCGGCCCCAGTGCCTGGCGGATCGTTTGTTTGCTCCCATTGCGCGAAAACTGTAAGGCTCTCAGATACTGCTGTGCCACTGGTAAAAGCCGCACCTGACCCGTCACTGGCTGTGTTCCACCCGATAAAGGCATAGCCCTCGCGGCTCGGGTCCTCGGGCATCAGCACACCCAAGGCCTCGCCAAGCAAGACACTGCGGCTGTCGTCGCCAAGCAGCAAGTCACCGCCATTGGCGTCAAATGTCACTGTTTCTACAGGAATATACATCTCAGTCGTCACAATATTGGAAAAGACATGGTAGTTTGCCGGGCTCGCCTCGGTACCTCCGCTGATGCTTATCTCCCCTGACAGGTACAGGAAGCCGCCATCGACAAAGCCTGCTTGGGCCAAAGAGCACGAAAAGTAAAACAGCGAGGCCAATTCGCTTGGGCTTAAGCCCTCCCATCCGTCTTGAAGCGCCAGGCTGACGACCAGCTCGCCGTCAAGCCACACTGGACTGCCTGCCAGCTCAAGCAAGTCACTTTGCATAACCAGGTCGACAGTGCCCACGAACAAGGGGTCGTAAGGGCGCAAGACCAGCGTTAGGCTAGTGTTTTGCGCAGTATGGCCAAAGGTCTGCAATAGCTGGTGCAGGCCTGCTGGCATTTCATAGACGGCTGTGTAGCTTAAGCCATAGTCAGCGGCACCGAGATGGTAGGCCAGTTGGCTTGGCCCGTCGATCTGGAGTATGCCATGGCTTCCGGTGGGTTGGACCAAGGCCAGGTTGACTCCTGACGGATAGGCGTCCAGCGGGCTTATGACATGGATCTGGTTGCCAATGACCTCAGTTGGATAAAACCTTGTTATGGCACCCGGCAAGGGCTTGCCGTCGATGCCGACTTCAATGACAGCTGCTATGTAGGTCTGGTATGAGGCCAGGTAGCCCGTACCGCCGCTGCCGCTTGTCGGCCGGGGGACAGAAAACGAGGCCAGGGCGGGCTTGTTGACCCAAAAGCCGATGACATTGTTGTTGTTGCTCGGCATCGACCAGCCTGCTGGAAGCGCATTGCGGATCGCTGTATAGCTTTCTGTGTTGGGGTTACCGAAAGCAATGTCCTTTGACTGTAAGTAGACATTGCGGCCAGCCACGTTGACATAGCCGCTGTTGACTATGGCATTTTCGCCGATATTGGCAAAACGCTCGGTGCTTCTCCCGAAAACGTTGGTGCTTTGCACGGTGACGCCGGACACCCATCCGTCGTTGATGGCCAAAGTGCCGTTGGTCTGTATCGAGTTGTCGGTCAGCAAGGCGACAGCGTTCAGGCCGTTGTCGATCCTGCCCCCGTTCATCACCAAGCCAGCCGAGTTCTTGTTGACAGCCACCCCAGGCCAGCTAGGGCCCGTGTTGCCTGAAATCAAGCCTCCATTGACAACCAGCCTGGCATTGCCCTGCTGCACACTGGCCGCCCCGCCATAGGCCGAGCTGACCACGCTGTTGCCGCAGACCTCTGCGCCCTCTTGGAGGTACACCGTCCCGCCGGCTATTATGTACAAGCCTCCCCCGTTGGTTCCCGCAGCTATCGTGAATCCCAGCACGTAAGTCACGCCGGCCAGGGCTTGGTTGTTGTTCACTTTCCCATAGATCGAAAGGGAGCAGTTACCGCTTCGTACTTGCACTGTCCCTGACTTGACTTGGTTGTTGGCAAGCAGCCCGAAAGGCCCGATCACCGCTGGCCCTGGCTCCCCAGTATATGGATCATAAGTAATAGCATTTATGTTGATGGCATTCTTGCTCCCCCGCCCCTCGCCAAGGCCGTCATTGCAAGCGCCGCCCCTAAGCCCTGTTATCTCGCCGTCCATTGCAAAGGCTATATGCCCAGATGCAGCTATCCCATGCGCGTCGGCAATGTTGGTGATCCGCGCCCCTTGGTGCATGGTAAACCTGCCCACCCAGGGGCTGTTGGACCCGATGATCCTCACTGCCGCATCGCCACGGGTCCCATATATTCCCCCATGCCCGTCCAAGCGGCTGGCCACAGTGGTGTCCGAGATCAAGCTGCCTGCCATCAACTCGACATTCCCCGGCACCGCATGAATCGCCGTCTGCCCGCCGAAGTTCAACAGCTCGGCACCAGGCCCGAGCACAATGGTGCAAGCCGAGTCATAGGTCGCAACGATCGCATCCTGCTCGATGTTCAGCCATCCGCTGAAATTGTGCGGATGCCCGGTCCCCGCCGGACGCAGGCCTGCGTCGTCGAAGACGATGTTTTGCAGGGTCAAGGTATTCGGGTGCGTGTGGAGGTTTTCTCCACCATTGCCAATTTCTAGCATTGCCGGGTTGTACCAGCCGCGGTATACATCGCTTTGTGTGGAGAAGACCGTGGCCCTGCTGACCCTTACCCTGGCGTCCAGGCTGGTAATTGTGATGTTGTTAGTATAGTAACGTGCACATGCAGAGGATACCAGGTCGGTCATCACTATCACCAGGTAGTCTTTTCCCGACTCACTGGCAAGGTTTGTCACACTGGCTGTCTTTGCCAGAGTCGCCCAGGGGTTTGCTAGGGAACCGTCGCCTAAGGAGTCGTCCCCATCGGCAGAAACGTAATAGACGGCATCATATTCAGGGTAAGGCGTGTCTAAGGGCTCCAGCAGGCTGCCACTGCCTGTCACAACAGGCGGATAACCCTGCCCGTCTTGTGGCTTTGCTTGTAGCTCGTCTTGTGACATGCCTTGAGCCGTGTCTGCAAATGCGGCCAGCGAGAGACCGTTGCCAATGAGCAAGGCTGTTACCAGGCAAATGCAGGCAAGCCCTATACTCCTCTTCCATCTCCCCCATATGCCACAGGCTTTCATGACAATCACGCTCCTTTGTGTTTTGCTACCTACCAAACTCCAAGCATCAAAGCTAAACACCAAGCAGCATAAAAAAAGAGAAATCGTGCCGCTTGATACGACATCCTTTCCCTTTAAATACGAGCCCCGATCTTTCGCCAAAGCCCGTCAGTCAATCTTGTCTCGGTTAGATTGTAGCAACAATTATACACATTTTAGCGAGCATAGGAAGCAAAATGCTTGACATTTATCCGGTCACGCGACATCTTTATTCAAAAGTCCCGTTTTTATACATTGCCTTGGACAGGCCTGTGGGCTTTATTGCCTCAGTGTTATTTGTTTAATCAGCTGGTGTTACCAAGCGCTTTTTTACTGGTAGCGCAGGCTTTCCACTGGGTCGAGCTTGGCTGCCCGGCGAGCCGGGTAGTACCCGAACACCAGGCCGATAACGACACAGACAGTGACGGCGATGGCTACCGAGCCCACCCCGATCGCTGGAGTAATCGGCGTGTCGGGCATCATAATAGCGACTATCGCGGCAATCACCATAGCTCCTAAATAGCCGAAAATCAAGCCAAAGAACCCTCCCGCCAGGCATAAGACGATACTCTCTGCCAAGAACTGCTGGGTAATGTCAGACGTCCTTGCCCCCAATGAACGTCGCAGCCCGATTTCACGCGTCCGCTCGGAAACAGAAGTCAGCATCATGTTCATAATGCCGATCCCACCGACAAAAAGGCTGATTGACCCGATGGCTGCAAGAATGGCTGCAAAGCCAGACATCACTAGATTGACACTGTCAATTGCTTCTTGCATGCTTGTAACATAGATATAACCCTCACCTTCGTCATAACCGTAATACGAGTTTAGGAAGTCTGTCGTGCGGTCACAGACGTCATGCACGTCGCTGCCCTCACGCACCAAGCCGAATATCGAGTCGTAGTGCGAATAGCCGACGATCCTCTTTTGCATGGTAATCACAGGAATGAATATCTGTGTGTATTGCGCGCTCATCGCATCGCCTGAGGTTATCCCGATAATCTGGTAGCTTTCCTGGTTGTCGCCCAGACGGATGGTCTGTCCAACCGAGTCGGCGTCTACATCCCCGAACAAGTCGAGGTTGACTCCCCGCCCGATGACTGCCACCCTGGCCAACTGGCGCCCTTCGTCATCGTCAAAGAAACGCCCCCCGCTCAGCTCGACCCCAGTGACGGCAAAATAGTTGTCCGACACCCCGAGCAATGAGTATGAGTATGTGTCTGTCGGGGTCATTATGTTTGTATAATAATAAAACACCCCAGCGACCTCCTCGTACTCAGGTATAGCGGTCTCTAAGGCTTTGATGTCGGTGTCTGTCATCCCAGAACTATAGATCATCACCATTCTGGCTTGGTTTAAGCCCAGGCTGCCAAGCATCATGTTCCGCATCCCGGTGACTAACGACGTCATTGCGATAACACTGGAGATACCGATAACGATACCGAGGATGGTCAGTAACGAACGCCCTTTGTTGGCCGAAAGCGAGGCCCAGGTCTCGTGCAGCAAGTCAATGATTCCCATAAGCCCTATACCTCGCAAACCGGCAAGGGGGCTGTCGGGCCGCTTGCCGGCTGGCCGCTTGCCGTCGGGCCGCTTGCCGTCGGGTCGCTTGCTGTCGGGCCGCTTACCGTCGAGCTGCTTGCCGGCTGGCCGCTTGCCGGGCGGATATTGTACTTCTCGTTCACAAAAAGCCCGTCACGGATATATAAGACCCGGTCGGCATGGCTGGCAACCTCTTCGTCGTGGGTGATCAAGACAATGGTACGTTTTTGGTCGCGCAGGATCTCTAGGGTCTTTAAGACCATCTCGCCTGTGGCAGTGTCTAGGTTGCCAGTCGGCTCGTCTGCCAAAATCAGCTCCGGGTTGTTCACTAAGGCCCGGGCAATGGCCACACGCTGCATCTGGCCTCCTGACAACTCGTTGCTCATGTGCTCAAAGAACCGTTCTTCTAGGCCAACCGCCCGCAAGGCGGTTACCGCCCTCTCTTCCCGCTCTGCCCGTGGGCAGGTTGTATAGACCAAGGGCAACATGACGTTCCTGAGCACTGTGGCCCGTGCCAATAAATTGAAGTTCTGAAAGACAAAGCCGATGCTGGTAGCACGGAGGTCGGCTAACTCGTTATCGCTCAAGGTCGCTGTATCGGTGCCAGCCAAAAGGTAGCGGCCAAAGGTAGGACGGTCCAGGCAGCCCAAAATATTCATCAAGGTTGTCTTGCCCGAGCCAGAGGGCCCCATGATTGCCACGAAATCCGCCTTCTCGACAATCAGGTCCACTCCCCGCAATGCTGGGACAGCACCCGCCTGCGTCTCGTAGATACGATGTACGTTGCTTATTTCGATAATCCGCTTTGTCGGTAACTCGTTCATAACCTCAACGTTTCGCTCAATGAAGATGCCTTAGCTTTTTGCCTTGGCTTTTTACCCGTTCCCACAGCTAAACATAATGGCTTTTATTAACATTAGCTTTATCGAATACCTGGGGAGACTGTCGAGCCCCCGCTGTTTCCTCCCGTCCCACTGAAGTAGGTGACTATCACCGTATCGCCTACGTTGATGTCGCCTTCGACGACTGTGACCGAGTAGTTAGACGCTATTACCTTGACTGAGACCTGCCGGATGTTCCCGTCTGCATCCATGACCTGCACATAGTTGATGTCACCGGCGTTTTGGACTGCCATGCTGTTCACCAACAAGACGTTTTCATACGACAGGGTTATGATGCGGGCGTCAGCCGACATCCCGATCTTCAGACGCGGGTCAGGGTCGTCAATCAAAAGGTCGACGATGTATGTCACCAAGCCACCGGAGCCGTAGTAGTAGGCATCGCTGGCACTGGTCGAGGTAGAGGCGACCCGCAGCACTTGGGCATCGGCGACATATCCTGGCAAGGCGCTGACATTGACTATCGAGCGCATCCCTGTCTCAACGGCTAGTATGTCGATTTCGTTTATCTCGACCCGCAGACGCATCTTGGACACATCGGCAATTTGGGCGACAAGCTGCCCCGTCGCCAGCAGGGTGGAAAGCTTCATGCCTCTTTCAAGGTTCATCAAGATCACCTGGCCGGTAATGGGTGCATAGACGTTTCGCTTGTCAGCATATGCAACGGCATCGTCTAAGGCGACTTTAGCAGAAGAGACCCCCATCTGGGCGCCTTCCAAAGACAGCTTTGCCCCCTCATGCGCCGAGACTGCTGCCAGATAGGCCTGATAGGCCTGGTAGACGTCGTTTTCAGTAATGACAACATCAGGCATGGGGTTAATATCGTCATTGTCTGGATCATCGGGCGTCTTGTCGTTGTTCGGGGCATCTGGGCTGACCAGTAACGATTCTTCGTAGGCCTTCTTCGTTTCCTCATACTGGCGGTTAGCGATGTCTACTGCGTTTTTAGCATCATTGACCGCGGCTTCGGCGCCGCGTAGCTGCAGGTTTGCCGAGTCTACGCCGCGCTGAGCGGTGGCCACGGCCTGGTCGAGGCTGGGATTGTCGATCGTAAACAGCAGCTGTCCTTTTTCTACGGTGTCGCCTTCCGATATGTAAAGCTCGGCAATCGTCCCATCGACTTCCGGGGTAATCGTGACCTGCTCATAGGCAGCCAGATTGCCTGAGGCTTGGATCGAGTCGGTATATGTGCCTCTTGCTACGACATCCGTTTGGACCGGGTTGTCGGGCACGGGGGAGAAATAGTTACGCAGTAGTATAAATGCCAGAAATAAGACTAGCGTGCCTCCTACAATGCCGATCGCCAGACGTAGCCGTTGGGCACGCTTCTTTTTGGAATTACGCCCTTCTAGGGCCTTGAACGCTTGCAGCTCGGATGCTGCCTGGATGCTCTCAGCTTGGGTGATGACACGGTCTTTGGGGTCTGGTGCTGCTTCGGTTTGCTTCTGGTCAGTCATGTTTCCCTCTTAACGGTACCTGTTTTCGGCAAAAACAGCGAACATAATTACTCTAGCACATGATGATGCATACTAGCTTGGAAGTTCCAAAAGACATGCCTGGCCAGACGGTTTTCTCCACATAAAAATCGCTAAGGCTAGTGCCGACTTATCGGGAGAAGCCCAAGCCCTTGTGCTTTTCATGATAATCGCTGATTGCTTGGCAAAATCACGAGAGGCTGATGTGGACCGTCCTGCGTGTCGCATCGGAGCCAGACGGCGAACTGACCGATGGGATGAACTCGTAAGTCACTGTTATCACCCAGGCGGTAGGGGCGCCATCGCCGGCGACGCGTCCGGAATAGATCGCCGACTGCTTGGTGACCTTGGGGTTGGCAGAGCCGGGGTTGTCATAGGTAGTCGAGCTGTTGTAGTCAGGCGAGGCGTAGGTAAAGTCGCGGGAGTCGATGCCGGCCTTGTAAAGCATCAGGCGCAGGAAGGAGTCGTTTGAAAGCATGGTGAAGAACTCCTGCTGGTCTATGCCTAGCAGGTCGAGGTCGCCAGTGTAGTAGACTTCGAAGACCCTGCCCTCGCTGTTCAGGCTGAGGTAGATGTTCGCTTGGGGGATCAGCGCAACCGTTTCGGCATACCTGCTGTCCGTCTCGTCCAGGCTGCCGCCTTCGACACTTGTGACGTTTGCTGTATAGGTCAAGGTTATGACCCTCAGCAGCACAGGCGACTCTGGCTCGTCTGCCTCTGGCCCGACCTGGTCGGCATCGGTGCTCTTGGTGACCACCCATCCCGGCCCGAGGTAGGCTAAAGCCTGCTCGGTGGTCTTGCCGAACAGCTGTATCAGGTCGGGGATGTCGCTTGTCTCGTAATGTACCTGGATCGGGACTTTCCCGGGTTCTTTGGCCTCGTCGTCGGACAGCTCGGTCAACGGTTGAAGCCTGTCCGGGGCCCCATTGATGACAGGCAGCAAGTATTGGGAGGCAAACCAGACAAGCAGGAGGGCGACCACCAGGACAAGGGCGCCGATGACGATCGTGGTGTTCCTAGACCGCCTGGCTATTGCACTGGCGGGGGCAGGGCTTGAGGCCTTTTGCGCCTCATCACCTGGGCCGTCTGACTGATTGTCCGAAGTGCTTTGGGGGGGATTGTTTTGTTGTCTGTCGTCTGTGGTCATTGTCATCCATTCGTAGACTGCATTTGTCTTTTATATTAGGGCCTTTCCAACCAATACTTTATCAGAAAGAAGAGGAAGACAGCCAATACGATTGTCGCAAGCACTATCACGGCCCGCCTAGCTGGCGCATCCTCGACGTCAAGCCCGTCGGTATCCGCTGCCTTGTCTAAGCCAGTCAGGCTGTCGTCAGGGCTTGTCTTTGGTTGGCCTTGCCCGGTATCTCCGTTATCTTCCATGAAGACATTATAGACTACCGCTAAAAAAGCATCCTATTTGCTTCGGGCATCGAGCTCGCCGGCTAACTCGTCCAGCGAGACCGCGGTCTTCTCCAGAACCACCAGAAGATGGTAAAGCAGGTCAGCAGCCTCATAGCGGATATGGTCGTGGTCGTCGTCCTTTACCGCCAGGGCCAGCTCGGCAGCCTCTTCGACCACCTTCTTGATCGCCAGGTCCTTGTCGTCGTTTAACAGTTGCGCGGTATACGACTCCTGCACATCAGCGTCCCTCCGCTGATGGATGGTGGTGGCTAGTTTTGCCAGCGTAAGCCCCAAATCGCCCGGAACGACGTTTGCAGTCCTCTCACCCATCGGAAAGCTCCTTATAAAAACACGACCGCCTGCCTGTATGACAGGCCGGGCCAGGGCTGTCGACCTTGACCAGCAAGCAGTCAGAGTCGCAGTCCAAATGAATTGACAGCACGCGCTGCGTGTTTGTGCTGGTAGCGCCCTTGTGCCAGAGCTCTTGGCGCGAGCGCGAGTAGAACCAGGTCTCCTTCGTCTGCAGCGTCATGGCCAAGGACTCGGCGCTCATCCAGGCCATCATGAGCACTTCTCCCGTGTCGTATTGTTGGATTATGGTGGGGATAAGCCCTTGGTCGTTATAGACCAGGCCGTCGATTTGGATGGGGGTATCTGTGTCTGCTGCGTTGTTGGCATCAGCCTGCCCGTCTATGCTGCCCATCAGTCGTCCATTCTTACAGGGACGCCTTGCGCGTCGAGGTACTCTTTGACAGCATAGATGCTTAAAAGGCCAAAGTGAAAGACACTGGCAGCTAGGACCGCATCGGCCTCTCCCTCGATTATGCCCTCGGCAAAGTGCTCAAGCGTGCCGGCCCCGCCAGAGGCGATGACCGGTATGTCGACCCGCCGGGCGACTGCCCGGGTCAAGGCGATATCGTAGCCTTCCATTGCGCCGTCAGCGTCGACCGAGGTCAGGAGGATCTCGCCTGCCCCCCGGCGGGCGACGGCCTCTGCCCAGTCCACCACGTCGTAGTCCGTGATGGTCTGGCCCCCGTTGATGGCAGCCAGCCATTTGTCTCTGCCGCCGGCAGCATGGACAGCGTCGATGGCGATGACGACCTTCGACGAGCCGAAGGCCTGCTCTGCCTCAGAGACCAATGCGATATCCTTTATCGCCGCAGAATTCATCGTTATCATCTGCGCGCCGGCGTCCAGCACCTCGCCGATGTCTTCCAGCGAGCTGATCCCCCCGCCAACGATCAGGGGGATGTTGTTGTCGGCGCTGATCGAAGCAATCATCTCGATCGTTGCCGGCTTGGACTCGTAATTGGCAGCTATACTTAAAAAAGCCAGCTGGTCTGCACCGGCTTGTTGGTAGACGCGTGCCATCTCCACAGGGTCGCCAGCGTCTTTGAGCTCCACGAAGCTGACTCCTTTTACTACCCGGCCGTTTTGAAAGTCCAGGCAGGGAATCACTCGCCGATATGTCAAACGGGCTGTTCTGCCCACCTTACATGCACCTCCATCTACTCTCTCTGATTATGCTTTTGCACTTTCCTGCACCTCTTACCTGCCAGCTTATGCCTAGCTCTCGCCCAAGACGCCTAGGGCTTCTTGGACTGTGAAGTTCTGCTCGTACAAGGCCCTGCCGACAACGACTGCCTCCGCCTTGTCACCAAGCGACCTTACAGCGTAAAGGTCGTCTAACGAGGCAATCCCCCCTGAGACGATAAGCGGGCAGCCGATCGCCTCCGATAGGCCCTGGTAGGCCAAAACGTCGATCCCGGTTTGCAAGCCGTCCCGCTTGATGTCGGTATATAAAAAGTGCCGAAAGCCTAAGGCTACCAGCTCCAATGCCAAGTCGAGCACGTCGACATGGCTCGTCTGCTGCCACCCGCTGATGGCGACCTTGCCGTCCCGCCCGTCAATGGCCGCACAGATGCTTTCGGCGTAAAGTGCCGCGAGCTTATCCACAAAAGGACGGTCGGTTATCATGCTGGTCCCAATCACCACTCGGGCCGCCCCGGCCTCCAACAGCGCTTCGACGGCCTGAAGGCCCCGGATGCCTCCACCTACCTGCACCTGCAAGCGGCCTAAGGCAACGATCCCGGCTATGGCCTCCCGGTTGTCGGCGCCCAACCCCCGGGCGGCATCCAAGTCGACCACATGCAGGCACCTTGCCCCGGCCTCGGCAAACATCGCGGCCCGGGCGACCGGGTCGTCGTCATAGACTGTCACTTTCGAGTAGTCGCCTCCTGCCAGTCGGACTGCCTGTCCACCGAGCAGGTCGATTGCCGGATAGAGCTCGGCCCTTCGGCCGGTAGACGCTATATATGGGGATAAGCCCTCGTCTTTGGCCTTGCTGGAAGCCATATTACAGGCTGCCTTTGGTTGATGGGATGGTGCCAGCGCGGCGCGGGTCGATGGCTACGGCCTGGTACAGCGCCCGGGCGACGGCCTTTGCCGCAGCCTCGATGATGTGGTGGCTGTTCTCCCCCGCAAGCGACCGCACATGCAATGTTATGCCGGCATTGGCAGCCAGCGCGATCAGGAACTCCTTGAACAGCGTAGTGTCGAAGCTGCCGATCATCTCTATGGGCAGGTCGACCTGCCAATGCAACTGGCCTCGCCCGCTTATGTCTACCGCAGCCGCCACAAGCGCCTCGTCCATTGGCATCAAGCAGTCTCCGAATCGGCTGATCCCCCTTTTGTCGCCTAAGGCCTCCAGGATGGCTGTCCCCAAGACGATACCGACGTCCTCGACAGTGTGGTGGGCGTCGACAGCCAAGTCGCCTTTGGCTTGAAGGCGCAGGTTAAACAGGCCATGCCGTCCGATCGCCTCAAGCATATGGTCGAAAAAGGCCACTCCGGTGTCGATGTCGGTCTCTCCTTGGCCGTCAAGGTCCAGGCTGATGCTGACAGTCGTCTCTTTTGTTTGGCGGTCGATCTCCGATTTACGCATCGTCGTCGTCTATCTCGTCGTCGTCGAACTCATCGACCTCAGCGTCGTCGAACTCTTCGTCGTCGTCGCCTTCGTCGTCGCCTTCATAGGCTGCTAGCTCGCCAAAGACAGCGTCCTCGCCATCGTCGTCGTCATCGTCCTCAAAACGCATCTCCACCGAGCGGCTGTGCGCCCAAAGGCCTTCGGCCATGGCCAAGGCGCTGATCTTCTCCACATCGTTGGACAGGGCGGCAAAGGAGTAGCTGACAATGCTGGTACGCTTGATGAAGTCATTGACTGAAAGGGGGCTTGCCCACCGCGAGGTCCTGTTTGTAGGCAAAGTGTGGTTCGGGCCGGCTATATAGTCACCGACGCTGACGGGGCTCCAAGGCCCGATGAAGATAGCGCCAGCGTTCTTGATCAGGCTGATGTAGTCGATGGCCTGGTCGACCATGATCTCGAGGTGCTCCGGGGCAATATCGTTGATTGCGTCGATGGCAGTATCCATGTCCTCACAAATATATACATAGCAATTATCGTCAATAGCAGGCTTGGAGATAACTTGGCGAGGAGAGATCGTCAGCTGCTTTTCGATCTCGGCGATCACCTCGTCGACCAGGCTCTCGTCGGTGGTGACCAAGAAAGTGCACGCGTTACGGTCATGCTCGGCCTGCGCCAACAAGTCGATGGCCACAAAAGTAGCATCGGCTGTCTCGTCGGCTAGTATCGCCACTTCGGAAGGCCCAGCAATCATGTCGATGCCCACATCCCCCGATACCAGGCGCTTGGCTGCTGTGACGTAGGCATTGCCTGGGCCTACGATCTTATCCACAGGGGCGATCGACTCGGTCCCATAAGCCAAGGCGGCAATCGCCTGGGCTCCTCCCACCGCATAGATCTCCTCGACCCCGACAAGGTGTGCTGCCCCCAGTACCGCCGGGTCGACAGTGCCGTCGTTTCGGGGAGGGGTGACCATGGCAATGCGTCGGACCCCTGCTACCTTGGCTGGAATAGCGTTCATCAGCACCGTCGACGGATAGGCCGCGACCCCGCCTGGGACGTAGATGCCCACCGAGTCGATGGGATTGACCATACTGCCCAGCAAGACGCCGTCGGCACGGGTGGTAAACCAGCTTTGGGCCATCTGCTGTTGGTGGAAATTGCGGATGTTTTGATAAGCGCTGTTGATGGCGCTTGCCAACTCCTGCGATATCCCGCGGATGCTCCGATCGACTTCGCGGCTGCCTACGATGACGCCGTTACGCGTGGCATTGTCGAACTCTTTGGTGTACTCGGCCAAGGCCTCGTCCCCCCGCTCCCGTACCACGGCAATGATTGCAGCAGCCGTCTCGCTGGCCTCGGTATCGGCAGAAGGGCTGCGGTCAAGGGCTGTCAGGTCGATTCTTTCTCCAGGTTCAAGGTATTCAACACGCATGTTTAGTCCTTTCCGACTATTTGGGTGAAGCGGTCGGCCAACTCCCGGACACGCCTGTCAACCCGCATGCTTGCCGGGTTTGCAATGAAACGTGCTGTTGAGGCCATTACCTCATCCACGACTACTAGGTTATTCTCCCGCAAAGTCCGCCCTGTAGCGGTTATGTCCACTATCCGGTCAGCCATGCCCACTAAAGGTGCAAGTTCGATGTTACCATGCATCTTGATCAGCTCGATCTGCAAACCCAACATTGAGTAATACTGGCCAGTAATTCGAGGGTATTTGCTAGCTACCCGCAGCACTCCGCTACGCTGGTAACGCTCTTCGACCTCCTCGTGGCTGCCAGCCCGCTCAGCTACCACGAAGCGACAGGCACCAAAGCCTAGGTCAACCAGCTCCACAATGTCCAAATCGGCCTCTACCAGCGAATCCTTCCCACAAATCGCACAGTCCACCCCTCCATGGGCCGCAAAGACAGGCACGTCGGTAGGCCTTAGTATATACACCTCGGCCACATTCGTGCTGATGACCAGCTGGCGGCCCGGATCGACGAGGTCTGAGATATCGACTCCAGCCCGCTCCAACATCCCGATACTGGCCTCGTACAGCTCGCCTTTGGGAACGGCCAGCCGTAGGGCAGATTTAGCGGAATTCATTCACGCCTCCCTAGTACGTCCTCGATAACGGCTTGCTGGCCCTGTGCACGCAGCAGCTCGGCTTGACGAAAAGCCTCTGCCGGGTTTGCAGGGTCGACAAGGACCTTATGTGGAGAAACCCTTGGTGGCGGCTTGCTGCCCTTGGACCTCTCGTCCAGCAGGCTGGTCACCAACTGCTCCAGGTTAAATGCAAAGCCTATCGCCTTGGCAGGCGGCCCGAACCGGGCAATGGTGTGGTCATAGCGGCCCCCGCTGCCCAGGGGATAGCCTGCCTGCGGGGCAAAGGCAGAAAAAACCAGCCCGGTATAATAGTCAAAAGAGCTCATCAGGGAGAAGTCGACCAGCCAGTCGGTGTTCGGCCTCAGGCTGCAGGCCAGCTGGAAGGTCTCCTCCATACTGTCCAGGCTGTCCAGGCTACGCTGTATGTGCTCGGAAGATGACTCGTTGATCATCGCGATATCGTCGATCAGCCCCCGGCAGTCGTCGATCGCATCCCCGGCCCCTTGGATGCGGGCAAGGGACGAGATAGCCTGAGCGTATTTGACGTTCACGGCGGGATGCCGCATCAGTGTGTCTACCCCCACCAGGTCGCTTTTATGCCAAGTTGTCAAAACAGCCTGTTTCCAGGTCATTTTTGCTGTATTGGCTGTTGCGGCAGTCACTGCGAAGGTGCTCTCCAGCTCGTTAGGGGCATTGCTGACACAAGCATCCAGTATCGCTTGGAGGACGTTGACGGTGCAAAGCGCGATCGTGTAGTCGTTGATCTTGGCCGCATCTAGGCTCTCGGCCATCAGCAACAGCATCTCGACATCGGACACCACACCGCCTAAGCCGATGCATTCGACTCCGAGCTGGGTCTGCGACCTGGCCTTCGTCTCATACAGGCGCTCCTCACGGAAGACCGTCTCCAAATAGCGCAGCCGCAGCGCCTCGCCTGTAGCCAGCGTACCGATGCGGCTGCCTACCAGCCGGGCTATCGGCAAAGTGACGTCTGGCCGTAATACTAAAAGCTCGCCATCCGAGTCGAACAGCTTGAATGTGGCATTTTGGGTATAGCTCTCGGCTTGAAAGAGCGACATCGTCTCCAGTGTCGGGGTTTCCACAGGCAAGTATCCCCATAGCTTAAAGACTTCTAAAATGCTGTCGGCAATCGTTTCCCGCACAACTGCCTCGTCTGGCAAGACGTCTTTAAACCCGCGGGGTATCTGAGCGCTCATCTAGATCCTTTCGTCAATGACCTTGATTTTCATAAGCCATGCCGCCTAACTTTTAGGCTAGGTGAGAAGCTACTTTATCACAGTAGTGTAATAAAGTGTTCTGGGAACCCTAGTGATTTTACTTTTTTACGAAGTGCTTACGCGGCTTTTGCTGCTAAAGTACCTGCCGCCACTCTTTCATCGCCTCGCGGACAACAGCGGCAGAAAAGCCCTTTGTGACTAAATAGCGGTAACGTCCACTGTATTCGTCACGTGCCCTTCCCCGGTAGCGGGACAGCGCTTGGACAGCACGCTCGAGCTCGTCATCCTCGTCTGTGAACTCGTCGATCAGGTCGGGGTAGTCATGGGCGTCGATACCAAACTGGTTTAAGGCCTTTGTGATCCTATACATGCCCCAGCCTTGGTTACGCTTGCTCACAATGTAGAGCCTGCAAAAGCGCCCATCGTCAACAATGCCGGCATCGACAAAACGCTTGACCAGGGCGCGTACGATGTCTTGGCCGAAACCGGCTGAAAGCAAGCGCCCGGTCAGCTCGTGTGACGACCTTTCCCGTGCCGCTATCAGGCGCAGTGCCTTGTTCTCTGCTGCTTGGTCTGCACTAAGCAGGCTTTGTCTTCTTTGTTTCTTGCCTACGTCAGTATTCAGTGCCATTGTCTAGGTAACTGTCTTCGTCTACCCCGTTAGCCGACCCTGAGGCCCCAGCTATGGAGATGGTTATTGGATGCATTGTCAGCCGTTCTCTGAGGAGGCCTTCGATCTCGTTGCGCAGGTCAGGGGTATTGCGCAGCAGCTCTTTAGCTGCCTCACGGCCCTGGCCAAGCCTCTCGTCACCATAGGTGTACCAGGCCCCTGACTTTTTGATCAGGCCTTCTTCGACCCCCATATCGATAATGCAGCCTTCTTTTGATATGCCCTCGCCGAACATCAAATCGAATTCAGCCTGTCGGAAAGGAGGCGCCACTTTGTTCTTGACTACCTTGACCCGGACCCGGTTGCCGATAATCTCGGTACCCTTCTTTATCGAGTCGAACTTACGGATATCTATGCGTACCGAGGAAAAGAACTTCAATGCCCGGCCACCAGGCGTAGTCTCAGGACTGCCGAACATCACACCGATCTTCTCCCTAAGCTGGTTGATGAAGATACAGGTAGTGTTGGAGCGCGACAAGGAGCCGGCCAGTTTGCGCAGGGCCTGGCTCATCAACCGGGCTTGGAGGCCGATGTTCGAGTCCCCTATCTCTCCTTCGATCTCCGCCCGAGGGACCAAGGCTGCAACCGAGTCGATTACGATAGCGTCAATGGCCCCAGACCTTACCAGCATGTCGCAGATCTCTAAGGCCTGCTCGCCGGTGTCAGGCTGCGATATCAAGACCTCGTCGATATCCAGGCCCAAACGGGCGGCATAGGCAGGGTCTAGGGCATGCTCGGCGTCGATGAAGGCTACTATGCCTCCTAAAGCCTGGGCCTCGGCTAGGATCTGCAAGGCTAAAGTGGTCTTGCCACTGGCCTCTGGCCCATATATCTCTACGATGCGCCCACGTGGGACGCCGCCGACCCCGAGGGCGGCATCAAGGGACAAGGCGCCCGTAGGTATGACTTCGATGTCATAGCTCTGGCCCCCCTCTCCATACCGCATGATCGACCCTTTGCCGAACTTCTTCTCGATTTGGTCGGTTGTTATTTCAAGTGCTTTTACTTTTTCTGTATTCACGCCAAGCTCCATCCAGATGGTTTTGACCAATGATATAACGAACGCATGTTCGATGTCAAGTCCTTATCGCCAACTTTGTCGAAAATTAAGTTGGTTTAGACAACTGGTTATTCTCCAGGCCTAGGCTATCAAGGCCTTCTTTCATATCTACTGTTTACCATAAACAGATATCAATGGTCTATTATAAATACTTAACAGCGATCTATCAGCCAGCTTAAAGTGAGATAACAAATGAAAAAGCTAGTACTATTCGTCCTCGTCGACGAGTTCGCAGACCACGAATACCCCTTTTTGGCATCGTCGTTGCAAGACGGGATCAAAGAATTGCAGTCCCCCTACGAAGTCAAGACCCTTGCGGTCAGCAAAGACCCCCTAAAATCAATGGGCGGCTTTACGATCCTCCCCGATTATTCGATCAACGACTGCCCTGACGACTTCAGCGCCCTTGTCCTGATTGGCGGAAACACTTGGCGAGACACCAAGGCCAAGCTCTTTGCCCCCCTGCTAAAAGACAGCATGGACAAAGGCAGGATCGTCGGTGCGATCTGCGACGCTACTGTCTTCATGGGCATGAATGCACTGCTAAACACCAAAAAACACACTAGCAACACCCTTAGCGACCTAATGGCAGCCGGCAAGGACAGCTATACCGGCCAAAATAACTATCAATACGAGCAGGCAGTGCGTGACGGCAACCTGGTCACCGCCAACGGCAGCGCCTACCTCGAGTTCACAGCCGAGGTGTTGGAGGCGCTGGATGCCTTCCCGCTTGACTACATCCAGGAAGACTATCGTTTATATAAGTTCGGATACTATGAAGCTATTGCTAGTGCAACAAACCCGTAATACTTTATTTATGCGGATAAGACCTCGTAGAGCATGAGCAGGGCGGACCGTACTGCCTGCCTGCGGATCTCTGCCCTTTCACCTACGAAGCTCTCGCGCCTGGCCACGGTCTTCTCCCCATAAGAGACTGCCAGCCAAACAGTCCCGACCGGCTTGTCTTCGGTCCCGCCGTCAGGGCCGGCGATGCCGCTGACGGACACTGCGGCGTCGACTTCGAGGGCAGCACGCGCCCCCTTGGCCATTTGGATCACGCAAGCCTCGCTGACCGCCCCGTCTTGGTCGATGGTCTCCGGCGACACGGTGAGCAGGCTTTGCTTGACAGAGTTGGCGTAGCTGACGACCGACCCTTTGATCACGCTCGACGAGCCGGGGATGTCAGTGAGGACGGCAGCGATCAGTCCGCCTGTGCAAGACTCGGCGGTCCCGATCATCACGCCCTTCTCGTTTGCCAGGCTAAGCACCGCTGTCGTCAGCTCGGCAATGGGCGTGTTCGGGTCGGCGAGCATAGCCAGGCTGCCGGCGGTGCCGCTCTCAGTGGCCTCGCCCGCTTTGGACGGCTCGTCCTTGGCGATCCGTGCCCAGATGCCTGTGCGCTCGAAGCCCAAGACCTCGGCTGAGTTTATGAAGTAGTCGATCAAAGACACGATGGTGATGACGAGGGTCAAGGCCATGACTATCCAGGCAAACCAGCTTACAAGGAATATCAGTTTGCCGCCAAGCAGGATGTTTAGGATGGTTTCGAGCGATCCTTTTACGATGAAGGTCACGACAGCGATTATCTGGAAGACCGTTTTAGTCTTTCCTAGGTTGCTGGCTGCAATGACTTTGCCTTCCGCGGCAGCCACCATGCGTAAACCGGTGACCAGGAACTCCCGGCCAAGTATCACCAAGGCTATCCAGGCTGGAAGGATGTCCAGCTCGATCAGTACCAGCAAAGCAGCCGATACAAGTATTTTATCGGCCAAAGGGTCGAGCAGCATGCCGAACGTCGTGACCTCGTCCCGGGAGCGGGCCAAGTAGCCGTCCAGCCCGTCAGTGGCAGCCAGAAGGATGAACACGATAGCTGCTACCCAAGGCTTGACGATGGCAGCGATAGTCGGTTCGGGCACCCAGTCCGCCCAGGGCGCCAGCATCAAGATGATGAACGCGGGCACTAGCAGGATTCGGGTGATCGTCACAATGTTCGCCGGGGTAAGCAGCTCCTGCCAAGCCCTGCGGTTCACTGAGGCCTGTGGGGTGCTGCCTTGGCGAGCGCTGTCGGGGCTGGCTGCGGTAGCCGCGGGCCTGCCTGGGCTGGCTGGCATTGGCTCAGAGGGTTCGTTCTCGCCAGCACCCGTCTCTGTTGGATTGGCTTGTTTCTCGCTCATCTTTTTATGCACCTACCAGAACACACCGGCTTGACTCCTATTTAAGACCGCCAAATCAAACTGTCCATAAAACTCAGGAAATATTCATCTTTTCATTATATTAGCCCGCACCTGTTTATAGCTAGCGTGATTTTTGCTAGTAATTCGCTGCTTGCCTGTTTATCGCGGCTCGCTGATGACGACGGCCTCTAAGTCATAACAGACCGTATCGACAACCTCGGCAACTAGCAGCTGGCCGGGCTCACCGGTGGCTAAGCGGACTACCCCGTCTATCTCAGGTGCCTGTGCCTTGGACCGGCCGATAACCTGCCCGTCCTCATAGCCTGTTACCAGGACCTCAAGCCGTTTGCCGATCAAAGCCTCAGCACGGGCGAAGCCTATAGAGTCGGCCAGGTCACGCAAGCGCTGGGCCCTAGCGCGCCGTGTGCGCATAGGCACTTGGTCTTGCCGCTCGCCTGCAACCGTACCCTCTTCTTGGGAGTAGACAAAGACCCCTACATAGTCAAACTTCGCCGCCTTGATGAAACGCATCAGCTCCAAGGACTCCTGCCTTGTCTCCCCAGGAAAGCCGGCAATAACCGTTGTGCGGAGAGCGACGTCAGGCATAATCTCGCGGGCCTGCCCGATCATCTGCAGGTATTCGCTGGCATCACCACTGCGGCCCATGTCGGAAATGACGCGCGCCGAGGCATGTTGCAGCGGAATGTCAAGGTACCTACAGATATTCGGATGGGCTGCCATCGTCTCCAGCAGCCGAACGCTGAGAGCCGAGGGTTGCAAGTACATGAGTCTTATCCAAACATTCTCAAAGCGTTTGGCCAGATGCTCTAAGAGGTCAGCCAAGTCCTTCTCCCCATCATGCCAAAGCCCGGTATCCTGTGCAATCAGCACCAACTCGCGGGCCCCTCCGGCTACCAGCTGGTCGGCTTCGTCTGTAAGCTCAGCCAGGCTAGTCGACACATAAGGCCCCCGGATACTGGGAATCGTACAGAACGAGCAACGCCGCGAGCATCCCTCGGCAATCTTCAAGTACGCCCAAGGCCGATTGTCCTCAGGGACCCTCATCGGCATTTTGGGCATGGTGGCTTTGTCGTTGATGCTAGCGCTGCCCTCATTATCGGGAGAAGGCCTTGCGTCCTGGGCCTTGATGCCGAACAGGCCAAGTATGACTTCGACGATTCGCGCCTCGTTGGCAACAGTGACAAAGGCGGAGACCTCTGGCAGCTCTGTGTCCAGCTCGTCTTGATAACGCGAGGGTAGGCAGCCCGTGACCACCAGCTTAGCCTGTTGGCCGGTGGTGTAAGCCAGGTTGGCCAAATCCAGGATAGTGGCGATTGCCTCTTCGGTGGCCTCGGTTATAAAGGCGCAGGTGTTGACCACAATGCAGTCGGCTTGGCTGATATTGACGAGCTGCATTCCTGCCGCTAGGACGCGGGCACGCATCTTTTCAGTGTCGACCTCGTTCTTGGCACAGCCTAAGGTGACAAAGGCGACCTTGATGCCGGCAGCATCTACAGGCATATCCGCGCTTGTCGGCTCTGTTTCGGTGCTTGCTGGCACGTCAAACCTTTACCGGTAGTTTATATATTGCAGGGGTTGGCCGTAGTCCTGTTCTTTCAAGTAGCTGATGACCGACTGCAGCTCGTCCCGCGACGATGAAAAAACCCGAAGCTTTGCTCCTTCTACCTGCACTTTTACTTTTTTCAGTTTAAGGTCACGGATGTTTTTCGATATTTTCGTCGCTAGGTCCTTGTCGATTCCCTCGATCAAGTCGCCCCGGTAGCGAATAGTCATTCCACTGGCGTCTTCGGGGCCGTTCCAACGAATGGCCTTAAGGTCGACTTTACGCTGGATAAACTTTGTGTTCATCACATCGATTACCTGCTTGGCCACGAACTCGCTCGGTGCAACAAGGGTGAAGCGTTTTGTGCCCTTGTCGAACTCCAGCGTCGATTTGCTGTCTTTTAGGTCATAGCGCTGCGACATCTCTTTTTTTGTCTGCTGGTAGGCGTTATCGACTTCTTGCAGGTCGACCTCGGACACTACGTCAAAACTCTCATCTTTTGCCATAATTGCTACTCCTTGTTTAAACCTTGATGTCGGACTGGCCTTCTTTCGAGCAAGCCTGACTTGATCGGAAAGCCAGCTTGCCCAAGCCCTGCCATAAAGCTACATGCCTTGCACTTCCTGGTCACTCCACAGGAGTGTTTGTGGTGTTGTCATTGATCGGCCGGTTCTCGACCTCTATACCGACTATACCAACTCCCCCGTCGCCTGTCTCAAACTCTTGAAGCTCATCGTCCCGATACACTTTGACACTGCCTGGCATACCTGTCCTGACCTCGCAGTTGACCTTGACCTCATAGGTTTGTGTCTCGTCTAGATAACCTTCGAATTTCTTCTCCCCATCAACATATATCTCTGTCCATGGCTCACTGCCTGAAGCAGGCTCGACCCGAAGCTCGAATGGCCCATAGTTCGGGCCTGCCTGCTCATCGTCGATAGAACTAGGATTCATAAGCGGGTCATCGACTAAATTATTACTATTGTTATTTGCCTGGTTCCCAGACGATTGGATCGGTATGTACGAGTCTGGCTTGCTGTTGCAGCTGTTGGCAACCACTGCCCAGAAGACAAGGATGGCCACAACTGCCAACACCAGCAGGATCAAGGGCAAGGGAGTTGTCGTCATCAGCCGATTGACCGTTCCTGGCAGGCCCTTGCGTTTCGGGCTGTCGCCTCGCATGACCCGCGGCACGGTGCTTCTCCCCTCAGAGCGCAGAGCATTGGGGTCTAGCACGTTTGGCCTTGACTCGTTGACTCCGACTGTGGACCGCATGCTGCCCTGCACAGAGCGTCGGCGGGCAGCGTTCTTGGCCGACCGCTGCGATCTCGGCGAACGCGAGTCATACCCCGTATGCAGCTCTGACTGCGGGGTCGGCTTGTCCCAGATCGAGCGGACGCCTTGCTCGGTCGACGAGGCTGAGTCGCGGGCCTTCCGGGCAATCGGGGTCGAAGCCGGCGGCAGTGTGTTCCGCGGCTCGATAGGCACCCGCTGGGTCTCCCTCCGACGGATAGCCTCGGCATGCTCAAAGTCTCGGTAATTCTGCAAGAAGAGCTCTGTCACAGCCGCTGAGTCAAGCCCCAAGAACCGCGAATAGGTGCTGACCATATTGCGCGAATGGCCCTTCAAAGGCATCCCATAATAATCCTCTCGCTCCAGCGCTGCCAAAATAGCGGGCCGAATGCGCAAGACATCGGAGACCTGCTCGAGTGAGAGTCCTTTATTCATACGGGCTTCAGCTAAAATGACGCCGAAGGTTTCTGCCATCTCCGCTCCTTTACAGTTAGCTAATGATAACGTAATTTATTTAGTTTGAAAGTGCAAATTTACACTGCGTTTTCATAATGGGGATAAGACCATGGCTCAAACGCACCTGAATGTATTTTTTGTACCTGGTCTACGCTTGATGAGCCTGGCCCATTCAGCCGGCAGGCTTGTATCAAAGCCAAGGCTTTGTCTGTTTTAGCTATATGTCGATTGTAGAGCAGTGAATCAGTGGATATCGTACTTCTCAACAAGGAAGCGGAGCCAAGCAAGCATGTCTAGCATGTGCCTTGGCTCCGCTCCTAATGGGGTATTGATAGGTATCAGTCGTAATAATTGAATTTGATAGCGTCGAACTCCTCACGCATCCACTTCATCCGGTTGATGGCAAACTCCGAGCTGCCTGGCATCGGCTCGCCGTAGATGAAGTCCATCATGGCAAAGCCGCCGCCTGGGGCCAAACGGTCGCAGTAGGCACGGAAGTCGGTCCTGATCTGCTCTTCGGAAGTGTTCTCATTGTAGAAACGAGTTTCTGGCATTGCGCATAATGCCAGGTTGTTTCCATATTTGGCCTTGATCGCATCCTCGTCGTTGGAGGACTGCACTGGGTCCCAGAAGCTCACGCCCATGTCGACCAGGTCGTCGAGGTAGAGCTCGAAATGGCCGCAGTTGTGGTGGCCGACCGGCAGCCCGGCTTCGGTGAAGACGTTGTAATAACGGCGCCAGAAGGGGGCGATGATGTCTTGGAACATCTCCAAAGACATGAAGGGGTTGTGCTCGTGGGCGATGTCGTCGCCTAGGAATCCGAACTCAGGCTGGTAGAACTGAATGTACTTCTTGGCCATTGTGACATGGAAGTCGCAGATGTACGAGAGCATTTCCTTGACCTCATCGGGCTCCTCGAAGCAGGCTGACAGGCCCTCGGTGAAACCCATGAAGCCGACTAGCAGCTGAAAGTAGCCGCCTCCTGTCCCACCGCCGAAGGGGAGCTCAGGGTCATGGTTCCTCCAGGCCTCCTTGGCCATATCCGCCCAAGCCGAGTCGGAGATGTCCAGGTCTGGGACCTTGATGATGTCGCGCCACTTGGTGATGTCGGTGAGTATGAAGTCGTGGGTCTTGGGCATCGGCGGGTTGATTCCCCCGCTGTCGATCACCGACTCGACCCCGAACATCGACTTGCCGGTCCCGTCCGGGTTGCGCTCGCCCATCATGAATGGTGGCGAGTTCATCGCCCAAAACAGGCTGTAGGTCGGAATATACTCCGGCACCTCCTTGTTCACCACGCGCATAAAATTCTCTTTCTTGCTAAGTCTTGGCATACTAGCCCTCCTATCCTCTTTAGCAAACTGCTCGACAGACCTTTGTGCCTGCAACAGCTTTTCTCCAGTACCATAGGCACAATTTGTCAATAACGATTGTAAACGCAGTTTCAGCTCGCTGGCCTATATATAGCAAACGTGCGAAAACAATACTGCATATAGGAATTCGACTGTGCAGTTCTTACTGACACTATGGGCGCTAGGCTGTCAAGTATTGCTCCAACAAAGCAGTTCCTTTACCACGCCTGCCTTTGTTGGTGTGCCTTTTCATATACTAGTATTATTTCATTCTATGCCTAACACGTTTATTAAGGCTAAGTGCTAGAGATTGACGGTAGGGTACACTTTTTTCGGGAAAATTCGGGCGAAAATTTATGTTACTCAGAATAGGCAAATTTCTGACCAGGCCTTTTGCAAAACAGCATTTTTAAGCCGATTAGAAAAATTGTACCCTACCGTCAATCTGGAGCACAGAGCATCTTACTAGTGCATATGCATGTAGAATGCGGACCTGAGCCACATAGTCAGGCTGCAAAAAGCTAAAGCCAGGACACTTGCCTCAGTGCCCTGGCTCTTTTTTAAGCAGTGACAATCTGTCAGTCAGCAGCTATGCGTAGTAGTCGTAACGGATGGCGTCGAACTCCTCGCGCATCCACTTCATCCGGTTGACGGCAAACTCCGAGCTGCCTGGCATCGGGTCGCCATAGATGAAGTCCATCATGGCAAAGCCGCCGCCTGGAGCCAAGCGGTCGACATAGGAGCGGAACTCGGTGCGTACCTGCTCCTCAGGGGTGTCATCGCTCCAGAAACGCATTTCGGGCATGCCGCAAAGGGCAAGGTTGGTTCCGAACTTGGCCTTGATGGCCTCCTCGTCGTTGGACGGCTGCACTGGGTCCCAGAAGCTCACGCCCATGTCGACCAGGTCGTCGAGGTAGAGCTCGAAGTGGCCGCAGTTGTGGTGGCCGACCGGTATGCCGGCCTCGGTGAAGACGTTGTAATAGCGCCGCCAGAAGGGGGCGATGATGTCCTGGAACATCTCCAGCGAAAGGAAGGGATTGTGCTCATGGGCGATATCGTCAGCAATGAAACCGAAGTCCGGCTTGTAGTACTGGATGTACTTCTTAGCTAGCCCGACGTGGAAGTCGCTGATGTATGTGAACATCGCCTTGACCTCCTCAGGCTCCTCGAAGCAGGCCGAGAGCCCGTCGGTAAAGCCCATGAATCCGACCAGCAGCTGAAAGTAGCCGCCCCCGGTGCCGCCGCCGAAGGGATTGTCGGGGTCTGCACGCCGGAAAGCCTCTTTGGCCATGTCTGCCCAAGCCGAGTCCGATATGTCCAGGTCAGGGACCTTGATGACGTCGCGCCACTTGGTGATGTCGGTCAAAATGAAGTCGTGGGTCTTGGGCATCGGCGGGTTGATGCCCCCGCTGTCGATGACCGACTCGACCCCGAAAATCGACTTGCCCGTCCCGTCCGGGTTGCGCTCGCCCATCATGAACGGTGGCGAGTTCACAGCCCAAAACAGGTTGTAAGTCGGGATGTATTCCGGCACTTCCCGGTTGACCATCCGCATAAAGTTCTCTTTCTTGCTAAGTCTTGGCATTTCAGCCCTCCTGTCAGTTGATGTCAATGAAATTATGCTATTGCTATTGTATACGCAATCCAGGCCATGGCTAGCAATTTTGGCAGATTTGCGAAATCCCTGTCCCCAGGCAACTGGCTGCTGTGCGCTTTTTCATGTGGAGAAACCCTTAGGTCTTATCCACATGTGAGTTATTCGGTGTGATTGGAATCTAATCGTGGGGCTGGACACAAGGCCCGGCCCCACCATCATAAATTATGCGTAGTAGTCGTAGCGGATGGCCTCGAACTCCTCGCGCATCCACTTCATCCGGTTTAAGACGAACTCGGAGCTGCCCGGCATCGGCTCGCCGTAGATGAAGTCCATCATGGCAAAGCCGCCGCCTGGGGCAAGACGGTCGCAGTAGGCGCGGAAGTCGGTCCTGATCTGCTCTTCGGAAGTGTTCTCGTTGTAGAAACGAGACTCTGGGGCGGCACAAAGTGCCAGGTTGTTGCCGTATTTGGCCTTGATCGCATCCTCGTCGTTAGATGACTGCACGGGATCCCAGAAGCTCACGCCCATGTCGACCAGGTCGTCGAGGTAGAGCTCGAAATGGCCGCAGTTGTGGTGGCCGACCGGCAGTCCGGCTTCGGTGAAGACGTTGTAGTAGCGCCTCCAGAGCGGGGCGATGATGTCTTGGAACATCTCCAAGGACATGAAGGGGTTGTGCTCGTGGGCTATGTCGTCGCCTAGGAAGCCGAACTCAGGCTGGTAGTACTGGATGTACTTTTTGGCTAGGCCGACATGGAAGTCGCAGATGTAGGAGAGCATGTCCTTGACTTCTTCAGGCTCCTCGAAGCAGGCTGACAGGCCCTCGGTGAAGCCCATGAAAGCGAC
>JGI24702J35022_10000092_pt1 | contig 40581 bp, 38 predicted proteins | sample TergutTh196P4_FD_35022 | JGI IMG/M metagenome (IMG submission 35022) | reverse complement strand
AACTTCAGCCGCCGTTCTGTTATTTGCGGTAGGCGCTATGATACTTTTTTTCGGAACAAGGCTTGGAATGACAGACCCTTACAAAGGGAATGCCGCTGTTCTCAAAAAGCATGGTTTCCCGGTAACCAGTTTTACGAAGACGCTTGCCACTATAGATATTGAGCAATATGCTTCCGTTTTAAATCTTGAAAATTTTGAAATGGACGTGCCGTTCAACGAAGGATTGTTTAAAGTTGCATTGAACGATTATAAAAATCCGGCAAAAGGTTTGGCGCAAATGGTTCTGGACTTGAAAAAAGCCGCAGAGAAAGAAGATAGAAAAATCAAAATGAGCGAGCTTGTAAATAAAATCGGCGAAGACGAATTGAACAGATTTGTAGAAAAAGTGCAGAAACAGACTGCTAAAAATAATAAAGATTTCTTGAAATCTCTCGGGTTAATGGCAGTTGGAATAGGTGCCGCCGTACTTGCTTTTATTGCTCCTATTCCGACGCTGATTGTTCTTGTAACGTTTGGTATTGCTTATCCTTATGCCAGCAAATACGGCAAAATGCTGGGAGCTTATATCGCGAAAGTCCAAAACGGGATGGGGAATGTTATATTCGGTGTTAATCCTATTATGTTCGTCGCTATTACTGCTTTTGCCTTGCCGTTGGTTTTTTTTGGATATTTTATATTCAGAGGCTACAATGAACAGAAAAATATAATTAAAGACAACAAAAAGAAGATATCTGATATGAGAAACGAAATAATAGCGCTCAATAAAGCCGTAAAGCAGACCGGAGACAAGAAAAATGAATACATGGAATTGCTGCTTGCTTCTTATACAAAACCGAAAGCCGATCAGCTTTTTAATATTCTGGAAAAAATATTGGCTGCCGATACGGAAGCCACCGGTACTAAAAAAGAAAAATTAAACGAATTTGCAAGCCTTTACTTTCAGCAGGCGGCCGCAATACAGGCTGTCAATGATAAGCTTGCGCTTGCTAATCTTAACGTATCGAAATTTGACAAAATAAGCGAAGGATCTGAATTAAACGAGACATATGCCGCGCTTCAGCAGGCGTTCGGAAACGATATCGTTGCCGGATTAAGAGCCGATATTGAGGCTTATGAGGCCGTTGCCGCCGCTGCCTATGAAGGCGGCTTAGAAGCAGAAGTATTGCCGTCAGTCATAGAAACAGGCACTGAATCTGCGGAAGAGTCTTCCGTAGATTTTAAACAGTTTGTAGAGCTTGTTTTGTCAACTATAACTCTAGGAAAAGCTATAGAGAAATGGATCAATGACAATATTATATCCGGCAGCAAACAGAACTCAATAGCTTCCGGCATACAGTTTTTTGTAGAAAATTATAGTATTTCCCTTGAGACAAGAACGCAGGTTTTGTCTATGATGAAAGAAGATATCGGAATAAAATCGGTGATAATGCAAAGATCCGAGAGAGATTCTCTTCCTAATGATTATGACAGAATCAAGCCGAACACATCCGTTCCAGTAATATACAACGGAACTGTGTATTATGTGACGGTTGAGCATTATGTTCCTAGAAGCATGGAAGGAAATGTGGAGGTTTTCAGATTAAATCCCGTGATAAAATGCGTTGTATTAAACAATGCGCAGCTTGATTCCGAAGTGCCTGAGTCGATGAGAGAGGAAATGTACAATCAGGCCTATATCTTGTCGGCCAAACATTTTGCGGCGGATATTAACGGAAACGTGCAGAAGCTGCAAAGGAATTTAGGCGTAAGCGGAGCCGGAATGATAGTTTACAAGGGTGTTTCTTTAGATAATAAGCTTCTTCAGGATAACGGAATTACGGTCGAAGATATAAGCGATTCCGGAATTTTTGAACTCAGAGACGGTAAAATAGCGCAGTATTTTGATAAAGACGGTTTGATAAGAGAGAAAACGGGAGAGCTTTTGGCCGAGATCTCTGCCAGAAAGGAAAGAGGCAAAAACTGGCAGATGCCGGGCAATGAATACGGAGGTATCGTAGATACCGAGCGCTCTCCGAGATTTACGGATGCAAGTTCGACGGCTAAATATACGGATAATGAACAATCAAAGAATATTTCTCTGTTGAGAGTAGTAAATGCCGATATAAAAACCGCGATAGAAGTTTTGTACAGCCAAATAATAGAAAGAAGCGCGGAATCTTCCGGAAAAGAATTAAGCAGCGTCGTCAGAATAAGGAATATTCTCAATACCGGAAACAATGTGAAAAAAATTGCCGATTTAAAACTGTCCGATCTCATTAATAACGACGGAAGTGTGAATGCGGATTTAATACGTAAAGCGTATCTCATCGGGTTCAAAGGGATTTACGCGGACGTTACGGGACTCTCTTCGGAGAACGCGGCCAAGGTAATAGACGCGGTAAAACAAATTTCCGACAGGTATGGGATAGACGCTCAGAATTATATAATTTTTGACAGAAATAATTCCGCAAAAAACGCTTCCATGATATCTGAATTTGAAGCTTCTATTGCCGGCAGTTCGATAACGGCAGTCGTAACGGTCGAAGGCGAAAGCACTGCGGTCGACGTTGAAAGAGCCGTTGGAAGGTTCAGCAATATTGCCGTTGAAATGGCGGGAATGGACAACGGAGACGAGCTGGTTTCGGTGCAAGGCAGAGTTGTTACGGCGTTTATGAGAGATACGACGGGAGTTTCAAAAGACAAATCAAGAGTGAAGAGTTCCGCCGGCAGATATAAAACCACATATGACAGAGCGTTTAAGACGGTTGCCGCAGGCGCCGACGATGTGTATAAATATAAGTATGAGTCTGAATATATCCTTAATGGCCTCGACTTAAATAATATCGGACTGCTTAGAGATTTTATGACTCAAAAGCCCGATAAAGGCATAAATTTTAAAGGAATGACGGAAGCTTTGAAAGCTGCAGGGATAAGGGAAGACAGCGTTGCGTATAAATATGCGGCGGATATGGAGGAAACCGGCACGGAGGAGAGTTACGCTTCCGCGAAAGCTTATATAAGGGCGGCCGTTGAAAAATATCTTGAGAAAGAGTATGCGGGCATGAAAGGAGTAGATATAGGTTATTACCTTGACAATGTAAACGTAAGCGACAGAAAAACCATAAGATCGCTGATGCTTTACATGGCCGTTAACGGACAAAAGCTGGACTCCGCAACAATAAGCGAACTTCTTTCCGTGCAGAAGCTGGCGATGAGCGGCGAAGAAAGAAAAATCTCGGAATTATTGGCGGAAGCAGGAAGCCTGATAAATGAAATACTTTCAGATCCGTTAAGCGTCTCGCCGGAAAAGATGGACGAAGCCAAGAGAGCGTTTACTCTTGTGAATGATTCAATGTCCGGTTTTGCGGTTGCCAAAATGATCAATAATGTTAAAAACGGAACAAAAATATCGGCTTCCACAGTGAGAAGCATGCTGCAGGCGGCATAATAAGCGGTACGCAAAAAGCTTTTGGAAAATGTATAAGATGCCGAACACGCTCTGGATTGAAAGTCCCATAATAAAAACCGGATATTTTAAAAATATAATTTAAAGTATCCGGTTTTTATTTACCTGCCTTAAAAACAGCAACAAACTTTCTTATATGTCGGTTAATTTCCACAGACATGTTTGTTTACATTTGAAAGAAAATTTGATAAAATTAAAATATTGCGGTATAAAAATTTATAAGATAGAGCAAGGAGCGGCAAAGATGGCATTTGAAAAGAAAGCGGTTGTGGAACAGTACAAAACTCATGCAACGGATACGGGTTCGCCCGAGGTTCAGGTTGCGCTTCTTACGTCACGAATTAAGTATCTTTCCGACCATTTCCAAAAATATCCGAAAGATTTTGCGTCAAGAGTCGGATTTTTGAAAATGATCGGGCAGAGAAGAAGGCTTTTGGATTATATCAAAAAGCATAACAAAGAAGGATATTTATCTTTAATTAAAAAACTTGATCTTAGAAAATAAGACAAAATAAAAAAAGTCCCGGCAGCTCAAAGGATGCAAAAAAACGCCGATAACGGCAGAATTAAGAATGAAAAATTTCAATTATTCATTGTTGACTGCCAATTGTCAATTGCCGTTTTAGCGTTTTCTTGGATCTTTTGCGCGGAATATACCGGGCAATGGAGCGTAAAGTGGAGTATTTTAAAAAAGAAGTAGAAGTTGCAGGAAAGAAGTTTATTATTGAGTCTGGTAAAATGGCAAAGCAGGCGAACGGTTCCTGTTTGGTAAGGTCAGGCGATACTACGGTTTTGGTTAATGCCGTAGGCTCAAGAGAACCGAAGCCCGGCATTGATTTTATGCCGTTGACAGTTGATTACAGGGAGAGGACTTTTGCCGCCGGAAGAATTCCAGGCGGTTTTTTCAAAAGAGAAGCAAAACCAAGAGACAGCGAAATCCTTGTAAGCAGGCTTATAGACAGAAGCATAAGGCCGCTTTTTCCGGAACATTGGAGAAATGATACGCAGATTGCGTCAATTGTGCTTTCACACGACGGAGAAAATGACGCCGACATAGCGGCTATATTGGGAGCGTCGGTCGCTTTGACTATATCCGACTTGCCTTTTTACCATCCCATTGCTTCGGTAAGAATTGGAAGAGTAAACGGGCAGTTTGTAATAAATCCGACAAGAACGGAACAAAAAGAAAGCGATTTGGATTTGGTCGTGAGCGGAACCGAAGACGCTTTGACTATGGTTGAAGCCGGCGCTTTGGAACTTTCAGAGCCGGAAATGCTTGACGCTTTAAATCTCGCCAGAGAAACTATTAAATCTATTTGCGCCTTCCAAAAAGAATTGCCTCGGAAAGAAAAAATGCAGGTTGAGGAACCTCAGACCAATCCGTCTTTAAAATCAGATATTGAAGCCGAAGCGATTGCAAAAGCCGAAGAAGGCGTCACCATAAAAGAAAAAAGCGAAAGAGATATGTTCTGGGCGGCATTTAAAAAAGACATAACAGCAAGAATGCTTGAAAAATATCCCGAAGAAACGGCCGCGGCGGCTGATATGATTCTTGAAGATATTTTTTACAGAAAAGCAAGAGAGCTTGTTTTAAACAAAAAAGTACGCAGCGACGGAAGAGGCGTTGAAGATATAAGACCGATAACGTGTGAAACGGATATTCTTCCAAGAGTTCACGGGTCAAGTTTGTTTACAAGAGGCCAGACGCAGGCTTTGGCTACCGTAACGCTCGGAACTCCCGGCGATATGCAGATCATGGACGAACTTGCCGGCGAATATAAAGAGCGTTTTATGCTTCATTATAATTTTCCGGGTTTTGCGACCGGAGAACCGAAGGGCGAAAGATCTACAAGCAGAAGAGAGATCGGTCACGGCGCTTTGGCAAAAAGGGCGTTAAGGCCTATTCTTCCAAGCGAAGAAGAGTTCGGATATACAATAAGAATAGTATCCGATATTTTGGAATCAAACGGTTCTTCTTCAATGGCTTCGGTTTGCGGCGGTTCGCTTGCATTGTTTAATGCCGGCGTTCCCGTAAAATCAAGCTGCGCGGGCGTGGCTATGGGGCTTATGAAAGAAGGCGACAATTATGTTGTTTTGACTGATATTATGGGAATGGAAGATCATCTGGGAGATATGGATTTTAAAGTTGCGGGTACCAGAAAAGGAATTACCGCGCTTCAGATGGATATAAAGGTTACAGGACTTACGACCGAAATCCTGGCGCAGGCATTAGACCAGGCAAAACGCGGAAGAATGTTTATATTGGATAAAATGGATGCCGCCGTATCGGCTCCTAATCCGGATATATCAAGTTTTGCGCCTCAGATGGTAAGTTTAATGATACCAGTCAAGAAAATAGGCGAACTTATCGGTCCCGGAGGAAAAAATATAAAGAAAATCCAGGAAGATACGAACGTTAAAATTGACATAGAAGATACAGGAAAAGTGGCTATTTCCGGAACGGATGCCGAAGGCGTTCAAAGAGCGAAAGAGATGGTTGAGGCGATAACCGCAGAAGTTGAAGTCGGAAAAATATACAAAGGAAGAATAGTCAAAATAATGGCTTTCGGCGCGTTTGCAGAAGTTCTTCCGGGAAAAGAGGGATTGATACACATATCCCAGCTTTCCGACGGACATACCAAAAAAGTCGAAGATGTCGTTAAAGAAGGCGACGAAGTTACGGTCAAAGTTGTTGAAATTGACAAGCAGGGCAGAGTAAATCTCAGCATGAAAGCTGCAAGACAATAATAAAGGCAGTTGTGCAGCCTCTGGCGGGGCAAAGCCGCGCATAACAATTATTCGCTACTGCCGTTAAAAGGGTTTATCATGGCAAATGACATTAAAGACAAAGTGAAATCTCTTTATGAGATAATGAAAGATGAAAAAATCGAAGAATTGGAAGTCAATTCCAAAGATTATAAACTTTGCATTAAGAGAAAAAACCCTGATGAAGTAAAACAATTTGCTGCGGCAGCGCCTGTAAAAACGCAGGCGGCTGCGGCTGAAGTTCAGACTGAACAGCAGCCTAAACATGAAGCGGCAGTTTCGGGGGAAACTATAAAATCTCCGATAACGGGAGTATTTTATAAATCTCCGTCTCCGTCGTCTCCCGCGTTTGCAAAAGAGGGAGATATTGTTGAGACCGGCAAAACATTATGTATTGTCGAAGCTATGAAAGTTATGAATGAAATAAAAGCCACGTTCAAAGTTAAGATCGTGAAAATTTTGGCGGAAAACGGAAAACCCGTAAATTCGGGGCAGGATTTGTTTGAAGTTGAAAAAGTCTAAAACGGCAAATAATAATCGGATCTCTCTAAAAACCTATCTAAAGTGAAAATTGTATTTTTAAGGGGTAAAATAATGGCTGATATGATTGACAGAGTAGGATTTGCGGCGGGAGAGGTTTGGAATTATTTGCTTGAAAACGGAGAGTCGTCTCCTATAAAGATTAAGGCGAATTTAGGCTTGTCGAACACAATGCTGTATCTTGCTTTGGGCTGGCTTGCAAGAGAAAATAAAGTCAATATTGTGCAGCAGGATTACAGCTACAGAATATCTCTTAAATAACATAAGGCAAATGATTTTCTGAGGCCTCTCAGTTCAGTTTTTGGTATGCATTACAATTCCAGAGGACAGAAAAAGTGGCTAGAGAAAATAAAACAAAAAATAAAAAACAAAAAATGAATAATGCAAACAGAAACAGGGAAGTTGTCGCCCTGTTTTTTGTTTTGGCGGCGTTTGTATGCGCGTATGCCGTGATAGTGCCTGACAGTTCCGGCATGATAGGCAAAGGGTTTACAAATATAATGTTTCAAATGTTCGGCACCGCTACTTATATTCTTCCTTTCATATTTCTTTGGTTTTTTATAGTGCAGATAAGCAAATCCCTTGAATTGAGAGGGAGAATGGATTTTATATGGTCGGTTTTCTGTATGATCTCGGGAGCGGTTTTGTTTTCATTCTCGGGGCTTTTGTTTGAAATCAACACCTACGGCGGCTGGATAGGAGATAAGTTATTTCCTTTTTTTGAGCAGCTTTTGGGCATAACGCTGGGATTTTCGGTCACGGCGATAATTTTTATATATTCCGCGGCAAAACTTTTCAGAATTTCGTTAAGCTCGGCAATATATCATTTTATCAAAGGGTTTACGGAAGATTCCCAAAAAGATAAAAACGCTAAAGAAAAACTTAAGCCTAATGTTTTGGAAAGAAAGCCGGAACCTCCCGTTGTCAGGACGGAGGAGCCTACGGTTGTTTCAAAACCCGAACCCGTTAAGCCTAATATAGTCGGCAAAAAAGAAAAAGATGAAAAGGTCGTCAAAGAAAAGGCGGAAAAAGAAAAACATAAACCGGAAAAAATCGAAAGCAAGAGTTTTGACTACAAGCTGCCTTCGACGAATATATTGAAAAATGATCCGGCTGTAAGTTTTGAAACAAATAAAGACAAGCTTCTTGAAAGAGCCGAGCTTTTAAGAAAAACGCTTGCGGATTTCGATATTGCCGCTGAAGTAAAAGATATTATACCGGGCCCCGTAGTTACGCGTTATGATTTAGTTTTGGCTCCGGGCGTAAAAATACAGGCGGTTTCAAATATTATTGACAATATATCTCTTACGATGAGGACATCGTCAATAAGAGTCGTGCCTATACCCGAAAAAGCCGCCGTGGGCATAGAAGCGCCAAATCCCGAAAGCGTTATAGTGGGGCTTCGCGGGATTTTGGAAAGCCGCGCTTTTGAGAATTCGAAATCGCTTCTTTCTCTGGCGCTCGGAAAAACGACCGACGGAGAAGGCTATGTCGCAAATCTGGCGGCAATGCCTCATTTGCTTATTGCCGGAGCTACCGGCTCGGGAAAAAGCGTCGGCATCCATACCATAATACTTTCAATTTTATATAAAGCGCGCCCTGATGAAGTTAAATTTATGCTGATAGACCCGAAACGCGTTGAAATGCCTATTTACAAAGATATTCCGCATCTTTATAATCCGTGCTCTTGCGCCGCAGACGCTGATATTATTACAAACCCCAGAGAAGCCGCGTCGGCGTTAAAGAAACTTGTAACCGTCATGGAAGAAAGATATATGAAGTTTGCCGGAGAAATGGTCAGAAATATTGAAGATTACAATAATAAAATGATCGAGGAAGGAAGGGAAAAAGAATTCTATATTGTGGTAATAATAGACGAACTCGCGGATTTGATGCTTGTCGCGCAAAAGGAGATCGAAGATTCCGTGCAAAGGCTTGCCCAAATGGCAAGAGCAGTAGGGATCCATTTGATACTTGCGACGCAAAGGCCGTCGGTAAATGTTATTACCGGAGTAATCAAAGCTAATTTTCCGGCGCGGCTGTCGTTTCAGACAACGTCAAAAATAGATTCCCGCGTTATATTGGACGCGCTTGGAGCCGAAGATCTGATCGGAAAAGGAGATATGCTGTTTTTGCCTCCGGGAGAAGCAAGACCGGCGCGTTTGCAGGGGGCGTACGTATCGTTAAAAGAGGCGGAAAAGATAATCGAGTTTATAAACGGTCAAAATTTTCCGAGGATATACGAGCCTATAGCCGTTGAAGTGTCGGGCGAAAAACTTGACCTTATAGAGGAAAAAAGCTTGAAAGATTTGATTCCGGCGCTTACTCTTATTAACGAACGCAAAAGAGTTTCGCAGGATCTGCTTAAAGCGAATTTCGGAAGTTCTGCCCGCGCGACTAATATATTGAGCGTTCTTGAAATGAAAGGTTTTATAACAAAACCCGAAGGCACTAACAAATGGCAGATAAATTATGATAAAATAAATGAGTATCTGGACATGAATTCCTAAAAGAGGTGCCAAAATGAAAGAAATCGGAGAATACTTAAAAGAAAAACGTGAAGCAAAAGGGCTTTCTATCGATGATGTTTCAAAAGAAACCGGAATAATAGCGATGCTGCTGGAAGGATTGGAAGACGGAGATACCGCGCTTTTTATCAATTTGGAAAATTATGACGATATTTTATCTTACTATTGCGAATATCTGGGGCTGCCTAAAAAAGCTCTTGTAGCGCAGAATAAGATACTCAGAATGCATGAGCAAAGAGGAAACCCTATCGATACGTCTGCTGCGACAGCCGGTTCCAGAAATGCAATGAAAGATCTTATGCCAGTCCTTAAACTTATAAAAGACCGCCAGAGGGTATCGCTTGATCTTTTAGAAATAAACTTCGGTTCTTACTCTAAGGCAAAAGAACTGCTGCAGTATTTGCAGGATAACGGTTATATAGTCAAGCGGAGCGGGGCTTCGGATTGGCTTATAAATAATGAAAAAATTAACGAACAGTTAAGGGGGTATTAAAATGAAAAAGATAAATATTTTTGCATTTGCCGTTTTAACGGTTTTTTCTATGAATGCTTTTGCGCAGACAAATGAGATAAAATTGAACGATGTGCTGGCCAAGATGGAAGCGGTCGATAAAAAAATGGACGCCGCTGAAATTACTTATACCCAGGAAATATTTTATTCTGCGACAAAAGAGACGCAGAATATTACCGGTAATCTGAAATATAAGAAACCGAACAGTATTTTTATAGTCCAGAAAACTCCCCAGGAACAAAGGATTTATATCGACGGCAAAAAGATTACGATATACACTCCCGAAAATTCGCAGGCCGTGGTAGATAACTGGAAAGACGTTATCAACGGAGATTTTACGCCGACATCAATGGTAAACTTCGGAAGCAATTGGAAGACTATACGGAAAGACAATTCAATAAATTATATCGGAGAAGATGAAAAAAATCATATCATCGAAATAGTTCCGGCGCAAAAAAATGAGTGGAACATGCAGCTTCACGTGGACAAAACAACTATGCTCCCCGCAAAAGCGGTCGTTACGGCCGCGGGACTTGTCGTAAACGTGAATATCGGCGAATATAAAGTAAACCGGAATATTAAAAAAGACGTTTTTAAATTTACAGCTCCGGAAGGCGTAGAAATTATAGAACTTAACTAGGATATTATTAATGAAAGAACTCGGGAAAATTTTAAAAGATAAACGTGAAGAACAGGGCTTGGATTTAGACAAAGTCCACAGAGCGACAAAAATTCAGGAAAAATATATTTCGGCTATCGAAGACGGCGATGAGACGGTGTTTTCCGCGGAAATTTATTATAAAAGTTTTGTTAAGTCTTATGCCAGATATTTGGGGCTTAACGGAGATGATTTGCTCGCCCAATATGAAAAAAGAAAAAATGAGAGCGAAGGAAACGAGGACGGCGGCGGTTCCGCAAAAAATGAAAAAAACAAGAACGGTTTTATATCAAAAAAGCCTAAAGCAAAATCTGCCAAAGAAAGCGGCGGCGATTTAAAAAAGTTATTTATTACGGTTTTTATAGCTTTGGTTTTATGCGCGGCTTTTTTATATATGAATAAAAATATTTCGGCATTCACCGAAGAAAATCCCGACAGAATTCCTGCCATAGAACAAAAAAAAATGCAAATTCAAAAGATGCAGGAACTTCGCGAGCAAAGAGAACGGGAACTTAAAGAGCGGAACATGCCCGTGGAAATATCAGCTGAAAGTAATAAAAAGGATACGGAAAACGGCGCGAATGAAGCGCTGAAGCCTTTTCCTCAAAAGCATGAACAGATCGTCGCGCAGCCGGCTCCAAAATCCGAATCCGCCGCTATACGGAATGTAAACGAGATTCAGACAGCGGCAGTTCCTGCCGTAAAACAGCAAAATGACAAGCAGGAACTTGAAATCATTGCTATTGAAAACGTATGGATAAGAGTTGAGGGCGACGGCAGGGAATTTTTTCAGGGAACTATAGTCAAAGGAACGAAGAAGACCTGGAAAGCAAATGACGAATTTAATGTCAAAATAGGATATACTCCCGGAGTTGACGTTTTTTTTAACGGCATTAAAATTGATGTTGACGCAGGCGCAGTGCAGGATGTTAATACCGTAGTCTTAAAAAGACAAAGTTGAAAGTGAAAAGTGGAAAATGGAAATAAAGACAGGAAAAATTACGAATCAGCGGAAAAAGCAAGGATAAGCCTTGTCATTATGGGCGGAAGCGAAAAATCCGCAAAGCAATACGGCGCTGTTAATTCCGGTTTCCGTTCTCCTCTTTCAGCTTCGCCTGTAAAGGTTGCGGTAATAACTTTAGGCTGCCCGAAAAATACGGTAGAAGCCGAGTATCTGCTCGGGATTTTAAAAAATAACGGTTATCTGCCAAGCGCCGGTTTAAGCGATGCCGACGCTGTAGTTATACATACTTGTTCTTTTATTCACGACGCAAGGGTTGAGTCCGAAGAATGCATAAAAAATGTTCTGCTTTTAAAGAAGAAGAAAAACATTAAGGTTTATGTTACCGGCTGTCTGCCGCAGCTTCTTAAAGAAAAAATAACTGAAAAATTTCCTTTGATAGACGGTTATACGGGAACGGGAGCTTTGGATAAGCTTCCCGCTTTGATTTTAAATAAAAAAGCGGATAATCCGCTTTTGGCAAATGATTTGCTTTTGCCCGGCGGATTAAACGATTCAAAACAAAGGATCCTGTCTTCTCATTTGCCTTCAGCTTATTTAAAAATTGCCGAAGGGTGTGATCATAGATGCAGTTTTTGTATAATTCCGGATTTGAGGGGAAAATTTACAAGCCGTACAATAGATTCTCTGTACGCGGAAGCAAAATCTTTGGCTCAGGCCGGCGTGAAAGAGCTTATACTGGTAGCTCAGGATACGACTTCTTACGGTTTGGATATATACGACGCATTTGCTTTAGATAAACTGCTTGCAAAGCTTGCAAAAATTGATTTTAAGTGGATAAGGTTAATGTACGCTTATCCGTCAAGCATAACGGATCCGTTTCTGGATGTTTTTAAGGAGTACAAAAATATATGTAAGTATATTGACATTCCGGTGCAGCACATAAGCAGAAAGGTGCTTTCCGCGATGAAAAGACCGTTGAACACAAGACGGGTAATTGAAAAGATAAAAAATAAAATTCCGGACATCGTTTTAAGAACGTCAATTATAACGGGTTTTCCGGGCGAAACAAATAAAGACGTAAAAGAGCTGACAGATTTTATTAAAACGGGATATTTCCAGTATGCGGGAGTATTTGAATATTCCGATCAGAAAGAAGCCGCTTCTTCAAAATTAAAAAGGCATATCGGCCGTGAGCTTGCAGCGCGCAGAAGAGTTGAAGTTGAAAAAGCGCAATATGATGTTTTTAAAGCAAAGATTGACGCTTTAACTGCGGAAGTTAATCAGTCCGGCGGCTCGGCAGCCCGAAAAAGACAAAACGGCAGGACGGAATTTCTTGCAGAAAAATGCGTAAAGCATGGGAAAAAGTATTTGATTTCCGGCAGAAGCGTTTTTCAGGCTCCGGAAATAGACGGAAGCACGGAAATATTATATGATAAAACTTTAGAATGCGGAAAGTTCTATAAAATAATAATAAAAAATAATGACGGATATAAAATAAAAGCTGAAATTGATGCGTGAGGCATTGCGGAGCGCTTAGTCCGGATTGTTTGCGGCGATTGCGAAGTAAGGCGGGTCAGCCTGCCGCTGGATTTATAAAAACAGCAATAAAGGTATATAAATGAATTTGCCGAATAAACTTACTCTGACAAGAATCTGTCTGGTGCCGCTGCTTATTGTTTTTATTGAACTGCATACTTTTTGGTGCAGTATTTTAGCTTTGATTATTTTCTGCCTTGCGTCAATAACCGATCTCATCGACGGGCAGATTGCCAGAAGAAGCAATACGGTTACGCCGCTGGGCATTTTTCTTGATCCGCTGGCGGATAAGCTTTTAATATCGGCGGTTTTTATATGCTTTGTGGATATCGATATTCTGGGTATTCCGGCATGGATGGTGATTGCCATTATATCAAGAGAGTTTATTATAACGGGATTACGTTCAATAGCGGCCGTAAAGAATGTGATCATACCGGCCGACAAAGCAGGAAAATTTAAAACCACATCCCAAATATTCGTAATTATTCTTGTTTTGCTTATACTTATAATTCAGCAATATTTTCTGAAATTTTACGGAATTACGCCGAAATTGATAATTACTTTTGACGGAGGCTCTTACCGTACGCTTGCGTTGGTACTCCAAAACACTCCTTACTGGGCAACTCTTGCCGCGACAATAATGACGATTTATTCCGGCGTGCATTATATATGGAAACACAGAGAGCTTTTAAAAGACAATGCGTAAATTGATTTTATTTGTTTCATCGGTCTTTGGAGCGGGATACATAAAATATGCCCCGGGAACTTTCGGCAGCCTTGCCGGAATTTTGCTTTGGTATTTATTTATTCCGCAGGATTATTATTTTCAGGCTGCTGCTGCAGTATTTATGTTTTTTGCGTCCGTTTTGTTTTCGTCGCTTGCCGAAAAAATCTACAATAAAAAAGACGATCAGCGCATAGTTATTGACGAAGTTGCCGGAGTATGGCTTTCCGTGCTGTTTTTGCCTAAAACCGTTTTTTTCCTGTCTTTGGGATTTATTTTGTTCAGGGTTTTTGATATTTCAAAACCGTTTTTTATTAAAAAACTTCAAAAAATCAAAGGCGGCCTCGGCATAACCGTTGACGATATGGCCGCCGGATTTATTGCGAATATAATTTTACAGGCTGTTAACGTGATTCTAAGATGATAAAAACGGATAAAATAATTTCAGGGCAAATAGAAGCGAACTGTTATATCGTTTACGACATCGGCACATTGAAAGCGCTTATTGTAGATCCCGGCGAGGACGGCGATAAAGTTATAAGCGAAATAGAAAAAAAAGGCTTAAAGCCCGAGATGCTTGTAAATACGCACGGACATTACGACCACATTTTTTCCGACGAGCAAATACGGGAAAAATATAAAATTCCTTTGGCGGCGCACAAATATGAAATTCAGATGCTTGCAGACCCTTACGGCAATGCCTCCGCAATTTTCGGTAATCCCGAATCCGTAAGAACTCCGGAAATACAGCTTGAAGATAATCAGGAAGTAGAGCTTTCTTTTGCAAAGTTTAAAGTTATTCATACTCCAGGGCATACAAAAGGCGGGATTTGCCTTTTGTTTGACGGGTTTCTTATTACCGGAGATACTTTGTTTGCCGGAACAATAGGCCGCACGGATTTTCCCGGAGGCAGCTTTGACGAGCTTATGAATTCTCTTGAAAAAATAAAACGCCTGGATCCTTCAACCGTTATTTATCCCGGGCACGGAAGCCGTACTACGCTGGCAAACGAATTGCGGCATAATCCGTATATGAAACAGCGAACAGGGACTCTCTAAAAACATCATCCGCGCCGCGCCGTCCACACCCTAGGCACTCGAGGGTAAATTCCAACGGGAATCTGCGTTTGCCGTTATCGTTGGAAAAAGCAATAACGGCCTTCCGGAATGACATACATGGGTTTTTAGAGAGACCCCGGCGCTATTGTTTCGTTTTTTTTGGTACCAACTATGGATATAAACAAAACATTCAATGACTTTATCAGCTATATAACCGTCGAAAAAGGCTTGTCTAAAAATACGGTTTTGGCGTATAAGTCGGATTTGAATAAGTTTTTTGAGTTCTGTAAAAAGAAAAATTTTGATATTGAAAAGATGCGCCATAATGATATAACCGATTTTTTGTGGGAGATCAAAACCGAAGGATTAAAACCGCGTTCAATTTATAGAATGATGGAATCTTTGAGACAGTTTTATAAGTTTTTAAATATTGAAGATTTGGCAAAAAATAATCCGACGGCTTATATCGCGGCGCCCAAGATACCGGAAGATTTGCCGGGGATGCTTTCTTTTGACGAAGTTGAACGTCTGTTAACGTCTGTCGCCGCCTCGGATGAAATGAATATAAGAAACAGGGCAATGCTTGAACTGCTTTACGCGACAGGCTTGAGGGTCTCGGAATTAATTAACTTGAAATTCTGCGACATTAATATTGACGACGCTTTTCTTAAGGTTTTGGGGAAAGGCTCAAAAGAAAGATTGATTCCGTTCGGGTCAAAAGCAAAAGATTTTTTGAACGTTTATTTAAGAAAAAGAAAGCCTGCGGCCGGAGTTGAAGAAAATGTCTTTATTTCAAGGCTCGGAAAAAAATTATCCCGTATAGAATTTTGGCGGCAGCTTAAAAATATAGCAAGAAATGCCGGCATCAATAAAAATATTACTCCTCACACTTTAAGGCATTCATTCGCAAGCCATTTGCTTGCCGGCGGAGCGGACATACGCTTTGTTCAGGAGATGCTCGGACACAGCTCTATTTCAACAACGCAGGTATATACGCATCTTGAGAACAGCAGACTTAAACAGCAGCATAAAAAATATCATCCCCGATAGAGGCATGCCGCGGCCATTGCCCTGCGCGGATTTACCGACAAACTCACTCATTGAAAAATATTTGTTTTTTTTATACAATCAACCAACATGAAAAATACTAAAAATTTAATAACGCTTGCGTTAAAAGAAGACGGAGTATTTAATGACATAACGACAAAGTCATTAATTCCCGCCGCCAAAAAAGCTAAGGCCGTTTTGATCGCAAATAAGCCGGGCATATTGTGCGGCGTTGATATTTCTGCCGAAGTTTTTAAATCTATAGATAAAAAGTGTAAAGTAAAAACAAAAAAGAATGACGGCTCAAAAATAAAAAAAGGCGAGCACGTGCTTGAAATTGAAGGTCCCGCATACGCGATTTTGACCGGAGAAAGGACTGCTTTAAATTTTTTACAGCATTTGTCGGGCATTGCTACTTTAACCGGTGAATTTGTCGCCGCCGCAAAGAACGGCAAAACAAAAATTTACGATACCAGAAAAACAATCCCGGGATACAGAGATTTGGCAAAGTATGCCGTAAGATGCGGAGGCGGAGTTAACCACAGAATGGGGCTTTCCGATATGGTTCTTATTAAAGATAATCATTTGTTTCTTACTAAAGATTTAACTTCAAAAGTAAACCAGCTTAGAAAAAAATACAAAAAAATGCTTATAGAAGTCGAATGCGAAAATATCGACCAGGTCAAACACGCTCTTGAAGCAAAAGCTGACATAATAATGCTTGATAATACCGGTCTTGCCAATACAAAAAAGATGATAAACCTTATAAGAAAAAGTTCAATTGGAAATTATAAGCCTGAAATTGAAATTTCAGGAGGCATAAATTTGAAAACGGTAAAACAATTTGCAAAACTCGGCATAGAAAGAATTTCCGTAGGTATGATGACCCACTCTGCTCCCGCCTTGGACATTACGCTTGAAACTACGATAAGTTAAAAAGACGGATAGCGTTTCGCTTTTAGAAAACACGCAATTACCCGTTACACTGTGCCGTTAAAAGGTAATAAATGCATCATATTGTTAAGCTTCTTTTAGGCAAAAAATATATTTCAGGAAACGAAATAGGCGGAATTTTAGGCATATCCGCAGACGCGGTACATAAGATGATAAAGAGTCTGATAAATAACGGTTTTATTATTGATTCTTCGTCTAAAGGTTACAGACTTGCAAAGAACGCGCCCGTTTTCAATAAAGAAGATGTTTTTAGCAGTCTCCCGCGCGATCTGTCCGTATGTAAAAAAATATTTCATTTCAAAAAAATTGATTCCACGCAAATTAAGCTAAAAAATCTTGCCGAAAACGGAAAACCCGAAGGCATTATTGTCATTGCGGACGAGCAAAGAGCCGCTTACGGCAGAATGCGGCGTCCGTGGAGTTCCGCCGCGGGCGGTTTATGGTTTTCGATGCTTCTTAAACCTAAAATTCTTCCGGAAAAAGCCCCTTTGCTTGCTTTGCTTACAGGTATAGCGCTCAACCGGATTTTAAGGCGCGGATACGGCGTAAAAACAAAAGTAAAGTGGCCTAATGATATTCTTTTTGGATATAAGAAACTTGCGGGTATAATAATCGAAATGTGCGCAGGGCAAAACGGTATAAACTGGGCAGCCGCGGGGATCGGTATAAATATGGATAATTTTCTTCCGGAAGATTTAAACGACGCTGTTTCCTTGAATTCAATTTTGGGAAAAAGTACTGACAGAGCAAAATTTTTGGCTCTGTTCTTGACGGAATTTGACATAATTTATAAGGAATTTCAAAATGCCGGCTTCAAAAAATTTGCCGGAGAATATAATAAAAATACCGCCTTTATGAAAGAAAATGTAATAATTGACAACGGATTTGATATAATAAAAGGCGTAAATAAAGGAATAAATGAAGAAGGAAATCTTATAATTAAGACGAAAAACGGTTTTGAAGAAATATTGTCGGGAACTCTTAGGCGCATATAGGCACGCTAAAGCGCGTATTTATGCATAAAGGATGTAAATAATATATGATAAAAAAAATATTCGTCTCTGCCGCGGCGGTGTTTGCCGCAGGTATATTTTGCTTGGCTTATTCACAGAGTCATGAAGCCGTTATAAAACTTGATTCTTCGGAAGATATAGAGAAATTTCAAAAAATATTGAACGATGATGGCTCAAAAAATTCTTCAAACGATTTGGAAACGGCTTTAGTCGGCGATACAAAAAACGGAAAGAAAACTGAAATTCTTGAAACGGAATTTAAAGTTTTTATCCCGCAGGCAAAAGAAGACGGCGTTAACGAAGCAAGCGGTAAAAGTAGCGGCAATGTAAAATGGCTTGAGTCCGATGAAGATATTGCAGAATTTAATGAGATTATTAAAAAGGCTGCTGATTCATCAGCCAGATAAAAATCCTAACGGGAGATAAAGTATAAATGAAAAAGACAGCAGTTATCGCGTTGGCGGCATTATGTTTTTTTTCATGTTTCGCTTATGCCAAAAAACCGCCTTCGTCAAAAAAAAAGCATAATAACAATGTGAATATTGACGCGAAAGAAACAGCTATTTGTCCGGCGCCGACGGCTTTTCAGGATGTCAACAGAATGATGAAAAGCCCGGGCTATTGGATTTCAAAACTCAAAGATCCCGATAAAGTAATTCTTACCTTAAAAGAAATTGAAGCCGTCAACGCGAAAACCGGCGGACAAAGCATATATTTGACGGATATCCAGTATTTTCAGAGTATTTTTTACCGCAGAACCGCCGCGGCAAATCATACAAAAATGTTAAATATGTTTTCAAAATATTATGACGGAAACTCGGATAAGCCGGTAGGCAGGGATCATTTTACCGAATTAGATAAAAATATAAGCTATAATGCTTTCGCTTCCACCGTAAACGTGCGTTTTGCAATGACGGTGAGTTATGCTGAGCTCAGGGCTTTGCCTTCGTATGAACCTCTTTTTTCATCCCTTGGCACTCTGGATTTGGACAGAATGCAGATAACCCAGCTGGATTTGGCGTCGCCTGTTGCCGTGCTTTATGCTTCTCTGGACGGCGAATGGTTTTATGTCGTATCCGAAATAGCAGAGGGCTGGCTTCACGCGGACACTATAGCTTTTTGCAAGCAGGATGTTATCAAAGATTATAAAAAATGGGACAGGTTTGCCGTCATACTTTCACCGAAAGCCGATATTTATAAAAATGAAGACATGACCGAGTTTTTTGATTATGTCAGTATGGGCACCGCTTTGCCTATCGCGGGGATAAAGGGTGAAATTGCCGAAATAAGGATCCCGAAAGCTAAGAGTGATAAAACATTGGGTTTTCAGAAAGCGTATATCAATCTTTCGGATATATCCGTCGGTTATATGCAATATACGCAGAGAAATGTAATACAGCAGGCTTTTAAACATCTCAATTCTCCTTACGGCTGGGGGGGGATGAACGGCGAACAGGATTGTTCAAGTTTTATAAGGCAGATATTTGCGTGTTTCGGCATAAAGCTTCCGAGAAATTCAACCGGACAGATAGAATCTGCGGGTATTTTCGCAGGAAGTTTTGAAAAAGGCGAGCCGGAGTATCTCAGATCCCAGAGGATTATAAAAAACGGCATGCCGGGATTGACTATTTTATATTTTCCGGGGCATATTATGCTCTATGTAGGCAGTGAAGGACCCAGTCCGTACATAATCCATTCGATTTGGGGCTACGGCGAGGAAACGGAAAAAGAATCCAAAACATACCTTATCAACAGAGTTGCCATCACGTCAATGAGGATAGGCGAATCGTCTAAGAAAGGTTCACTGCTTCAGAGAACAACTCTTATGAAGATAGTGAAATAACAGTAATGTCACGGATGATTTAATAAAATGAAAATGGATTTTTTAAGAATTTTAAAACTTATTTTATATGCCGTTTCTTTTGCAGAGATCCTTATTTTCAGTTATCTTGCCGATAAAAGCGGCAATAATATAAAGATGATGCTGATAACTTTAGCTTTGCTGGTTTTAAATGTCGTTATTTACAAATTGGTTGATAAAAACATGAAAAAACGGAATAGCTATAATCAAAAATACAAAAAATAAAGGAGTTTTATGGACATACGGAAAAAAGCGAAAATATATAAAAACATGTTTTTGATTTCCACATTTTGCGGCCTTGCGGGGGTTTATGTGCTTTTTAAGTACAGCAGCCATCTTATAGGATATATTCTTTGCGGAATATGGTTTGTTCTTGCAGTTTTAGTGCGTATTTTGATAATGAGAGACAAAAAATATTTTAAAAATAATAAAGTTTAAAGGAGAGTCTGAAAATGGAACTGTTTAAAGCGGCAAAAGAAGCGATGTCTATGAGAAGCAAAATCAGCGAGATGGATAAAAAACTTAAATCCATTGTGCTTGACATTGAGTACAAGGGAATAAAGATTAAGGTAAACGCGAAAAATGAATTCCAGTCTTTTGAAATGCCGGAAGATTTACTGAAAGAGAAAAAAGAAAAAATAGAAAAGCTGGTCTTGGAAGCTTTTAAATCCGCTTCCGATAAAGCCCAGGATGTGATGGCCGAAGAATCAAAAAAATTAATGGGAAATATGAAAATTCCCGGAATGTAGTACGGCGGATTAAAAAATATAAAATATAAAAAAGTAAAATATAAAATATCAACTGCAAAAAACGCTTCGTTTTTTTTACTTTTTATATTTTATATTTTATTTGTCTTTGTATAAGTCGGGGCGTTTTTGGCTGTAAGGCCGCCTTTGACTTTGCGGTAGTAATCATATGTCATGGCGTTTTTTGAATCGTCGATAATTTTCATATCGGTAATTTTGCCTATAAAAACAACGTGCGTATCCATATCAATTTTTTTTACCGTTTCCGCTTCATAAACGGCAGCCGCAAAATCTAATACCGCAGGGATTCCCGCTGCTGAAATTTCATGGCTGACCTTTTCAAATTTATTTATGCTTCTTCCGCTTTTAAATCCGAATTTGCCCATAAACTCAAAGGGAGCGTCTTCGGATAATGCCGTAATGGCAAACTTTCCAGATTTTTCTATAAGCTCATAAGTAAAATTTTGTTTTGAAATGCTTATTGCAAATTGCACGGGGTCTGCCGTTATCTGAAAAACGGTATTGGAAAGCTGCGCGCTCATTTTTCCTTCGGCTGCCGATGAAATTATGTACATCCCGTACTGTATTTTTTTTAATGCGTTTATATCCATTTTTTTCTCCGTTTTTGCAGAGGCAAAAAGTTGTCCTTTTTTTGCCGGTTACTTAAATATTCCGCCGGATTCTTTGCACCATAAAAGCATATCCATATGCCCCATTGGGATTTTTGATTTCTTGCAGAAATCCTGCATCTTTTTTTCCGTTTCAATATAAGTTTTCTTTGAAAGCGTTTTAGGGATGCCGTTAATGGCGCCAAGCATTTTAAGATTTTTCAGTATGTGTCTGTCTAAAATCGCCAAATCTTTTCCTATGCCGATGTTTCTCAAAAAATGTCCGGCTTCTTTATAGCCTATTCCTTTTATATTTTTGATGATCCATTCTCTGAGTTCGTAAATGCTGCCGAAAGAGGAAAGTTTTTCTTTGATTTTCATTTTTCCGCTGATCGTAAAAAATTTTCTTGCTTCCACGACGTACTTTGCTTTGTTGTTTCTAAATCTTACTTTGGATATCACATTTGCTATCTGTTTGTCCGTCGAGTCAAAAATCATGTTTTTTTCGGCAAGCTCATTTACCGCAGCCCAGCATGAAAGCGCTTTGCTTTGAGGCGTGAAAAGGCAGAAAACAAGTTCAGCGAAGATCTCTTCTTCGGTTCCGTTTTTCCAAACGTCGTCAAAATGTTTTTCTCTTTTGTTTATGAGATGTTCGGCATTTTTCCAAAAGCGCTTTAATCCCGCGAGATCTTTTGAGTTGTCAGTCGGAGTTTTTAAAAAATCAATTTTGATCAGAGGATTTTTTTTCATGAAAGTATTATAGCATATTTGTATAGGAAGCTGAGAAGATGAGAAAAAATAACAGTTGACAAGGAATACAAGCGTATGCTATAATAAAAATTAAAGTCGGGAAGCTGAGCAAATGAAAAGACTTTTTTGCTGTTGCCGGAGTGTGTCAACACACCCTGAGCTTCTCAGCTTTTATTATGGAGGCAAAATGGAAAAACTTACGGAAAAACAGCAGACAGTCATGGATTTTATTGAAGAATTTTATCTTGAAAACGGCACAATGCCGACGATAAGAGAGATCGCGGCAAAATTCAGTATCACGATAGCGCCCGTGCAAAAGTATTTAAAAATTTTAGAGAGAAAAGGATATTTGAGTAAAAAAGGATCCGTAGCCCGCGGCATAGAGATTTCCGGCCGTCAGAAATTTACGCCGGTGCCCGTTTTGGGCAATGTTCACGCCGGAACATTTCTTGAACCGGTTGAAGACGTACAGGATTATGTTTACATAAATACCGATATAACAAGGAGCAGGGAGTGTTTCGCGCTTAAAGTCCGGGGAGACAGTATGGAACCTTCGGGGATCGTTGAAGGCGATACCGTCGTGATATCCAAAAGCAGTCAAATAGCAAACGGCGATATCACCGTTGCTTTGATCGACGGCGAAGCGGCAATAAAAATTTACAGTAAAACCGACGGCAAAGTATGCCTGATGTCTACAAATATGGCATACCCTCCGGTCTATCCTAAAAATTATAAAATACTGGGGAAATTAATATACCTTTTAAGGGAGTACAAGAACTAGAGTCTGCCGACGCATATGCTGCGGCTGAATCAGCCGTATGTCATTGACAAAACAGGGTTATCAGAGACATGCAATTGGGTTTCTCTAAAAACCCAATTTTGTCATACCCGTGAAAACGGGTATTTAAATGTGTCCGACGATAACGATAAAAATAGATTCCCGTTTTCACGGGAATGACACCGCTTTAGATAGGTTTTTAGAGAGACGCAATTGACAATTTCGGAGTAAATTTTTTGGAAAAAGAAGGTGCAAAGATGACATCGAAAGCGGTGAAGATTTTTTCAGCGTTTGCGGCGGTATTGTTTTTTGCGGCAGAGATTTTTGCGGCCCCTGTTCCCGGCGGTAAGGGAAGCATAGGTTCATACAATTCTCCGATGCAGAATACGAGAACGACCTCAAACGTAAGTTTTCCATATCCGACAAACAGATGGTTCGGCTCAATTTATATCAAAAATCCTTATCATAATTATTCCCTCAGGATGTCAGCCTCACCGTGGTTAGTAAACCTTAATACAAATAGTACGGGGGCGGCGGCCGGAAACGGTTACGTATTAGGCTATCCGCTGCCTGCGTCGACGTCAGCATCAATGGCGGATAGGGTGGTAAATGATTATAATCCGCAATTTATCGCCAGAATAAGGGGTATAAAGCGTCCCGCTTCCGTGCAGCTTCAGACTTCCGAAAGTCTTTTAGACGGTTATTCCGACTGGTCTGCGACTTTCCTGTGCGTTGACAGCGATGACAATACAAAATGGATCAAAACTACGATCGGAAAAGGTTTTGTTTTTACGTATAATGAATTTTCGGAGAATTTAGATCCGACGATATCTTCATTTAATAATACGCCAAGTTACGCGTACGACTTAAACGGAAATGCTCTTTCCGGCACTACGGCGCAGGGCGATTGCATACTGGTAAAAACTTCGCCCGACATTAACGGAAGAGTAGTTTATTACGCGGTTTATGCTCCGGAAAACACTTCTTTTGTAGTCGGCGGATTGAATATCGATATTTCTTTTGATTCTTCGGACAGGTATATCTCGCTGGCGCTTATAACCGCGGGACCTGACGATACTGCGACGAAAAATAATGCGGTAACGATTTTCAATGATTACAGACAGTATGCGTATAATTTTATTACAGATACAAAAGTTTCATATGTTTTTGACAGGCAGAACTCCAAAGTTTCCACGACTTTTAATTTTACAACAACGGCAAAACGCGCCGGATTTCCGGGCGGGACAGTTTTTGCTCTTTTTCCTCATCAATGGAAAAATACTTCCGCGCCGTTAAAGCCGGATACGTATAATTTCAAAACTATAAGAGGGACGATGAAAGTCGGCGCCGGCTCTTCGTTCGTTACGGAAAATAAATTTTACGGCATTATGCCTAATCTCACTTATGAAGTTCCCGATACTTCAAAAAACATAATGCAGAATTATATCAATACCGACAAAAATTTTGACCCGGAAGGCGCGCAGAGTGATACATACTGGGCAGGTAAGGCTTTTGCAAAAGCCGCAAATCTGATTCCTGTTTTTCATCAGTTCGGCGATATTGCCGCCAGAAACAGGATGATCGAACAATTAAGAAAGATATTGCGGATTTGGTATACGTATAACGGGCAAAGCAGCAAATATTTCGGTTATGATTCAAACTGGGGCGGACTTATAGGCCGGAATCCGTCTTACGGTTCCGAAAATTACGCTGACCATCATTTTCATTACGGATACTTTATATACGCGTCGGCGATCCTGGCATTGTTTGATAAGAACTTTGCGGACGCCGGCGAGTATAAAGGCATGGTTGACATGATAGTGAAAAATATTTATAACCCCGCGCACAATGATCTGGATTTTCCGTTTTTAAGAAACTTTGACGTTTATGAAGGGCATTCATGGGCTAACGGAGCCGGCGGCACTAACGACAGAGGAATAGACCAAGAGTCTTCTTCCGAAGCCATGAACGCGTGGGCGGGAATATATCTGTGGGGTTTGGCGTCAAACAATCAGGCGATGACGGATCTCGGGGCATACGGATATACCACGGAGTATGAGGCCGTAAAAGAATATTACTTCGATACTTCCGGAGATATTTACGGAGGAACGCCGTACGCGCATAAAGGCGTAGGCATACTTTGGGATAATTGGGTTGAATATAATATTTATTTTACGCCTGTAATATCGCAAACTATAAAAGGCATACAGATTTTGCCGCTTACTCCTTCGATGCTTTATCTGGGATACGACGCGCCTTATGCCCAAAGTTATTACAGCGAGATGCTTGCCGGTGCAGACTTAGGAGCTAACGCGAATCTTTGGAAAGATATTTGGCTGAGATATAAATCTTTATTTGACGGCGCCGGCGCCGTAAGCGATTTTATAGCCGGAGGTTTTGCCGCCGAGGAGGGCAGTTCTCTGACTTTTTCTTATCAGTTTATCAACTTTTTTAATAAATACGGCACGGTAGACACCGGCGTCCGCGCCGACAATGAATCTTTCTGCGTCATGAATAAAGGCGGACAAAAAAGCTATATGGCGTTTAACCCTTCGACCGATTCGTATAAAACGGTCAATTTTAAAACCGTTTCCGGCGGCGCGCCCGTAGGCAGCATGAAAGTTCCTCCGATGACGACCGCCGTTACGCAGGATTTTACGAATTTTAAATATGACTCGTTAAGGACAATGTATTGCGACGGAAACAATTATGCGCTTATTATGGACGTTTATTCCGACGGCTTTACGATCGTCCCTTCTTCGCCTCCGGCGATCGACGTCACTCAATATAAAATTCTTCCGTTTTCTTTTGAGGTAAATTACCCGTCGTCAACATTAAACGGCGTGAAAAGTTACATTCATCTTGCCGGAGCGGACATTTCGCCTTACGGCGCCGGCAATATAAAAGCAGCCTTTTATAATTCCGAAACCGGACTCCCGGACAAAGCGTATCCCGAACAAAGCATTACAGTTGAATCGGAAAGCGGCGGCATTGCTGACGTAACGATAGAAGCAATTCTCACAAAAACGGGCGTTTACGTTTTGCTGATCCATACCGGCTCAAGCGTTGTCAGCGGGACGCTGCTCAATGCCAAAGACGGTTCAAACGCGTCCGCTGTAATGCAGATATACAACTCTGCGGATAAGTCTACTGCGACGAAAACCGTTAACGGTTTATATGAAATCGGAGTAATGCAGGGAGTAAGCTATATGATCACTCCGGTGTCGGAAAATTTTGCTTTTGAACCCGCAAACTTTTTATTAACGGCTTCGGATTCGGATATAACTCAGAATTTTACGGCTTTTGAGAAATATATGCTTAGCGGCAGAGTTTTGTTTAATGCCAAAGGAATGGGCAATATAAAAGTCAGCGTATATGACGCGGTTTCAGGGAGCACTCAAACAGTGATTACGGCAGGAGACGGCAGATATACCGCCGATATGTATTACTCAAGAAGTTATGTCGCGGCGCCGGTTTCTTCAGAATACGATTTTTTCCAGCCTTCGCTTGCTTTCAATTCCGTCGTCGCTTCCGCGCTTAACGCCGATTTTTACGCGCAGATAGCTGCCGGAAGATTTGTGGCATATCCGAATCCTTACAAACCTTCAAGACACGGCAATACGGGCATAACATTTACGGGACTTAAACAGGGCGCGGAAATAAAAATTTACAATATAGCCGGAGAACTTGTTTTCGATAAAAAAATAACGGACGAAACGTTTACATGGTATGCAGAAAACAATGCCGGCTACAGAGCTGCTTCCGGAGTTTACATTTATCACATAAAATCCGGCGGCAAAACCAAAAAAGGCAAACTTGTAATTGAGAGATAAGGTGGTCAAGGGGACGGGGCAATTGACCACAATCAAATAAATTTTTTCCGCCATATCCATATCATTGTTAAAAAGCCTCCATTTTTTGTATAATTATGCGATGAACGGTAAAGACACTACAACGTCAGTTTCAAATATAATTCAGGATATAAAGGAAAACGGGGATAAGGCGGTTTTTAAATGCCTTAAAAAGTTTGACGGCATTGATTTGTCAAAGGAAGGGTATAGGGTTTCTCAAAAGGCAATAGGCGCGGCTGTAAAAAGCGTTTCGCCGGATTTGAAAAAAGCGATAAAAGCTTCTTATGCCAATGTTTTGGCTTTTCATAAGCAGGAAAATCTTAGAATTAAGAAAAGTTGGAAGATAAGTAAAAAAGGATCGGTCGCGGGACAGTTTTATAATCCCGTCGGATCCGTAGGCGTTTATGTGCCGGGCGGACGTTTTTCTTATCCTTCCAGCGTATTGATGTCGGTTTTGCCTGCAGCGGCTGCCGGAGTAAAGAGAATAATTATAGCCACGCCGCCGAAAAAAATGAGCAGCGAAGTTCTTTTTGCCGCAAAACTTTGCGGAGTTAAAGAAATATACCGCATAGGCGGGGCCGCGGCTATAGCGGCAATGGCATACGGTACTGAAAAACTTAAAAAAGTGGATATGATCGTCGGTCCGGGAAATGCTTATGTGAATGAGGCAAAAAGACAGGTTTTCGGGCAGGTCGGCATAGATTCGCTTGCAGGTCCGAGCGAAGTCGCGATAATTGCCGATAAAAATGTTCCGGTCGATTATGCTGTAAACGATATAATGGCTCAGATCGAGCATGATCCTATGGCAAAGGCTTATTTGTTCTGTGAAAGTAAAGAAAAAACCGAAAAAATAAAAAAAGCTTTGCCTAAAGAAGCTTTTAAGCAGCTTAAAATTGAAGTTTGCGCTTTGGCAAAAGCTATGGATAAAGCTAACGATATTGCTCCGGAACATTTGGAGCTCCTTGTTAAAAATCCGGCGGCGCTTATTAAAAAAGTTAAAAATGCCGGCGCGGTATTTGCCGGATACCAAACGCCTACGGCATCGGGAGATTATTGGGCAGGCCCGTCGCACGTGCTGCCGACTGCGGGTTCCGCAAGATTTTCAAGCGGATTGTCGGTGATGTCGTTTTTGAAAAGAACAAGTTATGTCGAGATGAAAAAAAACAATAAGCAAGCTTATAAAGAAATAGCAGATTTTGCCGGAGCCGAAGGCTTGGAGTTCCATAAAAAGTCAGCGGAAACGAGAGTAAAGGCAAATTATAAATAAAAGACAAAACAAAAATATTGCCTTTGCAGTATATCCGTAATTGCCGTTTTTGCCTTTGCCGTTGATTTGTAATTCGTAATTCGTAATTTGTAATTGTCGTTAATATTGGGAGTAAACAATGAAAGTAGATCTGACGCAAAAAGAAATGGAATATATACTATTTTTAATAAACGAATCGGCTTATGAATTGAGCGACGGGAAAAAGTCCGGAGAATATACGATCGACGAACTTAAACTTATGGATAAACTTGAAAACGCTCTCAGATTTTTGGAAATAAAAGAGTTTGGCTTGAGTACGGCAATGAAAAATAAACATTTAAACTGAGGCCGGAGATATGAAACAAAGAAAATCAAAAATAACAAGAAAAACAAATGAGACTGATATATCGGTCGAAATAAATTTGGATAAGGCTGAGAAACCTAAAATTTCTACGACAATAGGTTTTTTGGATCATATGCTGGAGCTGTTTGCCATGCATTCGGGCATTTCTTTGAAAATTAAAGCTTCCGGCGACACTCATATCGACGATCATCATCTTGCAGAGGATGCAGGGATCGTGATAGGAAAAGCGCTTAAAGAAGCTCTCGGGGATAAAAAAGGCATAGTTCGTTACGGGCATTTTCTTTTGCCGATGGACGAAGCTTTGGCTTATGTGGCTTTGGATTTGTCCGGAAGGTTTTTTCTCAGTTACGAAGCTGAAATAAAATTCCAGAAAACCGGTTTTAATTATGATTTGATTCAGGAATTCTTTTATGCTTTGGCTTGCAGCGCAGGTATAACTTTACATATCAGAATGATAAAAGGCAGAAATAACCATCATATAGCCGAGTCAATTTTTAAAGGATTCGGCAGAGCTTTGGGGCAGGCAACAGCCTACTCTAAAAACAAATGCGTTCCTTCTACGAAGGGCGTTCTTTAACGGCAATTAAAATATAAAAAATAAAAAATGTGTTTTTTGCCGTTTATATTAGGTAAAGACGAGGTAAAAAAATGATTGTAATCCCCGCGGTTGATATCAGGCAAGGGAATTCCGTAAGGCTTAAACAGGGAAAAATTGACGCTGAAACGATACATTCTACGGATCCTGTTTTTATGGCAAAACTCTGGAAAGCAAAAGGCGCGCAAAGAATACACATTGTCGACTTGGACGGCGCTTTTAACGGCATAAGCATGAATGCCGCAATAATAAAAGAAATATGCGGTTCCGTCGAAGTTCCTATTGAAGTCGGCGGCGGAATAAGGGATATGAAAAGAGTAGACGAAGTTTTCAAATGGGGCGCTTCTTACGTGATTTTAGGCACAGTGGCGGTTTATAATCCGGAAATAGTGAGAAAAGCGGTAGAAAAATACGGTCCAAAAAAAATAATAGCCGCAGTAGACGCTAAAGACGGCAAAGTCGCGATAGGCGGCTGGAAAGAGATAACTCATATTGATGTTTTTGAGCTTGTCAAAAAACTTAAAGAATACGGAGTTGAAGAAATTCTTTACACCGATATTTCAAGAGACGGAATGCTTACCGGACCTGATTTTAACGGGCTAAAAAAACTTTCCGGCAGCGGCATGCGCATAATTGCTTCCGGAGGCATAAAAAGTATAGACAATCTTATAAAACTTAAAGAATACGAGAAAGACGGCGTTTTTGCGGCAATAGTGGGAAGCGCGTTATACACGGACGATTTTAAACTTGAAGATGCCATAAAAACCATGGAATCTTTTTAGATAATGAGGAAAAATAAAATGAACGGAATAAAAGTTATACCTTGTCTCGACGTAAATAAAGGGCGCGTTGTTAAAGGCACGAATTTTGTTGATCTCAAAGACGCCGGCGATCCGGTTGAAATCGCCGAGAGATATAATGCGGAAGGCGCCGATGAGCTTGTATTTTTGGATATTACGGCCACTTATGAGGAAAGAAACACTACCGTGGATTTGGTCAAAAGAACGGCTGAAAAAATTTCCATACCTCTTACAGTCGGCGGCGGAATAAGAACAATAGAAGATATAAAAAATCTCCTTAGTGCCGGAGCCGATAAAGTTTCGCTTAATACGTCGGCCGTAAAAAATCCGGATATTATCAGGGAAGCAAGCGCTAAATTCGGCGCTAAGCGCATAGTTATAGCCGTTGACGCGAAAAAGACCGGCGGTAATAAATGGAATGTTTATGTTAACGGCGGAAGAGTCGATACGGGGCTTGATGCTGCAGAATGGTCAAAAAAAGCGGCGGAGCTTGGGGCAGGAGAAATTCTTCTTACAAGCATGGATAAAGACGGCACAAAAGACGGATATGATTTGGAACTTATTAAGGCAGTATCGGACGCCGTAAATGTGCCCGTAATAGCTTCCGGCGGCGCGGGGAAAATAGAACATTTTTCCGATGCCTGCGCATACGGAGCTTCGGCTGTTTTGGCGGCCTCATTGTTTCATTACCGCGAATTGACGATAAAAGACGTAAAAGAACATTTAAAGTTAAAAATAAAAGCAAAGTGAAAAGCAGAGATAGAGCGTTTTCGCGAAGTCGTCATTGCGGCCTCTGAGCCGCAATCCGTATCTTCACTCTCAAATCTTCATTTTGTAATTAAAAAAAGGGGGCAAAATGCAAGGCGTAGAAATGTCCGATATGGTGATGTTTGTTTTGGTAGTAGGCGGTATATTCGCTTTTATATTCTTAATTGTAATTATAAAGTGGATACTGAGTTTAAGAAGAGTCGTGCCTACTAATATGGTTGATATCGTGCAGAGGCGTTCTTATACGATCTCATACGGAAAAAATTCCGGAAACGGCAACACATTTTACAGATTTCCGTCATGGATCCCTTTTATAGGCGTTACGACAATAAGCCTTCCTACTTCGGTTTTTGACATAGATTTGAACAACTATGAAGCGTACGATATGGAAAGGCTTCCTTTTGTCGTGGACGTTAAAGCTTTTTACAGAATTGAAGATTCAAATATCGCAGCAAACAGGATTTCAACGTTTCCGGAGCTTCTCATACAGCTTACCGACATTACCAGAGGCGTTGTAAGAAGTTTGCTTGCGAAATCGAATCTTGAAAATATAATGTCGGAAAGAAGCACTTACGGCGCTCTTTTTACGGGTGAAGTTCAGGAACAGCTCAAAGCCTGGGGCGTAACTCCGGTAAAAAATATCGAACTGATGGATATCCGCGATACCAGAGACGGAAAAGTTATTTCGGATATTATGAATAAGAAAAAATCTAAAATTGAGATGGAATCCAGGACCGAAGTCGCCGAAAATATGAGAAAAGCCCAGGAAGCCGAAATCGAGGCGAATAAAGAAGTCGCGCTCAAACAAGAGCAGGCCACTCAGGAAGTCGGGCAGAGAAAAGCGCAGGTCGTGAGAGAAGTAGGTATTGCCGACGAAAAAGCAAAACAGGAAGTTCAGGAACAGGCTAAGACTACTGCCGAAAAGATGATGGCCGTTGAAAAAGTCAATCAGGTCAAACTTGCCGAGATCAAGAAAGAAGCAAATATCGTTAAGGCGGAAGAAGATAAGAGCGTCACTATTATTTCATCCGAGGCGCACAGGGAATCTTTGGCGATCAATGCGGCGGGCGTTAAAAAACAGCTTGAACTTGAGGCGGAAGGTAAACTTTATTCTAAAACAAAAGAATCCGAAGGTATACAGCTTGAAGGCGCGGCAAGAGCGGACGCGGAAAAGAAAATGCAGCTTGCTTCGGTAGAAGCCCAGATAACTTTGGCGGCAAAAATCGGCGAAAATAAAGGATATCAGGAATACCTTATCAACATAAGAGCCGTCGAAGCGCAGGAAAAAATCGGCGTGGAGCAGGCGCAGAATTTGGGAAGGGCGGATATTAAAGTTATCGCGAATGCCGGCGACGTGAATACAGGCGTTAGATCGGCGATGGATTTGTTTTCTTCCAAAGGCGGGACTGCGGTAGGCGGAATGCTGGAAGCTTTTAAAAATACCGCTACCGGTAAAGCTGTTTTGGAAAAAATAACGGGAAAAAATCATAGCGAAGATAAAGATACTAAACGGCAGATAATAGATAATAGAGAATAGAGAATACGATGTGAATTTAAAGGAGAGCGTTTAAGTGGAAAAGGTAATAAAGGCTTTAAAGTTTGACGAAAAAGGGTTGATTCCTGCTGTGGTTCAGGACTGGAAAGATAATGCGGTTTTGATGGTTGCTTATATGAACAAAGAAGCGGTCAAAAGAACTTTAAAGACGAAAAAAGCGACGTTCTGGAGCCGTTCCAGACAGTCTTTTTGGGTCAAAGGCGAAAGTTCGGGAAATATACAAAAAGTTAAAGAATTTTATTATGACTGCGACGGCGACTGTATCGTGATAAAAGTTCAGCAAATAGGCGGAGCAGCGTGTCATACCGGACACAGGAGCTGCTTTTTTACTAAAGTAACGTCCGCAGGAAACACGAAAATCGTCGGGAAGAAATTGTTTGACCCTGAGAAAGTTTATAAAGGCAAGTAAAAGGTAACAGGTAAAAGGTAATAGGTATTGTGTTTCGGCAAAGCCGAAACCTATTATAGGTTTTCGCAAAGCGAAAACACCAAAACCTTTTACCTTTTACCTATTAATTGGAGTTTATTGTGGCAAAAGTTAAAATATGCGGGCTGGCGAATTATAATGACGCTCTTGACGCTACGAATTTGGGGGCTGATTTTTTGGGGTTTCATTTTATAAAAGAGTCGCCGAAAAAAGTGTCGGAAAAACTTGTTATAGACATAGTTTCAAAGCTTCCTCCGTTTGTGACTCCGGTGGGAGTTTTTGTCAATGAAGATCAGAAAATAATATCCAAAATCGTAAAAAAGTGCGGACTGAAAAACGTTCAGTTTAACGGCGATGAAACGCCTGAATTCTGCAAAGCGGTTCAGGAGGGGCTTGGCGTAAAAGTGTTTAAATTTTTTAAGCTTGAAGGCGATGAATCGGCTTTGCTGAAAATGCAGCCTTATACCGGAAATGCCGATTATTTTGTGATCGACGTTTCTTATCTTGACGGTGAAACCGCAAAATATAATTTTGAACTTGCTTCAAAAGCGGCCGGCCTTAAAATTCCTGTTTTTATTACGGGAAGCATTACTCCGGAAGATGTTGAAAGCGCTTTAGAAACGGCCGCGCCTTTCGGTTTGGACGCCGACACAGGCATTGAGCGGCTTCCAAAAAGAAAAGATTATGATAAAATGAACGCATTTATAAGATATACTCACGGACTGAGATGAAAGGCAGAGTGAAGAGTGAAAAGTGAAGAGTGAAGATACGGAAAAGGCGGCAGCTCAGCAGCTCGACAACGACTGAGTGTAAGGGGGACGGAGGAATTGACCGCGCTGTTTGCGGTAAATTGCTCCGTCCCACTGACACGACCGATTAGAATAAAGACAGAACGGCATATTGTTTGTCTTTGCAGAGACCGTTAAAGGTTTCTAATGAGGTATTAATGGATAATTTTAAAATAGCGAAAGAAACGCTTGATATTGAGGCGAGATCCGTTCGGGAACAAATTAAACATTTGGATTCCAATTTTGATAATGCCGCCGCAATGATAAAAAACTGTAAAGGCAGAGTTGTCGTTATGGGGCTTGGGAAATCCGGACTTATAGGCAGAAAAATTTCGGCGACGATGTCTTCAGTAGGCATTCCTTCGGCATTTTTGCATCCGTCCGAAGGGCTGCACGGCGATATCGGTATGGTAATGAAAAATGACGCCGTCATAATACTTTCTTATTCAGGCGAGACAGAAGAAGTAAAGAAAGTTCTTCCCGTTCTTCAGAGGATGAAAATAAAAGTCATTGTAATGACCGGAAAAATAAACGCTTTGGTCTGGCGCAGCTGCGATTGCATAATCAATTGCAGCGTGGAAAAAGAAGCATGCCCTTATAATCTGGCGCCTACTTCGTCTACTACGGCGATGCTTGCCATGGGCGACGCATTGGCGCTTACCGTGTCGAATTTAAAAGGTTTTAAAAGAGAAAATCTTGCTATGCTTCATCCTTTGGGCGCGATAGGGAAAAAACTTACCATGAAAGTTAATGACATAATGCGCAAAGGTAAACAAAATCCCGTAATTAAAGAAAGCGCGACGGTTAAAGAAGCGCTTTTTGTGATGACGGGGACAAGGATGGGCGCCGCAAGCATAGTTGATTCAAAGGGATTGCTTTCCGGCTTTTTTACAGACGGAGATTTGAGAAGACATCTTCAAAAAAACCAAAAAATACTGAATAAAAAAATATCTGAAGTTATGACAAAGTCTCCAAGAACCGTTACTCCGGAGATGATGGCAGCGGAAGCCGCTAAAATTTTGCAGCAGCACAGCATCGACAATATACCGGTTGTTGATAAAAACGGAAAACCCGTCGGGATTTTGGATTTAGGCGATTTGCTGGCGGAAGGAATATCTTAATTGCCGTAATTGCGGTTTTTGGAGGAAAAAATGGCCACAACAACAGAAAAATCATCAACTGAAAAAAAAGGACTTCCCGCGGGTATTTGGACTAAATGCAAAAAATGCGAAGAAATATTTTTGCAAAAAGACTATGAAGAAAATCTGATGGTTTGTCCGAAATGCGGATATTACGCGAGATTGAATGCGCGCAACAGGATTGAATTTACCGTTGACAAGGGAAGCTTTATTGAAATGGACAAGGATATGAAGCCTGTAGATTTTTTGGGATTTCCCGGATACGGCGAAAAAATAAGCAAATCTTCAAGCAATGACGCAGTTGTGACGGGCGAGGCTAAAATAGGCGGATATTCCGTTATGCTTGCCGTTATGGATTTTGAATTTATGGGCGGCAGCATGGGGTCAGTCGTCGGTGAAAAAATAGTCAGAGCCGTTGAAGCTGCGATAGAAAAAAAATATCCTATGATAATTTTCTCCGCATCCGGCGGAGCCAGAATGCAGGAAGGAATTTTGTCGCTTATGCAGATGGGCAAAACAAGCGCAGCCCTTGCCAGGCTTTCTGACGAAGGTATCGCTTATATTTCTGTTTTGACGGATCCTACGACGGGCGGAGTGGCGGCGAGTTTTGCAATGCTGGGAGATATAAATATCGCGGAGCCGAAAGCTTTGATTGGTTTTGCAGGACCGAGAGTGATAGAGCAGACGATAAGGCAGCAGCTTCCGGAAGGTTTTCAGCTGTCGGAATTTTTGGAAAAGCACGGAATGATTGATATTGTCGTCGAAAGAAAAGACCTCAGAGACACTTTAATAAAATCTTTGAATTTCTTTGTGCAGAAATAAATGTTTTTCAGCTCTTTAAAAGAATATGAGGGGATGAAACCCGGACTTGCAGGAATAAAAAAGTTTCTGGAAGCGGTTGGTGATCCGCAGAATAATTTTAAAAGTATTCATATTGCCGGAACGAACGGCAAAGGTTCGGCAGCCGTTTTAATTGCGAATGCCCTTAAAGAAAGCGGCTATAAGACGGCTTTATATACTTCGCCGCATCTTGTTGATATTACCGAAAGAATAAAGATCGGCGGTAAAAGCATCTCTAAAAGAACTTTTAAAAAAATATCGGAAAAGTATTTGCCTTTGGCGCAAAAATGTAAATTGTCTTATTTTGAATATTTGACGGCCATCGCTTTTATGTATTTTTCATGCAGGAAAGTTGATATTGCGGTAATAGAGACGGGGCTTGGCGGAAGGTTTGACGCTACAAACATAATTAAAAATCCGGCGGTATGTATTATAACTTCAATTGCTTTGGATCATCAGGAGATCCTTGGCAGTACCGTTGCCGGAATAGCTTTTGAAAAAGCAGGTATCATTAAAAACGGCGCAGATGTAATTTGCGGAAGTCTTCCTGCGGCCGCTTTGAATATCATAAAAAAGAAATCAAAACCGTTGGTGTTCGGCAGAGATTTCATAATTGAAAATATAAGATCCGATTGCGCGAAGAGAAGCCAAAGTTTTGATTATATATCTTCCGGAAAGAAGATTAAGAATATTAAGCTTTCTCTTTTAGGAAAACATCAGGCCCAAAACGCCGCCGCTGCAGCTTGCTGTATTGAAGTTTTAAACAGAAAAGGTTTTGATGTAAGCGGTAAGGTTTTAAAACAAAGTTTTTTTAAAACTAAATGGCCGGGCAGATTTGATTTTAGAAAAGTCGTGTTGAAAGATAAATCTTTTGACCTTATAATAGACGGCGCTCATAATGCGCAGGGCATGGATTCTTTTATAGAAACTTTGAAGAGCTGTCATAAGCAAAAAATTGCTCTTTTATTTGCCGTAATGAAAGAAAAAGATTATAAAAAGATCATAAAAAAAATTAATCCGCACGTTTCAAAAGTGATTTTAGTGCGGCTTCAAAACGGCAGGGCCGTTGAAGCCGGTAAGATCGAAAGAGAATTTGCCAAGTACAAGCTAAAAGAAAAAGTTTTTAAAGCTGATTCCGTTGCCGAGGCATTTGGCATGATTTCAAACGGAGAAACGGCCGCTGTTGCCGGATCTCTTTATTTAGCCGGAGAAGTTTTAAAAAATATCAATTAAGGACTATTAAAATGTCAACACAACTTTATCTGGGCGTAGATATGGGCGGAACAAATATCAAAATTGCCATAGTAAACTGCAAAGGCAAAATAATAGAAGAGACTTCCTTAAAGACCGAGCTGAAACAAACTCCCGAAAATGTCATACAATCGATCATAAGCCAGGCTTCGGCTTTAAAAAATTATTCAAAAACAAAAAATATAGGAATAGGCATTGCCGGCGACATAGATTTCACAAAAGGCATTGTGCGCTTTTCTCCGAATCTTCCGAAATGGAAAAACGTAAAACTCAAAGAGATCATGGAAAATCTTACGAATAAAAAAGTTAAAGTGGATAATGACGCAAACACAGCTGCGATAGGCGCTTTTTGGCTTGACGCAAAGGGCAAATCCGACAATCTCGTATGCGTTACTTTGGGAACCGGAGTCGGAGGCGGCCTTATATTCGGCAAAAAACTTTACAGGGGAACAACATGCACCGCAGGAGAAATCGGGCATATAACGATCGACCCTAACGGCTGCAAATGCAAATGCGGCAATTCCGGATGCGCAGAAACTTATATAGGCGCAAAATATGTTTCCGAATACGCGAAAATTTATTTAAATAAACACAATTCGAAAATGATAGATGAAGTGACCGGCAAAGACTACTCTTTGATAACTCCTAAAGTTCTTTATGACGCCGCGGTAAAAGGCGACAAAGCGGCTGTTGAAATATGGCGTTATGTCGGGGAAAAACTCGGGATCTTGCTTGCCGGCCTGCTGAATTTTGCCAATCCCGATACTGTTATTTTGTGCGGAGGCGTCAGCCTTGCCGGCAGATATTTAACTGCTCCGGCAAATAGAGAAATTGAAGAAAGAGCTTTTAAATCCGCCGTAAAGGCATGCAAAATAAAGGTCTCTCATTATACAAGCAAACTTGGCGTAGTAGGAGCGGCCATGCTTGCAAATCAATAGCTTTAATGATGACTCTCTTAAAAAAAATCATTCCTTTTGCAATTATTTTATTTTCAGCCGCTTGCGCTTATTCTTATCAGGTGGATATCTCCGCGGACGACCTTGAGTACGACCAGAATTGCGGCAAAATCACCGCGTCCGGCAATGTCGTTTTGGTTTGGCAGGGTAAAGAGGTAAAAGCAAATTTTGTCGATTTTTTTATTGAAGAAAAGCTTATGCACGCCAGCGGCAATGTCCGCATTGAAGAAGACGGAAACTCTTTTTTTGCCGAAAGCATAACATATAAATATGACGATGAAACGGGCGAAATAAGAGAATCTTTGGCTTATTCCTCCATGATTTTCATGCGTTCCGAGCGCATGGACAGGCAGGGAAAAAATGTTTTTGCCGTGCACAATATAAAAATAGCAAACTGCGATTTGGATGAACCTCATACTTACTTTAAATCCAGAAAAGGCAAAATAACTTTAAATGAAAGAGTAACGATATATAACGCGGTGTTTTATGTAGGAAAAGTTCCGGTTTTCTATCTTCCCGTGGTAACAAAATCTTTAAAAGGCGGAAAAGGCATTTCTTCAAGATTGACATACGGCATTGAACCGGGGTACACAAGCGACGGCTCTTTCTCAGTTAAGAATTTTCTCCAGTATCAGTTTACCGATCAGGCCAAAGGCAAAGCCATGCTTGATTTTTACGGTTCAAGAGGATGGGGATACGGCGGTGAATTCGATTATTTTACCAATAACAGCAGGGGCAGCATTTACGCGTATTATATAGAAGATTTCTCGGCTGGATATAACAGATGGACGGTGCGTCCGTATTATTGGCAGAGAGTCAGCAGGGAATGGACTATACAGTCGCAGGCGGAACTTATAAGCGACCAAAGTTTCAATAATTATTACAGCGACGACTGGAACAGGGTGATGAACACTTTGAATTCTTATTTTTCAGCGACGAGGCAGGGAAGAAATACGAATTTGCTTATAGCGCTGGACAGAGTTGATACTTATGACAGCCTTAGCGGAGATTATGAAACTACGTCGATGACTCTTCCGAAAGTCAGCTTCAATATTTATCCTAAGAAAATAATCTGGGATTTGGTCAATAATTTTACTTTTAACTATGCCAATACGTACAGGCAATACAGTTTCGGTAATTATTTTTATAAAAATACGGCTGACGCGACATATACGGTGTCGAGAGATTTCAGATTCGGAAGAAAGTTCACTTTGAAACCTTCTCTCGGAATGACCGGAAGCTGGGATGACAAAGACAATTATGATAACGAAGATCATACTTTCCTGACGAGGTATTTTGCGACTTTAAACTCACGTTTGAGGGTTACGCGGTGGATGGATTGGAACATGGCGTATAATACGCGCGTGAGGAGCGAAAAAAATTCTTTAAACATAGACGGCAGCGCTAATGATTACGGAATAGAGTCCAATATGCTTTCTTTTACGAATTATATGTATGTAGGCAACAGGACGACCGTCAGGAATTTTACAGCGTACAATTTTATGGATTACAGAACGGGCTCGGCAAACAGATGGACTCCGCTGTCGACTGAAATTATTTACACGCCGAAACATTATATGACGGTATACTTTAAACAAACCCAGTCGCTGGATCCTTTCATGTTCAGATCCGCGCAGCTTGACGCTACTTTGGGGGAACTTGAAAAAATTTATTTCAATTTCGGAGCTTTTTACCAATATTACGACACGCCTTCAATGTCTTACAGAAATCAGGAAATGGATAATACTATAGGGCTGGGGATTTGGATTACTCCCAAATGGCGCCTTGATTACAATATAAGAACCACTTCAAAACTTGATAAAATATATTCCAGAATGAACGAACACGAATTTAAAATATACAGAGATCTGCATTGTTATAATTTTGGCGTTTCGTGGAGAATAAGAGACATATACCACGAAGTTTTTGCCAAGTTTGATTTGAAAACAAATATGCCTTTCTCAAGAACTGCCGATGTCGACGGACAGATTCCGAATTATGAGGATGAGGCGATATTTTATCCGTGGAGATGAACGGCAATTCCGAATTACAAATTACAAATCAACGACAAGTGTCTGGGGGACGGAGGAATTGACCGCGTTGTTTGTGGTAAATTGCTCCGTCCCACTGACACGGCCGATTAGAATAACGACAGAAACGAATCAACGGCAAAAGTGTTTTTTGTATTTTATATAGTGTGAAGTTAAAAGGAGATGTTTTAAAATGAAACTGTTTATCACAGGCGGAGCGGGTTTTATCGGTTCAAATTTTGTAAGGTATATTTTGGAGAAATATCCGGAATATAAAATTATAAATTATGACAAACTAACTTATGCCGGCAATCTTGATAATTTGAGAGACGTGGAAAAAAATAAGCGGTATAAATTCGTTAAAGGCGATATTTGCGACTTTAAACTTGTAAATAAACATATGAAAGGCATTGACGCGGTTATTAATTTTGCGGCGGAAACGCATGTTGACCGCTCGATTTTGAATGCGGACGCTTTTGTCAAAACCGCCGTGAACGGAACATTCGCTCTTTTAGAATCCGCAAGAGCAAACAATATAAAAAAGTTTGTTCATATTTCCACGGACGAAGTATACGGAAGCATTTTGAAAGGATCTTTTACCGAAGAATCTCCTTTATCGCCGAACAGCCCTTATTCCGCGGCAAAGGCTTCGTCGGATTTATTGGCGCGTTCATATTTTGCCACTTACGGATTTCCGTCAATAATTACAAGATGTTCAAACAATTACGGGCCGTACCAATATCCGGAAAAAGTAATACCTCTTTTTGTGACAAATGCTATGGATAATATTTCTCTTCCTTTATACGGCGACGGAAAAAATGTGAGAGACTGGCTTTACGTTTTGGACCATTGCAGAGGCATAGACATAATTCTTCATAAAGGAAAAAACGGCGAAGTGTATAATATCGGCGGCGGGGTGGAACTTACAAATATTGAATTGACTAAAAAAGTTTTAAAAATAATGGGCAAGCCTTTATCGCTGATAAAAAAAGCGGCTGACAGGCCGGGACATGACAGAAGATATTCTATAGATTGTTCAAAACTGAAAAAGCTCGGATATAAACCGGCGTACACGTTTGAAAAAGCTTTGGCTGAAACGATAAAATGGTACATGGAAAATGAAAAAATCTGGCGCAAATTGAAAGATAAAAAATATAAAGAATACTATTCGAAACAATATAAATTATAGTCTGCCCACAGTGTTTTAATATGAGAGCAATAATATAGATTAGTTTTTATTGTATTTAAATTCACATCTTTTTCACAAAATATACTGATTTATTACCAAATCATGTAATAAAATAAGACATAGTCTATATAACGACTTTGTATGCTGTAATGAGGTGTCAATGTTTTACAAAGCGATTTTCTCGTTAAGCATTAACCGGAATAAAGCTTCTTTATTTAAAAAGAGGCTTTGTGTGTTTTTTATATTTGGATGTATGATGGTGAACGGATTTGCGCCGAACAAAGGAGAAGAGAA
>JGI24702J35022_10000091_pt1 | contig 40707 bp, 58 predicted proteins | sample TergutTh196P4_FD_35022 | JGI IMG/M metagenome (IMG submission 35022) | reverse complement strand
ATCTCAATCTAAGTGGGGCAACGGAGACCCGGGTTTTTATATGGGAAATATCATACTAATCACAGGTACTTTCTTTGGTTTGGTGTGGTGGCCAATATTCATGGTTGAAATCATAGGATTGAGCTTTTGGATTGCTCATAACATGTGGTGGAGGAATAGCTAATGAACAGCTTTTTATTAATGCTCCTCATTATGGTGTTTGGTTCAATTATTGGCATTCTAGCCGCATTTTTATGGAATAAGGTAAAAAAATGAAGCGGTTAATCAATATTCTAGCTGTTTTCATAATATGCTTGGTGTGTTTAGTCCATCCGATTTTAGCATCAAACATATCAAATGCAGTTTATAGAGGGCAGATAAACGTAGTAAACAATGGGTACGCTTCAGCTAAAAATGTAACCCCATTTACTTTGAATGCCCAAAGTTTAGTTGACTTGCTCTATATAAACCCTGACTACTCCAACGTGGCAATTGTTGATAGGAATAATATTGATGTGGCTTTTATGCCTCCATTCAATTACGGCAACGAGTGGTTATTATGGGTACCGGATATTAACCAGTACAACACTATGAACTATTACATGTATGCCGGCGGATCCACGGAAATGAATGGCAAAATTGCTTACTTTCCCGACACTTCAGGTATGACTACAAACAATAGCAATAGTCTACAGATTGGTAGTAACCCATTCAGGATTGAGATGAGTGGTTATTTTGACAGTACACAGGTTGGCGCATTACCTCTAAACAAAGCAGGGTCTTTGCTTTGGACATATGACCAATCGGAAAGCATTAGGGCTTTAGGGTATGCTATTACTAATGACACCATTCAATTGACTGGCGCTGTAAATGGAAATAATGCGACAACAGCTCTAAACTCTGGCGGTCAATGGGTTGCGCAATCATTTACGTTAACCAGTAGTGCCATACTGGTAGGCGTGAGTAGTTCAAGCATACAGCTTGGTAATCCAACATTAGCTTGGCTTGATCTTTACGCTTTTGATGGTACGACAAGCAGTTTATCTGGTACCCCAATCGCAACATCAAACGCAATTACTAATGCTCAAAGCACTTTTACTTTTAATACTCAACCAATACTATCAGCTGGGCAATATGCCTTTGTGATTAAATCACAACCTATGGCATCTAGTTATGTGCGCGTTCAATATCGAACTGACCCTGCTAATTACTCAGGCGGTAACGTATTTACGACTACCAGCAGTGGAGCGACATGGTTCTCTGTAGATGGATCAATTTTCAACCTGGCCTTAATTACCGCTCCTCCTAATACTGGCACTACAGCATTACCAGCCGGAGAGCATACTGTAGCTTTGGTTTATGATGGCACTAACCTGATGTGGGAAATTGATGGCAGTATAACCTACTCAGCCGCTGTACCGGGCTTTAATGTGCCAGTCAATACAAACCAATGGCAGTTACTACAAAACGGCTCTGTGCCTTATATGGAGCGCTACAGGGTATGGATAAATGGGACACTGGTGCAAGATATCTCATGGAGAGATAACCCATCAGTCTTTTCAGATGCCTCAGGCAATAACAATAACGCTTATCCATCGTTTGTTAATGCGCCTACCAATCCGCAAATCACAGCAACAATGGTGCGCTTTGAGGCTATTAATCCTAATCCGGGCGGAATACCGCCAACTACAAATCCCGGGGGGGCAGGAGGTATAGGTGGCAACCAACCTATTACTGATGTTCCAGACGACCCTGACATTTCAGGGTTTGGCGCTCACCAGTTACCAAATATACCCTTTATTGGACAGCCTGTTGCTGACTTCTTCGATGCAAAAGACTGGCCATATGCCTTATTCGTCTTTCCATTAATGGTAATCCTGTTATTAATAACGACATATGTTACATATGCTATTACGCATGACTTGGCATGGATGGGAGCTGGTTCATTTATTGTTGCAGGATTATTTATTGCCCTTAAGTTACTTTTATGGGTATGGCTATTTCCTATGACGATTGTCCTTGCATTTTGCATAGTAAAACGGAGAGCAATTCAGTTATGACAGTCAATAAGTTATTATTCGTACTATTTATTTTCACCTGTGGACACTTGGCCTGCATGATAGGTGATGGGTTATTCATTGGCGGGGCTAATGGAGACTTTATTTTATGGCTAAACAATCTGATGGGGTTCCAAGTAGTTTCCGATGGAAGCGTATGGAGTCAGGTAATAATGCCGTTTTCTGTCGTAACTGACGGGCTAACAAAGATATTTCTGTGGAATTATTCCTGTTTCACAGGAGGATTCTTCATAGTTCGCCTTTTCCTCTGTCTTATTTCCGCTGCGTTGACATTTGGTATGTTGGCAACAATTTTTGGGAGGAACACATGATGAAAAGAATTAAGCAAAAGCTACTAGCGTTAGGATTACTGGTTGTTTTAGTTGTATCGTCCTTACTACCGATAAGCGTTAGTGCTATCGGTGGTGGTACAGAGTGGACATTACAGACTACGCCTGAATCAAGTTGGGCTTCCGTTTGTTATGGCAACGAAACTTATGTTGCGGTAGGAGGCACACAACTAGGAACTACCAATGGAGCTATGACCTCTCCTGATGGGGTTACATGGACATTGCAAACTACTCCGGAAATACCGGCAGGTCGCACTTGGAATTCCGTTTGCTTTGGCAATAATCAATTTGTAGCTGTTTCTGGCAGTATTTCGGGCTCTTACGTAATGACTTCCCCTGATGGGGTTACATGGACGTTAAGAACACTAAGTACAAATACAAGCTCAATATCTTGGTCTTCTGTTTGCTATGGATTTCAACCTAACTCACAGGGAATTTTTGTAGCTGTTTCTAGCCTTCCAAACGGTACAACTAACAAAATAATGTATTCCTATAATGGGAATCAATGGACAGCGATAAATTCTATCCCTGTTGATGCTCAGTGGCAATCAGTCTGTTATGGGAATGGGCTATTTGTAGCTGTCGCTTCTAATGGTCAAGTAATAACTTCAACTAATGGCACTGCTTGGCAAGCGCAGATAAGCGCCGCAAATAACTATTGGACATCGGTATGTTATGGCGATGGATTATTCGTGGCTGTTTCCAGTAATGGTAGTGGAAACAGAGTTATGGCTTCCACTGATGGCATTACTTGGCAAACTGTATCTACTACTGGGCTTGATTACCTTTGGCAATCAGTATGCTATGGGAATGGGTTATTTGTAGCTGTTTCGGGAAATACGCAAGCAATAATGGTTTCTGACGATGGTTTTAATTGGTCACTGTATTTAGCGCCAGCACAAAATTACTGGCGATCGGTATATTATGGAGATATGTTATTCGTAGCATGCGGGACACAAGGCTTAAATCGTGTTATGACCTCTCCCGCCGATCTATCGATTACATTTCAAGTAATTTATGATGTTAATGGTGGCAATTTAGGCACACAACCGCCAAACGCTACTGGTATTGAAGTTGGAGAACATCATACTCTTGACACTACTACAATCCCAACTCACGCTGAAACTTTGCTGGATGGAACACTAACACCAGTCCTATTTGCCGGATGGAGTTTAACGCAAGTAACAATTCTGGAAGGAACTGATACTCTACCTTCCATTGTGACCAGCGTTGCTATCCCTGAGGCTAATGTGACTGTTTACGCTGTTTGGGGCTACGATACTACTGGTAGTGGGATACCAGACGTCATTGAAAACCAAGGCAATGCTGGGGTAGGAATAGGTGGTGGAATGGTTTTGCTTTTCTTTCTACCGCTTGCCTTTGCCTCTTATGTATACAAGGGCGATGATAGGGATACAAAAATATTTTTTGCATTTATATCGCTAATGGGAGTAATGGTAGGTTCCATTGGAGCAATTGCATTCTGTATACCTTTTATTTTAAACATAATGCCCAGCGCTCTTGCATTCACAGGATTAGCGCCGGTGTTAAATATTTTAGTTTCAGTTATGGCCGTAATAGCAATTATCGTTGGCGTAAATAACCTGATAAATACTATGCGCATCGAGGATGATGTTTAGAGAGGTAATAATATGGCTGTTATTTTTAATCCACGATCTCCCACAAGAAGATTACCCAACCGCAATTCAGGCGACAGCGCTTTTATAGATCGCTTTACGTCTAAAGACTCACAAGCCGTACAAGCGGCTACCGGAAACAATCCAGCTTTAATGAAGGCTGGGGACAGTTTTATAGGTGGGACTTTCCTTAATTACGATCCAACGCAGGGCATTAGAGTGCGTTTTGAAAACGGGAAGGAAATAACTATCCCATCAAGTACAAACCCTCGCATTTATCAGCACTTTAATCCTGATGGCACTATTGATGTTGCGGCTGCAATCGCTTCTGGCGCTACAAATTGGGACGACTATAGAAGGCTTGGTGTTTCTGGTAGTGATTTCCAAAAGGCAACAGAGGAAGCAAAACTAATACAAAAGGGGAAGGCAGAAAGACTATCACCCTTTGTTAAAGACGGCTCTTTGGACATTATAGGGGCAGTAGGCGCAGGGTTAATCAAAGTATCGGACTTTGATGGTTGGAATGTAAGCGAGAAAGACATTTCTGATGCCCAAAAAGTTGCCGAGGGCAGAAATACATTTGAAAAGTATAGAAACGATAATGGTAATTATGACATCGTGCAGGCTATTAAGGACGGGGTTGACCACGCGAAAATTATTGACACATTCGGACTAACGGAAAACGATATTGCCCGATATGAATTAGTGGCTAAGTATTCTGATTCTAAGGGTGGAATTGACATTGAGAAGTTATTGAAAGATGTAAACGCTGGTAATAAGACAGAGAATGACAAGCTGGCCAAGGAGATTAATGAGGCTTTGGGGCTTGACCTAAAAAACGAGGGCTATGGATACGGCTATTCAGCTCCGCAAAGAGAATATAAACCAAAACCTGAAAAGCGAGACTTGCCAGAAGGTATAACCAAAGACGACTATAAGGCACTGGAAGCGCAGAGAGATGAGATTGGAAAGGAGCTGATGGCTAGGGGTGGCGTTAATACCGAAGAGGATAAAATCCTAAACGACCAGTGGCATAAGTTGAATAACCTTGTACACTATCTTGATGTTTACACCAATGACTATGAGGACGTTGATTTTGGTGACAATATATTAACGAAGTCCGATATCGATAACGCTTTAGTGGCTACGGCTCCCGGTACACTGGAGATTATGACTCAGTACGCTGTCCCGATTAAAGGGCAGAGCATACCGGGATTTGACGTGACACAGGCGGTTAAAGATGGTGTAAGCGATGAGTTTATCCGTGGATTAGGTTACTCACAGGCAGGGCTTGATGGTATTAAACTCACAATCCAGTACGAGACAGCAGATGGAGGCTTTGATGTTAGTAAGGCCATAAGAGACGGAGTGAGTGATGATTCTATGTTTGTTTTAGGTTATACACAGACAGACATGGATAATCTGAGACTTTTAGTTAAATATGAGACAGACATACCTGATTCTGAAGAGAAGGGGTTTGATATTTCTAAAGCTATCAATGATGGGGTTACGGACGAGCAGTTTATCAAACTCGGATACAATCAAGATAACTTATCTCAGTTGCGGTTAGACCTTGCAAATATAGACTCACTTGAAAAGCGAGGTATCTATAACAGAGATGATGGCACACTTGATTGGGTAAAAATCTACAATGTGCTTGATTCGCAGAGCGAGGATCCAACTACTGTAGCACAAAAGCTAACTGTAAATGACGGATTAAAAGCCCTTGGCATTACAGACGAACAAATGGAGCAAGGTAAAGACATTGCTGAGTGGCTTGGGGAGGTTAAAACCACAGCTCCCGACCTTTACAAAGAGTATGAAAAATTAGGCTTGAGTAAAGAGTTTTATGCCAAAGTTGACGAGTATTCGGTAAAACAAAAAGCTGAATACGATGCCTATATGAAAGAGTTTGAAGATTATATTAGCACTGACGAAGCTATAACTAAAATCTATAAAGAGCAGGGTTTTGATGAGGCATACAAAGCGACCCAAAAGCGAGACGCTGAAAGAACTGAGCAGCGAGCAATTACTAATGAATGGTTAGAGAGTATTAAGGCGATAGATGACAATGGCAACATTAACATGGGCAGAGTCGCCAATGAATTAGAACTCTTAAATACCAACCTACGCCCAAATAGTGGGCTTGATGCATTTAAAGGTGTTACAAGAGATGCCTACGAAAAACTGAAGGACGACTTGGCATTATATTCAGGGCTTGCCAGAAAAGAATTTGACTATCTGTGGGGTATGCAATCCCAGCAATCAATGTATAAGGACATCTCGCCTGAATTGAAGCGCGAAACTGAGGGTAAAATAATTGATGTAATTAAAACACTTGAATTACCGCCTGAAATACAAAAAATAGCGATTGATAATGTTAAAGACGGTAACATGCAAACAGTAGATATAGCTGCTGATATGCGTAGAGCAGGCATAAATGATGATGACAGGAAAAAGTATATCAATGAAATTACAGGGGGAATGACTGACGCAGAGTATAAAGAATTAGACAGAGCATCAGATTATGCTGTTAGAGGTTTTTGGGATCAGATGGGGCTCGCTTTCAGCGAGGATCCGAGAGGGTTTATGTGGGAAATGGCTCTTAACTCTGTGCCTATTTACAGTACTATACGAAATTGGGAGCATGACTCAAGACAAATGAGGGCATTAAGTATAGGGCTTGATGTTCTGTCTGTAGTGCCATTTTTGGGAGCAATGGCAGGGGCGGCTAAAACTGCTTCTGGCGGTACATTAAGAACAATGGCAGCCGTGGCTCGTGCTGGCACAGTTTCTTTGGTAAAGCAAATGGCTCCAATTGATTTGATACTACATCCTAAATCAACTTTACGAGCAATATATACACCGATTGAGACTATCTTAAGTAATAAAAGCTTACCTCTACATAGTATATGGGGTGGCGCATATTCAAAAATGAGCATCCCTAAAGTACCTGCCGGCATGACAGATGCGGAGGCTATGGCTACGTTGCGAGCTATGGGAGACCTTACTACCCAAAAAACTGCTGGTGTTAAAAATATCAAGGTTCCGATTGGAGGAAAAGGTGAATTTGGCACCTTAGAAATCCGCAACCTACCATTGAATGAGGTATTTAAAGGCTATACAGGCACATCAACGCCTTTCGGCCCTGAATTTAGAAAGGGTATGACAGTTGCTGAAGGTGGATTATTTACCGCGCCTGAAATGATGAATGACTTAGTACACCAATCAGCGATCGGAAAGAGCCCTCTATACGTTTTTAAATCAGGGTCTGAAACCCCCTTAGGGATGATTGATGCTACAGGCAAGTTGCTTGATAAAAATGGTTTTGCATTAGGCAGGATTGCTCCCAGCTCAAAGATAATGGGAACAGATGGAAAGTTATTAGGTTATGTCGTAGATACAAAGAAGCCTATGAAATTACCTGTTGATAATAAGGGTGCTATGAAAGAGGTTATCAATATCGATCCTACGCTTGCAGATAATATTATCGTAAATAAGTATGGCAAACCGATAGCTTTCATCGAAGACGGAATGATATATAGCTCCGATCCAGAAACTATTGGACGTATATATAAAGGCCAACCATTCTATGAAGATGGTGTAATTAAAGGCATTTTTCAATCTGATGGAACAATTATCCACTCAAATACAGGCAGTGAACTTGTAATCCCCAAAGAAGGTTCAATTGTTGATGCGAATAGAAAGTTAGTAACTCCAAAGAAGGAATTAAAATTAGTCGTTGGATATATTCCAGATGGAACAAACGTTGTTAGTTTAGTGGATGGGAAAACCATCATCGGAAAAGCCAGAGCAACGCCATCCTTTAATATGATATACGTAGATGATATCACAGAGCTTCCTAAGGCTGTTGAGTCGGCTAAAAGCACGAAAGAAATGGAAAGAATGGCCATCGCGCAATTCAAGAAAGGGGAAGGTGGTGCCGCGGCGTATGAAGGGTTTAAACAATATAAACAATGGATTGAAGAGGAAAACCTAATACCATCTGGCTCTAATTTAATACCAATTATAGGGGATGACGGCAAGAGAGTTACATATTTTGTTAGGGATATGAGTGGGCGCAAAATTGAAGTAAATATGCTAAAAGTAGTTAAAGATAATTGGTTTGAAGAAGCGTCAAAAATTACTAAAGAACTTAACACTGTTGCCAATGATATAAAACCTCAATCGATATCTGAATTATATACACGTGTGTTTGGAAATAAAAAGGTTGCTAACGAAGTAATGGAATGGATGAAAAAAGAAAAAGCAACGCTTATTGGTTCGGGGATTGATGAATTATATCTGAACAAAAATGCTAAGAGTAGTATTAGGGCAAATGATATTGATTTAGCAGTTAAAAATCCAAAGACTTCAGGGCAATCACTATTTGAAATACTCCAGAATAATGCGAAAGATAAAGAGAAAATACGCATGAAGCAAGTCAATGAAAATATTATCATTGAAGAATTAAGAGGGGGAGTATGGGAAAAGATTGTTGATGTTGACCCTGTAGAATGGCTTATCGCAAAAAACGCTAATCCAAATGGATTGAAATATTTCGATACTGCGATTGTAGATGGGGTCAGTGTAATGACCCCTGAATCACAATTAAATAATTTGCTCGACCGGATGGTAAATAAATTTGGTGACAAGGGATACGATAGATGGGGAAGGTTTGTTGGAGCTATGGGAGTAGATCCTGCGTCAATAGGTATCAAAGCGCCTATCCCTAATGCCGCGGCAATAAAAAGCATGCAAGTTGGAGAGCCTGTTATCATGTTGCGAGATATATTTTCACGAAATCTCGTTAAGCATTCCTCTCCAGCGGTTAAAAAGGCTAATGAGGCTTTAAAAAAATCAGATGGTTTAGTTGCTACAGCTGTTAAAGCAAAAGAAGAAGCTGCAGTAGCAACTAAGATTGCTAAAAGCACCAACACAGCAAGTGATATTCAGACCGCTGAAAAAGCTGTATCCAAAGCCACAAAAGCTGAAGAAACAGCTAGAACAGCAATAAAAGAGGCTGAGGAATTAACAAAAGCAATAGATGGCGCTAAAACTGTAACACGCAATAATGAAAGCCTACTGAAGCAATTAAATGGTATTGATCCAAAGTTAGCAGATGATGTACGTATGCACATTGAATTAGAGAATAACTTGCGAGTTGCGCGTATGAATCGTATCAATGCGTCAGGATCTGGTGTTTTAGTATTGCCTCGTACTGTGAAAGCATTTTTATCTGAAATAGAAAGGAGGCAAAAAGAGCTAATAAGAGCAGAGGAGCGTTACATAGAATCCTACGAAGATATTTCCCTGCGTATTGATAGGCTAGAGCCAACGGATAGAGTCGAACGCCTAATTGAGCCGGAAAGGTTGGAGCTGGCTAGGATTGATTATACTGATCGACCGCCTGAACTAGCACGCATTGATAGAGTCGACAGGGTTGATAGAGTCGACAGGGTTGATAGAGTCGACAGGGTTGATAGAGTCGACAGGGTTGATAGAGTCGACAGGGTTGATAGAGTCGACAGGCCGCCACAGATACCTCGTGTTCCGGAAGTGCCCAGATTACCTGAATCTGATGATAGGAGAGATATAGGTGTTGATAAAAAGGGGTCTGTTTCTTGGCGGCAAGGCGCATTTTGGTTAACAAAAATATACGAGCAGGGAAAATGGAAAACGTACTATTCGCCATATGCCCCTAGCGATGCGCAGGTATTGGATGGAACTCCGCAGGAAACCTTTTACGCAAGAGGAAAACCACCTGCTAGAATGAAGCACCAAATGGGGGTAGTAGACGTAGATATTGTCCCTCAAAGAGGGGAGCCATTACACTTTTTTAGTAATCCTAAAATTAAAGTTACAAGTCAAGGCGTTTATAAAACAAACACTAAAATGCCAAAACGCGTTAAAAGGGCAATCAGCGCTAGGTAGAACTGGCGCACTCATATTGTGACAAAATTGTGTTCATGGCAGTATCAGGATGCATTGTAGCCAATTCAACTTTGGTAATGCCACTGGCTATTGCGTTATTAAAACCGCATATAATACCACTCTCGCCAATTTGTGATTCCATTTCTTTGTATTTCTCTTTGCTAAATATTTCTTGGAAGAACTGGAGTGGCGATTCTATACTGCATATTCTTTTAACGTTTCCTGATAGCGCTGTTTTAGGAAGTACCCTTTGAGATGGTTTTGTATTTGTTTTTTTAGTGTTATCGTATACAGGTAGTTTATCTTCCAACGAAAGAGGGCTATCGTCCTTTAACGCTTTTTCTAATAGCTTTGCTATTCCTTTATTGTCTAGGTTGCCCTTAATATTATCAATGTACGCTTGTCCTAATTCTCCATTGGCCAATGTATTAAGCGCGGCCTCTTTGTATTCCGGGATACGAACAAGATTATGAATTATAGCCTCATAATTGCTTTTATGGCTTTTGCCTACAAAATACTCTTTACTAACACCTCTTCTGCCTAACTCTTCAATTCCATATTCCATTCCCTTGTGCCCGATAGTAAATAGCGCTTTGTTGTAATACTCCTCGCCAAGGATTAAGAATAAATACTGCTGGATATCTAAATTATCAACTGCGTTTTTAATAGCTATCCCTCTGTTACCTCGCAATATCATTCCGCCGCCGATAAGAATACTGAATACGCCACGTCCAATAATCCTAGCCAAAGAAACATCATCAATAATACCAACTATCACAAATATCCCACCTAAAATTAGCATGCCCCACCCACATATTTGATTAACTCTTGCATTATTCATATTTGGCTACCTTTTAAGTTAGATTGCCACATTATAAGTCTATAGCTTTATAGCTAGCAACTACCTTTAGGTTTCCATTAGAACCGCTGGGTAAACAAAAGGCCGCCGGTTATTCACCGACGACCTAATTGTTAATGCTGGTGGGGGCATTGCAATTGCTCATTAGCATCAAAGTGTTTGTCAAATTACAAATTTCAATCCACGCACCCGCTGGGGGTACGATATCAAGACCAAGACGTTCTTGAATTTGTTAAATTATAAATTTCAATCCACACACCCACGAAAGGTGCGACCTCAAGGCTTTTGTTTCGTATTCGATAAATTAGAAGTTTCAATCCACGCACCCACGAAGGATGCGATGTACAGTTTATGGCGTACATACGTACCTTGAATATTTTACACATGGAAGGATGACCTGCTTGGTTTTCGCAAAGTCATTTCTCCGCGCAACCACCAATATGGAGATGCGCCTTATATTTACTTATAGCCAGCCTCATTTAATATCCGGATAATTTGGTCACCGACGGAAATACCAGTCTTGAGTTTCCTCTCCCTTAATGTCTCTAATATTGCCGTTGGCATTAACATTGAAAACGCAGTGACCTTTTCAATGGGTTCTGGCTCTTCTATCTCCCCGAATATCTCCTCATACTCGTCTCCACTTAACTTTTTTTCTGCCCACTCTCTTGCCTCTTCAATTGACAGTGGTTTTATTGCCGCTCCGCCACTCCACGTATTTTGACCTGTGGATTTTCTGTATGGCGACATCGGTCCGCCTTCCCCGTACAGAAAATACTCCCCTGTCTGCTTGCGGTATAACGTTTCTTCGTAATTATGGAAATCACTGGCACCTAAGCCGTTATCCCATGATGCCACCTCTTGTGCTGTGCTTGTATCGTACCTCTTGCCGTTAATTACCTTGAACATTTTATTCTCCTTTCGCTGGTATAGCCGCCAGCTCGGCAAATTCTCTTTTATACTTGTCCATCAGTTCTGGCGACAGTGAACAAAAGTCTTCTCCGTCTATTCCACAGACGAAGAATGTGCCTGCTACTACATCGCAAGCATTGCCTTTCTTATCGTATAAGACACGATTGAGAGGAAGCTCCTTAAACTTACTATCTTCATTACAGACAAGTGCAACTGCTTCCTCGAAGGGACAAATTGCCTCAATATAGCCTCCGACGACATTTTGCAGGTCTTCAAGCTTATCGCCGATTTCTGCCTCATACGGTGCTTTTTGTGGTTCAACTATTAGTACTTTCATTTTTTACCCTCCTTCTTACTATATTTGCCGTCCAGTGTGCGCCAGCGACCATCCCCTTTGTCCATTTTTATCTCACAACCAAGGCTCTCAACCTTTTCACCTTCCGGCAAGTTCTCGTTTATGTCCTTGTAAAGTGCTTCCAATATTCCGCCATTTCTTGGCGTTCTGTAGCTTTTCATCTTAATTCTTTTTCCTCCTCGTAATCTGGGCAGACGCGACAGTATTTATCATCTTCATCCTTATTCATCGTTGCCTCAAAGGCATACATCGTTTCAATGTCATCATGGTTGCAGCCAACCTCTTCATCATCCTCATCGGTCATTAAATATTTGCACTTTTGTCTCATATCAATCCTTCCCTTTTGCTGGTATAGCCACCAGCATGGAATTTTGTAGTTTGCAAATCTCCACATCCTTTGCTTTAGCTCTGATTGCGTATGGAATGGTTTGTATCTTTTGCAGTAATGCCTCATATTCAGCAGTAAAATCAACCTGTTTTTTACTGCAAAAACCACATGTACAGCGGTTTAGCACCAGCCATGTGTACTCTGTTGACATAGATGGCTTGCATACTTTCTCCTCAAACCATGATTTTATCAGACCATCGGTCAGCGGAAAGCATAGACTTTGCTTATCCATTACTCCATATCCTCCACGGTTATTAGTTTCTCCGCTGCCCTCGGTTTATTTTTTACCAAGTGTGTTGCCTGTCTACTAACACCGTGCCGTCAGGCATAGCATATTCAATCACAAAATCGGTGCTGCACTCCTCACGGGAGTCGTTGCAATTAGCTATATAGCTGCGCAGTTCTTGCTTCTCGCCAGTGGAGACGGCAGTGTTCTTGATGCCCTTGATGCGCTCTGCTTCAGCGGCGGCCTTGGCTTCTTTTTCAGCCTTGGCGGCTACTGCCTCGGCATAATCCTTACAGAGACTCTCATAGGTAATGGCGTCTAGCTTGCAGTAGTATTCTGCCGCCCTTTTCAGCTCGGCCTCTACGTCCTTGCGGGTGTCAATGCTGATGGTGTGAGCTTCCCAGCCACAGGCAATAAAGGTAATAGTAGCTTCGCGGGTGGCTTTTTCTTCAGCGGCTTTCTCGGCCATGTACTCGGGGATGCGGGCGATGAATGCGGCCTTGTTGTCCTTTAAGAACTCAGCGTCCTCGGTTCCAGCGAGGCGGCCGCCTGCAGTGTAAGTTCCGACCTTGTCTCCATCAACAACCACCAGATTGTAATCGTAAATCATCTTGTCAATTCGAGCCTTTAATCCTTCCATTTTAATAGTCACTCCTACCTTTGCCGGTTTCCGAGATAAAGCGTTCTTGCTCTGCGCCAAATAGCGTCATCATTTCCGCAGCAGTATCAAATAGCGCATCCTCAATAGCGGTATCATAGTCAGTATCACTGTCATCATCTATGTCGTCCTCGCTTGGATAGTCAACACTCCACTCACCCAGAAATTCCGCTGTGTCTGGTAAATCGTCCTTTGTATGGACCCCTTTGCTACAACCAGCGTCTACTAAATATGCCCACCAATTGGTATTAATATCATCAGTAATGTGGACAATTTCTTGGCCATTGGATAGCTTTTGCGCAAACGACATAGTGCCAGTTTCAACCTCGGTATATTTGTACTCGCTCATTTTTGTTATCTCCTTACTACCTTTTATACTTTATATTATACGTTATAAATCTTGCGTTGTCAAGAGGTTTTTGCCGTATTTTGAGGTTATTTTGAAAATATTTTTGCTGTAGCGAAGCATAAAAAAAGGCTGACTTGCGCCAGCCTCTGTTTATTAGATTTACGATTTTCTTAAACCCATGCAATAGTCCCAATCTTCACGAGTGGGTTTGTAAGCCGGATTTGGAGATTCACAGATTGAACTACCACGGGCGATGAATTTACCTTTGTACCAGTACTCATGCAATCCCGGGCACATTTTAACGATTTTTCCATATTTTGATGTGTAAGCAACTTCCATTTTTGTTATCTCCTTGTTTTGTATTTATACAGTATAATATACAGCATAAATCAGTTGTTGTCAATAGGTTTTTACGGCTTTTCAAAAAATATTTTCAAATAAAAAAGGGGCAGGTTTTTATGCCTGCCCTCTTTAAATTCAACTATGAGTTGAAACTATCTACCGCTAATCGCTCGCCTTACATGCCGCGGCATTTTGCTATTTGTCTTGTAAACACCTTGACTTGTAACTCTGATTTTCTGTTGTGGCGGAAAAGGTGTTTTATACCTAACGTGTGCGCTATAAGCCCCTAAAACTCTTGCGGCATCACTAACCGGAATGTCATCACGTATAGCTATTTTTTCCTTTGGCGTATCAATTTTAGGCTCTGATTGTCCGTGTATGGCGGAATGTGGTACTTTCCATCCATATGCCCCAGCACCGGCAGTTTGAATAGTGTTTAGGCTCCAATCATCTCCATCTGCTCCATTATTTTTTACAAAATAATAATTTTTCCCATCATCGATAATCCACATCCCCCCACCATATACATTGCTGTCGTCATAGATGATATTGCCTTTGGGAAATGGTTGCTTCTTGCCATCAGCACTACCAATCCATTCTCCTTTGGTTTTTATATCCTTTGCCATAGCCTCATGCTTTTTTGTTTTCGCTTTTTCTTCAGCTCTTTTTTTGTTATTAGCCTCAATGCGCGCTAACTCTGCTTTCCCCTCGTCTGTATCAGTGATATCACGGCACCTATTAGTATAACCATCGCCCCAGCCACCATGTATACATGCATCTTCACTGGCGACATAATGGCTACCTAAAACCTTGTAGACCCTACCATCTTTATTTATCAAATTACCGGTAAACATTTTTGTCTCTGTCCACATATCGGTAGTATTAGCATTGGCATTAGATCGTTTAACTGCTTCCTCGCGCTGTTTGCTATTAACACGTGCGCGGATTTCTTCGATTTCCTTTGCATACTTGTTATATGTTTCTTCGCCAAGGCTTTTAATTTCTTGTTCCCCGCGATCATAAAAGTAACCTTTTTCTTCGCTATTCCGTATATAGTCCATCCACTGTTTACCTTTATTCTCACGCTTTTTATCAGTAATGCGATTATGGATTGCTCTCATTTCTGGTGCATAACTATCATATACGTCTTTGCCTAATGCCTTAATTTCATTCTCAGCTCTTTGATAGTAGTAGCCTTCCTTTTCGCTATTACGCATATACTGTAGCCACTTTTCAGCTTCTTTGCTCTTTATATTCTCTCGTTCTTTTACAGCGCCTTCAGGGCTTAACGCATATAATTCAAATTTTCTGCCATATTTGGTACTTTTATCCTCAAATTTAGCAGGCACATTGTGTGTCTCACCTACTTTAAAATCCTTCGTGATATCATCTAAAGCTAGTTGTGCCTTATACGTCCGCTGTTTTCCCTTTACAGTTACCTCAATCCATTTCCTGCCTATTTTGTCAATTACAACGTCATATGTAGATATTGCGTCCATATAGCCTCCTTACTTCCGTCTAACCGCAGTAACTATCCAGCCACATGCGGCTATTATGGATATTGTACCCAGTATGCCGACTATAACCCAAACGTATACAGGTACTTCAACATCTACACCGCCTGTAATGGTTACTGTGCCGTTTTTAGTCTCTGTTATTGTCATTGTACTGCCAGCATTGCTGTTGTTCTCTGTTTTGGTTTCTGTCACTGTGGCGATGGTTGTAGTTGTATTGGCTGCTGTTTCCGTTACAGTTACTGTAGTCGTAATAGGCTGTTGGATATTTGTATTTGTTTCTGCTGGTAGCGTTGTTGTAACAGTCCGTGTCACAGTTATTGTAGTTTCCCCGCCTGACTCATGCTCCGTAACAGTAGTCGTCCCTGCCGGCGTGGTAACTATTTGGGTAATTGTAGGATTGACAGTAACAGTTGTTGTAATCGTAATTGCCACTGTTACTGTGTTGCCACCACCCGGTAATGTTGATCCACCACCAATCACGTCTGCCATCAATGGATTAATTGGCAAGCTATTGAATGCCAATGAACCGAATAGTAGTAGGCTAGTTGTTAATAAAACACCGATTAGTCTTTTCTTCATTTATTTCCCTCCTTTTCTAACATTTTTAAATAATTTACAAAAACTATTATAGACGATTCAGGTATATTATTTTCGGAGTATAATTCACAAAAAATATCCCAATGTTGCATACAATAATCTTGGCATTTGCATTCACTACAAAAATCATGTCTTTTCTGGCATTCAAGCAATAGATTTTCACAGTCATTTAAGAGATACATTTTAAATCTCCTCGCAGTCTCCACCGATATCATCCAATACTTCGTCCAGTAGCCGCTTGGATCCACACATTCTCAGTTCATCGCAACTCACAGTTTCTATCCCCCCATCAACGTACTCAATCAGATGTTTTAGCTGTCCATTGATAATTGCCCAATCATGCACAATAACTGTTTGTCCCTTACATATACCAATTCTCATTTCCTCAAATACCCCTCACATTTATTATTACTGGGCATAAAAGGTGAATCATTGCAGACACCACAAGGAAACACTCCCATCAGTTCGCAATCCTCTACTGGGTCATCGGCAAATAGGCATGTGTGGCATTTGCACTTAGTACAGGCTTCACAGCCTACTGTTTCACTTATTTCTATTAATTCCATCATTCCCCCTTAATATCATGTAATAACTCTAATCTTGCTTTGTATTCATCTATCTTTTGAGTTATAGTCTGTAAACTCTCCCCTTCTAAATCTTTCAAACCATTATATTTTCTAGTGTATCTATTCAATATGCACTCTGATTCACCTATGTGTTCATCGATTTTAAATGCTAGCTCTAAACAGTTACCCCAACCTGATGGAATTTTCTTGTCCATGAGTATCTTTTTAACTCTAACTAGTTTAGTAAGCAATTTGAGTGGATATATAAGTTTTTTAGCGATAGCTAAAATTAAATACCATATAATTACTATCGGAATAAAAATAGGTAGCCAGAGAAAATATAGAATCGCTTTTATCCAATTCAACATCTCTTTATCTCCCCTTCGTAGTTCCACAAACCCTGCTTACCGGATACAAATATCGGCTCTATCGGCTCAACATTCGCCAGTTCCCATGCCCATCTGCCAGCACGCCAGTCACCAAATAGCTCTTCCTGCTGGGTGATGTCGTGCCAATTCAAACCTGTCCAATATCCTGTCTCATATGGCGCACCCTCTAACTCTTGGATTGCATCTATCTTGTGACAACCCACCAGCTCACACTTGGCTATGATGGCACCCCTAGGCAAGTGCATAAGAAAACGCTTATCAGCATCAAACTCCATTTTCTTATCGCCAAGTGCCTCGTATAGTTTTCTCCATTTCCACATAGCCCACGGATAGAGTACCTTTGCTGGTAGTTTCAATCCCGCATGAATTAGCAACTCACCCCTGTAGTGTGTGCGCCAAGGTCGTGTCTCAAATTTCTTAGCCCCAACGACTATCAGCGAAGCAGAGGGCTGATAAATGGTTAACACCTTATTCATCATCGTCTTTTGCCCCTTCGTGCTTGAATTGCTTTCTTACTGTTTGGTCGTGCCTTTGGGGGTTTGTTATGATATTCAGGCAGTTTTAGGTTTGAATAGCTTTCGCCGTCTGTCATAGCATTAGTCATCATCACTGGCACAAGTAACTGGTTTAACTTGCTCATTCCGTCACCCCCAGCTTCTCATTTAGCCATTTATACAGGCATTCTATGCGCTGTTCTCTGTCTACCCCATGACCGCACTTACCAAGCAAGTTTTGCGGGCAGTTACCAAACCCTGAATAACCATCCTCGCTTTCGTAAGTACAAGCATCGAAACTATCACTAACACCAATCACCTGCGCCACATCTGCTATAGCTTTCTTGTAGCCTGCCATCCAAGTTAATTGAGTACGACAGTTAAAAACTATTGCATCGATTTCGTAAAAAGCCTTGTTTGTGTTTAAGCTTCCATATGCGTTGTCATATGATTTTTTAACATCTTTATACGTTGTCATCTATAACCCCCAGCTCATGCTTCCAATACCTTTCAAAAGCCTCGGCATCACAGCCACCAACCCCTAACATAATTGCTTTTATAGCCTTTTCGTCTGTGATGTATTTGGCGTTGTGTGAGGCTATGTCCTTAATAGCCTGCTCGTAGCCCCGCTGGAATGCACTGCAGTTTTTGACATTTAACATAGCTACCGCATAAGGGCACATCCCAATAGCCCCTGTGCGAAGCTTAATTTCAGTAGCTTCAGCCAAAAATTCTTGTTCTAACTGTTGTGCCTCTTTATACGTTGCCATCTGCAACCTCCTCTATTTTTAATGGACACCAATCGGGGCGTGAATATAAATCACTAGGTGCAACAAAACTGCGCTGTATCGCACAAAGCATCAATCTTGGTATATGCAACCTACATCCTCTACAACAATCTGTCGCATAAAACGTAATTGTGGCTATTTTCTTAGTCATTAGATACCTCCACTCGTTTATTCCATGCGGTTATGGCTTGTTCTTTAGTATCCTTTGTTATGCAAGCATGACAATTTACATTGTCACACCTGATTTTGAAACTTGCGGAATCAGTCTGTATCAAGGTTGTACCATATCCACAGAATGGGCAAAATCGTCTTATCTCGCTAATATCCCACGGCTCTGCTTCCCTCTCTTCTTTCTTCTTTTTGATGGTTATGGTACAGCTCGGGCAAATTGCTCTTGACCCAGCCACGCCGGCCGCACAATTCCACTCTTTCAAATCTGGAGAATCATGATAAGGTTTATATGTTAAATGTAATTCGTTCTCGCATCTATCACATTTAACGCAAAAGCTAACTCCCATAATCTATTCCCTTACCTCCCTGTAATACTTTATACTTACTGGCAAGCTTGGCATTGTATCCACTATGCTCTTTTTCCTTTGCCTTAAATGCTTGCTGGCAGCTTGCTTCGTACTCTGGTCGTGGGAGATTCCCACATGCACAGTAACCTCTATCCCTGCCATGCTCATCAGCTTCGACATACGCATGCTGGCACTGTGAACACCTTTCTCGACGTGTTATTTTGTTCATTACTCTGCCTCCTGTAATCGTTTATAAGGTAAAACACCATCATCCATACTGCACATCATTTGTATCCGCTTCGTATACTCTGTTAGTGTTTCTCTTTTTTGTTCTTTATCAGGGGTTAAACTATGTTCCCCAAAGAGTTTATGCTTCTGGACGAACGCAATAAAAAAGCACTTCTCCTCTTTCTCGTATAGGTGTGTATAGTATTCATGGAGAACTTCTATCTCTTCCTTTTCTGCTGCTGTACAAACCATTACTAAAAACCTTTTCCATTGTTTGTACCCATCCCAATTTGGTATCACTTTATAAGCAACCTGTAATAACAATTGCTTATCACGATAAGTACGGTAACTGAACACATAAGAGTCTACCTCGCGTTCATCCAACTCATCTTTGGTTATACCGTACTTCGCCATTAACTCTTCTAGCTTAATCCGTGCAGCTTCTTGTTCCGCTAGTGTTCCTCCATGTTCGGCTAAAGCTTTGATTTTTCGCAGTAGGTTCTTGTTCATTTCCCATCCTGTTCTGCATGGCTTTCACGGCTCAGCGAAAACCATCTAACTTGTGTCAGTGGTATGTGGCGATTTTGCCCATCAGATAACCTCATCCACAAATAGGCATTACCGAAACGCATCGCTGTCGCCTCAAATGTCTCTAAATATCCATCAAACCAACGCACGTTTACCCTGTTCATTCTATTTCTCCTCCAGTAGTCTCTTGCACCAATGTAACTCCACGTTGTATCTGCATTTCTCCGCCGGGAACGTACATTCAGAGTGGCCGGCTCCCCAACATTCTTGCAGTTTCTTTGGTTTTGCTTTGGTGGCCTCAAGCCACGCCTTCCATTTCTTATCTTCAGTGTTCATTTCCTTTGATTCTGCCTTGGCGGCTTCGTAGCCTTTAACCCAACCAGTAAAATATTGGATGGTTTCATTTACAGCTTCCATCACATCGTAAGGGGCATCATCATCTTCCCCCAATTTATCGTACTGTTTAATAGCTTCATCTTTATACTTTTTAGCTTCCTCGTATGTATAATTCATTTAATCCACCTCCTTGTTATCAGCAGTTTTGTTATTGGGTTGCCAATTTTTGTTATTGGGTTGCCAGTTTGTGTCTTGTTCTTTCTCTTTCAACAGTTTCTCCATTGCGCCCTGTACCACATCTTTGTAAAACTGTAGCTCACGGGCAGTCTCGGCGAACTTGTCTTTGAGTTGGTTATACTGTTCCGTCTGCTCGTTATACGATTCTAAAGACTCTTGGAAATCACGCTCACCACGCCTTAACAAGCATCTCAGCTCGTTTACGTCATCGTGCATTTCACCAGTCTTTTTAATCAGTGCATCATTCTCTTGTCGTAGCTTGCCATTCTCGCTACTCAAGCGGTTATTGCGATTTGATAACTCATCTCGTTTGGCAGCCAGTTTTTCATTCTCTTTTTCCAATTTACTGATATCGTGTTTAAGAGCCGCCACTGATTCAGGCGTTTGCGTTATGTAGTGGTTATTATCTGAAACCTTGTAATCTCCTTGCATTATTTCGCCTCCTCTTTTTTACAACCGAATACATTTATAATTTGTAATCCTTGTTCATAACCCTTCTTCCTCTTTTTTACAGATGAATACCCTTTATTATCCATCTCGAAGCCTAACGCCAACATTTTCACTCTATGTGCGGCAACTAATTTTTGAGTGCGTGATATAGCTTCCTCTTTGGAAGCGAAAATGGTATCTCCCCAAAAAGGCAAGACATATGGGAGAGTATCCAACTCTAGCGTATCCTTAATATAACCAGCGTGTATCGTGTGACAAATTGCTTTTATATCACAGGTAATATTCTCACCATACTCTCTGCATACACTTGTCAATTTGTCCTGCCACCTGCAAAAATCACCACAGTCGGTGTTTACTTTATAAATAACCGTGCCAATCGGGGCAGGTAATACTAAAATACGATCCTGTTCTATAGCAGTATCTAACTCTTCTCTGTTCATTGTGTTAACTCCTTTTTTAGTTGTTTATTCCCATTGGTTATCAACTTTCCCCAATGTTTCGATATCATTTTTTGTTTGTATTGTTGTCGCATAGTGCATTGTCATTGTCGGTGTGGAGTGTCCCAGTTGACGTTGCACAGCTCCAAGGTTGCCGGTTTTCTCCAGTTTCTCGATCGCTCCCAAATGTCGCAGCGCGTGAACTCTTCCAACTCGTGGGGGTTTGGATATGCCCGCTTTATCCATGCCAGCCTTCATAATGCGCCATACTTGCACCCTGCTAATCGGGAATACCAGCTCCTCGCTTTTAATCTGCGATTTGCCAATGTACGCATAGAGGATAGTAATGAGGCTCGCTGAAACAGCTACATACCGGTATTTCTTACCTTTGCCATAGACTTTCACCTGCCATCCAGTAAATGGCGGATCTGCCCTTTTGATGTCGCAGGGTTTCACCTTGATTGCCTCGCTTACCCTGAGGCATCCATCCACGAGCAAGTAAATCAATAATCGATCGCGCTCTTTTAGATAACTGCCGATAAGTTTTGTTTCGGCGATGGTAAAGTGGTTGATGTAGTCCGAGTTGTAACCGGACTTTTCACGGATCGCCAATTCTTTGCTTGCTGTCTTATGTAACACTTTTTGAATATTGTTACTTTTTGGGGTATTGGCAACTATTAAATCTGTGTTTGGCATTTTTTATAAAACCTCTGAAAATGTAACAATCTTGCTAATTTTGTTACATATGAAAATTGGATAAAACATCATCATTTATCTAACGCGCCTTTTTGGATTTCTTGCTTTCTGATTTTTAGAAATTCAATAAACACCAAAACAATAGAATAAATAACAATCATGAGCAGAGTAAGTGCTGATACGAACACCCAGAATGGCTCTTTGATGTCCGTGCCATTAGTAAGGGCGTAATACAACACGTTGACAAGAAAGGCAAACAGATTAATTAATAAAGTTATTGCTACCCCACACATAAAGGCTGTTGTTATTGGGTTGCCTGTATGTTCTTTCCACTCTATCTTATCCACCGACTTTTACTCCTTCGCCCGTAGATTTCGATTGTAGGGGCTCAAAATTATTGCAAGGGTCTATTTCTTTCAAAAAACCTTCAATTGTGCCATCCTCCCAGTCAACTGGCCTCGCTAACATGTAAAAGCAATTTTTGTTTTTGCCGTTGTTGAATATGGCGGAAAACCATTGCCTTTGATCCTCCGACAAACTGCCGATGGTCGACTTGCACTCGATAAAAGCGACAGTGCCACCTTTAGCAAGTGTTAAGTCCGGGAATCCGACAGCGTCATACTGCCCCGCAGTCCTCCAGCCTTTTTCTGTCTTCGCTGGTCTAAAGTGCGCTACCATCCAGCCATACGTTCTCGCCAAATCAGCGATGGCGTCTTGTAGTTGTTGTTCGGATATAAGGTTTCCTAAATTCATTGCATTACCTCTGTGTTATACTTTCCTAATTTATTTTTGGGAGTTATGAAGATGGTATCCGACGAAGTATTAAAAAAAGAAGCTATTAAAAAAAGAGAAGCTTTGTTAAAAGAAATAGGTATCTTCATGAAACAGTTTACTGATGGGGAGATATCGCAAATTGGTTCCTCTTTTGATGGCGAGTCAGATGTTAAATACGCCAAAAAGTTCATGGCAGAAGTTAGCGACCCAAAGTACGATCTGGCAGTAGCTGTAAAAGAGTTAGACATTAGGATTAACGCCCTTATTTATGCATTCGCTAACATCATCACCAGCAGGGATCAAACATTGATCAATGAAGTTGAACGGATGGGCTAAAAGTTTCTCTTTCAGTTTTAACCATTGAGTATGCTCTTTGCCTTTGCGATATTTAATAGCTTTTTCAACTAATTGATCATAACCAATACCTAACTGAGCAACAGCACAATTCATTACTTCGATGGCATTAAGCAAAATAGATTGTTTCTTTAGGTCTTGTGCCCAAACTGCATCTGATATGTTTTCTCCTTTAATTTCTTCCATCATCTACCTCCATAATTTCTTGAAAGCGTTGATTCCATAATCCAATCAACGTAACATCAGATTCCCTTCGTGATTTTGTTGGGTCTTGCACACTCATCATCACTTTGCACGCTTGGCATTTAATCCCACCATGTATTTCATGGTTCCGGACTTCCCATGTTGACAAGTGTGCATCCTTGCCACAAAATGGGCACGGTTTAATTTCTAGTTCAATCTCACCATCTCTGGTACGGTAAATCATTCTAACTCCTCACTTTTATGCCTAGGTCACTCGTGTTATCCTGCTTTGCGCAGACTGTAATGGCCTCAGCGTAACAAGAGTAAAATCGGGGCGTAACACTACCCCTTACAGGGGTTAAGTGTTACGGCTCCGAAATTCTTACTCCGCCGTAACATGTTACGTAACAGTTCAAGATTTGTTACGCTATTCATAAGCAGCTACCCCCCAAGTATTATTTTCAAATTTATAGACAAGATTTTTAGACTTCATGCGATTGAGTTCTACCCTAACATTGTCACGTGGAATATCTAATTCTTGGCTGATAATATCGGTGCCTGTTTTACCATTGTCTTTTAGATACTCGAGTATGCGTGTTTGTGTCCCTGCTTTTTTGAGTAGTTCTGGGTTATCTATAGGATTACACCTGTGGAACATAATTTTAGGTATTGGCAATTTATCAAATGTGATTCGTAGCCCAATTGGTTCTTGTATTTTTGAAAATGTTGGGGCTTTTTTGTGGTAAAAACCAAGTTCAATACTTTCATCCCCAACATCTTGTGTTTTTACGATTTCCCAAATGTTACGCGCTTCAGCTGTGTAGAACTGGCTACCGAATACTGATGTTTTACCATCGTCATTTTTAGCAGGGTGCGCAATTAGTAATACTGTTGTTTCAAGCTTGCGGACAGAGTGCAGAAACCTAAAAGCTGGTTCAGTAGCATTCAAGTCCCCTCCTGCCGCCATTCCAAGGCTATCAATGACAACTAAGGATGGCTTCTTTTCATCAACTAACTTAAGGACGCTTTCAATGCTTTTAGGTAAGGTCGCACTACATCTGCGATACAACGGAGCTACGGGGGGAACACCACCATTAATAAGGCGCTTTAGATTCCATGCCATATCATCTTTGTCCGATTCCCAGTCTAAGTACAATACCGGACGCGACTCACTACCCCGCACATCCCAACCCATTGAGTTGTTAACCCACGGCAACATACATGTAGCACATATTCCTAGCCCTACAATTGACTTGCCACTATTCGGTTTAGCGTAAATGATATTGGTTTGCCCCTTGACTACAAGTGGAAATAACATGTATTCAGGTTCTTTCACATCTAACGCAAACGGATCCAGCTCTATAACCTCTTCGCCTTGGCGATAAATTTCGAGGCTCAAGGAACAGGTAATTTCCATTACTAAATACCAGTTAACGCTTGCGTTGGCGTTATATCGTGCCTCTAAATCCTTAACAACACTGGCACGCTTTTCGGCCGCCAATAGATTGAATTGCCACTGTTTTATTGGGACAGGTTTAGAATCCTTTGGGGTACTGGAATACAAAATTGTTAGTTCAGCCTTTATATCGTGTCTATCGTCATCTATTCTACGCACTTGCACAATTACACCAACATCGTCCCATATGATGTCATGCCCTGAGCGCAATCGAACTACCTTGGGATTATTCAAGAGCATCTCCTACTGTTACAGTCTCCAGCGATGGTATACCGCTTACTGATAGAGGTTGTGGGGGTAAGCTTTTTGCTTGATATGTTGGCTTTGGGTTAGCATAGGAAGGCTTGTGTTGTAGCACGTGTAGTTCAAACATTGAGGATAAGTCCGATACCTCTCTTGTAAGCCTTTCCAGCCATTCGTCCGTTGCTGGTGGATAAAGGTATGGCTTTTTCTCGTCAGTAGCGGAGATTAGATAGAGCCAATCTTTACCATCATGCACAATCACCGTGCCGTCTGGTATGCGCCAAAACTGCCTGCCCTCACCATCATCCCAGTAGGTTTTCTCAATCTGCTCTGCCCTGATGCCGTAAAAGCGTTCGAGACAATCAGATATATCAACACCGTTCATTTCATATATCATCTTCATATCGCGGCCTCTACTTCAGCAATTGCCTTGTAAATCACATAAATCTGCGCCGGAACAACAGCATTGCCCAAAGCTTTTAACTTGTTTACTCTGTCGGTTTCTTTGTCTATGAGGCGTGGGGTATCTCCTTCCCATGTGTTGCCCCAGCGAAAGGTTAGGCCAGCCAATTTTTGGGGAATCCCATCAACATCGCCACCCATACACTGTTGAGTTTTCCGCCATTTCCCTGCGACATGTTCCGCCTCTCTTCCTCCGTGATTATTCCCGCCATCTCCAACCGTTGGAGATGGCGCTGTGAGCCTGTTCCACCGCTTAACTTTCCGGAGGTCATTGTTGGGTAAAGTGCTACTTGAACATTTAACTGGTTGTAATGTCTCCCCCGTTTGCCCTCCCTTAAATGTGATGGTGGGCAATTGTTCTTTGCATCCGCTACCATTGGTGTGGGCCACATCTTCACTTGTGTCGCTAATCCATTCCCCGCTGTTGCGCTCGCTCCCTTGCGATTGTAATTGCCATTCACTGTCGGAGTCGGCCATAGATTCACAGCTTGAGACAGATTCACAGAGTGCCTCAGCCCCTCTTTTTGTTGTGAGCTTTTTAGATTGTCCGTGAACGTGTCCGCCGTAGTTGGAGTGGGCCAAAAAGAAAACCCTTGCCCTTCTATGCGGGGCTCCGACAGCCGCAGCTTCATAATGAAATATCCCGACTTCGTAACCGAGGTTGTCCAAGTCCTTACAAATATCGTCTGCGGCAAGTGAGAGGATTCCAGATACATTTTCAACAACAACCCAACACGGTTTAAGGTCGGTGATAACATTTCGAGTCTCCACCCAGAGATAGCGGGAGTCTTTTTTGCCTTTTTGCTTACCTGCTGTGCTAAAAGGCTGGCAGGGTAAAGATGCGTCCACAATGTTAACTGTGTCGCGCCCTGTTGCTTCTCTAAAACTATCAATTGTGACATCTTTAACATCCTCAAAAATTGGTATATTCGGCCAGTGTCGCCAAAGTACTTCTTGGCAATATCTATCCTTTTCACACATGCAAATGGTTTGGATCCCTGCAAACTCAGAGGCTAAAATATTGCCACCAATCCCACTAAAAAGTGATAACTTCGTTAGTTTTGTCATGGCAAAACCTCTTCAAGTGCAGATTGCCTATTGGATATGCCTGAATCAGTTTCAATGCCAGTAGTAAAGAGTGGTTTTTGTTGTTTAGCTTTATCTAGTCTTTCAGTGGCTAACCTGTGGTAGTCCTTATCAATTTCAAACCCAATGTACTCAAATCCCATTTGGTGCGCTGCTATCAAACTACTTGCACTTCCAGCATGGGTGTCAAGGATTTTATCGCCTGATTTTGCGTAATGGTTATAAATCCACCTATAGAGTCTCAATGATTTTTGGGTTGGATGCACACGTTCTACTGCCGAAACACTGCTTGTAACCCTCTCCCTGTACATTTGTGCCGGATGGTCAAAACTAGTCCATGCCAACTCAAAACCCGAAAAATTTTCAAACGCTTGTTGTTTGTCCCAAATAATCAGGCATCTCGTAGGCGGAAGCGGAAAATAGTTACCGCCCCATATGATTTGATTACGAGACACACGGAAAAGCTCATCAAAATACCCTTGTTTTGGTGCTATATCCCATGCCTCTACACGTTTTCCGCTCTCATTCAAATTGCGATTTTTAAGCTTTCCAGCTCCACAAAAGGTATGCTTGGCTTTTCGGCCACGTGGGTTAGTTTTTGTTTGTGCCCACGGTTCATTTGACACTGATGATATGCCATATGGCGGGTCCACCACGGCAAGCTCAAAAAAATTGTCAGGGAATTGCGCCATACCATCCATGCAATCCATGTTGTAGAGATGGTTCAAAGCTAAGTCGTTCACGTTATTTCCCAGCCGCCTCATTGGTTTTTTGAATCAAGTCGCATATATTCTTGATTTCATCCCCTTTGTAGTGGCGACATACATCGGAAACTTTCATTCCCACCCATGTTGTCATCCTTAAGCTGTTGCCAATCTCTTTTTGATGGGAGTTAAAAAAGTTGACCAGTGTTGGTACCTGCCATTTACGGTCTTTGGCAAACGTGGTGACATAGTCTATAAAGTCTGTATTGTCTGTTTCAGCCGTTGTTGGAGGTGTGGGCGTAGTTTCCCCTGCTATCTCGCTCCATTCGGCTTCTGGGCTGTTATCCTGTGGGCTTTCGATGTAAGTCACTGCTGGGCTTTCGGTGCAAGTCACCACTGGGACTGGGAGTGGTGGAGAATCAAGTTCTATTTCCTCTGTAAGATAAACGCCGCCAATTGCGTCCGGGCAGTGCTGGCGAGCGCCTTGTGATAATGCTCGTGCGAATAACATCGCTTTTGGGTACATTGTCCATACTGATTTGCGTGTTAATCCTGCTCGTTTTGCCTCCTCGATCGAAAAAGAGTTTTCACCTATTTCTACCCACTGGTTAGCTTCCCGCTCATAGAATTTGATAGTAGTAATAGACTCGTCATTTTTGATTACGCGGTATGTGTATTTCCCAGACTGTTTAATCAATCTTGCCAGTGTATGGCTGTCGCAAGTAATTTTGTCATCTATTACTATTATGTGTTGCATGGAATAGACAGGCGGCAACCCTAATTCCTTACCGGCTTGAATTTTTACGCACGCTTGAGCTTCTGATTTTAGGCCTGTGAAGAATCCGCTTTTTGTAAAAATCGCTGACATCGTAGAGATGTCTGATAGTGAGTAATTACCATTTGTGGGTACTAAAGTCTGAGTGGTCATTTAATCCTTCCTTTCTTCAAGCCACTGCTCTATTTGTCGGATACATTCCTCAGCTCCTTCTTTTGCTACAGGTGATGGAGCCTCGATAATCCCTCCGCCGTTTTCCATTCTGATAATCATTTGTCGTATCCCTCTTCGGTATCGTATTCACTGTCATCATCAAACTGAGGAGCAGTGAAATTTAAATAAAGCCTATGTGCCGCTTGGATTTCGGCGGTAACATCTCTTTGAGAAACACCATAGAATTGGCAGAGGTCATCTTTTGTGATATTACGTGCCTCATGTAACTGCTTAGCGACTTCGATAATTCTGTCAAAGCAGTTAGCATCTAAAACCGAGTCTCTCACAGCATCAACAAGCTTACTGGCAATGCTGTAAATGATGGCATTCTTGGCCATTTCATCCACACACTGTAATAACAAAGTCTCTTCAACTGTATGTTTCATCTTTTTACCATCCGTTTGACACGATTTAGATTTAGTTGTTATACTCAATTGTTATCTCCTTCAGGTCAGTATTTGTTTGATTGGGGGACAGGTGCCTAGCCTGCCCCTCTTTCATTTCCGGTAGTGATGACTGTTGTGTTCGGCTGATAATCCTCCTTTTGCATATTTATATAGGCATTGGTTAAGTAATTATCTAAAACTCGAGCTGGTATTAGTGTTCTTCCGCCTTTTAATCCTAATTTGATACATGGCAAGGTTCCCGCATTGCACATATTCCTGATTGTCTGTGCGCAAACTCCAAGCACGACAGCCGCCTCATTCGTACTGTAAACTTCCCTTTTAACAGCAATTGCCATCGCTATTTGGCTCCTTTAGTTGCTTGTTGCCTGAACAGGCAACTTCTTACGCAAAAAAATACTGACTAAGTAATCAAGCTCAACGCCCAAATATTTAGCCATAATGCTAGCCTCTAACAAGTCTGGCTCTTTAATCCCATTACTAATCTTGTTCAGCCTTTGCTTTTGCCATCCCAAATCTCTTGCGAACGCAGCCTCGCTGTCATACTTCGCATAGACAAGTCCCCTAAACTCTTTTATCTTTGCCACTATAACCTCCTGTTGCTCGTTCGGGCAACTAAAGCTATTATAACACCATTTTTGCCGTTGTCAACCATTTGGATATAAAAATTTAATATTTTTCTCAAAAGTATTTACTTTGGTTACTTTTAGCTCTATACTACTTACAAAAGATATTGAGGGCGGTTTTATGGTTAATTCATTTGGGGCTAATTTAAGACGTATCCGCGAGGAACAAGGATTAACACAGGAAGGTTTGGCGACTAAACTTGAGACATCAAAACAAGTCATAAGTAGATATGAAAATGACCATCGGTCTCCCAAGGTTTCCGTGGTAGCTGAATATGCAAAAAAGCTCGGAGTTTCGTTATCACGTTTAACAGGAACTATAGAGCGTGATATTTACTCATTCCCAAATATCCATCCTATTTCAACCCAGCGTTTTAAGGTGTTGGGTAGCATAGCTTGCGGTGAGCCTACCTATGCGGAAGAGGAATTGGAAAGCTACATAGAGCTTAATACCAATATACAAGCGGACTTTATCCTACGCGCAAAAGGCGACAGTATGATAGGTTTGCGAATTAATGATGGCGATATTGTATTTATTCGCGAACAGCCACAAGTTGAACAGGGTGAAGTTGCCGCAGTTTGTATTGGAGACGAAGCCACATTGAAGCGGTTTTATCAGTATGGGAATATCGTTTTGTTGCAATCCGCTAACCCATCGTATGAAGACATTGAAGTCAATTTAGACGAAGTAACAGACTTTCGCATATTGGGCAAAGCTATAGCATTCCAAAGCGATGTAAGATAAAAGGTAAATATGCGCGGATATATCAAAAAGCTCTATAAGACAAGTTACACAATAGTCGTTCCGCTAGGAAAAGACCCAGCAACTGGCAAGTATAAACAACACTGGGAAAACATAAGAGGAACAAAGGTTGAAGCTGAGCGTAGACTGGCTGAACTTCAAAATGAGATATACAAAGGCTCATTTGTTAAGCCTCAAAAACTTACTGTGGCGGAATATCTTATTGACTGGATTGAAAATACAGCTCGCTTTCAAGTATCTCCTAGAACCTATCAAGGCTACGAATACGTAATTAAAAAACACTTGATAAATGGCATTGGTAGGCACTACCTATCAAGCCTTAACGGCTCTATCATTCAAAAATATTATGCTAAAAAGCTCACTGACGCACGGCTTGATGGAAAAGATGGCGCTTTATCTGCCCGAACAGTTAGAAGCCACCATCGCATTTTACATCGTGCCTTAAAATCAGCAGTAGTAAAGCGGTTGATTTCCAGTAACCCATGTGACAATACAGAGCCGCCAGTCCCAATCAACAAAGAAGTCCATTCAATGACTAACTCTCAGCTCAAGGAGTTTATCGTAAGACTAAAAGGGTCTCCTTACTATGAGCTGTTTTACACAAGCCTTTTTACTGGACTCCGCAGGTCAGAAATACTGGCATTAAGATGGCAAGATATTGATTTGCTTAATGGCTATCTCACTGTCAACCGCTCATTACATCAAATTGCTGGGCAGTTTGTTTTCTGCGAGCCAAAAACGGAAAAGAGCAAAGCCACTATATCCTTAACCACTTCCACTATTTCTGTGTTGGAAAACTACAAACAGCGCAAAGTGGCTGAATACATTTTAATGGGCAAGGAATTGAAAGAAGCTGATTTAGCATTCTGTCGCCTTGACGGCACGCCGATACCACCTCATACTATATCGCAGTACTGGAGGCGTTTTGCCGACCGGATAGGCATGTCAGGTATTCGTTTGCATGACGCGCGTCATACACATGCTACTCTCATGATTAAACAAGGGGTGAATATAAAAGTGGTACAAGAAAGACTACGCCATAAGAATATTGAGACTACACTTGGCATATATTCTCATGTACTACCGGGAATGCAAGAGGAAGCTGCTAAAATCTTTGATGACGAGTTTGCGCCGGAACAGTCATTAGAAAAAGTTTATTAGAGGTTTATTAGAGGTTTTGTATTACGTAAAGTGGTTAGTAGTAATAAAATCGCAATTTTAGGCACAAAATAATGCGTGCGCCTGTAGCTCAGTGGACTAGAGCATCGGTCTTCGAAACCGAGTGTCGTGGGTTCGAATCCCACCAGGCGCGTTAAATTCTAAAGCTAAATTGGCGATTTTGTTGTTGTTTCATACTTTGTTTATTGTAAAGTATCTAATAAATTGCTAATGGACTATTCCTGATAGGTGTTCCTGAGCAAACTCATCATCAAAGATTTTAGCAGCTTCCTCTTGCATGCCCAGTAGTACATGAGAATATATGCACAGCCCTGTAAAAATCGCTGGCATTTTTGGAAGAAAGATAGAAAAAAACACAAAAATGTGGTAACATTCAATTCTCCGAAACCAAGTGCCGTGGGTTCAAATACCACGGGGCACGAATTATGGTACAATTAAGTAGGTCCTTTTAAAAGGAGGCAACTTGAGGAAGTTTTCACTAATCATCAGTACTGTGCTGATATTTGCCATGCTTTCTGGATGTCAAGCATCTCGAACAGCAGTTGACGCCGATACATTTTGGGCAAAAGCTGAAGAAGCAGGTTACACTTTATATGATGCCACCTCAAATTATTCAGCCGACAAAGGTGTTGAGGCTGTATTGGCAGCATCCATCTCCAGTAGTTATGACATTAAGTTTGAGGTTGTATCTACAATTGAACAAGCAATAGCTGCCTACGAAGAAAACAAGGCCGATTTTGAGGACCTGATAGGCTCATCTACAGCAAACTACAGTTCAGTATCAGTTGGCAATTACTCATATTACAAAGCAACCGCCAACAAAAGATATTACGTTATTTCGCGCACCAGTAACACTTTTGTTTTTATCATGCACCCGATGATTATAAAAACGAAATAAACGACTTTCTCAAAATAATCGGTTACTAAACTTGCACCTATTTTCAGAGAAAATGATTAGCTATTTCGTATAATGACAGTGGCGATTCACAATCAGTCTATGCTGTTGATGGGTGGCATTGTGGAGACTCGCGCCATTGGTGAGTGATTGCGGTTGGGTTGGTTTGTGCACTAACAAGGACTTGCTTTTTGCAAAACTTATAAGATAGAAAGTTGAGAATAAATGAAAACAATTTATAACGGCAAAACAAAAACAGTACTGACTGATGAAGCTACTGGGGATTATTATCTTTTGTTTAAAGATGATGCTACCGGTGAAAACGGGGTTTTTGACCCAGGCTCCAACTATGTCGGCGGAAGTGTAGCTGGCAAAGGGAAAACCGGTCTCATTATTTCGCAATACTTTTTTAAGCTAATGGAACGCTACGGAATCTCCACTCACTATTTAGGAGCAGATATTGAACATAACCTAATGAAAGTGCGTAACGTATTCGTTCCTAAATTGGAATTCATCCTGCGTTATTTTACCGCTGGAAGTATGTGCCGACGTTTTTCACTCGCACAAGGGATTCCTTTTGCCCCCCCCTACCTTGAGGTCACCATGAAAGATGATGCCAATGGAGACCCCCTTATCAGTGAACGTTTATGCATTCTAAAAGGTCTTTTAAAAGAAAAGGAATACGACAGGATCCTCAATTTACTTGTTAAAGTCGGAGACATCCTCAAAGCCGAACTAAACAGCTTGGGATTAACACTAATTGACTTCAAATTGGAATTCGGTTTTGACGAAGAACGAAATATCTATATCTCTGACGAAATCACTCCCGACATTTGGCGAGTGAAAGACAAGGATGGCAACATTCCCAACCAAATCGACTGTGCTAACCTGATTATGGCTAAGATTAGCTCAAATTAAGTATTCAGTAACAGGCACGGTATTATCACGGCTTGTTTCTGTTAAAAAAGCTTATTGCCCTGGTCTGTCAAAAAAGACATTCTTGCCTTTAATGGCAAGACCGATGCTGAAGCATATTTTAACGTCGCTTGAGAATAGCCCCATCTTTAAAGCAGCTACTCCAGCCGAAAACATTACCCTATTATCAATTCGCTGATTCATGGCAGTCGCTGCAGCCGAACCAATCGCAATGCCTAAATCATTAACCGACATCGCGCATGTAAGCCCAACGCTTTCAGCAGCAGCACAATTCATACTTCCACATAATCCACAATTTAGCCCACGAGGCTTGGTCCCACTGCCAATCAAAACGACGCAATAACAGTTATCGATATTACCTGCGTCGCGGACGAAAAAGGCTCTTTTGGTCGCTTGCCCAATATCTCGCATGGTATTCGTCAACCTATCTTTGTCATCACCATCCAACACCAATGTCTCGATTAAATCTATGCCACAAGCTTTTGGTGCCGTACGTGCCGCGGCTGACATCATTTCCGCCGTCTGCATGGCTGCTTTCATTTCCAATGTTTTATTGTTGTAAATCATGCTAAACCTCTCCTCTTTAAGTTTTTAATATGCTGCATATGGATTCCAATATGTCCTACACCCAGAATTATTGACGCAAGAATCAACCATATCACCTTGCCGTAGATTCCAAGGAATAAAAACGCCAACACCGGTAACAGCGCACCCGGCACCGGAAAACCGCAATACGAACGATAAAAATCATTAACAGTTTTCTTACTGCGAAAATAGCGTAGCCAATAAAACTCATATATAACCATCAATGATACCGAGACCAACAGCCATGTTATCCACCATTCCATAGCATGAGGATTATAATCACTAAAGAACAAAACTGTGACAGTGCACAATACCTGCCCCACCCGTTCAATCAGCAAAAACGCTTTATTCTCAATAGAAGAATCGTATCCCTCAGGTTTGCGATAGGCCCAAAGGGTGTTAGGCACAATGAGCATCAGCATATAACACAATCCTATATACGAGAAACCCAACTCGCCCAGCATTTAAAAATCCTCCGTATCTGTCCCCGCTGGAATTTTATACAATTTTACCACTTCTCAAGTCAAACAACCTCTGCCAGTAATCCATCCTTATACAATCCAACCGCAATCACCTCTTGGAGTGTATTTGGAAGACTATCGCTACGTGCATAAACACGAATATATTGCGAAGAATAGCCACCCAGCATTCCGTCCCTAGCCTGTTCCCAAAGAACTGCAAGTTTGCGACCAATTAATCGCTCTTCAAAATTCGTCCTACTTTCCTTAGCTAATAATAACATCTGTCGCATACGTTCTTTTTTAGTGGCGGATGAAATTTGGTCAGGCATGCAAGCAGCCTCTGTTCCTCGACGAAGCGAAAACGGGAAGACGTGGATTTTTGCAAACCGCGCTGATCGACATAATTCAATAGTTTCTCTGAATTCATCTTCCGTTTCTGCCGGAAAACCCACGATAACATCGCTGGTAACGGCAGCATCAGATAGTTTTTCATTTATCAGTTCAAGCGCATTTTTATACCGCAAAACGTTGTAACCACGTTTCATCCGTTTAAGCACACTATCGGCACCGCTTTGCAACGAAATATGAAAGTGCCGACACATTCTTGGGTCATGCCATAAATCTAACAATTCTCGGTTAATTTCATGTGGCTGGAGTGATGATACTCTGATACGCTCAATAGCGCTTGCATCCATAATCGACTTCAGCAGATCTTTAAGTTTGAGCCCGCTTGACTCGTAACAACCAATTTCAGTGCCGGTGAGCACGACTTCACGATACCCCTCAGATACTCTTTCGCGGACAGTAGCTATCACATCCTCCATTGGAACACTTTTCTCATGCCCGCGCACTAACGGCACCACGCAATAAGCGCAATGGCGATTGCAACCTTCCTGTACTTTAACAAACGCACGCGTACGGCTGTGAAGCAGGGAATGCCTACAATTCTCTGTAAGATTACATTGTTCTTTCAAGAGAATGGGTAAGCGCGTCTTATCGGCGTTGCCAACAATCAAATCCACCTTTAAGTCTATCGCCGCCTCCCGAGACATAATTTCAGAATAACAACCGACCGCAACCGTGAACACCTTTGGGTTCTGGCGTTTAGCCATTCTTAAGAGGTGCCGGCTTTTTTTGTCAGCAATGTGAGTAACCGAACAGGTATTTAAAACATATATGTCAGGGTACTCATCGGGTCCAACCAAACAAAACCCCGCCTGCGCCAAACCATGAGCCAGCGTTTCGGATTCAGCATAGTTTAGTTTACAACCAAGTGTATCTATCGCAACACGTATATTCTGCGGCATGCTCAGCTACTTTACCTTGAAACAAATACTTTCTTTATACAACTAAAACATTCCACTTTGCCAGTCTACTTAATTCTATGTTAAAGTACGCCCAAAAGACAAAATGTGACTTATGCTTATGTCAACATCAACCTGCAGAGTGGTGATTACGGGAATGGGAATGCTTACTCCGCTTGGGACGGATTCGCCAAGTACTTGGCTTGGGCTAATAAGTGGACAAAGCGGGATTGCTCGCATTACACACTTTGATACGTCTTTGTATAAGACCAAAATCGGCGGAGAAGTTAAAAATTTTGAACCTACTGCCTATATGACTCCAAAAGAGAGCAAACGCATGGATCGCTTCTCTCAGCTAGCTGTGGCAGCAGCCACGCAAGCACTGGAGCAGTCCAAGCTAACCATCAATTCAACCGACAGCGAAAAAATCGGGGTCATCGTGGGAAGCGGGATGGGAGGAGTTAATACTATGCTGGCACAATCCAGAATCCTCCTACAAAATGGTCCGGACTGTCTCAGCCCCCTTACAATCCCCATGATGATTGCCGATATGGCAGCAGGACAGATCTCGATTAAACTCGGTGTCAGGGGTCCAAATTTTTGTCCAATGTCGGCCTGCGCCTCCGGAACAGACGCCATTGGTCTTGCCTTTGAAATGATTAGGCGTGGTGATGCTCCAGCTATTTTTGCTGGCGGAGCCGAAGCCCCGCTCAATCCACTTGGCATAGCTAGTTTCAATGCTCTGAAAAGCCTTTCAGTCTGTAACGATGCCCCTCATACCGCTTCTCGACCATTTGATGCTACCCGTGACGGATTCGTTATGAGCGAAGGAGCAGCAATTCTCTTATTGGAAAGCTTGGAACATGCCCAAGAACGCCATGCTCAGATTTTGGCTGAAATTCTTGCCTATGGCACATGCGTAGACGCACACCATATTACTCACCCGACAGAAAACGGAGAGGGTGGGATTCGCTCCATGAAACTGGCGCTTACAAGAGCAAAACTAACGCCAGTAAAAATTGACTACATTAACACCCATGGTACTTCAACTAAAATTAACGACAAAATGGAGACACAAGCTATAAAAAATGTTTTCGCTGAGTACGCCTATAAAATTCCCGCCAGTTCCACCAAATCAATGACCGGGCATATGATTGGCGCAGCTGGGGCTGCGGAAGCTGCTTTCTGCGTGCAAACTATCAATCAGGGAATCATTCCACCTACCATAAACTTGCATAACCCCGACCCTTGTTGTGATTTGGATTATGTGCCAAACTATGCTCGCCAACAAAAAGTGGACATTGCTCTTTCCAACTCCTTTGGTTTTGGAGGACACAACTCAACACTTATCATCGGGCGTTATAGTGAGGGAAAGGCATGACGCGAAACCGCTGGAAGATATCACCTCTTTTCCCACAGGGACATCCTCTGCGGGAGGTTTATCCTCCCCTTATAACTCAATTGCTCTACAATCGTGGAATCGAAACGCTCTCAGAAGCCGATTCTTTTTTGCACATAGATAAAAGCTTGTGCGGAGATCCATGGACTCTTAGCGACATGCACAAAGCAGTGCAACGTATCCAACAAGCGATATTGAGAGGTGAGCAAATCGCCATTTACGGCGATTTCGATGTCGACGGCGTAAGTGCCACCGCTATTCTCGTAAAAGGATTAGAAAGGCTGGGGGGGCGCGTCGTTCCCTACATTCCGCACCGCCTCCATGAAGGTCACGGGCTCAATCTAACGGCACTTGAAGAACTCAAAAAGTTAGGTGCAACACTGGTAATCACTGTTGATTGTGGTATTAGTGGAATATCACAACCTAAAAGAGAACGGCATCCTTTGAGCCCATCAATGGATATTATTATCACCGACCACCATTTGCCACCTGCGAATTTGCCTCAGGCTGTGGCAGTGATCGATCCCAAGTTAAATGAATCACGGTACCCTTTTAAGGAATTGTCCGGCGCTGGAGTGGCTTATAAACTGCTTCAGGCGTTATATCAGGGACTCGGACGCGAAAAGGAAACTGACGAATTCCTTGATTTGGTCGCTCTCGGCACGGTAGCCGATTTGATGCCTCTTACACGCGAAAACCGTTATCTTGTAAAAGCTGGCTTAGAACGTCTGAAAACCACCTCGATTTTGGGGTTGCAAAGTTTAGCCTCATTATCTTCCATGGACTTGCGGCAAATCGATACTCAAGATATTTCTTTCGTTTTAGCGCCGCGCCTCAATGCCGCAGGCCGGCTTGAGCACGCTAACACTTCCTATGAACTGCTGGTAACTGACTCAGCTCAAAAAGCGAACGAATTGGCTACCATTTTAATCGCGCAAAACAGTGAGCGCCAACGTCTTACTGTAGAAGCGGTGAGTTGCGCCCAAGAACAGGTTCGCGAAAAAGGCGTCTCTCCGCTTTTGCTGGTTCACAACGAAAGCTATGTTCGCGGTATTATCGGTCTGGTTGCGGGAAAACTATGTGATGAGTATTACCATCCCGTCATCGTTCTGCAAACAGGAGCAGACATGTGCTACGGTAGCTGTCGTAGCATACCTGAATTCAATATAACCGCAGCTTTATCGCAGTGTTCTGATTTGCTGACGCGCTTTGGTGGACACGCCCAAGCTGCGGGATTTTCATTGCCGAAAGCCAACCTCCCGCAACTGGAGGCCAAACTGCAACATATTGCAGGCCAACAGCTTTCAGGGCTTGACTTGCGTCCTCAAATTGAAATTGACGCTATTGTCCCCCTAAATAGAATGACCTTTGAAACCTACGCCAAAATCCAACAATTATCACCTTTTGGAGCTGGCAACACTGCTCCGGTATTCCTTAGCCGCGGTGTTCAGGTCACTGACTTCCGTACAATGGGGGCCAACGAATCGCATCTGCGTCTTAAGCTAAAACAAGGAGACAATTTCTGGAACGCGGTGGCTTTTGGTTTAGGAGAACGCTGTGACGAAGTACAAGTTCTGCTGGACATAGTATATAATCTTGAACTTGACGATTGGAACGGTGAAACAAAACTGCGTCTAAATATCATTGATTTTGCGCAGACGGAAACCATCGTTGATTTTGAGGAGAATAATAATTAATGAACACTCAATTGGGCGCCGCTATTGCTGTAACCGCAGCCTACTTCATTGGCTCGCTCCCCAGTGCCTATATCATGGGGAGATTGCGCAAGGGAATTGATATTCGAGCGGTGGGAAGTCGTAACATGGGGGCAATGAACAGTATTTATTACTTAGGATTTATTTATGGTGTTGTCGTCTTATTATGTGATATAGGCAAAGGTATGGCGGCGGTCGCTTTGGCACATTTACTGGGACGTCATTTAGAAGTCACTCCCGGTTGGTGGCTGTACATTGAGATGGCATCTGGTTTTATTGCTGTTATTGGCCATAATTTCCCTGTTTGGTTGAAATTTAAAGGAGGTAAAGGAGGAGCCACTGTCATTGGTGCAGTGCTTTATTTCATCCCTTGGGGCTGGTTATTCGGAATCGCACTCTTCGCTATTCTTTTGGCAATTACCCGTGTCCCCACTATCAGTTATGGTCTTGCTATGCTCAGTTTTCCTCTTATTTCATGGCTCATCTACCATAATGGTCGCTATGTCATCTTTATTACGCTAATTATTCTAATTCCTTTCATTAATTACATTCCGCGCCTGATTGAGATGAGACGCAAAGGCGGCACTTGGAAACGCGTTTTCTCGCGTAAGAGCATTAAAGACCGATTTTAATTATCATCTCAAAACTTGTCTCTGGTCTTGTTTGCAATACTGACAAGCACAAGCATCAACGGAACTTCTACCAAAACACCAACAGTTGTAGCAAGGACCGCAGGGCTATTCATACCAAACAGTGTGATAGCTACCACAACTGACAACTCAAAAAAATTCGAGGCACCTATCATTCCTGCCGGAGCAGCTATATTGTGGGGAAGACCCAAAGCCTTGCTTACGGAATAGGCAATAAAAAACATTAATAACGTTTGCATAATAAGTGGAATAGCAATCAACCCAATATGCAGGGGGTTCTGTAGAATTATGCTCCCTTGAAAGGAAAAAACGATTACCAGTGTCAACAAGAGACCGACAACAGTCATGTTTTTAAAACGCGGGATGAATCGATTTTCAAAATAATGTTTACCTTTATTTCTAACCATAATCCTTCGCGTAAAAACTCCCCCTAACAATGGTATCACAACAAATAGTAGTACCGACAGAATTAATGTATCAAATGGTATCGAGATTCCGCTTACGTTAAGTAACAATCCTACGATTGGAACATAGGCTATAATGATAATCAAGTCATTTGTAGCAACTTGTATCAGCGTGTATGCGGCATTCCCTTTGGTTAAATGACTCCAAACAAAAACCATCGCAGTACAGGGAGCAGCACCTAACAAAACCGCCCCAGCAAAATAACCTTTTGCGAGTTCTGAAGTTATATAATTAGCAAATAAAATATTGAAAAACAAATAGGCAATTCCAAACATGGTAAATGGTTTAATCAGCCAATTGACAGCCCATGTTATGAATAAACCTTTAGGGTTTTTACCGACATCCTTTATGCTAACAAAGTCTATTTTTAACATCATGGGATAAATCATGCCCCAAATTAGAAGTGAAATAGGTATCGACACATTTGCATATTCAAAACGCATCAAGAATTGCGGGATGTTTGGCAGGAATCTACCGATAGCTATCCCTATAACTATGCAGAGAATTACCCATACAGTTAGATAATGCTCAAAAACTCCAATATCGGTGTTTTTGTTGTCTTTCATTAGATTTCGTCGACAATGGTCATGCCAGAACACCAAGCCAAATGGCAACACAACGTATTTGCACTGCAGCCAAGAATGACGATGTGTTCTTGGCATATCTGGTAGCAATACCTCTCCAGCGTTTGAGTGCAAGAAAAGCATTCTCAACCAAATGACGCAACTTATACAGATACTCATCATATTCACGTTTTGCTTTGCGATTCTTCTTGGCAGGGATTACTACCTGCATTCCTGCAGCCGTTGCTTTAGCTACTATTGAGTTGGTATCATATCCGCGATCTCCCAATAGCACTTCGGCATCAATGCCTTCCATCAATTTCTCCCCAAGCCGACAATCCGCTGTGGTACCTGCTGTAACAAATATTCTGACTGGCATACCATGCGCATCCACGGCCAAATGTATCTTGGAATTGAGCCCCCTTTTGTACGTTCCATATCCTGGTTCCCTCCCACAGCTCCTGATGCATGAGGGTGTACTTTAACATGACTGGCATCTATCATGAGCCATTCAAAGTCTGGCTCACAGATAAGTGCCTCAAGCAATTTTTCCCAAATGCCTTTATCTCGCCAACGACAAAAACGACGCTGTACAGTGTTCCAGTTTCCATAATCCGGAGGCAAATCTCTCCATGGAGCACCGGTGCGTAAAATCCAAAATACTGCATTTATAAACAATCTAGTA
>JGI24702J35022_10000090_pt1 | contig 40711 bp, 25 predicted proteins | sample TergutTh196P4_FD_35022 | JGI IMG/M metagenome (IMG submission 35022) | reverse complement strand
ACCTTAGTGGGATGGTATACGGACGATGGCGCGCTTTGGGACTTCGAAGAGGATACTGTCACAGAGGACCTAACATTAACCGCCAAATGGGGCTGGACCGTGACGTTTATGGATGACGACGAAGAGATAAATAGTTTGCCGATTATCAATGGGGAAAAGATAGAGCCGCAAGACGACCCGGAACCGGTTCCATATGGATATAAGTTTGACGGCTGGTATATATATGATGCAGATAAAGTTGAAGACGAATGGATCAAATGGGAATTTGACACGGATGTAGTCGAAGACGATATTAAGTTGATAGCCAGATGGGTAGAGCTTCCAAAGTATATCGTAACGTTCGACCCAGACAATGGTGAAGACGATACTTTTGATGTAATAGATGTAATAGAAGGCAAAACGGTAGCAGTACCAGAGGTATTTGCGGAGCTGGAGCATCCTACTTACTCCACCTTAGTAGGATGGTATACGAATGACGACGCGCTTTGGGACTTCGATGAGGATGTAGTCATCGCTAATATGAAATTAACCGCTAAATGGGGCTGGACTGTGACGATTGAGTACGTCGGCGAGGTCGGCGGCGAGCCCGATCCTATAGCGGTCATCGATGAAGAGACTTTAGAAGATTCATACGGCTACCCCCCTTATCAGTATGGATATAAGTTTGACGGCTGCTATACAGATGAGGACCTTTCTGAAGAATGGGATATTGATGAACCAATCAAAGAAGATAAAACTCTTTACGCAAAATGGAATAAAGCCATATTCGTAGTTAATTTCGAGAGTAATGGCGGCTCAGCGGTAGATTATGTAGAAGTGGATTACCTGGATCCAATAGATGAACCTAGTCCCCCGACGAGGAGCGGTTATACATTTAAAGGCTGGTATATTGACGCGGATCTTTCCGAAGAATGGGATTTTGATACGCCAATTGAGGAAGATATCACTCTTTACGCAAAATGGGAAGCCGTGCAAAGCACTGACCGCGGTAGTGGCGCTATTGGAACTTCAAGCGGAGAAGAAGAAGAAGAAATTGTTGATATTGTAGAGCCTGGCGGGGCGATGTTCCCGTTTATTGACGTGACCGAGGGGCAATGGTTCTATGGCTCTGTATACTACATGTGGGAAAACGGGCTGATGAACGGCATATCGGAAGTGCTCTTCGATCCAAATGGGGCGCTGACTCGCGGAATGGTTGTTACCGTCCTGTACCGCATGGAAGATTCGCCCGACGTAACCGGCTTTGAAAATCCATTTGGCGATGTGGCGGAGGACAAATGGTACGCTAACGCTATTACCTGGGCCGCAGAATATGGGATCGTGCTTGGATTTACCGAGACCCGTTTTGGCCCGGACGAGTATATAACGAGGGAACAGCTTGCAGCTATACTCTACCGCTATCAAGACTATACAGGTAAAATACCGCCCGACGTCCTCGGAACTCGCGAATTCGCCGACGGGGACAAAATTAGCGAATACGCGCGAACTGCTGTAGACAAGATAGTCATGCAGGGTATCATGGAAGGACGGCCGAATAACATATTCGATCCAGTAGGCAACGCGACGCGCTCCGAATTCGCGGCTGTCATACAAAGATATCTAGATTCCCTTTCAGGGGTACTGCCAGAAGTCGAAGAAGAAACAGAAGAAGAACTGGAGGAAGAGGAAGACCTGGAAGAAGAGCTAGAGGAAATAGAAGAAGAAGCAGAAGAAGCAGAAGAGGAAGTGGCGTAGGGTTGACCTTACGCGCGTCGGGGAGAAACAGACGTGGGGCTTGCCCCACGTCTGTTTTAAGCGCCCTCAACCGCGATCGTTGCCATGATTGTCCGCCTAATCAATTTTAAACTTTTCTACCCGATATTTTTAAGATCTGCTATAAACCCATCGATCATTTCCTCTGGCGTCGCCCAGGAAGTCAACATCCTGGCTGCAGTCATATCGCCAAGGTTTTGCCAGTCGTAGAAATCGTATATCATATGCAGCTTATCCGCGACGCCCAAAGGGAATATCGGGATCAGCAGGTTTGTCACGGGGGGATATAGAAAGCCGTAGCCCAGTTCGCCGATACCATCCGCAAGCTTCAGCCCCATGGCGACCGCGTTGCTTGCCAGTTCGTCGTACAGCCCGTCGCGCAGTAACGCTTCAAATTGCACGCCTATCGCCGCGCCTTTAGCCAGTAGGGCGCCTTTTTGCTTTAGATGGAAACGGAAATCCGCTTTTAACCCATTATTTAAAATGACGAGCGCCTCACCAAACAGCGCTCCATTTTTTGTTCCACCCACGTAGAAAGCGTCAGCCATATTCGCAATATCTTCATATTTCAGATCGACAAACGGACTGTTCATTGCCGCGCCAAGCCTCGCCCCGTCAATATACAGATACAGGTTGTTTTTCCGGCAACACCGCGAAATTTCCAATAGCTCCTCTTTTGTATAGATCGCCCCGCTCTCAGCCGACAGTGATATATACACGAGCCGGGGCTTTACCATATGCTCGTCGCAGTGTTCCACTACGACAGCTTCGATATCGGTCGCGCGCAGCTTGCCGCCTTCCCCCCTCATAACGCACACCTTATGCCCGATCGCCTCTATCGCCCCTGTTTCGTGGACGAATATATGCCCGCTTTCCGGGGCGACGACCGCCTCGAACGGGCGCAGGGCTGAGGATATCAAGACCAGGTTCGTCAGCGTTCCTCCGGCAATGAAATGCACGTCGGCGGAAGGCGCGTTTATTTTTGTTTTGACAAGTTCCCCCGCTCTGAGCGAAAATTCGTCCAGACCGTAGCTGTCAAGCTGCGCGCGCCCGACATTTGCCAGAGCTTCCAAAACTTTCGGATGTGCCAGCTCGCAATAGTCGCTTCTAAAACTATACTTTTTTATACCCATTAATATGTTCACACCCCTTTTATGCTTTACCCGCCTGTCTGGCGGTTGCCGTTAGTTTGCTATATATCTCTTTGATCTTGTCTTTCAAGTATCTATGCCCTTCCGCTTCGCGGGCGCCTACGGTCTCCATATAGTCCATAATACCGGTCAGCCCTGCGACTAAATCGGTGTCCGGCAAACTGCTTTGGATCATGGCCCTCGAACTGGCTTTCAGGCTCAAGTCGAAGCAATGCTTGACCATTGAATTAAACAAGCTGTATATTTCGTCTATGTTGCTCTCGCCCATTATACGCTTGTAAAGCGAACGCAATGTCGCGTCCCGTTTTTTTCTTCCGGATAAAAACCAAATCAAAACGGACGCAACGACCAACGCGGAAGCAAGGCCAACCACGGCTCCATAAACCAGCTCTTTTTTCAGTCGCAACTTGAAGTATCCTTCGTCCCCTCCCGCGTAGTTCACCTGCGCGATACTCATCGTTTCAAAGGCAGGCGTCTGTCCGTCTATGCCGCCAACATCAATTTGCGGCATATCGCCGAGCACCTCGACAGTAATTCCCGGTATTTCAGCAACCTCGTATTTTTCCGTCGCCGGGTTGAAATATGATATTTGAATTGGCGGCATGTTCAATTTGCCGGTTCTTTCCGGCACTATTATCACTTCATAGGTTTTTTCTATGTGATAACTATCATTTTCTACAGATTCCACGGTGTTTTTGAGGGTTTCATATACAGAGAAGCCCGGAGTAGCCATGCCGATCACATTTTTCGTCCCATCCAAATTGCATTCTCCGGACAATGTTACATTCAGGACAAAGGACTCGCCATAGTTCATACTTTCTCGGCTGTATCGCCCATCCGCTCTCAACTGGCCCACGATGCCTGAAAAACCTGCTGGCTTCCCCGCTACAGGCAATGGTTTTACTGTTAGTTCCTTTTCTTCAGTTTGCGCGTAGACCGTTGTGGTAGAGCGAAACATCCCGCCGAATCCGCCGCTAAACCCGCCGCCCCAATCGCTGTCCGTAATGACATCCACGCGAAAATTGAAAGAGGGTATAGTATATTCGCCCGACCTGATGGGGTCGATCGTGGATTGGTTCACTTCGACCACAAGATACCTTTCACCATCAAGGTACTCATAATCAGTTTTCAATTGGTCGCTTGGTATATTGTTTACTATCACGCCATCGATCGCAATGCTATCGGAAAACCCATAGTTCTCTATGCTGTATCTTGTGTAAAGTGTATGCGTCATGACTATTTTCTCGCCCAAATACGCTTCATCGCGCGACAGTGTTGTCTTTATGAACAAATCCCGCGCGCTTTCGTCCCCGTCGGCGGAACTGTCACTGACGGTAACTTGCAGTTCGTTTGTCTCAAAAACCCGATTATTATACGAAATGGCGGCTTGTAACTTGAAATCCCCCGCTGTTTTAGGCATGATCGTATAGTAATACGTTTCCTGATGGGACGCGCTACCGCCAGTAATCGTCGTGGATGAACTGGAATTACGCGCAATCAAGTCAAAGTTGTTTAGCCCTTCTATATCCAACACCTGGGCACCTTGCGCGTTTGTTATGGTAATAACCAGGGAACAGCTTACCCCTTTTTGTAGGTTCAGGCTGTCCATATCCAGCCGAAATTCCGGTTCTGGCGCGGCTTGCGCGGGAATGGCGGGGAAAACATATATTGCCAATAGCGCAAGACATAGAATAACCATAAGCCTATTGAAAAGTCTTGGCACTATTTTGCGTCTCTCTTTACCAACCATTTTTCCCATTTTTCCCTCCAACAACTTCCTGATTATTCTTCAGGCTCTCTTCTTCTTGGATTTCAAGCATTTTCAGTATTCGCTCTATAGCTTCCATATCCAAGTCGATCTCGTTTTCCTCCAAACTATTGGCATCCTGCCCGTCTTCTTCGCCTTCTTCCTGTTCTTGCCCCTGCGCTTGCTCTTGTTCCTGCCCTTCCTGCTCCTGGTTGTCTTGCTCCTGCCCTTCTTGTTCTTGGCCGTCCTGCTCTTGACTGTCCTGTTCCTGGCTGTCCTGTTCCTGGCTGTCCTGCTCCTGTCCGTCCTGCTCTTGGTTGTCTTGCTCCTGCCCTTCTTGCTCTTGCTCGTTTTGTTCCTGGCTATCGTCACTGTCGCTTTCATCATTGTCCTGGCTATCGCTGTCCTGCTGATCCATATCGCTTGAAATGTCGTCAGCTTTCCCCTTTACTATTTCGTAGTTAAATTTGAGCGGCACGTTCTGAGGGAACATAATTATGCCCTCTTGATAATATTTCAACGCTTGAAGGTAACATTGCAACTTCTGCTCGTTTTCATCAAGACTGTCGCCCAGCGCGGCATAAATATTTCCGACGTTAAGAAACCTCTCGATGTTGTCCCCGGATTTCCCGTAATACTCCTCGGCTTTGCTGTACTCCCCCAGCAAATACGCAGCTTGTGCAGCGTTAAAGTTAAGCGGTCCATCGTCAGGGTTTATCTCAAGTCCCGATTCATACAACTTCAATGCCTCATCAAACGCACCCAATTCATATTTCTGGTTCCCAAGCCACATCGCTTCCTTGACAGAATCATCCTTGTCTGTAAATCCCGTCAGCGACATAGAAAGTAATATAACGGTAAATAGTCCCGATAACAGCAATATTTTTCTCATGCCCGCGCCCTCCTCCTGTCCGGGAAAAACCAAGCGGTTATAAACAGCAGCAAGCCCGCCCCTAAAAAATACTGGAACATCGGCTCAAAATGCTCTATCCGTTCCGATTCTGAAACATCCCTTTTCAGTGTCAAAAGTTCCTCGACTAAAGATTGTGTTTCATATCCTTGCAAAGTCGCTTGGAAATATGAGCCGTTTCCGTCGCGCGCCAGTTTTTGCAGATTCTCCGGCTCAAGGCGAGAGGTGGCAGGATTTCCTCTATCGTCTTTCATATAATCGACGACCGCGTCCCCGGCGGCGTTGTATATGGGTATAAGCCCGCCTTTTTCAGTCCCAATGCCTATAGCGTATATTTTTATGCGCGTATCCTCGATACCCATCAATGTATTGTAACTGACGCCGTCGTTTTCCTCACCATCACTGAGGATAATGACGACCCGATCCGCATCCGAGGCTCTTTTGAAAGAATCTGACGCTAGTTTCAGCGCGGCAGCCAAATTCGTCCCGCCGCCGCTTATCATATCCGTGTCCATCACGTCGAGGAACATGCGGGCAAGCTGGTAGTCGTCCGTCAGCGGCATCTGTATGTAAGCGCCCGACGCGAACGGGATAAAACCAATCCTGTCGCCTTGTAGGTTATCAAGCAGGTCCCCCACGATTTTCTTAGCTATTGTCATCCTGTCCGGTTTTATGTCGGTGACGAGCATGCTTTTTGATGTGTCGATGAGAATATAAATGTCCATGCCTGTTTTGGAAACCTCCGTGTATCCCGCAAAAACCTGAGGGCCAAGCAGTGAAAACGCGATCAATCCGAGTCCCGCGCCAAGCAGCAGCGAACGTGGCAGCTTGAAGCGGATTTTGCCGCTCAAACGCAACAGCGCCAGGATTTTTTCCTTTTTCCAAAAAGCAAGGATGAAGAACGTAAGCGCAATTATAGCTAATAGCGAATAAAACACGTTCATTGGATACTTGAATTCAAAATCCGATAACAAACTCCCACCGCCTTTCATAAAAAACAAGTTATTTCTCTCCGCAACTCCCGTCTCCTAACCACTAACCACTAGCCACTAGCCACTAGATACTAGCCACTGCGAGCGCGTACATTCAAACATTTTTGGGGTTACGGGCAGCGCTCGCATCAGGGTATCTGCACAAAATAGAACTTATCCAATATGATCCCAACCATCAGCAAAACCAGCGCCGTCTTAATCAGTGGGAACGCCAACTCGATATATTCGGTAAAATTGTCGTTGTTGAATTCTGTTTTCTCAAGCTGGTTGATCGTATCGAATATTTGCGATAGAGCTTTAGGTTCCAAAGCCCGAAAATACTGGCCGCCCGTGTTTTCCGCTATCTGCTTAAGCAGCTCCTCGTTGAACCCTCCGGGATATTGTTGGAATTGGGTCATGCCAAAAACCTGCACGGGAATGACCATCGTGTCGCTGCCGACGCCAATCGTATATATCCGAATGCCCAGATCCTGCGCGAGTTTGCTTGCCGTTAACGGATCGATAGCCCCCATATTGTTGTCTCCGTCAGTTAGCAATATCATTATCCGCGACGCTGCGTCGCTTTTTTCTAATCGGTTGATACCGACTGATATCGCCATACCGATCGCCGTGCCGTCTGTGTTCACCGATTCCGTTGTTACTTGAGCAAGTGATTCCCTTACGATATTGTGATCCAAAGTCAAGGGGACGCGGGTATATGCCGTCCCAGCGAAAATGATCAAAGAAACCCTGTCGCTGGCCCGTTGGGATATGAAATTATCAGTGGTTTTCCTCGCAACTTCCATCCGGTTTGGCTCAAAATCGACCGATTGCATGCTGCCGGATACATCAAGGATCACAGCGATATCGACGCCCCGTTGCGATATGAATCCGATGTTTTCTGTAGATTGGGGTCTTGCCATAGCTGCCAATGATAGTATTATCCCGCAAAATATAAGCATTTTGCCAATTTTGTCCTTTATGGTCTTGCCGGCGCCGACGCCAATGAGCAATTTTACGCTGGAAAACTTCAGCCCTCTCCTTCTCCTCGAAAGCCAGAACAGGTATGCCGCAACGGGTATTAACAGAAGAAACCACCAATTCGCAAATCGTACCATGCCTCTACCCTACCTTGAATACAACGTGACCTCATGCCGCATCAGGCACTGGTCAATTCTTTCGACTAATTGCTTCAATTTGGCGCAATGCGTTTCTTTTGCTTCAGCGGTAACTTCCATGCCTGTAAATTTCATTTTGTCGCACTCAGTGAGCCAATCGTGGATATCTACAAGAAAATCATCAAGCGTTCGCGTATCTCCGAGCATGTTCATTATTTCGGCGGATGTTTTGCCTATGTATTCGGCGTCGGTTAAACGCGTATTGCCGTCGCTCCCAGGTGAAACCCAATGCCGATGGCAGGCGGCGAGGTATTGCTTGAAATAAAATGTCAAATCGACGAAATAGGAATCGTTTAAATCATCGTCGACTGAAAGGCCGGCGCAACGCTTCATGAACAATCGCAAGGGTGATAGCGTTTTCACTTTTCTTTTTCTAACAATTGTAACAATAACGAAGGCGCCGGAAAGCGCAAATACTACTGCCGTGCCATAAAACAGCACACGCCAATGGAACCGTATCCCTGGCGCTATTACCCAGGCATCTCCCTCGAATAAACTCGCGCGCTCGATATCATCCAACGTTGAACTTACGTTTATCACGATTTCTTTGTTTCCGAGCATTATTCTCCGCTCGCCAACTTCAAAAGTCCTCACCGAAAGTGAATAGCCGTCCGGCTCATCTTTGATCTCAACAATCTCAAAGTCCTGGAATGCCTCCTCGATCTGTTCCATACTAACGGGGCGCGAGGTCGGGGTGATCTTTAGCGTAACTATGTCGCCTATATAAATGTTCCTGGCGTCTTGCGCGTCATCCCGGTTTTCTTTGGCTTCCCCGACGGTTTCCGCGAGTACCCATGCGACTGTCGCAATCAACAGGAGCAATGCAGGTAACAGAAAAGGGATCGCTCTTTTGCTCATGCTCTTCCCCTTCTTTTGAAAAACTGCCTCAAAGGTTTGACATAATCTTCATCAGTATAGATCGTGACAGTATTCCTTCTATATCCGGCATCGGGCGGTTTTATCTCCAAATCGCGCTTCATGTTGTCAAGCACAACGGTTTCCCCGGTCTCCAAATCTTCAAATGTGAAAATCGCGCCTGCCGGTACGCGCTCCTCAGCTCTGTCGATCACCCGGATTTGGATCAGATCATTGCGACTGGACGACGCTTTTAATTCTTTCTCATATCCAACGTCAAGAAAGTCGGATATTAAAAACACGACGCTTCTTTTTTTCTCGATCCGGCTAAAGTACCGCAGGGCGTTGGAAATACTGGTTCCGGTTTGGCGCGGCTCGAATTCCAAGATGCTTTCAATGATCGATAGAATGTGCTTTTTGCCGTTTTTGGAAGGAATCATTTTTTCGACCGTCTCCGTGAAAAATATGACTCCCACCCTGTCGTTGTTCCGATTGGCGGATAGCGCCAACGTCGCGCTGATTTCCGTTATGAGTTCTTTTTTCCTGCCAAAGCTGTTAGATCGCGACATATCGATAAGCAGGAACATGTTCATCTCCCGCTCTTCGCAAAACTGCTTGACAAACGTCTTGTTGTGCCTGGCAGTGACGTTCCAGTCGATGTTGCGCACGTCGTCGCCTGGTATGTATTGACGGATGTTGTCAAATTCTATGCCTTTTCCGCGAAAGCCCGACCTGTATTCTCCGGAAAAAATCTCGTCAACCAGCTTGTTTGACGTTATCTCTATCCTTCGTATTTTCTTGGCAAGTTTGCTCGATTGCATGCTGCCACCTATCCTTTGCGAATAATGGTACTACGGCAAATTGGTTTTTTCAAGGATGTCCTCAATCAGGTTTTCGGCGGAGATGTCATCGGCTTCCGCTTCATAGGATATGAGGATGCGGTGGCGCATTACATCATAAACCATTGCTTTGATATCGTCGGGTGTGACATAATCGCGGCCGTCGAGAAACGCCCTGCATTTGGCGGATTTGACCAGGTTTATCGACGCGCGCGGCGATGCTCCGCAGGCGATATAGGGAGATGCTTCCCTTGTTTTAAACACAATATCAAGCACGTACTGGATTACTTTTTCGTCGATGTAGATGCTATCTACAAATTGACGCATTTCAAAAATATCATCGCGGTTCACAACCGGCGAAACATCCGGCTCCGGGGCGGTTTCCCACGCGTAACGGCTGATGATTTCCCGCTCTTCTTCCTTTTTGGGGTACTGGATCTTCAGTTTCAGCATGAATCTGTCCTGCTGCGCTTCAGGCAGCTGATACGTCCCTTGCTGTTCCAGCGGGTTTTGGGTAGCGATGACAAGGAAAGGCTTATCGAGCGGGTATGTAGACTCCCCTATGGTCACCTGTTTTTCCTGCATTGCTTCCAGTAGCGCGGACTGCACTTTTGCCGGTGCCCTGTTGATTTCATCCGCAAGGATGAAATTGGTGAAAATCGGACCTTTTTTTATTATGAATTCGCCCGTGCCCTGCTGATAGATTTCCGTGCCCAGAATATCCGCCGGCAACAGGTCGGGGGTAAACTGTATCCTCTTGAAATCGACGCTGATCGCGCGCGCGACTGTGCTTACAGCCAGCGACTTCGCAAGCCCAGGCACGCCTTCTAGCAGTATATGCCCACCGGCTAGCAAACCGATGAGTATTCTGTCCATCATGTATTCCTGGCCTATGATAGCTTTGCGTATTTCTCCTTTTAGCGCGGACACCTTTTCCATTTCAAGTTGGCATTTTGCTTCCCACATCTGATCCATTTTTTTACCTTTGTTACTGTTCAGCTGGCATCCAAAAACACAGGTTGGTTACAGGCAACGCACTGGTACAGCAGTGAAAACTTGTATTATTGTCCAAAACTTGTGTGCGGAGCCTGTAACCATTGCGAGTTTTTGGATACCCTCTGAACAGTTTCTAACCTTTCCCCCGTATACATATCATTTCAACAATATGTAGCATATTTTTGTTTCTTGTGATAATATAAAACACGGTATTCAATAATGCTGCGTTCGGTATGTTTTCCATGTGGAATTTTTCCTTAATATACGTGGAATGCCGGACAAATGCAATACGGTAAAGCCTCAGTTCATAAAGAATTTACAAAAAAGTTCGCCTAAGATGGAGGGTGATTATGGCGGAAGTTCGAAAACTTGTAAGTGTTGACGATATGACAAAACAATGGTGGGAGAGCCTTTATACCTGTTGTCGCGACATTATCGCACGTCCCGGCGTCTATGCCGACTCGTGCCGGGGTAAGATTCTTGTGACGATGTTTTATGAGCCAAGCACACGGACTAACTTTTCATTTCAAGCTGCGGCGCAGCGGCTTGGCGCCGGCGTCTTTGGGTTTTCCGATCCGATAGGCACGTCGGTTTCAAAAGGCGAAACGCTCGCGGACACAATAAGAATGGTGGCATCTTATTCTGACACGATCGTCATAAGAAGCCCGCAGGAAGGTTCCGCGACGGCAGCTGCGATGTATTCGGATGTTCCGGTCATAAACGCCGGCGATGGAAGCCATTTTCATCCTACGCAAACCCTTACGGATTTGACGACAATCGCCCAGCAACGTGGAGACATAAGCGACTTTCGCATAGGGTTGTGCGGAGACTTAAAAAATGGCCGGACCGTTCACTCGCTTGTGGAGGCGCTAGCGATGTTCCCAGGAATCAGCTTCACGCTTATATCTCCAAGCGAGCTGCGTTTACCCGGTTATTTAGTCGAAGGGATGACTGCGCATGGGCAGGAGTATACCGAAACGCGGAGCCTCGCCGATTGCATATCCGAGCTGGATATACTATACATGACGCGTGTTCAGCGCGAACGTTTTGCCGACGCGGCGGAGTACAGGCGTCTCAAAAATGTTTATATACTGACAATGAAAACACTTGACAGCGCAAAGCCTGATTTGATGATCATGCATCCGCTGCCAAGATATGGCGAAATTTCGCCGGATGTCGATAACGATCACCGCGCAAAATATTTCGAGCAAGCCAGGTACGGTATGTTCATCCGCATGGCGCTGCTACTTGAGTTTATGCACTTGCCGAGGCAAGCTCCGCCGCCTGTGGAATGCAGGCCGCCGTCCGCCGTATGCGGGAACCCTGCCTGTGTGACGCAGTCGGACACATATCTCCCGCAGCTCCTTGCCAAAAACAGCACCAATATTTGCGGTTACTGCGATAAACCGATATCGGCGTTGACGCTTTAAAGTAGGCTACGCCTTATTAGGACACGAAGGATGGACCCTTTCATGGAAGACGGCGAATTAATTAAAAAAACAACACTTGCCTCTTATAAATCAGTTTGCGCGAGGCTTGGCGTCATAATGTGCGTTTACTTCATATGCAGGATCCTCAACGGGCTAGTAGCGGTCATGATCAATTCGCGCGCCGACGCGCTGGGAAGCGTAGCCCTATATTCGCTTCACACTGTGATAGCGGTGGTACTTTGCTACTTGATACCGATCTATATGGCGATGATTCTTTTTAATAGCTTTGATCGCTATGACGGGAAGTTTCGCGAACTCTACAAAAAGCCAAGACGGCTCGCCCGCGCTTTCGGCAATTTCCCCGCGATGTACGGTCTCGGATTTGGGACGGCAATTCTGACTCTTATAGTTTTGAGGCTAATTTCCCGTGTTTCGGGCGGTGAAACCTTCATTGATGAATTGTTCAGGCCAACTACCATGGAACCTTCGACAAATATAGCAAGCGTTATTATAATGGTTTTTTTGATCGTGGTCGTGGCGCCCATTTGCGAGGAGTTCCTGGTCAGAGGGATCATATATGACGCGCTGAAACCATACGGGTGCGGTATCGCGATAATACTAAGCTCGATCTTATTCGGCCTTATGCACGGGAGCATGTTCATGCTCTTTTATACCACGGCGCTAGGTTTTGCTCTCGCCTATATCCGCTACGCCACCGACTCGCTGTTTGTGGTAACGATCCTCCACTCGATTTTCAACTCGGTCTCCGGAGGGTTGCTGCTTTTATCGTCGCTCAAGGAAATAACGAACGAGCAAAGCAAGCTGGTCAATACGTTCCAAAGTTTATACACCTTAAGTTTCATGATTTTGATAGTTTTGGGTGTCATAGCCTTCATAAAGAGAATCCCTACAATCAAAAAGTATAAGATCCATAACCCGTGGAACGAAGTCAGCGCAGGCAAGAAAACAGCACTATTCTTTCTATCCGCGCCCGTTATAATAATGCTGGCGCTGGCTGTCAACGAACACCTAAACAATATATTGTTTCTCCTGATGTTTAGAAGCTTTGAATAAAAAAACTTACAACACCGCCGTCTGCGGACGGCACCCCCTTCGAGACCGAAGTGGGCTAGGAAGAAAGGTAGGAAGGTATGCTTAGAATTACAGGGCTCAAGAAAAGCTATAAAAGACTTGGCGTCCTTCGAAATCTCAATATGAGCATCGATAAAGGCGACGTCTATGGGCTAATTGGCACTAACGGTTGTGGGAAAACCACGACCATGAATATTATCTGCAATATCATCCCAAAGGATGATGGTTGTATAGAGTTTCAAAAAAACGACGTCAAAATTGGATATTTACCGGAAATGCCGGCGCTTTATGGGTATATGAGCGGCTTTGAATACCTCGATTACATAGGGGCGTGCTGCGATTATAGCGGCGACATAAAAGCCCGCACTTCTGAGGTTTTGAACTTGACAGGAATGATTGACGACGCGCAAAGACAAATTAGCGGATATTCGAGGGGCATGGCTCAGCGGATTGGGATAGCCGCCGCAATTTACGCCAATCCCGAACTGCTGATCCTTGACGAGCCGACGTCCGCCCTTGACCCGCAGGGCAGAGCCGAGGTTATGGAAATCATACGGCGCCTTGCAGCTGCCGGCTCAACGATCATTCTATGTACCCACATTCTGCCTGATGTGGAGCGGGTGGCCAACAAAGTCGGTATTATCCGGCATGGAGTGATGGCCGTGGAAGGTAGGCTCCCCGAAATAATAAAAATGTTCGGGGGAACGATGGCTCTTTATGTTCAGTTGCGATACGCGCCTGTAGCAACAGATCCGCTTTGTATGATCGACCTTGTTGAAAGAAGCGAGATTGGGTATGGCGGCGTTACACTTTACGCAAAACCTGGGGTTAGCGAAGGGGAGCTATACTATAAGGTGATAACGACACTTGCGGAAAACAGCGTCTTGCCAGAGTATATCGGCTTTAGGCGACTGACGTTGGAACAGATTTACATCGGCATAAATAACGACATGATCAGGCCGACGACGCCGGTATACGGCTGAGATGATTAGGCTCTTCACACGCGCCGGATAATGCGCCCGTATAAGATTGGAACTATGGAGGACGACCATGAAATTGCAGACAAAAGCAAGCATGAAAAAGGAATTCCTCGCGTTTTTCAGGACAAAAAAGTTTCTCATATTGGCCCTCGTCCTTGTTGGCCTGGCTGTTATTAACCCTCTTATGTTTTTAGGCTTGGGCACGCTTATGGACTCAATGAGCGATGTTTACAACGAGTTTGGCATGGACGTTTCCGAACTCTCCGAAGCGCTTGTCTCCACCGTGTCGTCAGGCGTTTCAAGTTCTGTATCAAATATAGCGCAAACGGGGCTGATCGTGTTTTTGCTGGTTATCAACAGCAACGCGGGCGGGGAGCAGAAAAAACGCTCTATCACGATACCGCGAAGCGCCGGCCTCCGAAGCTTTAGTTATGTATTCCCGAAGTTTGTCATCTATCCGGTAGCCGCGTTTGTGATAGCGTTAGCGGCGACATTCGCGTCGTGGGGTGTTTCCGCAGCAGTATTCCAGAATAATGACATATCTCCCTTGGGCGTCCTTATCGCCGGAGCGCTCACTGGAGTGTGCCTCATGTTCTATACCTGCGCCCATATTACTATTGGGACCGCGACGGGCAAAGCGGGGCTGAGCGCAACGTTATGCATTGTCGCGGCGCTGTTGTTTCCAAGCCTTTTCGTTGCGCTGGGATCTGATCTCGTATATAATCCTTTCACTATAAATGTGTTCGCGGGTTCCGTCGTGAGCAGGGCCGGCTTTTACTCAACCGATCCGCTTGATGTGATTATGACGGTCCTGGTCGCCTTGGTGATAATGGTGATCCTATATTTCCTGGCGCTGTTTGCTCAAAACGCGAGGAAGATAGACAACTCGGGCAACGATATAAGGATATAGCAGGCGTAAACATTATAAAGGAGTGTCCTGTTCAGAGGGCATCCAAAAACACAGGTTGGTTACAGGCAACGCACTAGTACTGCGGTGGAAACTTGTAAAACTTACTAAACTTGTGTGCGGAGCCTGTAACCATTGCGAGTTTTTGGATACCCTCTGGACAGATATAAAGGGGGAGCTTACGGATGTTTGAAGCGCTTGATTTCAATCATATAGACAACGCCAATAACATAAGCAAAAACTGCGAAATGTCGATGAAGCGGTTGCGGGAGCAATGGGCTAAAGTCCTGGCGAGCGAGAACGAAACCGAATTTTACGAAAAATACTCAATTAGAAAGAATGTCATTGATAAAAAATACAAAGATGGGCAAATAACGCTTAGGATCGCGGCGGCGTTAGCTATGGAGCTATCTTTAAACCCATATTTCATCACATGCGACTCGGACGACTTTACAAAAGAATACTCCGAGGAACTGCTCCACCAGTTCTTGACCGAGAATGGTTACGTAAAACCGCCTGATCCGCCTGAGCCAAGCGAAACAGATCCGAACGAAACAAACGGCGCCGCAAATTCCGCCGACAACGTTCCTTTGAAAGAAGCAGGAAACGCGACGGAGGGTGCCAACGGCGTTGGGGAAAAGGCGCTTGCGCAAAAGTTAGCGGAAACGCCTGTTGAGTACGATAATCCTTATGTTGAAATTTTGCGGGAAAGAATTGAAAAGAAGATTCTTGAAATGTCGCCTGACGAGCTTAAGAAGATCGAGTCCATAGCTGAAAAAAACGCGATAGAGCTCGTAAAATCCCTATACCTGCGCTCCGAGTACGATGAGGACATAAAACGAATAGCGGCGATAGTTAAGCTGGCGTTGTTGCTGTAGGCGCTGGGTAATGCATATGCACATATAGATTTCGATATAATTTCAATTTTCTGATACATAAATACTCTTGCTTGAGTGGGTTTTGTGTACGTTGGAAAGGTGGCTTTATGTTAGTCGCGCTACACTGAAAAACCCAAAAAATAAGTTTATAAAACAATTGCTCCATTTGTTCGGGGAAAATGCTCTATTATGTTTAAGTTAGTTGCTGCTTGGTATTGCCCCTCTTTAATGGATGAAATTTTTTCGCAAACGTTTTTCATGTTTTTTTAGTATCTGTTTTTTATGGATACCATTACTCTTATTTGACGAACGGAAAATCAATACACTAATTGCTGCTATAATAACTATAGCTAATGGATATCCAATTATTGTATCAATATCTGGTAAAAAACTGAACTCTATATTAAAAACTCCTGTAATCAAAGAAATTAATGCCAAAAACACCGTTGTAGATGTAAGTCTGTTTATGGTTGCATTCATTTCTAATGTAATATAGCTTTGATATATGCTTAGAATTTCACCACTTGTGTCGTATAGGTTTGCCGCAAAACTATATAGTTCCTTAAATCGGTTGCTTATGCTTCTAAACTGTGGTATCTGCTGCTTATGTAAAAGACCGTTTTCATTCAATAGAATCTCATCATTTATATTTGAAATCGTTCGAAGAATCTTTTTGATAGAAAATGCCGCTTTACGCAGTTTCTTGTCTAAATCAATATGCTGTTCACTCGGGTTTTTTGATACAATCTCTGATAATAATTCCAGGTCGTCTTCTAGCTTTTCCAATGTGTCAAAAAAATCCGCCGCTAATTTGCTCAATACAATATGATATAACCGTTCAATTCTATATGGATTGGGATCGGAGTTTTCGAGGTAATAGCACAAAATAGCTTCGAGTTCTTCTAGCCTTTCATCTGGCTGTTCAGGAATAATAATAACAAAATATAGATTACTAACAAATATGTCTATTTTCAGTTTAATAATCGAATCATCTACTATTTTCATATTGACTAAACTGATAATATCATAACCATGAAAAAACTCGTGCCGTACAGCTTCAGCGAAATTAATACGTTCTTCAATAGTTCTTTCATCCCACTCAAACAGCTCACCTAATTTATAAACTTCACTAGTATTACAAAGAATAAACAACCCCTCCTCGGATATATTGTCGGAAAACTCACGTTGCATTTGATTTTTCATACTCAAATCATATATTTTCATACTATATCATCCTTATGTTTCAAAATTGGAAATCTCAAAGAGGCTGATACTTCATTCCTAACTTCAGAGCTTCCATATTCTTGTCATACATTTCCTTCTTACGTCCCGTGATTAACTTTTTCATAGATTCTGCCAACACTTCCATAGGATACAGGTTATAGTGCGCAACGACATGTCCCAGCATGACCATATTGGCTAGTCCAGGCAATCCATTTTCATCAGCGATGCGTGTAGCAGGGCAATAGTAGCTAACCGCGTCGATTCTATGTGAAAGGCGATTGATCAAGGAACTGTTGATGAATATGTGTCCATCGGAGACAACCATGTCCTCGAATTTATCCAACGATGGTAGATTTAAAGCAATTAGAATGTCCGGCTTGTCCACAATAGGCGAGCCGATGGACTCGTCGCTTAGGATAACACTGCAGTTGGCAGTGCCGCCGCGCATTTCGGGACCATATGCGGGTAGCCATGAAATATCTTTTCCGATAAGCATGCCTGCGAAAACTAAAAATTTTCCAGCAAACAGAACACCTTGTCCGCCAAAACCGGCGATGAGCATTTTCGCGTTCATTTCGGTCTCTCCTTGTCTTTTGACTTATTTCTCTGCCTTTTTAATCAATTCCAAAATGTGTTCTGGTGTTGGCACCATGCCGCCAGTACGATTGCACAGGTATACCGGACGGCGACATCGTATAGCCAGTTCTACGTCCTCAATCATCTGCCCCATGCTCATCTCCACTACAACGAAGGCGAGCGCCACCTCAGCCGCTTGAGCAAAAGCAGTTTTTGGGAAGGGCCATAGTGTGATTGGACGAAGCATTCCGGCCTTGATGCCTTGGGCGCGGGCTTCCAGAATAGCATTTTTGGCAATACGGGACGACGCGCCATAGGCGGTGACAACAATGTCAGCATCATCCATCATATAGGATTCAAAACGCTGCTCAGACGCTTCAATTTGCGCATAGCGTTCATAGCGCATAAAATTTTGGGCTTCCAATTCTTTTGGTTGAAGGTAGAGGGAATTAATAATATTGCGCTTACGCGTCCCACCTGTTCCAGTAACTGCCCAGTCTTTAGTACCCACAGGCAACTGCCCCTTGTCATCAGGTAAAACGACTGGCTCCATCATTTGACCCAGTATGCCGTCGGCTAAAACCATAGCAGTCATGCGATACATGTCGGCTAAATTAAAAGCCTGCACGGTCAAGTCCACCATCTCTTGGAGGTTGTTGGGAGCTAGCACGATTAGGTGAAAGTCACCGTGGCCAATGCCTTTGGTGGCCTGAAAATAATCGGCCTGCGACGGCTGTATACCTCCCAATCCGGGCCCGCCGCGTTGTATGTTGACGACTACCGCCGGCAGATCACAACCGGCCATATAGGACAGCCCCTCGCTTTTGAGGGAGATACCGGGGCTGGAACTGGATGTCATAGCCCGCACACCTGCTGCCGACGCGCCCAACACCATGTTGATGGCGGCAATTTCACTCTCAGCTTGTAGAAATAAACCTCCAGCCTGGGGCATATGACGGGACATGTAGGTGGCTATCTCGTTTTGTGGTGTAATTGGATAACCAAAGTAATATAAACACCCGGACCGTATGGCAGCCTCGGCAATAGCTTCGTTACCCTTCATAAGGACTTTTTCAGACATATCGATACCCCTTTCAGGATTATGTGATTCGTTGTTCAAGATTGATTCGCGCGACGCGTCTCACTTTTCTATCTGAATAACACTGTCTGGACACATTATCGCGCAAAAGGCGCATGCTATACATGCATCTTGATCCACGACACTGACAGGATGATAACCAAAGGCATTAAGCTGCGTATTGTCAAGAAAAATTATCTTTTTCGGACAGGCCGCCACACACAGCTCGCAGCTCTTACAACGTTCGGAATTAATGGTTACTCGGGGCATAGGATGAACCCTCTTTCAGTTTCTTTATTTTGGCAGAATCTCAGGCATTGTGTTATTTCTACTGTGCTTTTCATGATTGGACAAGCTACAAGGAAGTCCCGAAATATCCAGCTTCCTTCATCTCCAGAGCTGTCTTTTTGACGGACTCAAGAATCAATTCAATATCTGCATAGGAGTGCTCCGTTGAGAAAAAGCAATTTCTCCCCTCCCATATATAAACACCTTTTTCTAACAAACCGTAATAGAAGATTTCGCATTCGCGCGGAAAATAGAATCGGAAAAGCGAGCCGAAATTGACGACTTTCATGTCAATGTCTTCCCCTTGAAAGAACTCATTTGCTTTGAGTACAAAATAGTCCGACTTTTTATTAAGTTCGGGATATATTGTATCTTTATTTGCGCGTATATACTTTAAAACCGCATTTGCCGCAGCCATAGCCATAGGATGCTGGCAAAAAGTTCCCGCTGCGTAGGTTCTTTTTTCATCACAAGGAGGAACTGAATCATCGTCGAAATTCCACATGCCTCCGTCAATACTGTCCAGATATTTTGATTTTCCGGCAACAACTCCGATGGGCATACCACCCCCAATGATTTTCCCGTATGTCACGATGTCAGCCTGTATTCCAAAGTGCTGCTGCACTCCTCCCTCGCTAATCCTGAATCCGGTAATCATCTCGTCAAAAATCAGCGCAATATCTAGTTTGGCTGTAATTTCACGCAGCTTTTGTAAGAATTCTTTTGGTTGAAGCTCTGGGCGTCTGCTCTGCACTGTTTCGACCAATACTGCAGCAATATCCCCAGCATGTTCTTCAATATATTTCAGTGAGGACTCATTATCGTATTGCACGAGAACGAGGTCTCGGACCGAGTTTTCGGTTATTCCTGGCGCCAGTGGCGCGCTGGTAATTTCCCCATTTTTGTCAAAAGTCTGTATGCCAAGGAGCCCGTCCAGTGTCCCATGATAAGCGCCCGTAAAGCACACCACTTTTGGCCTGCTGGTAATAGCCCTAGCGATTCTCATAGCAAACATGTTTGCTTCGGTGCCTGAGTTACAGAAAAACGCCCTGTCAACACCCGTCATTTCTGAGATTTGCCGCGCAACTTCTCCAGGTAACCGGCCCATTGGCCCCAGAGGTGCTCCGCGATCAAGCTCTTCTATAAGCTCACGCTTAATAAACTCAGGGCTGTGCCCAAATAAATGCACACCAAAGCCCATAACAATATCAATCAACTCATTGCCGTCAACGTCGGTAATTCTAGATCCCTTGCTACGTTCGCCAATAATCTGATAAAGCATATTTTTATAGAGTTTGCTAAAATTAACAGTATTTCTAGCATTGGCGTAAACGCTTCTGTATTGCTGTGTACGGATCTTCGAAGTCTTGGTCATCTTAACATATTTAGCTTCAATATTTTTCAAATATTGATACTGCAAATCCTCCAGCGATGACTTGTCCCTCACCTTAAATCTTTTGTAAGGAACATAGTAATCCTTTTTCGATTGGGTTACTTCCTCCTTTGCCTTCTCCTTATCCTTCTCCTTATCCTTCTCCTTATCCTTCTCCTTATCCTTCTCCTTCTCCTTCTCCTGTTGTACAAACTTTTCAGGAGGCTGACTCATAGGCTTGGATACTGGTTTTAGTCTTGAGAACTCCCGAATTATCTGGTTTTGCTCACTTATGATTTTATGCTGATTATTAAACAGTGTCTGTATACTCTCTATTGTTGCGCCTCCAGCGTTATAGTGGGCATAAGCAATGTTTTTGGGTATTTGACCGTGTTTTAATAATTCTACGGCCTCCCGGTTTGATTTCGCACTGCTCTGCGGCGCATAGTCAGAATCGGGAGAATTCTTCTGCATATGCAGTCCCTCTGGGGCTAGCGCATTATTCTCAGGCTTTCCATCGCAATCGGACATTCCTAAAGTTTCTGAATTGTAATAGTCTGCGCGATTCTTGAACTCGCGCCAAAAATGCTTCTTTTGAAACGGGTATCCAGGTAATAGTATCTTCTTCCTTTCGTAATTCTTATAAAATCCAACCCAATCTAAAGGGTACCCACGCAGGTAGAGATGTTTTATCGATTCAAAAAACTGTTCATAGTCATTTGAGTCCTTTCTAAGCGAAGGTAAAAAAGCGGTGCCTTCCTGATCTATACATTGAGCCGCAAGTCCGCAAAGCGTCGCGATTCCACCGATTTCAATAAATACATTGACACCCAGCCGTTGCGCCTCTTCCATCGCCGCCTGAAAATTCACAGTCGTTTTCAGATGGTTAGACCAATACCGACTATTGCCCATGTATTTGCCACCAGAAGTTTTCCCATTCACACAGGAGATGATTTGTATCCTCGGTTCTGAAAATTTAATTTCCTTTAGTTTTTCAGAATATCCCTTTACGTATTGATCCATAACGACAGAATGAAAAGGATGGATTATTTTCAGATCATTTATGAAAACCCTTGTTTTTTTCTGTATGACTGATACCACTTGGTCCACCTCATGGCAGAGACCGGAAATAGTTGCGTTATCAGGAGCGTTAATGGCAGCAACCGATACGTTTTTGCAACCACTCTCGGCAATCGCGTCCAAAACAATTCCATAATTGGCAAGTACCCCCACCATTTTGCCATCTGGCTCGACTGATTCCATAATCTTTGCGCGCCAAGCGATCATGCGAGCGGCGGTCTCTATATCCATCAACCCAGCGTAGCAAGCCGCCGCATATTCGCCTATACTGTGGCCGATAACGACAGACGGTTTAATTCCAATAGCATCCCAAAGCTTTGTCAGCGAATATTCTACTGAAAAGATGACCGGTTGGGAATAGAGTGGACGTGAAAGCGTCTTTTCGTCGCCTTCAAAAACCGCCTTTACAATCGATATCCCCAAAATATCCTGAAAAAGTCGGTCACAGCGGTCAAACTCTCGCCGGTATTCTTCCGAAGAATGATAGAATTGAGTTGCGATTCCATTGTATATTGACCCCTGCCCTGTAAACAGAAACGCAATTTTGTCTTTATCTCTGAGCGTTGTTCCTGAATGATAACTGTAAACACTTTCCTGCTCAAGAGCTTCCTGCAAGGATGTGATTAACTCTTCCCTGTTCTTGCTGACCATGGCAAAACGATGATCAAACTGGCTTTTAGTCATTATTGACGAGTATGCGGCGTCGCTCAGCTCAACATGCGAATCCCGCATAAAAGCTGCCATATCTTCTACGCTGTTCCGTAGCGCCTGCTCATTTTGGGCAGAAAGCGCCATCAGGTGAACAGGGAGTTTTTCAGAAGGCTTAACGATTTCCTCCGGTTCCTCAATAATCACGTGCGCTAACGCTCCACTAATCCCAAAAGCGCTGATCCCAGCCCTTCTTTTTCCTTTCGGCTTCCCCCAATCCGTAAGTTCCCTTACAAGTTCAATTTTTTCCCAATCTATCATGGGGTTGAGGGTGTCGCAATTTATACTTGGAGGGATCTTATCATAACGCATAGACAACAGCACTTTGATTAGCCCTGCCATGCCAGCCGCCGCCTCAAGATGCCCAATATTGGATTTTACCGCTCCAATTCTCATGGGAGTTTTTCTGTTTTTATATGCCCCGGCAATCGCCTGGGATTCCATGAGATCGCCCAGCGTTGTCCCTGTTCCGTGTGTCTCTATGAAGTCCACTTCGTCTGCGGAAAGTCCCGCAAAATCCAGCGCGCGTTTCATTACTTTTTCTTCTGACAAACCATTAGGCGCAAAAAACCCGTTTGACCTACCATCCTGCCCTATGCATATCCCTTTTATGATTGCTTCTACAAAGTTGCCGTCCCTCTTGGCGTCCTCCATCCTTTTGAGTAATACGACCCCGCATCCCTCTCCCCGCCCAAATCCGTCTGCAGCGCTAGAAAAGGATTTGCAGCGTCCATCGGGGGAAAGCCCTTCCATCTGCGAGAGCCCAACAAAGGCCTCTGGGGTCAGTAAGAGACTCGATCCCCCCACAACTGCCAGATCACATTGCCCAGATCGAAGACTTTCAACAGCGATGTCAATCGCCGACAGCGAGGACGAGCAAGCCGTATTACAAAGCACAGCCGGGCCTTTAAAATCATAGAAGTATGACAGTCGCCCTGCCGCTGAGTGCTGGCAAACTCCGACAATTGAATAAGGGCTAATATCCATGGTGTCTCCGGAAAAGAGTTCCGCTGTACCGTATTCAAAAGAATCCATAGCGATAAATACGCCGGTATTACTCCCTTTGAGTTTCTCGATATTTAAACCTGCCACTTCAATCGTATCCCAGCAAACTTCCATTAACAGCCTTTGCTGTGGGTCGATGGAAGGAGCTTCTATTGCGGAAATTCCAAAATGAAGATTATCGAATCCTTTGATATCGCAGTCTAGAAATGAAGCGCGGTTTGTCGTTGTTTTCCCGGGACCCTTTTCGCCGTCATAATACTTGTCAACGTCAAAACGGTCATTTGGTATCTCCGAAGATGCGTCGAATCCTTGTTTGAGCAATTCCCAAAACTTTTCAGGATCGTTTGCGCCCCCGGGAAAACGGCATCCATAACCAATGATCGCAATCTCTTGCTTGTTTTCGGACCGTTTTAGACGATCACTGAGTTCATTGATTTTTTTTACCGACTTTTTAAGAGCATCTTTATATTTCTGATTATTATCTTCGCTCACGAATAAATCATCCTTTCTAATTCATCAGTCAACTCGTCGATTTCAAGATAAGAAATCTCCGTTTCTTCTTCCTGCTCAAACAAAACATCATCAATTAAGTGTTCCACCAACTTAATAAGCGTGGGAAAATTATAAAAATCCGACACCTTCAGGTCCATTTCCAATAGTTTGTTGACAGAGCTGCGTATTGAAAAGATCATTAAGGAATCAGCGCCTAGCTCCTTAAAGGATTTATCCGCCTGAGGCAGCTGATCCTTCTCAAAGCCCAATATCTTTCCGCATATCTTTTGTAATTCGACAATTAAAACACTCTTCCTTTTATCTTGTGTCAAGTTTTTGAGTTCTCTGAGAATAGAATGCTCCGCACTAGTAGTCTGATCTTCTTTCGGCGTAGCGCCCTTCCCCACGACCTGGGAATAAAACGCTCCTAGAGTCTCGCCGCTGGCTATTCGGACGTATTTTTCCCAATCAACATCCGCACCTATGATATTGGTGAACGGCATTTCAAAAAAATCACTTATCATTTTTTCCGCCGTCTCGGTGGTTAATGGGTGTATCCCCATGCGATCTATGTTTTTCCTAATAATATCGTCTCCTGCCATGCCGGTTTCCCATGGACCCCAGCAATATGAGAACCCGGGTTTTCCAATAGCGTTCATCCATTGCGCCAAGCTGTTCATAAATGAGTTCGCAGCCGCATAGTTACTTTGAGCAAGGTTGCCGAGCACAGAAGTTATGGACGATGTCATCAGGAAGAAATCAAGCTCCTCTTTCTCAAACAATCTGTACATATTACAGGCTCCTTGAATTTTGGGGTTGAGCACAAATTCAAAGTCCTTCCATGTCAGATCGGCGATTACGCGGTCATTGAGCGTACCAGCGGCATGTATTATGCCCTTGACCGGAGGAAGTTGCGCGCAGATTTCCATTAAAGCATCTTGTTTTTCTTCGACGACATCCAAAAACGCAAATTTAATATTGACCCCAATCTTGCTCCATTGAGCGCAGGTTTCTCTTACTTTTTCGTTTGGTTCGCGTCTGCACACCAAAACAAGAACTCTGGCGCCTTTTTCTATCAATATCTTTGCGTAACTCATTCCCAAGGCACCGGTACCCCCGGTAATGATGTAAGTCGCGTTATCACTTATCTCAATTTTTCCCGCATTTTCATTTTTTGTGTGGCTCTCCTGATTAACTAGCATACTGATGTATCTTTTCCCACCACGTAAGCAAACCTCGTCGTTCATCTCATTAGCGATTTCCAACGCGAGAACCTCCGCCTGCCCACTAAAATCCGCTACTTCCATATCAATTATTCCACCGTAAAAATGCGGATATTCCAGGCGTAGCGTTTTTGCGAATCCCCAAAGCAAAGATTGCCCTGGATTGACAGAGCCTTGACCGGCAACCCTCTGTGCTCCTCTTGTCACTATCTTTATAACGCACTCACCAATCAAGCCGTTTTTGTCCAACGACTGAGTCAGGTTAAACAACCCTTTGAGTTTCTTCAATCCAAAAAACGCGTCAGCCGCCAAATCTTGATCGGCTCCTTCGCCCGCTCCCGGGAGATATACAATTTCCCTTTTAGCTTTCTGAATGTTTTCAAGGAGTTTAACATTGTCTTCATTATCACAAAGGTCGATAGAATAACAATTTTCCTCTCCCACGTCCAGATATTGGCAAAGTTCATAGGCTTCAGTCTGATCATCGGCAATGATTACATACTTTTTTTGAGTTTCGGCGTTTTTATTCCTTTCAGTTTCCACCCAGTCCACCTGATAATAGAAATCGGATCGGTCTTTACCCAGATCGGCAAGAAGGGTTTCTCGTTCGGTCAGCTTCGCTAGAATATCGCGAAGTATCATAACTGTTTCACCATTTTCATTGAAGACATCCATATTCCCTTGCACAATATCATTTTCTGTTTTGACATCAATCTTGACCCATAATTTATCCGATTTTACATAGTTATATGAAATCTCACCGAGAAAATATGGAACAATTGTCTTTTTCCTCTGCATCACGTTCTCATCTTCGCGATATTTCCTCAGTTCCACACAAAACATCGTTTGTAGCACGGAGTCGATGAGTCCAGGATAGAATTCGTAATCGTCAAATTCGGGGACCGTACGCAAAGGTTCTATATAGCAGATTCCATGGTCATCTTCGGAATATACCTTCATAATCCTCCGAAAACTGTCTCCCAAACGGAACCCGGAGGCATGCATGACTTCGTAGATGCCCTGATCGATCTCAAACGGCAATTCTTTGATTTCTTCCAAATCAAATTTGTTTTCCGTCTCAGCAAATTCCGTCCTTGCAACCACTTTACCCTTCGCGTGAATCACCCAATCGCCGCCTTCAACTTTCCGGCTAATGATGCTGAAATCAGACCCACTCCACACGTCTTTTTCAACACAAATCTGGACCGTACGCTCTTCATCTCCGTATATGGCAAGTGGAGAACGCAGTTCAACCTCAACAAGCTTACAATTCTTGGAGTTCGCAATCTCTTTCATTGCTGAAAGTAACATTGAAGTATGCGCTGCGGCAGGCGATATATATGTGTCAAAAATAATGTGCTCGCGCATAAAGTATGGCTCTTTACTGCTAAACCTTCTCTGGAAAACTGTAGTTCCGTTCAGGAAAGGCGACTCAATTTTTTGTCCCAATACAGGATAACCTTTTTCGGTGATCTCTCCTGTGTTTTCGCGGTCGTACACCGGCATTTTCCAGTGTTTGATCCTATCAAAATGATAGTTTGGAAGTTCAATTCTTGTCCAGGTTTTCTGACCTTTGCATTCTATTTGTTCCCAATCCAAGTCCACGCCCGCAGAGTAAAGCATAGCTATAGACTCCGCTAGTTGCCGTTCGTCCGATTTTTTCGGGTTTAGGCTAGCGGCTACGACACCGATCCCATCAAAAATCAGGGTACACAATGCTGACAAAACTCTCTTGGAACCAATTTCCAGAAAGATATAGTCTGAAGGGTTAGGGATACTCATCACAGCGTTATAGAAGTCCACCTTGCTCCGAATATGGCTTGTCCAATACTCCGCATTTAAGACTTCATTCTCGTCGATTTCACGTGCGTGCATCGAAGATACAAAACGTATATTGGACTTTTGATACACCGCACTGTCCGCGATCCGCTTAAAGTCTCCAAGAATCGGTTCCATCAAATTGGAATGGAATCCGTGAGACACTTTAAGCTTTCTTGCTTTTATTCCCTGCTGACGTGATCTTTCCAGGATCTCTTCAACGGCGTCGGCATCACCTGATACCACAAAGTTTTCTCGAGCGTTACAGGCCGCGATCGACACCTTATCCAGATATCCCTCAAGCATGGACCCCACTTTGGATTCTTCCTCAAAAATAGTTCCCATCGCGCCTTTCCCAGGGGCTGAATCCATCAGCCTTCCCCGGATTGAAACCAGTTTTACCGCGTCTTCCAGCGAAAGCATACCTGACGCAACAGCCGCTGGATATTCCCCTATGCTGTGGCCCATTACAATTTCAGGATTAATCCCGTAAGACTTCCACAGTTTCCATAGCGCATATTCAATTGAGAAAATCAGGCACTGCGCGTTTGCCGTGTTTTCTATGAGTTCTTCGCTAGTATTAGTCCCGTATATCAGCTCTATTACAGATCTCAGAATATACGGGTAGAACATACGGTCACACTCGGTTATGGCTTCCTTGAACACTTCCTGCGTTTCAAAAAGCATCTTCCCCATTCCCAGGTACTGCGATCCCTGTCCAGTAAACATAAATACAATTTTTCTGTTTTTCAACGAAGCCGGATTGATTTCCGCGCTACTGTAAACACCTTCGGGGCTACCCCCCGCAAGGTAAGTCCTTATTCTTTCAAGTATTTCTGATTTGGAGTCCCCTGTCACTGCGAACCGGCAATCCATATCAGCCCTTCCCCTATTTGCGCTGTAAACAAAATCGCCAAATGAACCCTCAGCGCATTCGGCAATAGTCGCCTCATACTGTTCAATTTTTTTCAGCAGAGAGACTTCTTTTTTTGCTGAGATTTTCAAGATATAGTTAATCCCGTTTCCCGTCTTTTGGTCGGTGGCTTGGGTTTCCTGATAATCTTCTAAAATCACGTGAGCATTTGACCCGCCAAATCCAAAACCGTTAATTCCAGCCCTTCGAAGTTTGCCATCGGCGTTCCATGCGGCATGTTCTTTGACTACCTCAACTGGAAAGCTATTCCAGTCGATTAGGGGGTTGGGATTTTTAAAATGAAGATTTGCTGGTATCAGGTTATGCTTAAAAGAAAGCAAAACTTTTATTATCGAAGCCATCCCTGCCGCAGCTTCGGTATGGCCTATGTTGGATTTTACCGAGCCTATTTTTAGCGGGTTGTACGAATCTCTATTTTTACAATAAGCGGCAACGACTGAGCTGACCTCAATCGGATCGCCCAGCGGTGTACCAGTGCCATGCATTTCCACATAATCAATGTCATTGGACGACAATTGCGCTGAGGCTAATGCCTTTTCAATAAGTTTGGTTTGTGCGACTCCATTTGGTGCGGTCAATCCGTTACTTTTTCCATCCTGGTTAATGCATGTGCCATCAATAACCCCCAAAATGATGTCGTTGTCACGCTGCGCTTTGGATAACATTTTTAATAGGATTATTCCGGCGCCTTCCGCGCGACCGTAACCGCTTGCGCTTGCATCAAATGATTTACTATGACCATCTTTTGAAGTCGCGCGTAATTTGGAAAACCCAACGTTTGGAGCAGGAGTTACCATGAGGTTGACCCCACCGACAACAGCCATTTCCATAGCCCCCTCTTTCATCTCCTTACAAGCCACATGCAAAGCAGTCAGCGAAGAAGAACAAGCGGTATCTACGGTAAGGCTCGGGCCTTCAAACCCAAAGGTATATGAAATCCGCCCACAAGCGGTGCTTATACAGGCTCCGGTGAGAGAATACGCGTCAATTTTGGAAAGATCACCCGAATGCACATGAGCCATCATGTACTCGTTCGTCGATATTCCCAAATATACACCTGTATCTGATCCATTAAATTTTGTAATATCAAGGCCTGCGTTTTCAAAGGCTTCCCAAGTCAATTCTAGCATCATTCTCTGTTGAGGGTCAAGCGCCGCTGCTTCTTTAGGGGATATATTGAAGAACTGCGCATCGAATTCGTCGATGGCTTTGGTAAGAAACCCTCCCTTTTGGCAATACATTTTTCCGGGCGCATTTTCGTCTTCGTCGAAATATTTTCCCATATCCCAGCGGTTTTCTGGAACTTCGATAATTCCATCTTTTCCGTTTACGAGGACATCCCAAAATTCCTTAACACTATTGGCGCCGCCGGGGAACCTACAGCTCATGCCGATAATAGCAACTCTATCTTCATGTTCGACTTTGCTGGATAAATTGTCTGAAACTAAATACTTCTCTTTGTTGGTCAACTCATTATAAATATATTCAGATAGCTTATTGACACTAGAATAGTTAAAGAAGGAGGCAATGTGGAAATCTGTACTAAAAATCTGGTTGATGCGCTTAATAAAAGGTGGAACATTGATTGATACGACTCCAAAGTCCTGAAAAGCTAAATTATAGTCGTCAATTTCGAGACTAAACATCTCGCGAATTACTTTGACCATTGTGTCAGCAATGCTCGCACGGGAATACGAACTCCCCTCTCTCTTTTCAGTTTGTTTTTCCTGCTGTTTAGCCTGATCTAGCAGTTCAATAACTTTAGCAAATTCTCCACGGTTAAACTGATCGCCCAACAATCTGCGTCTCACTTTTCCGCTCGCCGTCTTTGGTATTACTTGGACTGGAACCACGTTATCAATTATAAAGCCGACATCTTTGTACACAAGGTCACGGATATCATTTCCATATTCGATAAAAGAACGGAGTTCCTGTGGATCTTCAAAGTCCAGATTGCACTGAATAAAAACAACTGCGCCCTCCGACTTTCTTTTCGGGTTCACACAACTGCAAACCACTGGCTGCCCATAATGCGCTTCAATTTTCTGATGAATCATATCTTCAATCACATTACAAGTATACTTCATTCCGGCGACCACAATAATTTCCTTGTTTCGCCCTATAATTACCAACTCTCCGTCATTCAGGAAGCCGATATCTCCAGTTCTAAGCCATCCATCCTCTCCGAAAGACTCTTGGGTTTCTATTGGAGCCTTATAATAACCTGCCGTTACAATGGTCCCACTTATCAAAACATTTCCAATCGTATGTTCTGGTAAAGGAGATCCCATATCATCGGCAATGCGGATTTTACTACCTGAAAGCACTTTTCCAACACCAGTAAACGTGATACTTTTGTTAGTATCAAAATTATCGTCCCAAACAGCTTTATCTCCAATATTAAACGAGTCTCTCCTCATTTTGTATTTTGAAAACGGCCTTTCCATACCAACTGCAGTGACGACTGCCGTTGCTTCAGATAATCCATACATCGGTTTGACAACGCCACAAGGCAAATTATACTTTTTTGTTACTTCCACAAATTTGTCGCACAATTCTTCCTTTACAAGTTCTGCTCCAACAAATAGGGACTTTACAAAGGATAAATCCCAATCCTTAGTTTCCATCGATTTTTCGTGGAAATTTATGAAATGTCTCATCGCGAATGGAATTGTCCCCAGACGCGTTGTTTTGTACTGATTTGCTTTTTCAAACCAAATCAAGGGATTGTGCATGTATAATTCTGTTGGAATAAGGTACTGATTTATTCCACAAGCAACTCCGACAAGGTGATATGCCACAAGCCCGTAACAGTGGTTCAAAGATTGCCATGAAAGGATTGAATCACTCTCATCTATTTCGTAACGCTCAATAATCCCGTTTACATCGGCGGCTATGTTCGAGGTTTTCAGTATCGATCCTTTTGGACTACCGGTGGAACCGGAAGTGTACTGCAAATATGATATATCATCCACAGAAGGTTGATATATGTCTGTCTCCACTGTCGTACCCGTATAGTCCAGGAGCGATATATTGAGCGCCTGAGCCTGATTATAAAATATCGGATCCTTCGTTTCATTATTTTCAGTAGTATCGAAAAGAAAATATGGTTGATTAAGCATCTTATAAATCTTGTTGTTTGCCTCCGCTTGGTATTGGTTATTTCCAACTTCTACCGGAACAGCAACAAAACCTCCAAGTAAACAAGCCCAAAAAGCATATATTCGGTATTTAAGCTTTTTACACTGTATGACAATTTCATTTCCTGGCTTAACCCCCAAACTCTTTAGATGATTGGACAAAAACAATCCACTTTTCCAAACTTCACTATAGGATAAAAACACATCTTCATCTTGCCCAATTAATGTAATACCATTTTTATGTTCCGCCGCGAGTCTTAGTCTCTCTGATATATCAATTTGATTTTGCATAGTTAATCCCCCTTGTAAAATATTAAATATTATATTAAGATGTTTTCCTGACTCTTTTGCTTGCGATCTGCTTTCACAACATTTAATATGTATTCAGAAATTCGAGTTTGCGAAGTATTCACAAAAAAGTGACCACCATGAAATTTACAGAATTTCATTTTACCCCCTGCATGAACAACCCATTTTTCAAGATCAGTATAAGGTGTGCTAAAATCATCATCCGCATATAAAACAGACAGGTCACATTCTATTTTTTCTTTCTTTTCACGATAGACATATGCATCAAGTATTTTAAAATCCGCGCGTAAAATAGGCAAAAATATTGCTTTTACTTCATCATTTTTAAAATCATCACTGATTCCGCCGAATTGAGAAACTCTATTAATAAACGCATCATCATCATCATCATCGCTACTTAAGTAGATATTCCGTTCTCGGAATAGAATCTGTGGTGGGATCCTACCTGAGAAAAATATGTGTTTAGGTGGTTTTATACGTCTTTCACGAAGTTTGTAATATACTTCAAAAGCAAGCAATGCTCCCATACTATGACCAAAAATATAATAATCGTCGTTCTCGCATATCTCATATGCTATAGTATTGGACAAATCCACAGCCGCGTCATCTATGCTGTTATAAAAAGGTTCATCAATTCGTTGACCCCTTCCTGCGAGTTCCATAAGAACCACGTCAAAATACAGCAGTGTTTGGAATTTATAAAAAGCCATAGATGATGCTCCTGCATAGGGAATAAAAAATAATTTCATATTATTCATGTGCAATAATCCTTCAATATAGACCTCAGAATTACCAGTTGTTTTTATTCAGCATTTGAAAAAGCTGCGCCTCACGCTGCACTTGTTTTCCACTTGAATACGGCTCTATCCTGTGTTCGTCGATAATTGCGCCATCTTTTAAATACAGGACCCTGTTCCCCCTTGCTCCCGCCTTAATGTCATGGGTAACCATAACAATCGTTTGTCCACTTTTGTTGATTTCTGTAAACAAATCCAACACTTGTATCCCGCTTTTTGAGTTTAAAGCACCCGTTGGCTCATCCCCAAAAAGAATTTTCGGATTGCCTATTACAGCTCTCGCGATTGCGATTTTCTGTTGTTGACCACCGGACATTTCGCTTGGATACTTATTTCTCTGTTCAATCAAATCGAAGCTTCTCAATAATTTTTCTGCCTGCTCATTTGCTTCTGTCTTGCCCATAATTAAGTAGGCAGGGTATGCAATATTTTCAAACGCGGTCAAATCAGGGATCAGATTCACGTTTTGAAAAACAAATGAAACATCCCTTTTTCGTATTTCAGAAATCTCTATTTCGCTCATTTTAGAGATATCTTTTCCCGCTATCTCAACACTGCCGCTTGAGGGTCTATCCATCGAACTTATTGCATAGAGCAACGTTGACTTCCCACTTCCGCTACTTCCCATGATAACTGTAAAGTCGCCTTCAAATATTTCAAGATCAATGCCCTTTAATACCTCCTCATATGTTTCGCCCCTTTTGAATTTTTTCACTAGTTTACTCGTTTTGATTACTACATTTGCCATGACTATTCCTCCATCAATTCCACCGGTGATATTTTTTTCACTGGTTGAGATAATAATAATACAAACAAAAGCACAAGGACGACAAACCCAACAGTAAGCATCCCCAGCGTTATCGAACTGTTTGTAAATGCATCAATAAAAACTGCTGCCATCAGATTTTGTGATAATGCCAAGTGAAGAACAAGCGCTATCACTGTTGATACAGAAGATATGATTAAATATTTAACCAGATCCCGCTTTATGATATAGCGACTTGTGAATCCCAGGGATTTCATTATACCGAATGTACGTCTAAGATTTTTATGCTCCATGTTGACCACAATAACAATATTAAGCAATGAAAACAGAATGAATAAACTCGTTAACAAAATAGAAATAGAATTCAGCATAGCCTGGACAGAAGCAACTGTTGTTTCCACGGCAAACCAGCGTTTACTTACTGAAATTCCTAATGCCTTCCTCTCTATGTCATCTTTAAAAAGCTCAAAATCATCGTTGTTTTTTAAGGAAATAAACGCTCGTTGGTAAATATAATCAGGTACACTATTTCTCAACGCGTCCGTCGTCATAATAATCTTTGTCCCATTATCAGCCACCGTGGCGTATACGGCGGTGATCGTATAATCTTTCGTCACATGGTTCAAAGTCAGCTTTATCGAATCTCCAGCACGAAGGCCAAGCAACGATGATAAACCGTTCCCTATCATCACCTCATCACTGCCAGTAGGCGCTTTACCTGATAAAACCCTTATTCCGGTTATACTTTCTGTCAGTTCACTATAAGCATCGAATCGAAGATATTTAATAATACTCTCATAGCCCTCCACCTTTATCTGGCTCTTGTAGGAAAAGTCTCCGTACACCGCCGTTTTGACATATTGCGACTTTGATATATCATCGATCAACGTATCATTGATATTGCCCGTTATATATAGGTCGCTTTTAGGAAGACAAAACCACAAATTCGCATTCACAAGCATTTTAAAGGAAGAGTTGCATATCATAACGAACAGCATGGACAAAAACATAGACACCACAATAACCAAAGCGGTTAGGAATGTAGTTTTTTTGTACTTGAATATTTCATTTATAGCCATACTGGCCGGTGTACCGGCGTTTTTGATTACTGAATCGGGCATTTTTTTATCAGTCATAACCAACCCCATCGATATCGCTTCCACAGGGGTGATCACTTTAATTTTCCGCAGCACCGTAGTCAACACAATAATCAAAAGCAGTATTAGTACGATTATTGTCACAATAATAGATATAAGTGAAGCATTTGATAGGGAGAACCGGTCAACAAATACAGCAGACATATTTCCCAAAGCCTGAATGATGATTAGTGAAGCCAACGCCCCAAGTGTGAAAAATGTAATTCCAAGAACAAAATACCCGGTTGTATAAAACCTAGAAATCTTTCTCAATGAATACCCCAAGCTTTTGTATATGCCAATACTTCTATACTCCTTCATTATATTGCTATATATAATGAAATTGATGATAATTAATGTCAGCAAAAATATGAAGACTACCGCAACTATTCCAATTGCCCCAAATGTCCCAGAGTATTCTTCCAAACTCATCCTAACGTCATCCCTAGTTTTGGCCAGGACACAGAAAGGCGAATCTTCAAAAAGTCCCTTTACCTTATCATTACTGTAATCTCTCACATTCACAGCGAATAACGCCGAGTCATCTCCATCTTCAGCAAACATTAGGGTATCCGGAGACACCAGCATTGGGGCGTATCCCAGCGCTCTCGGGAAGCATGTTGTTTTATAGATTCCAGATACCGCTAATGACAACCTTTCAGGATAATCCAAAATTATGGTATCACCTACCGCAATATTGCTGGGGACAGCCACAGTTTCGGAAATCCACACTTCTCCATTTTGGGGGCCAGAAGTGGATGCATCACCTTGGCTCAGTTCTAGATAACCCCATTTTCTATAGTTGCTCCCATCCAGCAACATATCAAACGTCATGGTGATATCCCTATCTTCATACAGAATTGGAGCCGTAATTGTTTTCCCTGCTAAAGCCGTAACATTCAGGATTTCCGCCTCATATGAAGCATCCGGAAAGTTGTCTGAAAAACCCGTTGACCCCACTGTTAGAATATAGGCGTCAGGACAATTTTCCTCGTTGATAGCCGTTTGTGCGAACTCCGATGTCTCCAAAACAAACCCAAGACATGAGCTAAACATCATAGCTGTTACAAAGAAAATTACTCCTATGAGAAGAAACTGCCATTTCTTATGAATGACTTTTTTTTGCCACATTGCAAAATCCCCTTTCATAGATGGAATCATTGACATCTCTTGATCTATTTACTATCTGCCATCACCAATCCCAGCTCAATGGCGGCCATTTCGCGTAGCTTATACTTTTGGATCTTTCCGCTTGCTGTCATTGGAAACTGCTGTATAGTTTTGATGTAACGTGGAGTTTTATACTGGGCTAAGTTTTGAGAAGCAAACTCCCTCACTTCATCTTCACTAATGGTTTCGCCGTCCACTGGTAATATATACGCGAATAATTCTTCCCCGTATTTCTCGCTTGGGACGCCGACCACCTGTACTTCAGAGATTTTTGGGTGGGTGTATAGGAATTCTTCTATTTCTCTCGGGTATATGTTCTCTCCGCCTCGTATGACCATGTCCTTAATCCGACCGGTAATCATATAGTACCCGTTCTCATCGCAAGTGGCGAGATCGCCCGTATGTAACCAACCATGTTTGATTGTGCGAGCGGTGGCTTCTGGCATATTATAATAACCCTTCATAACGCCAAATCCTTTTGCAATGAATTCACCAGGTACGTTTGGCGGACATTCCAGTCCTGTTTTTGGATCTACGATCTTACACTCCACAAAGGGTAAGGCGCGTCCGACGGTGGAGACGCGTAATTCCTGGGAGTCTGATGTCGTTGTCTGCGTGCAGACAGGTCCGGCTTCAGTTTGGCCATAGGCAATGGTGATTTCTCTCATATTTAGCTCATCCACAGTCTGCCTCATAAGTTTACTGGGGCAGATTGAGCCAGCCATTATACCGGTCCGCAGAGATGAAAAATTATATTCTTTAAAGTCTGGTTGGCTGAGGATTGATATGAACATCGTTGGTACACCGTATAACGCAGTACATTTTTCTTTTATTACCGTGTCAATGACCGCTCTTGGGTTAAAATGCTCTACTGGCGCCATGCTTGAGCCATGCGTGACACATGCCAAAACAGAGCATACGATACCAAAGCAGTGAAAAAATTGGACGGTGACACATAAGATATCTTCTTCTGAGAACTTCATACAGTTTCCAACCAAAAGAGCGTTATTTATAATGTTATAGTGCGTAAGCATAGCACCCTTAGGGAATCCCGTCGTTCCTGAAGTGTACTGGATACTTGCTATGTCGTGAGGATCTACAGCTCGCTCGCGTCGTTCCAATTCTTCGTCTGATACATCTTCCGCCAGCTGGTATAATTGATTCCAAGGAATGATTCCATCAATGTTTTCATTGTTTATATTTATGATATTCCTTAATTCTGGCAGTTTCTTTGATTTCCATTCACCGGGCTTACTTCCTTTGAGTTCTGGAACGATCTTTTGGATTATCTCATTGTAGTTTAGCTCCTTAATACCGTTTATCATAACTAATGTATACGTATCCGATTGCTTTAATATGTACTCTATTTCAGATGTTTTATAATTGGTATTTACAGTTACAAGGACTGCCCCTATCTTTGCGCTGGCGAACATTGTCAATAACCACTCAGGATAGTTTGTCGCCCATATGGCAATGTGGTCACCCTTTTTTACGCCAATCTTGATAAGACCTTTCGCTATTTTGTTGACTTTCTTCAGAAATTCGTAATAGGTGACACGAAAAGGCACATCACTGTATACCGCAAAATTTCTGTCCCGGTAGCGCGCAGCCGCGTCGTTGAGTAAATCTCCGATTGTAATTTCCATTAATTCTTTCGTAGTTTTTAAATCTTGTGTGTCACTGGCTAAGTTATACTGGGTAATTCTGAAAGCTTGTTTAGCGTTCATACCGTCAACTCCTCCTTTACTATCCTTCATCAGATGATATCTTGTCCTTATACACGCCTAAAGGATAATAGCGTATCATTTTATCGCGTAGCCACTCCAGTGCCTGAATCGGTTCCATCCCCCAGTTGGTAGGGCAGGTGGATAACACCTCTACCAGCGAAAAGCCGCCGCAAACAATCTGTCGCCTAAAGGCGCGCTGGATGGCTTTTTTAGCCACATGAACATTTTTAGCGCTATCGACGGACACCCGCTCAATATAGGAAACACCGTCGATTGTGGCTAGCAGCTCGCACACTCGCACAGGGAAGCCCGTGGTACCTATATCTCTCCCATTGGGTGAAGTTTGGGTGATCTGTCCCGGCATTGTGGTTGGAGCCATTTGTCCACCTGTCATGCCATAAATGGCGTTATTAACAAATATTACCGTAATGTTCTCACCGCGCGCCGCAGCGTGTATGGTTTCGGCTGTGCCGATGGCGGCTAAGTCGCCGTCGCCTTGATAGGTAAACACCACCGCATCTGATCTCGATCGTTTGACACCAGTGGCAACAGCTGGAGCGCGCCCATGAGCTGCCTGCACAAAATCACAGTCTATGTATTCATAGATCATGGTGCCACAACCTACCGACGCGACACCGATTACCCGATCGGCTATTCCCATTTCCTGAATGGTTTCTGCTACGAGTCTTTGTATAATGCCATGTGTGCAACCGGGGCAATAGTGCAGTATGGCATCGGTCAGCAACGGAGTTTTTTTAAAGATAATAGGCATTATTTCACCTCTTTAGCCAAATGAGCATTATCATTGGCATTAGCATTAGCATTAGCAACATTATACAAGGAGTAGAAATAACCTTTCGCATTCATCAAATTGTCAAATCCACCTTGCTCTTCTAAAGCACCATCTTTTAGTACAATAATTTCATCATACTTATTTAAGAGCTGCTCTTGAAGACGGTGAGTAACGATAATCCTTGTCAACATATCCATGTCCAAAATGTCGTTTTCCACCTGAAACGCAGTCGCATTGTCTAAAGAAGCTGTCGCCTCATCCATCAACAAGACTGGTGTCCCTTTGATCAAACATCTTGCAATTGAAACGCGCTGCTTTTCTCCTCCCGACAGATTGCACCCGTTTTCACCGCATGTATACTCCATGCCTTTTTCCGATATAAGAGAAGACAAACCAGACACTAAAACAGCTTGGTCAATTTCTTCTTCAGTGAATTCTTTAAACATAGTAATATTATCTTTGATGCTTTTATCAAAGAGAAACACATTCTGTTGAACAACTGCTACTACATCATAGAGGCTGTCCAAGTCAATATCGATAATTTCATTATCGTCATATTTAGCTGTCCCCTGATAATCGTTAAAATATCCCATCAACAGTTTTAGCAAAGTGGATTTTCCTGATCCGCTTCCGCCCACCAACGCATAGCTTTTACCTTTTTTAAACTCAAGATTAACATTTTTCAGCGCAACCTTATCTTTTTCATACTTAACTGTTAATTCCGAAAGTTTTATCGAATTGTCAATACGGCTGATCTTAGTTTTTTCGCCCGTATCCTCATGATATTCGACAACGTCCGCTATTTTATTAATTAATACACTCGCCGCTCTCCTGTTTGTGATCAAAGGTAACAAGAACTTGGTTGGGTCCACCACATGGTTGGAAAGCTGAATACAGGCGATAACTGTCGCTATTGTCATGGTCTCCTGAAAAATAAATATTATCCCAAGAATCAATATGACCACCAGCACTAAGACGGAAGATAATTGGGCAGTCATAGTCATAATATCATTAGCGTCTCTTCGACCTCTCTTGGCTTCCTCCAAAATGAAGTTTTGATTGCCAAATAGATTAATCACCTCTTTTTCCGCTTTAAAACTCTTTATTACATAGAACCCTCCAAGCAAATCTCTGATCTGCTCGATAAATCCTTCATTTTCAATAGAAGTCTCTTTTTCTTTTTTCATAAGTTTTTTACCAAAAACCAAAGAAGCTAGGACTGGTATTATGCATATCCCAAGAACACACAGCATAATGGTTACATTTATAAGAGCCATCGCAGCTATTGTAACTATAAACATAAAAATGTAGCTAATAATCATAATTGTCCCACTGAGATAATTCAATTCAATGGAATTCAAGTCATTGGAAAACAAGCTGATGATTTTCCCGGATAATTCTCCGCTAAACTCGCCAACTGATTTGTCCAATATCTTTTTGAATATATATTTTTTGAATTGAGCAAGGGCCTTTTTAATATAATTATTCTTTATTGTTTTCAGCAATGTACTGAATAATAAGAATGATACCATTATGATACCTATATAGATCAACGACTGAAAGAACATCGCTGTGTCCTTTTGTTCCATCGATTGTACGACAACCATCAGAACATAAGCTAAAGATATAGTGACTGCTGTTACTAAGATTTGTAGTAAGGCAGTGAGAGCGAAATTGAGTTTGTTTTTCGCCATAAATGTATTTTTACAATTTCTAAACTCGATCGATTTATTCAAAGATATAACCTCCCAATAATTAAATGTGACTAATTTCAAGAGAGCTTTAAACTATCAAAACAATCCTGTAGATTTTTTGACATTATGTTCTCTTCTCCTTTTTTGCAAAAACCATAGATCATAAACGTGTCAGCAGAGCAGGTAATATCAACCGTCATAGATAAAACCTCCGATTCAACTATGCCCTCAACCTCTTTCTCTTCCTGTTCATAGTCCATATAAATGCCCAGGAAGTTGAAAACCGGTATGTCCTTGCTCCATATGTTTAGCCCCCCCAAAACGCGACTGATTTGCGCGTATTTTTCTTTTAGAGTGTCTTCATGCATCAGGTTAGCAAAATTGATATTCAACCTTTGCTTTTCATCAATTAATTCTTCTATCACTCCATAATTAATATCCGCGTTGCCTGTATCTATCACTGGAATAATATCCAGTAACGCGCCAATAACACTATACATTTCTCTGTCTCTGTATTTTCTGTCCGCGAACATGATAGCAAACGCTATATCATTACTTTCAAAATTTTTCCTCACCATCTGGTTGAACAGCTTATAAGAAATATTCCACAGTTCCTTCCCTTGCAACGCTCGCAAAGAATGATTTGATTTTACCTTAAATATATGATTGACAAATTTGAATTTATCCCCTCCATATTCTTTTGCGATCAAATTCCTAAACTTCTCCAGTTTAAATTTTTCAATAATTACATCTTCCGCAACTATTGGCCCGTAGTCAATGTTGTTTAAATAACTCAAAAAATCATTGTCACTGTCACTAGTTATAGTTAAGTCATTATAATATGCCTTCAATATGAGACTTTGCAGAATATCCCTGCTCATACCGTCAAATATTAAATGGCAAACCGGAATATATAACTTCCATTGTAATTCGCTGTATTTAACCAATACAAATTCATACAGTAAATTGCCAAGCATATCTTTTATCTTGGCCCATTTTCTACTACCATATGCCCACTTAAGCATCTCCTTATCAAACTCATTTTTAGAGATTAGAGAGTATTCGCTTATATCTATAAAAGGTATATTTATATTACCAACCTTTTGATGTTCTTCTAATTCATATTTACCCCTGGCTTTGATCAATGCGCACCTGAACAAACTTTGAGTATTAATTATATCTCTCATAATTTTTGATAGTTTATCCGAGTCAACACTATGATTAAACTCTAGTACAGTACCGCTCGTTAAAATCTTCTTATTCAACAAAACATTCTGCATGGATGACAATGGATATCTTCGAACAACCTCATTAGAAATGAGCAGGTCGTTTAATTTCTTCACTTGACCGTCTATGCTTCTTCTTATGTTCCGAAATTTTATACTTTTGAAAATTAGCTTTTCTTGTTCATCACTTTTATTTTTCAATTCATTTGTTATTGTGTATTGATCTTTCAAAGCTATATTTATTATTTGAGCTATATTTTCAGGACTTTTCAAGCGGATAATATCATTCACATGAATCATGTAACCTTTATCCCTAATTTTTGTAATAACACTCATTATTTTAAGGGAATCTCCGCCCAATTCGAAGAAATTATCTGTCACGCCGATTTGGCTTATACCCAAAATATCCTCAAAGACATTGCAAAGCAATTTTTCCACATCATTTCTTGGAGGTACATACTCCCTGCCA